>LNFM01002927.1_pt1 | contig 34858 bp, 25 predicted proteins | sample 596031 | NCBI WGS metagenome assembly LNFM01 (sample SAMN04254537, study PRJNA301005) | activated carbon metagenome | isolation source: dual media filters at the Ann Arbor, Michigan drinking water treatment plant | place: USA: Ann Arbor
CTGGCCCCGCAGGCGCGCCGGGTGGCGCTGCGGCAGCCTTGCAAGGCCTGCTGCCTTCCAGCACATCCGCCTCGGCCGGGCTGCTGGGTTCTGCCACGCAAGCCGGGTCTGCGGCCTGGCCCGCTACCGGCCCGGGCACTGCATTGATGGGCCTCGTAGGTCAGGCGGTGACACAGCTCACCGCAGGTGCCTCGCCGCAGCGGGTGGTGGCTGCTCAGGCGTGGCCGGTGGGTCTGGCCCAATCGCTGGAGAGCGGCGCGCTGGGCGACGACATGCCGCCCCTGCAGACCTGGCTGGTGCGCCAGGGCACGGTGCAGACGCCCGATGGGCCGCGTGGTGTGGCCGTCACGCTGCGCGTGCCGGTGCCGTGGCTGGCATCGCAGTCGGCCCCGCCTGCGGGCACACCTTCAGGGGCACTGCAGCTGCCGTTTACCGGCGCGCCGCAGGCCTTGCAGTCGGGCGTGTTTGCGCTGGTGTTGCAGGGAGGTGAGCTGCAAGGCGGGCGCACCAGCGCACTGCTGGTGGTGGACTTCCAGCCGCTGCCGCCCGCCGTGGTGTACGGCCGCGACATGCTGCAGGCGCGGCTGGACCCCTGGACGCAGATGGCCGTGCTGCAAGCCAGCGGGCAGGTGCCGCGTGAAGAGGAAAGGGCCCGCAACGGCGCACCGGAACTGTGCGACACCCTGGGCTGCCCGTATGCCGCGCGGGCCGTGTGCGTGCAGCCGTTTTGCCACGCGATGCGCGGAATCGCTCCACCCGAGCCCGTGGGGCTGGTGGGCCCTATGCCGCAGGCTTGACCAGCCTCACCCGGCGTTTTCCGCACAAAAAAACCGCCAGTGCCGGGTCACGGCATCGGGCGGTTTTGCGGGCGGGCCATCGGCGCGATAGGGCCGATGGTTGCCAGTGTTCTACAGGACAGAGCGCAGGGCTTATGGGTACAGGCCGCGCATTTCGCGGGCGTGCAATATGCGCTGGCAGGCCACGATGAAGGTGGCGGTGCGCAGGCTCACCTTGTGCTCCTGGGCCACCTGCCACACGCCGGCAAAGGCGTCTTGCATGATGCGCACCAGGCGGGCGTTGATCTCGTCTTCGCTCCAGAAGAAGCTCGAGAAATCCTGTACCCATTCGAAGTAGCTCACCGTCACGCCACCGGCGTTGGCGATCACGTCGGGCAGCACCAGCACGCCCTTGTCGTGCAGGATGTCGTCGGCTTCGGGGGTGGTGGGGCCGTTGGCGCCCTCGATCACCAGCTTGGCCTTGATCTGGCCGGCGTTGTGCTCGGTGATCTGGCCTTCGAGCGCGGCGGGGATCAGGATCTCGCAATCCACGCCCCAGAACTCTTCGGGCTTCATCACGTCAGCGCCAGCAAAGCCGCCCACGCCGCCGCGGGCCTTCACATGGGCCAGCAGGGCGGGTACGTCCAGGCCGTTGCCGTTGAAGATGGTGCCGGTGTGGTCCTGCACCGCCACCACTTTGGCGCCTGCTTCGGCAAACAGCTTGGCGGCAATGCCGCCCACGTTGCCAAAGCCCTGCACGGCCAGGCGTGCGCCGTCCAGCGTCAGGCCGGTGAGCTTGGCAGCTTCCACGCCCACGGTGAACACGCCGCGGCCGGTGGCCTCGACGCGGCCGAGCGAGCCGCCCAGGTCCACGGGCTTGCCGGTGACCACGCCGGTGGCGGTGGAGCCGGTGTTCATCGAATACGTGTCCATCATCCAGGCCATGATCTGGCCGTTGGTGTTCACGTCGGGTGCGGGGATGTCCTTGGAGGGGCCGATGATGATGCCGATCTCGCTGGTGTAGCGGCGCGTCAGGCGCTCCAGCTCACCCATCGACAGCTTCTTGGGGTCCACGCGGATGCCGCCCTTGGCGCCGCCGTAGGGCACGTTGACCGCAGCGTTCTTGATGCTCATCCAGGCCGACAGGGCCATCACTTCGGACAGCGTTACGTCCTGGTGAAAACGCACACCGCCCTTGCCCGGGCCGCGGCTGGTGTTGTGCTGCACGCGGTAGCCTTCAAAGTGGGCGATGGTGCCGTTGTCCAGCTCGATCGGCACGTCCACGATCAGCGCGCGCTTGGGGCGCTTGAGCGTTTCCACCCAGCGGGCCAGGTGGCCCAGGTAGGGCGTGACGCGATCGACCTGCTGCAGGTAGATGCCCCAGGGGCCGAGGTTGTCGGCCTGCAGGTACGAAGGCAGCGGATGGGGCGAACCCGCGTGGGCGATGCCCGGGGTGCCGGTGGATGAAGACATGGTGATTTCCTTGTGGGATCAATGCAAGCCGCGAAGCTTATGCCTGCGTTCTGGCGCTGTCTAAGGCCGGTCTGTTTGCTGGTTATGCGCTGAATGCATAACGTTGATGTCGGCCGGAATTGCCGCAGCGCACCATAAAAGCAGTGCTTATGCTGGCGCTGAATTCCCAGCGTGCAAGGCCGCTACATCCCATGGGTGACCGCAGCGGCCCAGTGCGCATCCACCGGGCAGCACTGCGCGTCACTCCACCGTGAAATGCCCCAGCGCCGGGTCGCCGGTGGGGTAGCGCAGGTCCAGCTTTTGCAGCACGGCGCGCAGGATGCTGGCGATCATCAGGTTGCGGTGTGTCTTGGAATCTGCGGGCACGATGGTCCACGGTGCCCACTGCGTGTGGGTGGCGTTCAGCAGCGCGTCGTACGCCTGACGGTACGCGCCCCACTGCTTGCGCACCTCGATGTCGCCCATGCTGAACTTCCAGTGCTTGGCCGGGTCGTCCAGGCGCTCCTGCAGGCGCTGGCGCTGCTCGTCAAAGCTGATGTGCAGCAAGAACTTCAGCACCACCGTGCCGGTCTCGCTGAGCATGCGCTCAAAGTCGTTGATGTGCGCCAGCCGCTGGCGTTGCTGCTCGGGCGTGATCCAGCCATTGGCCACCGGCACCAGCACGTCTTCGTAGTGGCTGCGGTTGAACACCGTGATGTCGCCCGCCTGCGGCACCTGCTGGTGGATGCGCCACAGGTAGTCGCGTGCCAGCTCGGCCTCGGTGGGCGCCTTCCAGCCCACCGCATGCACGCCCAGCGCGCTCATGCGGCCAAACACGCCGCGGATGGTGCCGTCCTTGCCCGAGGTGTCGGTGCCCTGCAGCACCACCAGCACCTTGTGGCGGCGGTCGGCGTAGAACAGGTTTTGCAGCGCATCAAGCTCTTCTGCCAGGGCCTCTACCGCCGCCTTGTCCTGCGCCTTGCTGCCTTGCGACCAGGGCTTGGCCGCGGGGTCAATATCGTTCAGCGAAAACGCCTTGCGGCCCGTGGGCTGCCACGCCGTCCACCGCGGCGACAGGGCCTGGTCGCAGGCGGCAAACAGCGCGGCATTGGCGTGAGGGGTGTCGGGCATGGTGTTCCTTGCAATGGGTGAGTGGGTCAGGTGCATCAGCGTACGCCATGGGCCATGCGGTAGGCCAGCGGCGTTTGCCCGGTGGCTTGGGTGAACGCCCGGTGCAGCCCTGCCTCGCTCGCATAGCCCAGGTCGGCAGCGATGCGCTTGAGCGGCAACGCGGTATCGCACAGTGCCTCGCTGGCCTGGCGCAGCTTGATGCGTCGCATCCACTGCGCGGCTGGCATGCCTGCATGCTGTTGCACGCGCCGCGCCAGCGTGCGGGGCGAAACGCCCAGTGCGTCGGCCAGCTGTGGCAGGGTGAGCCCGCTGGCCGGGTTTTGCTGCACCCACAGCATCGCGCGGCGCAACTCGGGCTGGGTGGTGGTCATCAGGTCGTGCCCGGCAAAGGCCGGGTGCACCGTGCGCGGACGGGGCAGCATCAGCAGCTCTTGCAGGTCCTTCAGGGCCTGCGGTGCCATGCGGGCTGCCAGCACCTGCAGCATGAGCGGCAAGTAGCCATTGGCACCCGCGGCGGTAGTCGCGCGGGGCCCGGTCACCAGCGGCTCGTCAAAGCACCAGTGCACGCCCGGAAACTGCTGCTCCAGCGGGGCTCGCAGCCACCAGGTCGCAGTCGCGCGCTGGTGCTTCAGCCTGCCGCTGCCAGCGGCCAGCGCCACGCCTGCACAGTAGCTCCACAGCGCGGTCTGGCGGGGCAGGGCGCGCAGGGCCTGCACCACAGGTGCCAGCAGCGTGAGCGATGCATCGACCCCTTCAGGGCTGGACAGCCACAGCCCCGGTACCAGCACGGCATCGGCATTGGCGTGCTCCAGGGCGAGATTCGGTGTCAGCGCGGGCCCCTGCCAGGTCGGCACGGGCTGCCGGTCCACGCCCACCCACGCGATCTCGATGAGGGTGGTTTGCGAGCGCAGGTTGGCGGCGCGCACCATGTCTGCGGCCGCGAACAGCCCGGCGGGCATGCAGCCGGGGTACAGCAGCAGGGCCAGTTTCAGTGGCGGGCCGGGTGTTGATCTGTGGGTGACGGTGTTTGGCACAAATGGGCAAGAAATTGGCGAGCTGTGCCATTCTCGACGCGGCAGCGGTTTTCAACAATGCAGGCATTGCATCCCTTGATGGAACCGTCTCATGTTGATCACCCAGTTGCGCAACGCCACCATCCTCCTCGAATTCAAGCATGCAGGCCGCCCCGTCGGCCTGCTGGTGGACCCCATGCTGGCCGCGCGCGGCACCCTGCCGGCGTTGCGCTACCTGGGCGTGCAGCGCCAGCGCAATCCGGTGGTGGAGCTGCCGGAGGCATCCGGCGATCTCCTGGGCCGCGTCACCCATGCCCTCATCACGCATTGCCAGAAAGGGCACTTCGACCACCTGGACCGTGCGGGCAAGCAGTTTCTGCGTGAGCGGCAGATTCCCGTCATCTGCATGCCGCACGACGCGGCCTACCTGGCGCAGCGCGGGCTGGCGGTGCAGCCGCTCGCGGGCGATGGGCGCCAGGCCTTTTGCCTGGGCGGCCACATCACGCCCATGGCCTGCCGCCACGGGCTGGGCTGGGTGGCGCGCTTCATGGAGCACGGCCACGGCTACCTGCTGGAGTTGCCCGGCGAGCCCAGCGTGTACCTGGCCGGTGACACCGTGCTGACGCCCACCGTGCGCGATTGCCTTGAGCGACTGCAGCCGGCTGTGGCGGTGTTGCCCGCGGGCGGCGCGCGCTTTGACCTGGGTGGCGAGATCCTGATGGACGCCGCCGAAGTGGCCGAGGCCGCGCTGCTGATGCGTGGCGAGGTCGTGGTCAACCACCTGGAAGCGCTGGACCACTGCCCCACCACCCGCGCCGAGGTGCGTGCGCTCGCGCAGCGCGGGCGCTGGGCGCACCGGCTGTGGGTGCCCGAAGATGGCGAATCGCGCGTCTACCGGGTGGGGCCGGTGACGGCATGATTCGTCAAAAATGATAGCATCAGGTGCAATTAAAACGTGGGTCTGTGGCCACTTTGGCTTCAAACTGCGTCTGCAGTGGCCTGTGCGTGCGCGCCGTGGCGGCGGGCCGCCATGGTTCAGCGCGACGCTGCGTCCGTGCCCCCGCTGTCGCCCGGCGTGCTGCTCCCACCACTTTGCATCAGGGCCACAAAACGCCGCGCCCCCAGCCCCAGCGGCCGCTCCTTGGACCACACCACGTCCACCCACAGCGCGGTACCGTTGCTCAGGTTCTCAAACGGCATCTCCACCAGCCGGCCTGATTCGATGCGCGGCTGCACCAGGGCGCGGGGCTGCCAGCCCCAGCCCAGCCCGGCTTCGATCAGGCCCAGCGCGGCCAGGTGGTTGTCGGTGCGCCAGTGGTGGCGGGCAAACACAAAGCGCGGGTCGGTCTGTGCCAGGTCGCGGCTGGCCACCACGATCTGGCGGGTGGTGGTGAGGTGCTCCTCGCGCAGCATGGCGCTGGCGGGTGCTTCGCCGCGGGCCTGTGCTGCATGCCGCGCCGCGGCCAGCACGGGGTGGTCGGGCGCCATCACGGCGACCAGGGTTTCGGTGCCCACTTCCTGAAAGCCCTCGCGCCCGTCGATGCTGGGCCGCTCGAACACCAGCGCCAGCTGCGCGCGGCCGCTGTGCAGCAGGGCCAGCGCATCGACCTGCGGTGCGGCCAGCACCTCCACCTGCAGCAGCGGGTATTCGTGCGCCAGCGCGGCCAGCGGCGCCGTCCAGCGGGCAGCCAGCAGCTCGGGCGCAATGGCCAGGGTCAGGCGTTCCTCCAGGCCTTGCGTGAGCGCCAGCGCCTGGGCATTGAGCTGGCGCAGCTGCCCGGCCAGCAGGCGGGCCTGGGGCTCCAGCGCGCGTGCGGCGGCGGTGGGGCGGGGCTCGCGCCCGCTGCGGACAAACAGCTGCACCGCCAGCTCGGCCTCCAGGTGGGCAATGGTCATGCTCACGGCCGAGGGCACGCGCGACAGGGCCCGCGCCGCCCCCGAAAACGAGCCGTGGTCGAGCGCCGCCAGAAACACCTGCACGCTGTCGGATGAAAAAGCCAAGGCTGCGTCCTGTCAGTAAAACTGAAACAAGCTGACTTTATATATCAGGCTGGCACACATAAAGTACAACCCATGTCTGTGTCTTCCTTTGCCGAACCGTTGTTCCTGAGCCTGCAGGGCCCCTGGCGGCGTGTGATCTACGTCACCCTGTATGAGCTGATTGCCATCGCGGCGGCCACGCTGGGCCTCGCGGCGCTCACAGGGCAGGGCGCCGGGCATTCCAGCGTGGTGGCAGTGGCGGCATCGGCCATCGCCGTGGTGTGGAACCTGCTTTTCAACTGGGCCTTCGAGCGCTGGGAGGCCCGACAGGTGGTGCGCGGGCGCAGCGTGCGCCGCCGCATTGCCCATGCCATCGGGTTTGAGGGCGGCCTGGTCTTCACGCTGGTGCCGCTGTTTGCCTGGTGGTTCGACGTGAGCCTGTGGCAGGCCTTTGTGATGGACCTGGCGCTGATCGTGTTCTTCCTTTGCTACACGTTTGTCTTCAACTGGGGGTTCGACCGGGTGTTCGGCTTGCCGGCCTCGGCGCAGGGCGGCTGATCGCCGTCCACTGCATTAACTATCGAAATAATAGCAATACAGGCAATTAAAACATGGACTCCGGGCCGATTTCGCCTGAAATCATGCCGGCAGCAGCTGCCCGGCGATGGCTGCGGCTGCCGTGCGTGTTTCCACCCCCAGCTTTTCAAAAATGTGCTCCAGGTGCTTGTTCACCGTGCGCGGGCTCATGCCCAGGATGTCGGCGATGTCGCGGTTGGTCTTGCCCTTGCTGATCCACGACAGCACCTCGGTTTCGCGGGGCGTCAGTGCCACCTGCTGCAGGTGGCGCGGCGCGGCGGCCTCGGCGGCGGCCTGGCTCAGCAGCAGCATGGATTCGGCCAGGCCGCTGGCGCCCAGGTGGCGGGCCAGCAGCTGGCGGCCGTCGGCCAGGGCCAGCGTCTGGCCGCCGGTGCACTGTGCACGGTTGAGCCACGCGGCAGCGGCATCCTGCGGCGCGGGCTCGGCGGCAAACGCGGCTTCCAGCCAGCGCAATGCCTGGGGCGAGCGCCAGGCCACACGGCCCTGGCCGTCGAGCACCACCACCCCCAGCCCGGCCACGTCCACCGCCTCGCGCGCCAGCCGCGTGGCCTGCGCGTTGCGCACATGCGTGGCCAGCCGCGCCAGCACTTCCGGGATGCGCAGCGGCTTGACCACGTAGTCCACTCCGCCGCTGGCAAAGCCCCGCAGGATCTGCTCGGTGTCGGACAGCCCGGTCATGAACACCACCGGCACGTGCGACCACGGCGGCGTGGCCTTGAGCTGGCGGCACAGTGCAAAGCCGTCCATGCCGGGCATCACGGCATCGAGCAGCACGCCATCGGGCACGGTGATGTCAAAGCGCTGCAGGGCCTCGTCGGCGTCGCGCGCGGCCAGCACGGCGTAGCCTTCTGCGGCGAGCGCGTCGCCCAGCATGCGCAGGGTGTCCAGGGCATCGTCCACCACCAGGATCACGCGTTGATGTGGCTGTGGCGGCTGGGGTGGCGGCAGCGTCCCCGCCAGGGCGCTACGCGGGTTGGCATGCAGGGTGTCGGGCATGAGGCTCCTTCAGGCGTCCGCCGCGTGCGGTCCGCGCAGGTGCGCGGCCAGGGCGTCAAAGTCGAAACGGTCTGCGCAGGCCTGCAGCAGCGCCAGGCTGGCGGCGTGGCCGGGCAGCTCGGCGCGTGCGCGGCGCAGCCGCTCGCGCAGGGCAGCGGCCTGGCCCGAGCGTGCCAGCCGGGTCAGGTCTTCACGCAGGTCGTCGGGCAGGGTGGTCACGGTGTCATGCGGGTCGGGCGGGGCGTCCCCCGCTGCAGTGGCAGCCGCCAGGGGCGTGTTGTCCCGCACCCATTCCAGCTGCAGCGCCTGTTCCAGCGCCAGCAGCAGTTCTGATTCGATCACCGGCTTGCCCACAAACCCCTGGCATTGCTGGGCGGCCAGGCGTGCCGCCTCGTGCTCGAACAGGTTGGCCGACACGAACACGATGGGCAGCTCGGATGCGGGCCGCAGCGCGCGCAGCAAGGCGGCGGTCTGCCAGCCATCCAGGTCGTCCATGCTGATGTCCAGCAGCACCAGGTCGGGCGGGGTCTGGCGCACGATCTCCAGGCACTCGCGGCCGCTGGCGGCCTCGCGCACCTCAAAGCCCAGCGGCACCAGCAGCCCTGCCAGCAGCTGGCGCTGCAGGGGCTGGTCATCCACCACCAGCAGCGTGCGGCGTGGCGCCAGGTAGCCAATCACCGAGCGCAGCGCGGCCCGGCTGGGGGTGGTCCAGTTCGGGTCGGCGGCAATGCCCGGCAGGTACAGCCGCACGGTGAAGGTGCTGCCCTGGCCGGGCGTGCTGGTGAGCGTGAGCTGCCCGCCCATCAGCTCGGTCAGCAGGTGCGTGATGGTCAGGCCCAGGCCCGTGCCCGCTTCGCTGGTGCGGCGCCCGGCGCTGCCGCGCTCAAACGGTACGAAGATGCGTTCCAGGTCCTGCGGCTCGATGCCGATGCCCGTGTCGATGACTTCGATGCGCGAGACATGCTGGCGAAAATCCATGCGCAGCCGCACTTCGCCCCGGTCGGTAAACCGCACCGCGTTGGACAGCAGGTTGATCAGGATCTGGCGCAGCCGCTTGGCATCGGCGCGGATCCAGCCGGGCATGGTGCCCAGTGTCTCCACCGCAAAGCGCAGGCCCTTGGCCTGCGCCTGCGGGCGAAGCATGGCCTCGATGTTCTCGATCAGGTCCGGCAGCGGCAGCGGGGCCAGGTCCAGCCGCAGGCGCCCGGCCTCGATGCGGGCCAGCTCCAGCGAGCCGTCGATGAGCGCATGCATGTGCAGGCCGCTGTGCTGCATGGTCGAGAGCGTCTCGCGCAGCCAGCCTTCGGTCTGCGGGTTCTTGAGCAGGATCTGCGTGTAGCCCAGGATGCTGTTCAGGGGCGAGCGCAGCTCGTGCGTCATGCCCGCCACGTAGCGCGTCTTGGCCTGGCTGGCCGATTCGGCCTGGTCCTTGGCGGCCTGCAACTCGGCGTCGGTGCGCTTGTGGGCTTCGATCTCCTGTAGCAGCAGTTGTGTTTGTCGCTCGGATTCGTCCTGGGCCATGCGGCGGCTGTCGGTGCTCAGTACCACCCACCAGGCACACACCGCGGCCAGCAGGGTGAGCAGCGCGAACACTTTCAGAAACGGCATCTGCAGCAGCTGCGCCTGCACCTGCCGCGACTCCTGCATGTACACCACCGCCACCAGGAACGCCATCACCGCGCACAGCGACAGCATCACGGCCAGGTACTGCCCCCAGCGAAAGTTGAACCTGGCCGCCCAGCGCGGTGGCAGCACGGCCATGACCACGCTGCGCAACTGGTCTGCCGCGCGCGAGCCGGTCTTGCAGCGGTCGTGGCAGCGCGACTCCAGCGAGCAGCACAGCGAGCAGATCGGCGCAGCATAGGCCGGGCACCCCGCCATGTCTTCCGACTCGAACTGGTTTTCGCACACCGCGCAGCGCACCATCTCGCCCGGCTTCCAGGTGGCGTCGGGCGTGCGCGCCAGGTAGTAGCGCCCCCGGGTCAGCCATGCCAGCAGCGGTGCCAGCACCATCGACAGCGCCAGTGCGATGAAGGCCGAGAACGCCGCCGCCACCTCGCCCAGCAGGCCCGCATACGCACAGCAGGCCACCAGCGCTGCCAGCAGCATCGCGCCCAGGCCCACGGGGTTGAAGTCGTACAGGTGCGCCCGGCGAAACTCGATGCCCTTGGGCGAGAGGCCCAGCGGCTTGTTGATGACGAGGTCGGCCACCAGCGCGCCCACCCAGGCAATGGCCACGTTGCTGTACACGGCCAGCACTTTCTCCAGTGCGCCGAACACGCCCAGCGTCATGAGCAGCGTGGCAATGAGCACGTTGAACACCAGCCACACCACGCGGCCCGGGTGGCTGCGCGTGATGCGCGCGAACACGTTGGACCACGCCAGCGAGCCTGCATACGCATTGGTGATGTTGATCTTGATCTGCGAGACCACCACGAACACCTGCGGCGTGCTGCTGGCGCTGCACAAGAGCCGCTGGGGCCTGCGGGTGCGCGCCACGGTCAGCAACCGGGTCATGGCCAACGCCATCGGCATCGACACGAAGAAGACCGACCGGCTCACCTTCGCCATCGGCTGCGGCATTGCGGGTGTGGCGGGCGCTGCGTTCACCACCATCGGCTCCACCGGGCCCACCAGTGGGTCGCTCTACATCGTCGATGCCTTCCTGGTCGTCACCTTCGGCGGTGCGGCCAGCCTGCTGGGCACGGTGGTGTCGGCCTTCGGCATTGCGCAGACGCAGTCGATCACAGAGTTTTTCCTGGCGGGGTCCATGGCCAAGGTGATCACGCTGTCGCTGATCGTCTTCATCCTGATGCTGCGTCCCCAGGGGTTGTTTGCATCGAAGGTCCGTCGATGAGCGCATGCATGAACCCATTGCGCGAACTGGGCTCGCTGCGGTTCCTGCACGCCCGCATACCTCTCATAACCGGAGTCTCGTCATGAACGCCCTCAAAGCCTGGATCCTGCGCTACCAGCTTGCCAGCCTGGTCCTGCTCACCGTGCTGCTGGCGGTGGTGCTGCCGCTGGCGCTCGACATCTTTCGCCTGAACCTGGTGGGCAAGTACCGGCAGGCCTGCCTGAACGCCATCGAGTACCTCAAGAAGTTCGGCTACTCCGGCGCGCAGGCCTATTCCATCCTGGGCACGGCACCTGTGCAGGGCCACATCAGCGGCGTGGTGGACGTGGCCAACGCCTGCGCCACGCTGTGGCTGCCCACGCAGATCTTCGACTTTGACATCAACCCCAGTGCGGCGGGGCCGATCAAGCACCTGGATGGCTCGGTGGCCATGCCGCTGTCGCCCGACCTCGTCTGAGCGCCACACGCCTTTGCAGCACCAGGAGCCGCCATGCCCACCTACGACTACGCCTGTGCCCAGTGCGGCGGCTTCGACGCCTTTCGCCTGCTGGCCGACCGCAACGAGCCTGCCGCCTGCCCCGACTGCGGGGCCGCGTCTCCGCGTGTGTTTGCCACCGCGCCCCGTCTGGCGCTCATGAGTGCCACCACGCGCAGTGCCATCGCCACCAACGAGCGCGCACGGCACGAGCCGCAGCGCTCGGGCGACTACGCCCGCCTCAAGCATCCGGCGGGTTGCGGGTGCTGTTCGTCAGCCTCCACCCGCAAGGCGACGGTCACGGCCCCCAATGGAGCAAAGGCGTTTCCGAGCAAGCGGCCCTGGATGATTTCGCACTGACCGGTATGGGGCGGGGCAGCCGCGTGCGTGCCAGGCCGGGCTGCCACACAGCATGTGCATGCGCGCCAGAAGATCGAAACACAGGCGTGGCTGACCTCGGGCATGTGGTGGGTGGCCGCTTCCGCCTAAAATCGCCGCTTCGCCCAAGGAGCGTTGCAGCGGCAGGCCAGGCCCCACCCCCATCGGTGGCCGGTTGTCGTCAGGCTTGGGCAATCGGCACTGTCGCAGGCCATCTTTTGCAACGACGCTCACCTGTTTTTCCGTGTTTTCGCACAGGTGAGCCCCATGTCTGCTATTTCTTTGCCCCCCATGAAGCTGTCCGGCCTGGAGCCGGTCTCCATTGGCGATGGCACGCTTTTCGTCAATATTGGTGAGCGCACCAACGTCACCGGATCCAAGGCGTTCGCGCGCATGATCCTGAATGGCCAGTATGAAGAGGCCCTGGCCGTGGCGCGCCAGCAGGTCGAAAACGGCGCGCAGATCATCGACATCAACATGGACGAGGCCATGCTCGACAGCAAGTCCGCCATGGTGCGATTCCTGCAGCTCATCGCCTCCGAGCCGGACATCGCCCGCGTGCCCATCATGGTCGACAGCTCCAAATGGGACGTGATCGAAGCCGGCCTGCGCTGCATCCAGGGCAAGGGCATCGTCAATTCGATCAGCATGAAAGAGGGCGTGGAGCCCTTCAAGCACCAGGCCAAGCTGCTGCGCCGCTACGGCGCCGCCGCCGTGGTGATGGCGTTTGACGAAAAGGGCCAGGCCGATACCTACGAACGCAAGATCGAGATCTGCGAGCGCGCCTACCGCATCCTGGTCGATGAGGTGGGCTTCCCGGCCGAAGACATCATCTTCGATCCCAACATCTTTGCCGTGGCCACCGGCATCGAGGAGCACAACAACTACGCGGTGGACTTCATCGAAGCCACGCGCTGGATCAAGCAGAACCTGCCAGGGGCCAAGGTGTCGGGCGGCGTGTCCAATGTGTCGTTTTCCTTCCGGGGCAACGACCCGGTGCGCGAGGCGATCCACACCGTGTTTCTGTACCACGCCATCCAGGCGGGCATGGACATGGGCATCGTCAACGCGGGCATGGTGGGCGTGTACGACGACCTGGAGCCCGTGCTGCGCGAGCGCGTGGAAGATGTGGTGCTCAACCGCCGTCCCGATGCCGGTGAGCGCCTGGTCGAGATTGCCGAAACCGCCAAGAGCGGTGCGAAGGACGAGAGCAAGAAGCTCGAATGGCGCGGTACGCCAGAACACCCCAAGACCGTGGGTGAGCGCCTGAGCCACGCGCTGGTGCACGGCATCACCGACTTCATCACCGAAGACACCGAAGAGGCCTACCGCGAGATCCTCGCCAGGGGAGGCCGCCCGCTGCACGTCATCGAGGGTCCGCTGATGGACGGCATGAACGTGGTGGGCGACCTGTTCGGCGCGGGCAAGATGTTCCTGCCCCAGGTGGTGAAAAGCGCGCGCGTGATGAAACAGGCCGTGGCCCACCTGATTCCGTACATCGAGGAAGAAAAACGCCAGGACGAGGCCGCCGGCCGCGACGTGCGCAGCAAGGGCAAGATCGTCATTGCCACCGTCAAGGGCGACGTGCACGACATCGGCAAGAACATCGTCACCGTGGTCCTGCAGTGCAACAACTTCGAGGTGGTGAACATGGGCGTGATGGTGCCCTGCCACGAAATTTTGGCGCGCGCCAAGGTCGAAGGGGCGGACATCGTGGGCCTGTCGGGCCTCATCACCCCGAGCCTGGAAGAAATGCAGTACGTGGCCGGCGAGATGCAGAAGGACGACCACTTCCGCATGCGAAAGATCCCGTTGCTCATCGGCGGCGCTACCACGAGCCGCGTGCACACCGCCGTCAAGATCGCGCCGCACTACGAAGGCCCCGTGGTCTATGTGCCCGATGCATCGCGCAGCGTGAGTGTGGCCCAGAGCCTGCTGGGCGACGGTGCCGACACCTACGTGGCCGAGATGAACGCCGACTACGACAAGGTGCGCACCCAGCACGCCAACAAGAAGGCCACGCCGCTGTGGCCGCTGGCCAAGATCCGCGCCAACAAGACGCCGGTGGACTGGTCGGGCTACCGCCCCGCAGTGCCCCGCGCGCTGGGCCGCCGCGTGTTCAAGAACTTCGACCTGGCCGAGCTGGCCCGCTACATCGACTGGGGCCCGTTCTTCCAGACCTGGGACCTGGCCGGACCGTACCCCGCCATCCTGACCGACGAGGTGGTGGGCGTGGAAGCCACGCGCGTGTTTGCCGACGGCCAGGCCATGCTCAAGAAGATCATCGAAGGCCGGTGGCTCACGGCCAGTGGCGTGATGGCGCTGCTGCCCGCCAACACCGTGAACGACGATGACATCGAGTTCTACACCGACGACACCCGCACCGAGGTCGCCATGACCTGGTACGGCATGCGCCAGCAGGCCGAAAAGCACACCATCGACGGCGTGACGCGCCCCAGCCGGTGTCTCGCCGACTTCATCGCACCCAAGAGCAGCGGCATTGCCGACTACGCGGGCATGTTTGCCGTGACGGCCGGCCTGGGCATCGAGAAGAAAGAGAAGGCTTTCATCGACGCGTTGGACGACTACTCGGCCATCCTGTTCAAGAGCCTGGCCGACCGCCTGGCCGAGGCCTTTGCCGAATGCCTGCACCACCGCGTGCGCACCGACCTGTGGGGCTATGCGGCGGGTGAGGCGTTGAGCAACGAGGACATGATTGCCGAGAAGTACCGCGGCATCCGCCCCGCGCCCGGCTACCCGGCCTGCCCCGACCACAGCGCCAAGACCGACCTGTTCCGCGTGCTGCAGTGCGAAGACATCGGCATGGGCCTGACCGAGAGCCTGGCCATGACGCCCGCCGCCAGCGTGAGCGGCTTCTACATCGGCCACCCCGATGCCGTGTACTTCAACGTGGGCAAGATCGGTGAGGACCAGCTGCACGACATGGCCAAGCGCCGGGCCATGGACGAAAAGGTGCTGGAGCGGCTGCTGACGCCGAATCTTTGATGCTATTTAATTGATAGCTGTTTGCGCTTGATGGATAAACGCTAGAAACTGTTTTTCCTCAGATATTTGAAGCCCCTGCATGCAGAGGCTTTACTTTTTGTCTGTTTCGTTTCTGTGTGTGATATTCATCTATAGCGCTTTTTCCCGGCCCATGAAAACCCCACTTCCGTAGGGATCGGGGTATCTGTGGCGGCCTTGCATCACAGGGATTCCAGCAGGCAAGGATTGCCGCAGCCCTCGGCATAATCCCGCCGGGAGCAAGTGGTTACAAGCGGGGAAAAATACCGATGCTGCGTTTCCTGGGACTTTCGGAGCACCGCCTTCGCCATTCCGCTACCCGCATGGGCGCCGGCTTGGTGCTGGCGTTGGCGAGTTCTTGGCCCCTGCAGGCCAGTGCACAGCACACCTCAGCGCTGTGCCCGGCCCAGACGGCAACCGTCACCGCTGGGGGGCCTCCTGGACTACAGCCACAACGGCGCCACTGGCATGGGTGGACCTGTGTCTTTGAGTTCAGCGACGGCGCCATGAGCGGCATCGGCGACATCCATTTCACCATCCACATCAACCCGTCGGCCTCGCTCATCACGATGACTCCGCGCACGCTGCCCGCATTCACATTCAGGGGAACATCCTCATGTTCATGACTTCGAATCATCGTTCGGGCCGCCGTCGTGTCGGCATGCGCGCGTTTCTTTTGCTTGCAGTCGGCATGTTCATGCCCATGCTGGCTTTCGCAGTCGGTCTGCCCTCGACCTATCCTGGCTGCGCCAATCGCACCGCGACGGTGGCCTGGGGCGGCACGGTCAACGTCAATCTGACGACCTGCCATTTCTTCGGTCTGGGTGTCGTCTCCACCGCGCCGACCCACGGCACTGCGACGCCGGGCGACCCGGCGCCCATCGACACCTACAACTACAACCACAACGGGTCCTCACCCGCTGGCGGCGGCACCGATACCTTCGTGGTGCTTGACGACAACAGCGACTTCATCACCGTCACCGTCACGATCCAGGCGCCGACCTCGCCGATCACTGTGAACCCGGCCAGCCTGCCGGCGATGAATGCCGGCACGCCGTTCTCACAGACCCTGTCCTCGACCGGCGGTCTCGCGCCCTACACCTACACCCTGCAGAGCGGTACCCTGCCGCTCGGCCTGACCCTGAGCAGCGCCGGCGTCGTCAGCGGCACCCCCACCGAGCGCGGCGGCTACGGCTTCACCGTCCGCTCAACCGACGCGACCACGCCGACCGCGCAGTTCACCGACAAGGGCTACAGCGGCACGGTCAACCCTGCGCCGCTGTCGATCTCCCCAGCCTCCGCCACCGCGATCCAGAGTGCGCCGTTCTCTCAGACGCTGACCATCTCCGGTGGTGTTGCGCCGCATAGCTGCCTGCTGGAATCCGGCACCTTTCCCGCCGGCATCAGCATCTCCAGCGCCTGCGTGATCAGCGGCACCACTGCAGCGGCGCCCGGCGGCTATCCGGTCACCATCCGCGTGACCGACAGCAGCACTGGCGTCGGGAGCCATTTCGAGCTCGAAAGCTTTACCCTGACCGTCAGTCCGCCGCCAAGTGTCAGCATCGCGGTGTCGCCAACCAGTGTGAGCGAAGACGGTGCGACCAATTTGACCTACACCGTTACCCGCAACCTCAACCTGTCGTCGCCGACAACGGTCAACATTTCCACCGCGGGCACCGCTACATCCGGTACCGATTACACCGGCGGCGTCGCCACCGTGGTGATCCCGGCTGGCGCCACCACCGCCACGATCACCATTGATCCCACCGTCGATGCCACCGTCGAAGCCGACGAAACCGTCATCCTCTCCGTTGCGGCCGGCACCGGCTATACGGTGGGCGTGCCTTCCAGTGCCACGGGCACCATCCTGAATGACGACGTGCCCAGCGTGTCGATCTCGGTGTCTCCGGCTGCGGTCGCCGAAGACGGTGCGCCCAACCTCGTCTACACCATCACGCTGAACCAGGCGTCGCTTTCTGCCCTTTCGGTCAACTACACGATCGGCGGCACCGCGACGAACGGCACCGACTACGCGACCATCGCTTCTCCGCTGGTCATTTCGGCCGGAAACACCACGGGCACGGTCACTGTCAATCCGACGGCCGACGCGACCATCGAAAGCAACGAGACCGTGGTGCTCACGCTGAGCGCGGGCGCAGGCTATACCGTGGGTGTGCCATCCAGCGCCACCGGCACGATCCTCAACGATGACCTGCCGAACCTCACGATCAACGACGTCACGGCCAATGAGGGGAACGCCGGCATCACCAACTTCACCTTCACGGTGAGCCTGAGCGCACCTGCGGGGCCGGGGGGCGTCACGTTCGATATCGCCACGGCCAACGGTTCTGCCACGGCGGGCGTCGACTACGTTGCCAGCAGTCTCACCAGCCAGACCATCCCTGCGGGCAGCAGCACTTACACCTTTACCGTGCTGGGCAATGGCGACACGCTCAACGAGCCCAGCGAAACCTTCTTCGTCAATGTCACCAATGTCACGAACGCGGTGGTGGTGGATGGGCAGGGGGTGGGCACCATCGTGAATGATGACCCGCTGCCCAGCCTGTCCATCAACGATGTGACCGTGGTGGAAGGCAACTCGGGTACGGTCAACGCCGTCTTCACGGTCACGCTCAATGCAGCCAGCGGCCAGACGGTGTCTGTGAACTACGCCACGGCCGACGGCACCGCCACCCAGCCGGCGGACTACATCAGCACCAGTGGCACCCTCACCTTCACGGCAGGCCAGACCTCCCGCATCATCACCGTCCCGGTGATTGGCGAGACCGTGCCTGAGGCGAACGAAACGTTCTTCGTGAACCTCAGCGGCGCGACCAATGCCACCATCGCCGACAACCAGGGCTTGGGCACCATCACCAACGATGATGTTCCGGTGACAGTCAGCCCGGGCACCCTTCCTGCCAGCACCGTGGCTGCAGCCTACAGCCAGACGCTGACGGCCAGCGGCGGTACCGGCCCTTACAGCTTCGCCATCACTGCAGGCGCTGTCCCGGCAGGGCTGTCTCTGTCGCCTGCAGGCGTGCTGTCGGGTACGCCCACCGCCTCGGGCAGCTTCAATTTCACGGTGACTGCCACGGACAGCAGCGGGGCACCCGGGCCGTTTGCGGGGTCGCAAAGCTACACCCTGGTGTCAGCAGCCCCCACGCTGTCGCTGGCACCCGCCACCTTGCCGGGCGGCACGCGCACCGTGGCCTACCCCACCACCAGCCTCACGGCATCCGGCGGCACCGCGCCCTACACCTACGCCGTCACCGCAGGCGCACTGCCGGGCGGGCTGACCCTGACCGGCGCTGGTGTGCTGTCGGGCACGCCCACCGCCACAGGCTCCTTCAACTTCACCGTGACTGCCACCGATAGCACCACGGGCACCGGTCCCTTCACGGGGGCGCGCGCCTACACGGTTGCGGTGGCTGATGCCGTGCCGGTGGCCAACAATTCGGCCCATACGGTGGCGTATGGTTCTTCGTCCAATGCCGTGCCGCTGAACATCACAGGCGGCGCAGCCACGTCGGTAACGATTGGCACCGCCGCGAGCCACGGGTCAGCCAGCGCTTCGGGTGCCACCATCCAGTACACGCCGACGGCTGGCTATGCGGGCCCCGACAGCTTTACCTACACGGCGACCAATGGCTCCGGCACCTCGGCACCGGCCACTGTGACCCTCACCGTGAGCCCGCCCACCATCGCCGTCAGCCCCGCCGGTCCCTTGAGCGCCACCGTGGGCAATGCGTATTCGCAGACCTTCATCTGGAGCGGCGGTGCAGCACCGTACACGGGCATCCAGGTGCTGAACCTGCCTGCAGGCCTGTCGGTGACTGCCACCACGACCACATCGGCAACGGTGTCGGGCACGCCGACAGCTGCAGGCTCGTTCAACCTGAACCTGACGGCCACCGACAGCAGCACGGGCACCGGGCCCTTCAGCGGCGGCGGCACGGTGGTGCTGGCTGTCGGCGCCCCCACCATTGCCGTGGCTCCGGCCACGCTGCCCGATGCGCCGGCCTATACCGCCTACAGCCAGACGCTGACGGCTTCAGGCGGCATTGCTCCGCGTACGTTTGCCGTCACCGCGGGTGCCTTGCCGCCGGGGCTCACCCTGAGCAGCGCAGGCGTGCTCAGTGGCACGGCGGGGGCAGCCGGCAACTACAACTTCACGGTCACGGCCAGCGACAGCAGCGGCACGCCCTACACCGGCAGCCGGGCTTACGCGCTCGCGGTGGTCCAGAGCAAGAGCTATTCGGGCCCTTCGCCCACGGGCGGCGGCAATATCACGGCCTCGTTCACCGGCGGTGGTGCAGGCTGCGTGTTCTCCACTGCGCAGTTCATTCCGCTCACCGGTAATGCCGCCAGTCCGCCAGCCAACTCGGCACCCCAGGGCGTCCAGTTCCCGCATGGCCTGTTCGACTTTGTCACCACAGGCTGTACGCCCGGCAGCACGCTGCAGTTCACCATCACTTACCCCAGCGGTCTGCCGGGCAATGTGCAGTACTGGAAGTACGGGCCGACCCCCACCAATCCGGCTCCGCACTGGTACACCTTGACGGCGGGCCTGGGAGGAACCACCGCGACGTTCTCGATCACGGATGGGGCGCTGGGTGACGACAACCTGGCTGCAGATGGCCAGGTGATAGATGCTGGCGGGCCAGGGGTGGGCCCGGGTGCGCTGACCGCCGTGCCACTCGGGGACGGTCTGCCGTGGTTGATTGCGCTGGCCCTGGCGGCTGCGACTGCCTGGCGACGGTACCGTACCAGGGTTCCACTGGGCTTTGGCAAGATCGCACAAAAAGCATAGCAACGAGGCCTTTTTCAAAAAGGGCTACAGCTCTTTTTGACCTAAACCGGCATGAAAGGCTGCCGAGCAACAGCAAGTAACGGCGTTTGCCGCGCGGCCTGCGGGGGCTGACTTGGCGCTAGTCTGTGGACTGTGCCTTTTCTTCCCCCTCTGCAGCCCTCTGATGCGCACGGACACCCCGTGGCGGGCGCCCCTATCGCCAGCGAACCGGGCGACCTGATCGATGCCTGCGCGCAGGCATCGCTTGCACTGCTCGAACGCAACCTCACCCCGCACGGCATCCTGGCCGCCACCCGGACGCCTGCCGCTGTGGCGCGGCGCTACACACGCATCTTCGGGCGCGATGCCGCCATCTGCGTGATGGCCATGTGCGGCAGCGGCGTGCCTGCGCTGGAAGAGGGCGCGGTGGCCAGCCTCGATGCGCTGGCGGCGCAGCAGGCTGCCAATGGGCAGATTCCGAAGTACGTGGATCCGGAAGGGCAGGATGCCGACTTCTGGTACCTGGGCTGCATCGATGCCACGCTGTGGTGGCTGATCGGCGTGGACCACGTGCGCCGGCATGGCACCGTGGCGGCTGACCGCTGGGCCGATGGCGTGGCGCGGGCGCTGAACTGGCTGCTCGCGCAGGAGCACCAGCACTTGCGGCTGCTGCAGCAAAACGAGGCCAGCGACTGGGCCGACATCATGCCGCGCTCGGGCTATGTGCTGTACACCAATGCGCTGTGGTTCGACGTGAAGCGGCGCTTTGGCCTGTGCCATGCCGAGGACACGCACCACCACTTCAACCACCTGTTCAACCCGTTCCAGAGCGACCTGCACGAGTACCACCGCGCGCGCCTGCTGCAGCACTATGCGCGCCGCGGACGCAGCGATCTGCAGCTGTACCTGAGCTTCGTGAACCTCGCAGTGGTGGGCGACGAGGGCGATGTGTTTGGCAACCTGCTGGCCATCCAGAGCGGCCTGGCCGATGAAGCCATGGCGCATGGCATCACCAACGCGATTGCGGCGGCGCGCGCCAGCGACCCGTACCCCCTGCGCGTGGTGCTGCACCCGCTGTCCGACCAGCACCCGCAGTGGCGCCCCTACATGGGCCGGCACCGGCAGAACCTGGAGCACCAGTACCACAACGGCGGCATCTGGCCGTTTGTCGGCGGGTTCTGGGTGATGGCGCTGGCCCGCGTGGGGCTGCGGGGCCAGGGCTGGACAGAGCTGGCCAAGCTGGCCCGCACGAATGCCCTGGACGAATGGCGCTTTACCAAGTGGTTCCATGGCCGCACGCTGGCGCCCATGGGGATGGCGGGGCAGAGCTGGAATGCCGCGACCTTTCTGCTGGCACTGCGGGCCCTGCGGGGCGAAGCCAGCGCCTGGTAGCGGGGCGTGTCAGCGCTGGTCTTGCGGGGCGTCTGTAGAGGCGTTTTGGGGCACTGCTGCGGGTGCTTCCGTAGCGGCATCGCCCCCGCCCGCAGCAGCCATCTCCAGCTGCATCATGATCATGTTGACCAGTGTGCTCACGGTTGGGCGGCCGGTCTCGATCACGTAATGGGCCGTCTCGCGGTACAGGGGGTCGCGCACGGCGTACAGCTCGCGCAGCTTCTCCAGCGGGTTGCCCACCTGCAGCAGCGGGCGGCTGCGGTCGTGCCGTACGCGCTTGTAGATTTCTTCAGGGGCAGCGCGCAGGTACAGCACGTTGCCGAACTGGCGCAGGGCCTCGCGGTTTTCGGGGCGGAGCACGGCGCCGCCGCCGGTGGACAAAACCATGCCTCCGGGCTGGCGGACCACGTCGGCCAGCACCTGGGCTTCGATGTCACGGAAACGGGCTTCGCCCTCGGCCTCGAAGAAGCTGCGGATGCTGGTGCCCAGATGCTGCTCTAGCCGGTGGTCCAGGTCGACGAAAGAAACCCCCAGGCGGTGGGCCAGTTGCCGGCCGACGGTGGATTTGCCCGAGCCGGGCATGCCGACCAGTGCGCAGCGAATCTGCATAGGTTCAAGAAATAGGTCTGGGGGAACGGGCCTGCGCATTGCGGGTGGGGCAGCGTTGCATGCCAGGGCTGGGCGTTGAGTGTAAGCCGGTGCCTGTGCGTGTCTCTGGCGCCAGCGGTTGCCTGACGGTGCGTTCCGAGGGGCAGGCCGTTCCAACCAATTGGCGTTCGAAACTACCAACCCGTTCAGGCGGAGCCTGTCGAAGCGCGGCGCAGGGCTTCGACAGGCTCAGCCTGAACGGTCAGGGTGGGTTGATCCAGCGCGTTGATCACAATGCCGCGTACACCAGCGCCGGGTACAGTTCGCACAGGTAGCGCAGCTGGCCTGGCGCCTGGGCCAGCACCATGGCAAACAGGTCCTCGGCCGGGTCCACGAAAAAGTAGGTGCCGCCCATGCCGCTCCAGCTGTAGTGCCCGGCTGTGCCGGGGCGCGTGGTCAGCCCCGTGGCGGTGCGCACCGCCACCCCCATGCCGAAACCGTAGCCCGCAGGCAGGATGTCGCCCACCGTGGGGATGCTGCCCAGATGGTCGGCGGTCATGAAGTCGATGGTGGCGCGGCTGGCCAGGCGCACCGGGCCGGCAGTGCCGGGCAGGCCCGTGGCGGTGCCACGTCCCAGCATCAGCTGCAAAAAGCGCGCGTAGTCGGCTGCGGTGGACACCAGCCCGCCACCGGCGGATTCAAACGCTGGCGGTGCCGAGACATCGATCAGCGCCACAGCATCGCCCGTGAGCGGGTCCTTGGCAAACGGTTCGGCCAGCCGGTGCAGCTGGTCGGCGGGTATCTGAAAGCCCGTGTCGACCATGCCCAGCGGGCCGAACACCCGGCGCTGCAGGATGGCGGCCAGCGGCTCGCCCTCCACCGCCTCCAGCACGGCGCCCAGCACATCGGTGGCGCGGCTGTATTCCCAGCGGCTGCCCGGCTGGTGCAGCAGCGGCAGCGGGCCCAGGGCGGCCGCCAGCTGTGTGTTGGTGTGGCGGCGCGAACCAATGCGCGCGGTGCGGTAGGCATCGGGGATGGTGCCGGCCTCCCACGCGTAGCTCAGGCCCGCGGTGTGGCGCAGCAGGTCGTGCACGGTGGCCTCGCGCGCCACGGGTGCGGTATGCCCGGAGGCTTCGTCATGCACGCGCTGGCCGGCAAACGCAGGCAGGTAGTGCGCCACCGGCTGGCCCAGCAGCAGCCGGCCTTCTTCCATCAGCATCATCGCCACCAGCGATGCGACGGGCTTGGTCATCGAATAGATGCGGAAGATCGTGTCCGGTGCCATCGGCACCGAGGCCTGGCCACTGGCCGCCGGCCGCTGCAGGCCCACGGCCTCGTGCAACACCGTGGCGCCGCGGTGGTGTACCAGCGCCACCGCTCCGGGCAGCAGCCCCTTGTCGACGTCGTTGCGCAGAACCTGGACCAGGCGGGCGAGGGAGGGTGCGTGCATGGAGTGGCAGCCTGTGTGGGCGGTGAAGAAGGAAAAGACGCAGGTGCCGTCTGGCGGCAGCCTGCCCGGAAGGGGTGGCGCTGTGCACGCCGGTCATGGTGCATTTTGCATAACCGGCCGTGCTGTGCATGGCCGCTGCAAGCGGGGTGCCATCCGGTGCAGCGCTGCAGGCCTGCTCCAGGCCACTCCAGGCGTGTTTTGGGGTGTTTTTGGGTGTTTTTGGCCTGGGGTCCATGTTTTATCTGCCGCCATTGCTATCAATAGCATAGCAAACGACGCGGGGCGGCGCGGGCATCCGTCAGTCCGCACCGCCCGCGGCATGGGCTGTGGCGGCTGCGCGTTCCTGCTCCTGCAGTGCACGCCACTGCACCTTGCCCGTGGCCGACTTGGGCAGGCTGCCCACAAACTGCACGATGCGCGGGCTCTTGTACGCGGCCATGTGCTGGTGGCTCCAGTCGATCACGTCCTGCTCGGTCACCCGGCCCGGGTAGCCATCGCGCAGCACCACCACGGCTTTCACGGTCTCGCCGCGCTTGTTGTCGTGCGCGGCAATCACGCATACCTCCAGGATGGCGGGGTGGCCGTACATCATGGATTCGACCTCGGCCGGCCACACCTTGTAGCCCGACGCATTGATCATGCGCTTGAGCCGGTCCACCATGAAGAAGTAGCCGTCTTCGTCCACTTGCGCCAGGTCGCCGGTGCGCAGAAAGCGCTTGCCGTCGAGGGTGATGAAGCTGTCGGCCGTGGCCTGCGGGTTGTTCCAGTACCCCTGCATCACCTGCGGGCCGTGCACCACGATCTCGCCGGTCTCGCCCGGGGGCAGCTCGGCAAAGGTGGCCGGGTCTACCACGCGCGCATCCACGTCAAACACCGGTATGCCCAGGCACTGCGGCTTGGGCCGGTGCGGTGGGTTGATGTGCGTCGCAGCCATGGTCTCGGACATGCCGTAGCCCTCCACGTACTCCAGCCCCGTGAGGTCGCGCAGGCGCTGCGCCACGGCCTTGGGCATGGCCGCGCCGCCGCCGCGCACGGCCTGCAGGCTGGAGATGTCGTACTCGGTCAGCCGCGGGTTGGCCAGAAAGTCGACCACCATGGTCGAGATGGCCTGCCAGATACTGATGCGGTAGCGCTGCATGAGCTGTGCGGTAGCGTCGCGGTCCCACCGGGGCAGCACCACCACGGTGGCGCCGATGAACAGCGGCCCGTTCATGCTGCCGGACATGCCCGTGACGTGGAACAGCGGCAGCACTGCGAGGTAGGTCGAATCCTGCGTGCGCGAAAACCACTGCGCCCCGCCCACCAGCGTGCTCATGGCGCTGCGGTGGGTGTGCATGCAGCCCTTGGGGTGGCCGGTGGTGCCCGAGGTATAGGGCATCACGCACAGGTCGTCCGGCCCGGCGGTCAGCGGGCCGGGCACGCACTGGCGCGCCAGCATGTCGCTCCACAGCGTGACGCCCGGCGCGTCGATGGCCTGGCGCGGGGCCGACACGAAGGCGGGCACCGGCAGGTCGGTGGGCACCTGCAGGTAGTCGCTGTATGCAGCCACCACCACGTGCTGCAGCCCGCCCGCCTCGCCCACCAGCGGCTGCACTTGCGCGTGCAGGTCCTGGGCGACAAAGGCCACCGTGGCGCCGCTGTCATGCACGTAGTGACGCAGTTCGTCGGTCAGGTTCATGGGGTTCACCGGCACCACCACCGCGTTGGCGCGCAGGATGCCGTAGAACGCCAGGATCCACTGCGGGCTGTTCTGCATGTACAGCAGCACGCGGTCGCCAGCCTGCACGCCGCAGTGCTGCTGCAGGTAGCCCGCAATCTGCTCGGCCTGCTGCTCGAACTGCCGGAAGGTCACCTGCGTGTCGTAGAACACCAGGTAGGGCTTGTAGGGGTAGCGCGCGGCCGACACCTGTGCGTTGTGGAACAGGTGGGTCTGCGGCAGCGTGAGGTGGCGGGGCAGGCCGGGTGGCCAGTGGGCAAGGTGGCGATCAGACATGCGGTGCAATGCGAGGGTTTAAGGCACTCAGCCGCGCTTGAGGTGCCGGGCCAGCTCGTCCTTGGCGATGGCGTTGCGGTGCACTTCATCAGGGCCGTCGGCAAAGCGCAGCGTGCGTGCCTGGGCGTACGCTGCCGCCAGCGGGAAGTCGTCGCTCACCCCGCCACCGCCGTGCACCTGCATCGCCCAGTCGATCACCTGGCAGGCCATGTTGGGCGCGGCCACCTTGATCATCGCGATCTCCTTGCGCGCCACCTTGTTGCCCACGGTGTCCATCATCTGCGCGGCGTTCAGCACCAGAAAGCGCGCCTGGTCGATCAGGATGCGTGCATTGGCAATGCGCTCGCGCGTCACGCCCTGGTCGGCCACCTTGCGGCCAAATGCGGTGCGCGACAGGGCGCGCTGGCACATCAGCTCCAGCGCACGCTCGGCCACGCCGATCAGGCGCATGCAGTGGTGGATGCGGCCGGGGCCCAGGCGCCCCTGGGCGATCTCGAAGCCGCGGCCCTCGCCCAGCAAAATGTTCTCGACCGGCACGCGCACGTTGTCAAAGCTCACCTCGCCATGGCCGTGCGGCGCATGGTCGTAGCCGAACACCGACAGCGCGCGCTCCATCGTCACGCCGGGCGTGTCCATGGGCACGAGGATCATCGACTGCTGCTGGTGGCGGTTGATGTGGTCGGGGTCCGTCTTGCCCATCACGATGAGGATCTGGCAGCGCGGGTCGGGCGCGCCCGATGTCCACCACTTGCGGCCGTTGATCACGTAGTGGTCGCCGTCGCGCGTGATGCGCGCCTCGATGTTGGTGGCATCCGACGAGGCCACGTCGGGCTCCGTCATGGCAAAGGCCGAGCGGATGGTGCCGTCGAGCAGCGGCAGCAGCCAGCGCTGCTGCTGTGCGGGCGAGGCGTAGCGGGCCAGCGTCTCCATGTTGCCGGTGTCGGGTGCGGCGCAGTTGAAGGCCTCGGGCGCGATGTGCGAGCGGCCCATGATTTCGCACAGCGGCGCGTATTCGAGGTTGGTCAGACCCGCGCCCAGCTCCGACTCGGGCAGGAACAGGTTCCACAGACCCTCGGCGCGCGCAGCGGCCTTGAGCTTTTCCATCACCTTGGTGGGCTGCCACGGGTTGCCGGCCTTGCGGTTCTCGGCCACCTCGTGGTGGTACACCGCCTCGGTGGGGTAGATGTGCTCCCCCATGAACGCCGTCAGGCGCTGCTGCAGGTCGATGACCTTGGGTGAGTAGGTGAAGTCCATGGGGGAGTCCTTTGGGGGAAAAGCTTGCGGGATGGCTGCGCGGGCTGGCGCGGCGCAGCACGGGCGACTGCGGCCCTGAGTCGGCCTTGCGCGCCAGTGGCTGCTGGGCAGGGCCGGTGGGTGTCAGATCAGGCTGGCGCCGCCGTCCACCACGATGGATTCGCCGGTGATGTGGCGTGAGGCGTTGGACGCCAGGAACACCACCGCGCCCTTGAGGTCCTCTTCGCCACCAATGCGGCGCAGCGGCGTACGCTCCACCATCGCGGGGCCGAGCTTTTCGATCAGGCCGCTGGCCATCTTGCTGGGGAAAAAGCCCGGGCAGATCGCGTTGACGCGGATGCCGTAGTGGCCCCATTCAGACGCCAGCGTGCGCGCAAAGTGGATGGCCGCAGCCTTGGAGGTGTTGTAGGCAATGGTGTTCATGCCGGGCGGTGTGCCCTTGAGGCCCGCCACCGATGCCGTGACGATGATGCTGCCCTTGCCGCGCGGGATCATGCAGCGCTTGCCCACTTCGCGCGACAGGAAGAACGGCGCGCTCACGTTCAGGTCCATCACCTTGTGCCAGGCGGCGTCGGGGTAGTCCTCGGCCTTGGCGCCCCAGGTGGCACCGGCGTTGTTCACCAGGATGTCGATGGTGCCAAAGCGTTCGATGACCTGGTCCACCAGGCCGGGGATGTCTTCGGTCTTTTGCAGGTCGTTCACCACCGTGAGCACTTCGTAGCCCATGCCTTCCAGGTGCGCCTTGGCCTCGGCCAGTTCGTCGGCCTTGCGTGCGCTGATGGCCAGTTTGGCACCCATCTCGCCCAGGGCCTCGGCCATCTGCAGGCCCAGCCCGCGCGAGCCGCCGGTCACCAGGGCCACCTGGCCGGTCAGGTCAAAAAGTTGTCGCACGCTCATGGGTGTCTCCTTGGGGATGTGGTGGGTTGTCGTGAGGCGTTGGCAGCGCGCCAGGACTGCCTGCCGGTCTGCCAATCGTGCTGGGCATGCTAGCGAGGCAGCGCCCTGCGGGCTGTCACTTTGGACACTCGCCACGTCCGCCGCACCCCGATGCGCGGCCATGCTGATGTGGGATGCCGCCTACCGCACGAGGGGGCAACGTAGGATGGCGCGCCGCCGGTGCAGCGCTTACCCTCGCGCGATGACTGCACCCGCACGCCCTGCCTCCATGGAGCCCCGGCCCCGGCCCCCCAATGCCCTGCAACGCATCGCCAACGCGCTGGAACCGGTGTGGAGGCCGTTCGTGCCGTTCGGCCGGGCGGCGCAGATGTGGCTGGACGCCGAGGGGCTGCGCATGAGTGCCGCCATGTCGTTCTACGGCATGCTCAGCTTGGCACCGCTGCTGTTGCTGCTGGTGGGCGTGCTGGGCTGGTGGATGGACCGCAGCTACCTCGAATCCAGCCTGATTGCACAGGTGCAGGCCGTGATGGGCCAGCAGGTGGCCGACGTGATCCGGCAGGCGCTGGTCAGCGCGCAGGAGCCCGCCGAGGGGCGCCTGGCATCGATCGTCGGCTTTGTGGTGCTGCTTTCGGGGGCCACCGGGGTGTTTGTGGAGCTGCAGTCGGCCCTGTCGCAGCTGTGGCGCGGCGATGGCCAGGCCGAGCAGGGCGCAGCGTGGTGGCGCATGGCATCGCTGCGACTGCGCGGGCTGGCCTATGTGCTGGCCCTGGGGTTCCTGCTCATGGTCTCGCTGGCCATGTCCACGCTCATCAATCTGTTTGCCGGCTGGGCGGGGGTGCACCTGTCGTTTGCGCCGCTGGCCCCGGCCATCCAGGTGGTCAACGAGGCAGTGGCTTTCGGGTTTGCGGTGGCGCTTTTCGTGGGGCTGATGCGCATTGGCGTGGGCAGGAAGCCGCCCATGCGCTGCATCGTGGGGGGCGCTGTGGTGGGAGCCACCCTGTTCACCGTGGGCAAGCAGCTGCTGGCGTGGTACCTCAGCACTGCGGCCGTGGTCTCGGCCTATGGCGCGGCCGGTTCGCTGGTGGTGCTGTTGATGTGGATCTATTTCTCGTCGGCCGTGCTGCTGTTTTCGGCCAGCTGCGCGCGGGCGTTCGAGCAGGCGCGCGACGCGCAGGCAGCCCGTGAAGGTGCAGCAGTGCCTGCCACCCCCGCCTGACCGTCGTTGCACGCCCACCTGCGCACAGCTGCTTACGTCCTTTACAGGGCGCAGCGGCAGCACCGCGCGCAGGGCGGCTAACCTGCCCACCTGTCAGCAAGCCGGCCTGTCCGGCATTTGGAGAAACGCCATGTCCCTTATCGTTCCACAGGCCCGCGCACATGCGGCCAACGGCTTGGTCGCCACTGCCTCGGCCGCCCACGGCCCTTCCCTGAAGTGGATGTGGGCGGCCATCGGCGCCCTGGGAGTGAGCGTGGTGGCGCTGGGCGCCGCGCTGGTGTGGCAGGCGCGCACGCCAGACGGTGGTGCAGCAGCACCCGTGGCTGCGGCCGCCGTGGCCGCCACACAGCGCACGCCAGAGTCTGAAATCATGACCGAGGGCCGGGCAGGGGGCAGTGCCTCCAGGCCACCCGCCACGAGCCGTCCGGCAGCGGGCCCTGTGGGGTACGCGGGCCCGTCAGGCGGGTCTTACCCCTCAGGTGCTTCCGGCCAGGCCCTGAGCACCGCCGACAACCGTGCCCCGGCACTTTGCGCAACGTGCGGCCGGGTCGAGTCGGTGCAGGCTGTGCAGCAGGCAGCGCCCGCCACCGGCGTGGGCGCTGTGGCCGGTGGCGTGCTGGGCGCCGTGGTGGGCAACCAGATCGGCAAGGGGTCGGGTCGCACCGCTGCCACGGTGCTGGGTGCCGTGGGCGGCGGCTATGCGGGCCACAAGATCGAGGAGCACACGCGCACGCAGACGGTCTACCAGGTGGCCATTCGCATGGAAGACGGTTCGGTACGCCGCTTTCAGCGGGCGCAGCCGCCAGCGGTGGGCACGCCGGTGGTGGTGCAGGGCAGCGGGTTCCGCGTGGCTGAAGAGGGCTACGCCGCGCCGCAGCCACAAACAGCGCCTGGCGGTTATGCCACGGCAGCCCAGCCGGGCTACGTGGCTACGCGGCAGTAAACGCTGCGGGTGTGCAGCAAAAAAGGGAGCCGCGGCTCCCCTTTTTTGACTGGCCGGATCAACCGGTCACTTTTCGACGAAAGCGCGTTCCACCACGAAGTCGCCGGGCGTGCTGGTGTTGCCTTCCTCAAAATCACGCTTTTCCAGCATGATCTTCAGGTCGGCCAGCATGGCGGGGCTGCCACACAACATCACGCGGTCGGTCAGCGGGTCCAGCGGGGGCAGGCCGATGTTGGCGGGGAAGGTGCCGTTCTCGATCAGGTCGGTGATGCGCCCCTGGTTGCGGAAGGGCTCGCGCGTCACGGTGGGGTAGTAGATCAGCTTGTCGCGCACGATCTCGCCCAGCAGCTCGTGGTTGGGCAGGTGCTTCTCGAACAGGTCCTGGTAGGCCAGTTCGTTCACCTCGCGCACGCCGTGCACCACCACCACCTTTTCAAAGCGCTCGTAGGTTTCAGGGTCGCGCACGATGGACAGCCACGGCGCCAGGCCCGTGCCGGTGCCGATCAGGTACAGGTTCTTGCCGGGCAGCAGGTAGTCGATCAGCAGCGTGCCCGTGGGCTTCTTGCCGACGATGATCGTGTCGCCCACCTGGATGTTCTGCAGTCGCGAAGTCAGCGGGCCGTCGGGCACCTTGATCGACAGGAACTCCAGGTGCTCTTCCCAGTTGGGGCTGGCAATGGAGTAGGCACGCAGCAGGTTCTTGCCATCGACCTTCAGACCAATCATGGTGAAGTGGCCGTTCGAGAACCGCAGGGCGGGATCACGCGTGGTGGTGAAGCTGAACAGCCGGTCCGTCCAGTGGTGGACGGTCAGAACGCGTTCTTCGAGAAAGGCACTCATGGTTTCTTGAAAGGATGAAAATCGGAAAGCAACTGTCCCGGCGGCACAACGCGCTGCGTTGGCGAGGGGCTTTGGCAGCGGACTCGGCTGGCGCGCCCAAAAGCCCAAAATAGCCCGTGGCTGCTGGCAAAGCCCGCTATTGTTAGTCAAAAGCGCGCCAGGGATGTCCTGCATAACCTTCGCGCGTCGGTGATGGTGCGGATCGGGATGGGCCGCAAGGCGCTTTTCGCAGCCAATAGCCCGGCTATTGACAAGAAAAGCAACACAGCGGACCGCCCGAGACCGCGCGATCACGGACCGCGAGGGGTTATGCAGGACATCCCAAGGGTACATTGTCGATCCTCAACCCGCCGATTCCAACGAAAGAAAAGTCATGCCCTTATGCACTGCCTTGCTCCGCACCCTGATTCCGCTCTGCGGCCTGGGGCTGATGGCGGGCGCTGCGCTGGCCCAGGCGCCCATTCGCATCGGTGAGATCAACAGCTACAAGGCGCAGCCGGCCTTTCTGGAGCCCTATCGCAAGGGCATGGAACTGGCGGTGGACGAGGTCAACGCCGCTGGCGGCATCGCCGGCCGCAAGATCGAACTCATCATCCGCGACGACAACGCCAGCCCCGGCGACGCCGTGCGCGCGGCCGACGAGCTGCTCGCCCGCGAGAAGGTGGATGTGCTGATGGGCAGCTTCCTGTCGCACATTGGCCTGGCGCTGACCGACTACGCCCGCCAGAAAAAGGTGTTCTTCCTGGCCGCCGAGCCGCTCACCGACAAGATCGTGTGGGAGAACGGCAACCGCTACACCTACCGCCTGCGCGCCTCCACCTACATGCAGGTGGCCATGCTGGTGCCCGAGGCCGCTGCGCTCAAGAAAAAGCGCTGGGCCATCGTCTACCCCAACTACGAATACGGCCAGTCGGCCGCCGCCACGTTCAAGCGGCTGCTCAAGCAGGCGCAGCCGGATGTGGAATTTGTGGCCGAGCAGGCCCCACCGCTGGGCAAGGTGGATGCTGGCAGCGTGGTGCAGGCCCTGGGCGATGCCAAGCCCGATGCCATCTTCAACGTGCTGTTTGCGGCCGACCTGTCGCGCTTTGTGCGCGAGGGCAACACCCGCGGCCTGTTCCAGGGGCGCGAGGTGGTGAGCCTGCTGACCGGCGAGCCCGAATACCTGGACCCGCTCAAGAACGAAGCCCCCAACGGCTGGACCGTGACGGGCTACCCCTGGTACGGCATCAACACGCCCGAGCACCAGGCGTTTCTGAAGGCCTACCAGGCCAAATTCAAGGACCACCCGCGCCTGGGCTCGGTGGTGGGCTATTCGGCCGTGCAGTCGCTGGCCGCCGGCATGCGCAAGGCGGGCGGGGCCGATACCGAAAAGCTCATCGCCGCCTTCAAGGGGCTCGAGCTGATGTCGCCCTTTGGCCCCATCCGCTACCGGCCGGAAGACAACCAGTCCACCATGGGCGCCTTTGTGGGTAAGACGCGCAACGACGGCGGCAAGGGCGTGATGGTGGACTTCCGCTATGCCGACGGCGCGCGGTTTCAGCCCAGCGCCGACGAGGTGAAAAAGCTGCGCCCTGCAGACTGACCCCCGCGTGGGCGCCTGCACCCGACCTGACCCACCACACGCCCTGCTACGGACCCCATCTCTGTGAGCTTCTCCGGTCTGGTCGTTCAACTGCTCAACGGGCTGGCGTCCGCTTCGTCACTGTTCCTGGTGGCGGCGGGGCTGTCGCTCATCTTCGGCGTCATGCGCATCGTCAACTTTGCGCATGGCTCGTTCTTCATGCTGGGCATCTACCTGGCCTACACGCTGGTCGAGCGGCTGGCGCCGGCGGTGGGCTTCTGGCCCGCGCTGCTGCTGGCGCCGGTGGCCACCGGCCTGCTGGGTGCGGTGGTCGAGGTGGTGCTGCTGCGCCGCATCTACCGCGCGCCCGAGCTGTTTCAGCTGCTGGCCACGTTTGCGCTGGTGCTGGTCATCAAGGATGCGGTGCTGTGGGCCTGGGGGCCTGAAGAACTGTTTGGCCCGCGTGCGCCGGGGCTGGGAGATGCGGTGCCCATCCTGGGCCGCCAGTTCCCGGTGTACGACCTGTTCTTGATGGCTGTGGGCCCGGTGGTGCTGGGCCTGCTGTGGCTGCTGCTGCACCGCACGCGCTGGGGCACGCTGGTGCGTGCCGCCACGCAAGACCGCGAGATGGTGGGCGCCCTGGGTGTCAACCAGGCCTGGCTGTTCACCTCGGTGTTTGCGCTGGGCGCGCTGCTGGCCGGGCTGGCGGGTGCGCTGCAGCTGCCGCGCGAGCCTGCGCACCTGGAGATGGATTTGCTCACCATTGGCGCAGCGTTTGTCGTGGTGGTGGTGGGGGGCATGGGGTCGATTGCCGGGGCATTCTTCGCGGCGCTGCTGATAGCCGAGCTCAAGGCCCTGTGCATCTGGATCGGGCTGGTCGAGGTGGCGGGCGTGAGCCTGTCGTTGTCCAAGATGACGCTGGTGGTGGAATTTGTGGTCATGGCCGTGGTGCTGGTGTGGCGCCCCTGGGGCCTGCTGGGCCGCCCGCAGGCGGCGGTGCGCGCACTGGCCCATGCCGAGCCACCGCTGCGCCCCGCCAGCACCGGCGTGCGCCGCCTGGGCTGGGCTGTGCTGGTGTTGCTGGCCCTGGTGCCGCTGGTTGCAGGCGCGTTCCCGTACCTGCCCGTGCTGCTGGTCGATGTGCTGGTGGCCGCCCTGTTTGCCAGCAGCCTGCACTTCATCATGGGCCCGGGCGGGCTGCATTCGTTTGGGCATGCGGCGTACTTTGGGCTGGGCGCGTACGCCGCGGCCCTGCTGGTGCGCAGTGCCGGTGTACCGATGGAGCTGGTGCTGCTGCTGGCGCCGCTGGCTGCGGGCCTGGGCGCGCTGCTGTACGGCTGGCTGTGCGTGCGCCTGTCGGGCGTGTACCTCACCATGCTCACGCTGGCGTTTGCGCAGATCACCTGGGCGCTGTGCTACCAGTGGGATGCCGTGACGGGCGGCAGCAACGGCATCACGGGCGTGTGGCCTGCAGCGTGGCTGGCCAGCCCGCTCGCGTACTACGGCCTCACGCTGGTGGTGGTGGCCGCCGCCGTGCTGCTGCTGCGCCGCATGCTGCTGGCGCCGTTCGGCCTGGCGCTGCGCGCTGCGCGCGACTCGGCCCTGCGCGCCGATGCGCTGGGGGTGGACGTGCGCCGCCTGCAATGGGCCGCCTTTGTAGTGGCCGGGGTGATGGCGGGGCTGGCGGGGGCGCTGTATGTGTTTTCCAAAGGCAGCATCTCGCCCGAGGGGCTGTCGGTGGGCAAGTCGGTCGATGGGCTGGTGATGGTGCTGCTGGGCGGCGTGCAAACGCTGTCGGGCCCGCTGGTGGGCGCCGCCGTGTTCACCTGGCTGCACGACACCGTGGCCCGCAACACCGACTACTGGCGCGCCGTGCTGGGCGGCACCATGCTGCTGCTGGTGCTGCTGTTTCCGCAGGGGCTGACAGGGGCCGGGCAGCAGCTGGCCGAGTGGTGGCACGCGCGGCGCGCAGGGCAGGGGGGTGCACATGGCTGAAGCGCTGCAACCATTGTTGCGTGTAGCGGGCCTGTGCCGCGCCTTTGGCGGCGTGCAGGCGGTCGACGATGTGGGCTTTGCGCTGGCCGCCGGCGAGATGCTCGCCCTCATCGGCCCCAACGGCGCGGGCAAGTCCACCACCTTCAACATGGTGGGCGGCCAGCTCAGGCCCGATGCCGGGCAGGTGCTGCTGGGCGGGGTGGACATCACCGGCCTGCCGCCACGCACCATCTGGCGCCACGGCGTGGGTCGCACCTTTCAGATCGCCGAAACCTTTGCATCGCTGACCGTGCTGGAAAACGTGCAGATGGCGCTGCTCTCGGCCGACCGCAGCATCTACCGCTTCTGGCGCCCCGCAGGCCAGCACCGCCGGGCCGATGCGCTGGCCTTGCTGGAGCAGGTGGGCATGGCTGCGCAGGCAGAGCGGCCCTGCAGCGCGCTGGCCTACGGCGACATCAAGCGCGTGGAGCTGGCCCTGGCGCTGGCCCACGCACCGCGCCTGCTGCTGATGGATGAGCCCACCGCCGGCATGGCCCCCGCCGAGCGGCAGGCGCTGATGGCGCTCACGCGCCAGATCGCGCGCGAGCGCCGCATGGGCGTGCTGTTTACCGAGCACAGCATGGATGTGGTGTTTGGCCATGCCGACCGCGTACTGGTGCTGGTGCGCGGCCGCCTGCTGGCCGAGGGCACGCCCGAGCAGATCCAGGCCGATGCGCGTGTGCAGCAGGCCTATTTGGGCACCGGGTTTGAGGCAGTCGGGGAAACCCTGTGATGAGCGACACCGCCACCACGACACCCGATACATCCACTGCGCCCGTGCTTCAGGTGCAATCGCTCAACGCCTGGTACGGCGCGGCGCAAATCCTGTTTGACGTATCGCTGCACGTCGGCCGGGGCGAAGTCGTGGCCTTGATGGGGCGCAATGGCGCAGGCAAGTCCACCACACTCAAGGCCATCATGGGCATGGTGTCGCGGCAGGGCGGTGTGCAGTTTCTGGGGCAGAGCATTGCCCGCAGCGAGCCGCACTACATCGCCCGCCTGGGCCTGGGCTACGTGCCGGAAGACCGCCGCATCTTCACCGACCTCACGGTGCTGGAAAACCTGCAGGTAGGCCGCCAGCCGCCGCGCCGCTGGCCCGATGGCGCGCCCGCCCTTGAGTGGACGCCCGAGAAGCTGTTTGCGCTGTTTCCCAACCTGGGCGAAATGCCCCAGCGCCCCGGCGGCCGCATGAGCGGTGGCGAGCAGCAGATGCTGACTG
>LNFM01002929.1_pt1 | contig 34854 bp, 34 predicted proteins | sample 596031 | NCBI WGS metagenome assembly LNFM01 (sample SAMN04254537, study PRJNA301005) | activated carbon metagenome | isolation source: dual media filters at the Ann Arbor, Michigan drinking water treatment plant | place: USA: Ann Arbor
AGTCCGACAGACTCCTAGGCGCATCGTCCGATGGCAAGCCTGCACCGACAGTCTAGAATCGCCCCATCGACTTTGCATCGGACGCCTCATGCTCTGGGTCAAATCCTTTCACGTGATCTTCATGGTGACCTGGTTCGCGGGCCTCTTCTATCTGCCCCGACTGTTCGTCTATCACGCCATGTCCGAAGATCCGACGAGCATCGAACGCTTCAAGGTGATGGAGCGCAAGCTCTTCTACGGCATCATGACGCCCGGGGCTCTGATCACGGTGGTGCTCGGCCTATGGCTATGGCTGGGGTACGGCTTCACCGGCGGCTGGTTGCACGCGAAGTTCGCGCTGGTGCTCGTGCTGATCGGCTACCACGCGTATTGCGGCAAACTCCTGGTCGACTTCAAGCACGATCGCAATACGCGCAGTCACGTGTTCTATCGCTGGTTCAACGAGTTTCCGGTCGTACTCCTGATCGCGATCGTGGTGCTCGTTATCGTGAAGCCCTTCTGAACGTGCGCGATGCGAATGCTTTGGCCCATTTCAGCGTCCCGTGCCGGTCTGCGAAAGACCCGAATCGTGCTTCTGATGATCGCGGCAACGGCGCCGGTGCTCGAGACCGACGCACAAGCCGTCACAGCCCGCATCGTGATGCAAAGCTCCCCGCTCGCGGGTTTTCGCCACTACGAAGCGCCGAATCTTTGGGGAGACATCCAGCCCGGAGACCCCCTTGCGCTCGTTCGCGAACCGGACAATCCCCACGACCGCAACGCCGTGCGCGTCGAATGGCGCAGCTTCAAACTGGGCTACGTCCCGCGCCTGGAAAATGCCGGCGTCGCTCGTCAGATGGATCGCGGTGCGGCGCTTGCAGCCCGGGTGAGCAAGGTGCAGATGACGCGAGCACCCAACAGGCGTATCGAATTCGAAATCTATCTGCCCCAATGAGCACCCCGACCTTGCACAGCGAATCGAACCGATGAGCGAGCAGCGCTACTTTGCGCCGTGTCCGCGCGGCCTCGAGGCGGCGTTGGTCGATGAACTCGCAAGCCTCGGCGCGCGCCTGCCGCAAGCCACCGATGGGGGTGTCGCGTTTCACGGCGACATGCACCTCATGTACCGGGCCAATCTCGAATGTCGGCTCGCGAGCCGCGTCCTTCTTGCCGTCGGCGAGTGCGCGTACCGCAGCGAGGAGGACATCTACCGCTACGCCCGCAGCCTGCCCTGGCCGACATTGTTCGACTGCAAGCGGACGATACGAGTCGCGCTGTCCGCCTCGCGCTCGCCACTGCGCAGCCTCGACTTCGCCGCCCTGCGCGTGAAGGACGCCGTGTGCGATGCATTTCGTGACGCCGTCGGTGAGCGCCCAAGTGTGGACACGCGCATCCCCGACGTGCGCATCCACGTCTTTCTCGACGCATCGAAGGCAAGCTTCTACGTCGACACCTCGGGCGAGCCGCTGTTCAAGCGCGGCTGGCGTACTTCGGAAGTCGATGCGCCGCTGCGCGAGAACCTGGCGGCAGGCATGCTTCGGCTCGTCGGCTGGCAGCCGGGTACTCCGCTCCTCGATCCGATGTGCGGCGGCGGCACATTCCTGCTGGAGGCCGCCACGATCGCCCTCGGGATCGCGCCGGGCGCGCAGCGCGGTTTCGGATTCGAACGGCTCCGCGCTTACGACGCCACGTTGTGGCGGGAGATTCGCGCCCAGTCGGATCGTGCGCGTCAACGCATCGAGCAACTGCCTCTCTTCGGCTCGGACCGCGACCCGCGAGCCATCGGCGCCACGCGCATGGCCTTCCATCGCGCCGGTCTCGACGATGTCGCGCATCTCGATCGCACCGACATCCTGGAACTCGAAGCGCCCGCATCGGAAGGAATCATGCTGTTCAATCCTCCGTACGGCGTACGGATCGGCGAGCAGGCGGAGCTTGCCGCCCTTTATCCCAAACTGGGTGATCGATGGAAGCAGCGCTTCGCGGGCTGGCGCTGCTGCGTGTTTACTGCAGATACGCGCTTGCCGAAACTGGTCGGCCTCAAGCCTTCGCGCCGCATCCCGCTCTACAACGGCGCGATCGAGTGTCGACTCTATATCTTCGAGATCGTGAGCGGCAGCATGCGCGGTCGGCGCACCGAGGGATCGACCCAAGCGTCTGCATTACGCGAACAGGGCATTGCGGGCGACGAGCGACAAGCCTGAAAACACCAGCAAGCCGTAGACGATCTTCAGCAGCCCCGCGGTCGGAATCGTCGAGTGCAGCCGATTGCCGATCACGATTCCCAGCACCGCAGCCGGACCGAACATGAGCAATCCGGGAACGAGTTCCGGCTCGAACAGGAGCCCTGCGGCCAGGAACACCACGAGGCGGATGGCGAGATTGAACCCGACGCCGACGCTCACCGTCGCCAGCAGCTTCGCCTTGTCGACGATGCGCCGCGTGATGTAGATGGCCACGGGTGGCCCGCCCATGCCGAACATCGTGCCCGTCGCCCCACCCATGAAGCCGGCAAGCGGCGCCCAGCGGCGAGACACCTGCCCCTTGGGCGGGGGCGCAACAAGGCTATACGCACCGTAGCTTGCAATGAAGAGTCCCAGCGCGATCACGATCGCAGTCTTGGGCAAGCTGACGAGCAAGGTGACCCCCGCCGTCGCCCCGATGAGCGAGAACGGCAGGAGCCACGTCAGTTCGCTGCGATCGGCCAGTGCGCGTCGACGCCAGCTCATCAGCACCGAGCAACTCAGATCGAGCACGCAGGCGAGCGCGAGAACGAACGGCACTGGATAGAAATGCGAGAGGATCGGTACGGTCATCAAAGAAGCGCCGAAACCGGTGATCCCGAATACGATATAACTGGCAGCAATGATCGCCAGGCCGGCAAAAGCGGCAGTCGGCTGATCGAACGGAAACAATCGAACACTCCCTGGGGCACGACGCGGCGCTACGACCCACGCCGATCCGCCGATGGTATAGCACGCCACCGCTGCGCACGAATTTCGTGCGCAACGCGCTGTCGATCCGGAGTGTCGCCGAGCGACTAGTCGGCATCCGAGCGTGACACGAGGAAACCACCATGAAATACCTTTGCCTGCTTGCCGCCGAGAAAGTCATGGAGCAGATGACCGACGAGGAAGCAAAGGCGCACTACGCGGAATACCGCGAGTACATCGCCTCCATCCAGGCCAGCGGCCATTACGCGGGCTGCAATCGACTGCTTCCCCCCAACACGGCGACGACCGTGCGGGTGCGCCAGGGGCGGGTGACGACGACCGACGGGCCCTTCGCTGAAACCAAGGAGCAGCTGGGAGGCTACTTCGTGATCGACGCACGCGACTTGAACGAAGCGATCCAGATCGCGGCACGCATCCCTTGCGCGCGGATCGGAAGTGTCGAGATTCGTCCGATCGCGGACGATCCGCAGACGCTGCAAGCGCTCGGTCTCGCGGTGGGCTAAACGGACGATGCCGGGCGCCGATACCGACAGCGAACGATCAACGAACGACATTCGTCGGCAGATCGACGCGCTGTATCGCGCCGAGTCCCGACGCGTGCTCGCGACGCTGATCCGCCTCCTGGGCGGCTTCGACATCGCCGAGGAAGCCCTGCACGATGCGTTCATGGCCGCGGTCGCGCAATGGCCGAGCGAGGGGATTCCCGCCAATCCTCGCGCATGGCTCGTCTCCGCCGGACGCTTCAAGGCGATCGACAAGATCCGCCGTCGCGCCCGCTTCGATGCCTCGCTGGCCGAGATTGCGCTGGCACTCGGCACCGACGAGGAAACCGCACCGAGCACGGATCCGGAAAGCGTCGAGGACGACCGCCTGCGGCTCGTATTTACGTGCTGTCACCCCGCATTGTCGCCGGACGCACAGGTGGCCCTTACCCTGCGCGAGGTATGCGGCCTCACCACCGAGGAAATCGCCCGCGCGTATCTCACGCCCGCGCCCACGCTCGCGCAGCGCATCGTGCGGGCGAAGAACAAGATCCGTGATGCCCGCATCCCCTACGAAGTGCCGGAGCGCAGCCAACTTCCCGAACGGCTGGATAGCGTACTGCGAGTGATCTACCTCGTGTTCAACGAGGGCTACTACGCGAGCAGCGGCGATACGCTCACGCGTCGCGATCTGAGCGCCGAGGCGATCCGGCTCGGCCGGCTGCTGGTCGAGCTGCTGCCCGAGCCGGAGGCGCTCGGCCTGCTTGCCCTGATGCTTTTGTCGGAATCGAGGCGCGTCGCCCGCGCCACAGCCGAAGGCGACATCGTCCTGCTGGAAGACCAGGATCGAACGCTGTGGGACGGCGCGTTGATTGCAGAGGGCACGGGCCTCGTTGAACGCATCCTGATCGGACGTCGCTTCGGCCCATACACCTTGCAAGCTGCCATCGCAGCGGTCCATGCCGAAGCCAGAGACGCGTCGTCGACCGACTGGGCGCAGATCGCCGCACTGTACGATGTGCTTGCGCGCACTGATCCTTCGCCGATCATCGAGCTCAATCGTGCGGTCGCGATCTCGATGCGGGACGGGCCGGCGGCCGGGCTCACGGTCATCGAAACCCTGATCGAGGGCGGCGAACTGGCCCAGTATCATTTCGCTCACGCAGCAAGGGCCGACCTCTATCGACGACTCGGCAAGATCGATGCTGCCCGCAAGGCCTACGAACGCGCGCTCGACCTTGCGCGCATGGAACCGGAACGCCGCTTCCTGCGGCGCCGGCTTGACGTTCTCGCCGGAGAATCGCCGATGTCGATACCGTCCGCTTCCGTTCGATTACGCCGTACACCCCCCGCAAGGTAGCCGCTATGCCACGCGTCGTATTCACTGCTCATCTGCGCCGCCACGTCGCCGTGCCCGAACTGGACGTTGCGGGAGCTACGGTCGCCGAAGCGCTCGCGGCCGTGTTCGCCCGATCGCCCGAAGTGCAGGGCTACGTCCTCGACGATCAAGGCGAACTGCGCAAGCACGTGGCCGTGTACGTCGATGGCCGCAAGATTTCGGATCGCAGCCGTTTGAGCGATCCGGTGAACGATACGTCGGAGATCTGGGTCCTGCAGGCGCTCTCGGGCGGGTGATCTGTACGTCGTCGTGTTCAATTCGTCTGGAGGCATTTATGACCGATCGAGCGTTCGTTGCCACCCGCAAGGGACTGTTTACGTTGACCCGCGGAGCATCCGGCTGGGCCCTGTCGGCGCCGGCGTTCTTGGGGGACCCCGTCTCGCACATCCTCGCAGACAGCCGTGACGGCTCCCTGTACGCCGCGCTCAATCTCGGCCACTTCGGCGTCAAGATGCGCCGTTCCGACGATGGGGGCACATCATGGGTTGAACTGGGCGTCCCCACCTATCCGCCTCAGCCGGAGGAGGCGCCCGGGCCGGCGTGGAAGCTGGATCAGATCTGGGTGCTGGAGGCCGGCGGTCACGACGAACCCGGCACCCTCTGGGCCGGGACGCTGCCGGGCGGACTCTTCCGCTCCACCGATCGCGGCAAGCACTGGCAGCTGATCGATTCGCTGTGGCAGCATCCTCTGCGTACCGAATGGGGGGGAGGCGGCTACGATGCGCCGGGCATCCACTCCATCTGCGTCGATCCGCGCGACAGCCGGCACGTCACGCTCGCGGTCTCCACCGGTGGGGTATGGCGCACGCGCGACCGCGGCGAGACATGGGAGATCTGCGCGAGCGGCATGCAAGCGCATTACATGCCGCCGGAGAAACGCGGCGACGAAGTCAGCCAGGACGTGCATCGGCTCGTATGCTGTGCAGCGCGGCCTGACAGCTTCTGGGTACAGCATCACAACGGCGTCTACCGATCCACGGACGACGCGGCAACCTGGCAGGAAATCCGCACGCCGGCGTTGTCCGCGTTCGGCTTCGCGGTGGTCGTCGATCCGAACGATGCGCAAACCGCCTGGTTCGTGCCCGCCGTGAAGGACGAACACCGCATCCCGGTCGACGGCAAGCTCGCCGTTACCCGGACGCGCGACGGCGGGCGCACGTTCGACGTGCTGCGCGAAGGTCTGCCCGAGCTTTCGTACGATCTCATCTATCGGCACGGTTTGGACGTCGACGCGAGCGGCAAGCGGCTGATCCTGGGCTCGACTACGGGCGGTCTGTGGCTGTCGGAGGATCGTGGCGAACGCTGGCAATGCATCAGTGCGCACCTGCCACCGATCTACGCGGTTCGCTTCGGCTGAATCAGCGTCGCCGCGGGTTCGCCGATCGGGCAAGGAGCATGCGGCGTCGGGCAAGGCCCGACGTTCAACGATTTTTTTGGGAGCTACCGATGCACTTTCTTCTGATGTGCTGTTTCGACGAACAACGATGGAACGACCTGCCGCAGGGGCGGCGGGACGAAGTGATGCATGCCTACGGGGAATGGATCGACGAGGCGATGTCCCAAGGAAAATACCTCGGCGGCGGCAAGCTTGCGGATACGGCGAGCGCCGCGTGTGTCACGTCAGCCAACGGCAAGCCCACGGTCACGGATGGTCCCTTTGCGGAGACCAAGGAACAACTCGGCGGCTACCACATCCTCGATTGCGCCAACCGTGACGAGGCGCTTGCACTCGCTGCCCGCATCCCGACCCTACCCGCCGGCGGCAAGATCGAGGTACGCCCGCTGCAGCACCTCATTCGCATTCCCAACCCTGGGTTGTAACCCTGGGTCCAACCCAGGGTTACAACCCAGGGTTGATTGGTTGGGGAGGGCACGGCTCTTGCAATGAGGAGAATTGGAGCGGTCAGGGAACCGCAGAATGAATCGAACCTGCTCAGGACGCGTGGACCCCCAAGGGTCTTCCCGGCCTCGCGCATCCGCCTCACGGAATGGGAAATGCCACGACACAGCTCGGAATCTCAGCAACGGCGTCGCCGTTCAGCATCGCGCCGTCTGGTGCCGCAGGGCGCAATCGAGTTCACCGCGAAACCGACGAATCGAAACCACGCTTCGACCCAAAATGACGCCATGTCTGGCACGGCAGCCTCGGCCGACAGGAGCGAAAGCCGTCCTGGCCTGTCGACATCGATGTCGCCCCTCGCCGCACCGAATGCGACCGCACCGGCCTCCCTGCTGCGCCAAATTCGGGCGCGCCTCGCCTTCCAGCGCGCCAGCACGCGACTGTACGAAGCCTTGCTCGCCAAGCTCGACGCCGGGTCGGAAACCGAAATGCGCTCGCAGCGCGGAGCGCTCAATCGCACCACGCTGCTGCGCTTTCGCACCGAAGAAGCCGCCAACTTCGAGTTGCTCTGCGAATCCCTGGAGTGGATCGGCGTGGATCCCGTCACCGACTTGAACCGCGAATCCCAGGGGGAAGAGGCGGCCCTCGATGCGCCGGTCCCGAGAGCCGGCATCATGAATGCTGCGGAAGCACTCGACGCACTCCTCGACGTGGAACTCACCGACGAAGCAGGGTGGCAGCGGCTCGTCGCCACCGCGCATGCTTGCGGCCTTGCCGATCTTGCGCACCGTTTCGAGCAAGCGCACTCGGTCGAGATCGGGCACGTTCGCCAACTGCGCGCGTGGTCGGTGATGTTGCCTGCGGCCCAGCGTCGCGTCGCCTGAGGCAAACCCCAGTTCCAATTCGGGTTCCTGGAGCACGGATTCGGCAAGGCAACTTGCCGCCGTTCTGGGGAATACGCCGCGGGCATGCCAAAATCGGTCTCTGACCTACGAAAGCATGCCCGACCCATGGCTCTCAAGCGCTCCCCCGCCGCCCAAGGCAGACTCGTCCTCCTCGAACACGACTCGACGCTGTTGCGCAACAACCCGCTGGGCGATCCGCACGTGCGCAAACTCGCCGTCTGGCTTCCGCCCCAGTACGACACGCCCGGCAGCAAGCAACGCTTTCCCGTGCTCTACGATCTCGTCGGATTCACGGGCTCCGGTCTGTCGCATACCGCATGGAAGCCATTCGGCGACAACGTCCCCGAGCGGGCGGCGCGCCTGATTCACGAACGCAAGATGGGACCGACGATCTTCGTCTTCCCCGACTGCTTCACCGCCCTCGGCGGCAATCAGTACGTCAATTCGTCGGCCATCGGCAACTACGCCGACTACCTCACGCGCGAAATCATTCCCTGCGTCGACCGCGAGTTCCGAACGCTGGCGAGCCGCGAGCACCGCGGCTGCTTCGGCAAGTCCTCGGGAGGCTACGGCTCGATCGTTCATGCGATGAAGTACAGCAAGTACTGGGGGGCGGTGGCAAACCACTCCGGCGACGCCTACTTCGACTTCGTGTACTGGCACGATTGGCCGAACACCCTGAACGAACTATCCAAGCATCGAGCGAAGAAGCGCACACCGGGCGCCTACCACGCTGCGAAGGAAGCCGCGCAAGCCGGTCTGGCGCAAGGCCTCGATGACGGGCGCATTGCCACATTTCTGAAGCAGGTCTGGAACCGGGAAAAGATGAGCCTCAGCGAAGGCCACTGCATTATGAACCTGTGCATGGCGGCCACCTATGATCCCGATCCGAAGGCGCCGAACGGTTTTCGCGTCCCGTTCAACCTCGAAAGCGGAGAATTGATCGCCGAGCGCTGGCGGCGCTGGCAGGCGAACGACCCGATCAACCTGGTGCGGCGTCATCGGCGCTCGCTCGCGACGATGCGCGGCATCTACATCGACTGCGGCTGGCGCGATCAGTATCACATTCACTACGGCACGCGGATCCTCTCGAAAAAGCTCGCCGAGGCTGGCATCGCCCACACCTACGAAGAGTTCGACGACAACCACTCGGACATCGACTACCGTATGGACGTGAGCCTGCCGTTCCTATACCGCGCACTCAAGCCCTGAGCATTCCACCCCGCGCCCGATCCGCGCTATCTTGTGCGTCGGGGACGCCGCTGCCCGCTCGGCACCCCTGTCGACCAGGAGGAGTCCATGCTCGGATTGATGCAGGATTGGCCGCTCGTCATCTCCAAGATCATCGATTACGCCGCGTGCCAGCACGGTTCGCGCGAGGTCGTCACGCGCTCCCTGGAAGGGCCCGTCGTGCGTACCGACTATGCATCGATCCGGGGGCGCGCCCTTCAAGTCGCGCAGCGGCTCGAACGCGATGGCATCCGGGCCGGCGACCGCATCGCGACGCTCGCCTGGAACACCGCCCGCCATCTCGAAGCCTGGTACGGCATCACCGGCGCGGGTGCGATCTATCACACCGTCAATCCGCGGCTCTTTCCGGAGCAGATCGCCTGGATCATCAATCACGCCGAAGACCGCCTCGTTCTGGTCGACCTCACGTTCGTGCCGCTGCTCGAAGCGCTCGCAGCGAAACTGCCCACGGTAGAACGCTACATCGTGCTGACCGATGCCGATCACATGCCCGCCACGACGCTGCCCAATGCCATCGCCTACGAAGACTGGATCGCGTCCGTCGACGGTGATCATCGTTGGTGCGATGTCGACGAACGGGCCGCCGCCGGACTGTGCTACACCTCGGGGACCACGGGGCATCCCAAGGGCGTGCTCTACTCGCATCGCTCCAACGTACTGCACTCGATGGCGCTCGCCGCCCCCGATGCGCTGGGTCTGTCGTCGCGCACCTGCATACTTCCCGTAGTGCCGCTCTTCCACGCCAACTCCTGGTCGATCGCGTTCTCGGCACCGATGACCGGCGCCAAGCTCGTGATGCCGGGCGCCAGGCTCGATGGGGCGTCGGTGCACGAACTGATGGAAGCAGAACAGGTCACATGCACGGCCGGCGTACCGACCGTCTGGGCGATGCTCCTGCAATACATGGAAAGCGGGAATCGACGTCTGAGCACGCTGCGGCGACTCATCGTCGGCGGCGCGGCCGCTCCCCGGTCGATGATCGAGAAGTTCGAAGCCTACGGCATCGAAGTGTTCCACGCCTGGGGCATGACCGAGATGAGCCCCGTCGGCACGATCGGTTCGCTCAAACCCGCCCTCGGCGCACCCGCAGGTGAAGCGCTGATCGACGTGAAGTGCAAGCAGGGCTTCGCCCCTTTCACCGTCGAGATGAAGATCACGGACGACGACGGTCGGCATCTGCCCTGGGACGGCCGCAGCTTCGGCCGACTCAAAGTCGCCGGGGCCGCCGTGGCGCGAGCGTACTTCCGCAGCGACGAGCGGATCCTCGACGACGAAGGCTATTTCGACACCGGCGACGTCGCGACGATCGACGCGAACGGCTACATGCAGATCACGGACCGATCCAAGGACGTGATCAAGTCGGGTGGCGAATGGATCTCGTCCATCGAACTGGAGAATCTCGCAGTCGGTCATCCCGATATCGCCGAGGCTGCCGTGATCGGCATCGCGCATTCGAAGTGGGGCGAACGGCCGCTGCTCGTCGTCGTGCCCAAGGCCGGCCGCACGCCTGAAACCGATAACATCCTCGCATTCATGCGCGACAAGGTCGCAAACTGGTGGCTACCGGATGACGTGCAGATTGTGGCAGAACTCCCGCACACGGCCACCGGCAAGCTCAACAAGGTGAAGCTGCGCGATCAATTTCGTGCGCACCGATTGCCGACCGAATAAACTGCTCGGGTGCATTAGGCAGTATCGAGATCGACCCAGGAGGGGATCATGTTTCGAGTTATCCGTGTCTGCCGCTCGGGCAGCCGTTGCAGCCATCGGACCGCATGCATGCTGGCGGTCGCGTTTTCGTGCCTGCCCGCGCTGGTCTGGTCCCAGACATTTCCGGAGCGACCGGTGCGCCTCGTCCTTTCGTTCGGCGCGCCCGGCGGCATGCCGGATACGGTAAGCCGATTGATCGCACCGAAACTGAGCGAAATGTGGGGCAAGCAGCTCGTGGTCGATCCGAGGTCCGGCGCAGGCGGCGTGGTCGGCACGGAGATCACCGCCAAGGCCGCCGGGGACGGCTATACGCTTGTCATCGTGAGCCCGGCACACGCCATCAATCCCAGCCTGAGGAAGTCGCTGCCCTACGATTCGAGCAAGGATTTCACCCCCATCACGCAACTGGTCGAGAACCCGAACATCCTCACGATCCATCCCAAGGTCGCGGCGCGCTCGGTGCAGGATCTGATCTCGATCGCCCGCGCCAAGCCCGGCAGCCTCGCCTACGGCTCGGCTGGCGTCGGGTCGTCGCAGCATCTGGCGGGCGAGCTCTTCAAGTCGATGGCGAAGGTCGACATGGTGCATGTGCCGTTCAAGGGCGGCGCTGCCGTCGTCATTGACCTGCTGGCCGCACGCGTCCAACTCACATTCGGCGCGACGACTTCGCTTCCGCACATTCGGGCCGGCCGTCTACACGCGCTGGCCGTGACGACGTCCAAACGCAACGCCCAGATGCCGGACGTGCCGACCATCGCCGAAAGCGGACTGCCCGGTTACGAAGCCGGCGTGTGGTACGGGTTGCTCGGGCCCGCAAGGCTGCCCTCGGCCGTGCTCGCCAGACTGCACAAGGACTTCACGACCGTCATCGCACTTCCCGACGTGCGCGAGATTCTGGCCAACGTCATGGCGGATCCCGCGCCCTCGCCCACTCCGAAGTCCTTCGGCGACTTCCTCGCCCGCGAAACGGCAAAGTGGAGTGGGGTGGTGAAGAGTTCCGGCGCGAAGGAAGACTGACGTTCGTCGGCGGCCGGGATCAGGCGCCGGCGCGGATCCCCCCTCGCCGATTATCGCGCTGCGTCAGCTGCGCTGCACCTCGATCGTGATCGCGCGCGAATTGCCGAAGCACGGCACGTAGACCGAATGCGTCCCCGGCCCGCCGGCGACGAGTATGCCGATGTCGTCGGGCGCGTGCGAAATGGTCAACATCGTCTCGGGGGTGATCTCGCCGCCGAACTCCTGCCTGCGCGAGGCAAGCGCACGCAGCATTTCGCCGTCGGACAAGTGCTTCGCCGCCATCCGCGAACGCTCCCAAAGTTCGCGCTTGACGTCTGCCTTCGACATGCCGGCCTTGTGCAGGATCTCGGCATGTTCCGGGCTCAAAATGATCCAGGGCTCGCCGCCGTGGGTGTACTCGTTGCTCGGCGGGTGAATCATGGTCTCGGCCATGACCTGCAACAACTGATCCGGCTTCTTGGCGTGCGTGTTCATGTTCATTGTGCCTTCGGCTCCGACCACAGTGATGGTCGTTGCCTCAGGTCGAAAGCCTCGTTCGACATGCAGCGGCGCCCATGGGCTCTGCGCTTCGTTCTCTGCACAGCAGAACGTCACTTTGCCGGGTTGGCCATGGGTCGCGCGATCCATCTCACCCGGCAACGCAGCGCCCACGTTCTGCATGACCAGATGCACGGCCCGACCCAGGGTTGCGTTGGCCCACGACCCTTGCCCGAGACAGTTGATGCCGGCGTTGAATCCGAGCTGGGTTGCACCCGGACCGTTGACGATCACCCATACCGCGACGGAATTCGTCGTGGCCTGGATGCCCTGGAGGTTGAAGCGCTCATCGGTGGCGCCGCGGATGGCCGCAACGACGAGCGGCATCAGTTCGGGATCGCACCCGGCAGCAACCGCGTTCACGGCGATGGCTTCCATCGTGGCCGCACCGAATCCCGGCGCGACCTTCGCGACCAACGTCCCGGCAGACAGCGAATGACGCGCAAGCATCGTCTCTACCCGCTGCACGGTCGGGGGAATGACCGGCAGCCCGTCACTCCATCGCCTCTCGCGGAACAACCGCTGCACGGCTTCGATGTCGTCCGGCACTTCGATGCTTGCCGAACGAATCGGCATAACGGCCGCGTTGCCTGAACGACTCGCCGCGACGGGCGCCGGGCCGCCCGGCACGGCCAGCCGCGCCAACTGATCGGCACAGCTTTGCGCGAGGACCGCGATCTCATCGCGCGTCCGTGTCCCGAAGGGATGCGGAATCACGAGCAGCGGCAGGCCCGGCTCGCCCAACGCGCGCGCCTGAGCACGCCCCAATGTTTCAAAGGCCGTAGAGCAAACCGTCACCGCGGCGCGGCCCTGCTTTCTTGCCTGAACGGAGTCGTGGACACTCCACGACGTGCAGGAGCCTCAATCGCCCGAACCGGTGATCACCAGATCCGCTTCGCTCACGATGCTGGCGAGCGCCTGTTTGTCCGCGGGAACCGACGCCGAGGGTTTGCGCGTCTTCACGACCTTCGCAACACCATAGCGCGAAACGAGCACCTCCGAGAGAGCATCCACCAAGTGGTTGAAGTTCGGCTTGGCGTTGTCGACGAACCCGACCACCTTGCCTTGCATGCTGTCCAGCGACCACGGCTTCGACGCCTCGGCAGACGGCATGGGAGCCGTGGGGTCCAGTATTGTGATATGGGCTGCGCTCATTCGATTCTCCATTGCGTCCGGGAAGCTCGCTCCGCCTTGCGAAGCGGATTCGCTGCGACATTAGAGCATCTTCCAGCAGCGGACCGGAACCGAACGCGTAACTCGCGAGTCCCGCAACGGGCTGCATGACACGTGACACCCCGCGGCAGAGGACGTACGTCCTTCTTCCGAATAGTGTGCAAGTGCACAACGTGTTAGTTTTCCCTGGGGGATCCGGGTACCGGGCGCATCCGCGTGACCATCGAGCACGCGCGCCGAAACGCCGTTGACGAAGGACGTCTGCATTGTCGTGGCCTAGCAGCCTGTCGGATTGGATTTCACGACTGCGACGGGAGTGCTTTGCATGCAGGGCTGGAATGACGACGCAACCGATATCGAGAATATCGACAAGTCGGCCGACAACGCCCTGCGCGAAAAGCGCCCCGTCCCTTCGGGTCGTGCCCAGAACAAGCGCGTGCGTCGTTGCTCGGCTTGCCAATCTTCGCGATATCGGAATGCCCCGAACGCCTAACCTGTGCTCGTTCTGGGCACACCTCAGCGCGCAAAATCCAGTCCGACAGGCTGCTGGAACTTTCTTGGTGCTGGTCGCCGCCCTCGCGGCCATGCCCTCCCTGGTGCTCGCAACGTCGTATCCCGAAAAGCCGGTGCGCATCATCGTCCCGGCACCCGCGGACTCCCGGTCGGACCGGGTTGCCCGGCTGGTCTCCCCACTCATCGGCACCTACTTCAGCGAACCGTTCCTGGTCGACAACCGCAGCGGTTCCGCCGGCGTCCTCGGTACGGAAATCGCAGCGCGCGCTACTCCGGATGGCTATACGCTGGTTATCGGAACGCCCGCGTCGCTGACCACCCCCGCATTTCGTCGCGTCAAGACACCCTACAACGTCACCAAGGACTTCACGCCGATCGGCATCGTCGCCATCAGTCCGTTCGTGCTTGCGGCGCATCCGAGCGTACCTGCCGCGGACATGGACAGCCTGCTCTCGCTCGCGCGGGTGAGCCGCGGCAGGCTGACCTATGGGGCGATCACGCCCGGAGGCACGGCGTTCGCCGCGATGGAACTGCTGCAGAACGCGGCGAAGATCGACTTCAAACGTCAGGGCTATCCGGTCCGGGCGGAACTGCTCGGACAACTCCTGAGCGGCAAGGTCAGCATCGGCATGTTGGATCTCCATGAGGCGCTCGACCACGTTCGTGCGCGCCGGCTGCGCCCCATCGCCGTGACGAGTTTGCGTCGATCCACGGCTCTGCCGCAAGTGCCGACCGCCGCGGAATCCGGACTGTCCGGATTCGAAGCCACGAAATGGACAGGGCTCCTTGCACCGGCTCGCACGCCGGCAGAAATCACCTCGGAACTAGGGATTGGACTACGGCGTGCCCTTTTGAACCCGGGCATACGGTGGCAACTCGGCCAGGAAGGCATGCTCCCGGGCGACGGCGATGCGGCGGCCTTCGCTGCCCGACTTCAGCACGAGATCGAAAGCTACGGCAAGCTGAAAAAGCCCCTGCCCTGGCCGTAGCGCATCCACAATACGAAATTCGGTGCCTGGCACGTGCCAGGCACCGAATTTCGTATTGGTCGGTTGGTATGCCTTCGACGCATAAAAACATGCGTGTTCATGCATTGACGCGCGACCGGCACCTTCCTACCATCGACGGCTCCTTAAGAGAGGAGCACCCGATGGCTGATTTGAGCCTCACCATGATGTCGCCGATTCCGGTTTATCTGGATGAGTCGACCGAGGGAACGGGCCTTGCCCCGCGTCCCGATACGCTCGACGGCAAGGTCCTCGCCTTGTTGCCGAACTGGCGTCCTTCCGCCGTCGAAATCCTGCGGGCGGTCGCGGAACTGCTGCAGGAGAAGTTCAAGCTGAAGGCCGTCATCGAAGAGCAGCCCGTGCGTGAACTGCCGATCCGCACCGGCAAGCTGCTCGACACGATGGCCGACAAGCTCGACGATCTCGCGAGCCGAGCGGACATCGTCCTCACCGCCACCGGCGATTGAGGCTCCTGCACGACGTGGTGTAGCCACGTCACACCCGCTCTCGAACAACGCGGTGTCCCGACCGTCATGGTCGTCACCGACACGTTCTCGAAATTCGGCCGCCGCATGTCTTCGACGCAGGGTTGTCCCTACGTCGTCATCGCCGAGACCCCGAACCCCATCCGCCAGCTCGAACCCGATGCCCTGCGCCAGCGTGCCGAAGCCATGCTGCAGACGGTGATCGACGGGCTCACGCTGCCGCCCGCAGAAATCCAACGCCGCATGAAGGACGTCGCCCGCGAGGAGATCCATCCGACCGGCGTGGTTCGTTCGGCAACGCCCGTATAAGGAGCGCCCCATGACACAAGCACAAACATTGTTGTCGGGCGACACCGTCGGCGACCTCATGACGAAGGCGTACGAGCATGCCTACGAGCAAGGCTGGACCGATGGCCTGCCCATCATCCCGCCGACGCCCGAAGCGCTCGAGCGCTTCATCGCTGCATCCGGCCGCAAGGCCGACGATCTCATCGGCATCCTGCCGCCCCGGAAGGGTCGCGCGACGGTCGAAGTGATCGCCGTCAACGCCATCATGGCGGGCTGCAAGGCCGAGTACATGCCGGTGATCATCGCGGCCCTCGAAGGCATGACCGATCCGACCTACCCGCTGGAGTTCATGCAGGTCACGACCAACCCGATGACGCCTTTTCTGCTCATCAACGGGCCGGTGCGGCAGAAGCTCGAGATCAACTACGGCACGGGCTGCCTCGGCCCGGGCTGGCGCGCGAACTCGACCATCGGCCGCTCCGTCCGCCTGTGCATGATCAACATCGGCGGTGCGCTGCCCGGCATCTACTCGAAGGTGAGCCTCGGCTCCCCGCTGCGGTATTCGTACATCTGCGGCGAGAACGAAGAAGAGAATCCGTGGACGCCCTTTCACGTCGACCGCGGCTTCGGCCGTGACCAGAGCACGGTCACCGTCTTCAAGGCCTCGAACTTCTGCAACATCTCGGGTGGCGAAGGCGTGGGGCCGGATGAAATCCTGCGTCATATCGCCACCAACATGCCTCCGATGTACGGCGGCGGCGACGGCGCGCTGCTGCTGCTCGGTATCAACCATGCCCAGTCGCTCGCCGACGCAGGCCTCACCAAGCGCGACATCCAGGAACGCTTGTTCCAGTACGCGCGCGTTCCCGCATCGCACTTCGCCGAGAGCTTCGCCACGACCGAGCGCAATTCCGGGCGGGGCGATGCCGACAACGTATGGCGTGCCCGCTCCCCGGAGGAGATCTACCTCGCCGTCGCAGGGGGCCCCGGTCCGCAGGATGTCTATATCGGTGCCGGCATGCCGCAGACGCGCTTGATCCGCGGTGTGTGAGTTAGCACGCGCGGCGGCGGTCCGCGCGATATCCGCGGCATGCGCACATAACGCGTACGGATATCGCGCGGGCTTTTCCGCACTAAGCTAAACTTGCTGTCCACATATTGGATAACTAGCGCGTGAGTCGGTCCGTCATGCATTAGACTCCCCCATGTCGCAAGCGGACTGCCCGTGCATGTCCGACCGGCGATCCGGATGACCCGATTCACGCGCCGCCGCCCCACAAGCGCAATCATCGGTCGCACGCCGGCAGCACAAGCATCGACACATCGAACAGTTCGGAGGAAATACAAATGCACAAACTCGTAATCGCCGGCGCTGTCGCCGCGGCACTCCTGGGAGGCTGTGCCACCGGTCCGTCTCAGGAACTCAGTGATTGCCTGCAGCCCAACCGTCGCGTCGTGGTCGAAGTGGTCGGAACAGTCATCGCGCCCCCCCCGAAGGCCAAGCCCGAAGCGAAGCCGGAAGCTAAACCCGAAGCGAAGCCGGAAGCCAAACCCGAAGCCAAACCCAAGCCCAAGAAGCCCGCCCGTTCGCCGTTGCAGCTCAACGCGATGGCTCAGGGAAATTCGGCCTTCGACGTCGGCAGTGCGGTATTGAAGGACGGCGGCAAGAAGGATCTTGACTCGTTGCTCGGCACGGTAGCCAAGCGCAAGATGGACGTCGGTGCCATCGTGATCGCCGGCCACGTCGACCGCTTCGAAGCCGAGAGCGCAAACGCCAGTCTCGCCGAAGAGCGCGCCAAGTCGGTGATGAGCTATCTCGTCTCCAAGGGTATGGACCAGAAGCTGATGTTCTGGGAAGGCAAGGGCGCCAAGGAGCCCGTGCCGGTCACGAAGTTCTGCGAAGACAAGTAAGCCCCGCGTCTTTCGCAACCACTGAGCGGGGGTCGGCCGTCAGGCGGCCTCCGCCAGTTTTTGTTGGGGGGTCACCCCTGCCCCGGCTGCGCCCGCAGCCCGGTCCAGCAGCTGCGCGATTGCAGTTGCACCGGACCCCGCCTCCCCTCGGGGAACCGCGACCGACACCGCTTCTGCCACCAGTTGCAGCTTCGCCGACCACGCGAGCTTATATCCGCTCACGCTCAGCGGAGCATCCGCAATCTGGAACGCTTTGCGCATGAAATCCTGAAGCGACTGCAAGGGGTCCGTCGCCGTCTGCGTCGCCGGAACTGCAGCATTCCCTTCGGGCGTTGCGGGCAGGGGCGCCGCAACCGGAACGTCGGGCACCGTATTCTGAGCAGCCGGCGTCGGCACTTCAGAGGCCGCGGGTACGGGCTGCGGCAACGGCACCGGCGCTGCCGTTCCCGTCGTCGTCCGCTGCACCGCACTGGCCTGAACGCGCTCGCTCACGCTGAGCTTGAGCGAAAACCCGGCAATCTCTTCCACGTCGTAATCGAGCGCTGCGGCAGCGGCAAAAGCCGCCTCGACGTCGCCATCGAAGAACTCGTTCGCCAGCGTATCGACCTTGCCGATAAAGTGCTGGATCGCCTTCAACTCGCCCGCATCGAGCGAGCCGTCGACCTCGACCCGGGTACGGCTACGCTCCCGGGACGACAGCGACACGCTGGTCGCCTGCGCGCCTGCGGATTCCAGGCTGGAGAGCTCGAGGCTTTGTCGCTCGCTGTTGCGAAAGCGGATGCGCAGCACGTCGCCATCCTGGGTCGTCAGCGTAAGCGACCCGCGCTCCTTGCGAGCAATCTGGACGCTCGCGCTCAGTGCACTGGTGGTGTCGGAGACGGCGGAGACATCACCGGCGGGTCCGGATCCTTCCAGCAGACTCGCCACTCGCGACGTGAACTGCGATGCGGCAGCCGCCACCTGGGCAGGATCGAACCCTTGTTCGGCAAGCCGGGTCTGGGCGGCGTCGAGTCCCGCCTGCACCTTTGCCAGCAGCGCTTGCGAATCCCCGCCCTGCGCAAGGGCCGCCTTCAGCGTGCGGGCGACCGCGACTGCGCCGCCGTGATCGCGTCCGTCGATGTCGCCGTGACGGTGGGCGCCCCGTGCATGCTGGGCACCCCCTTCCTGCCCGAGCGCGCCGAGAACTTCGCCGGAAATCGCCCGAAGGATGGCGTGGCGAGCCGACCCCGGCACCCCGTAGGTTGCGCCGACCCCGCCGACCGACGAAGAAGCAGATGCCGGGGCTGCGACAGCGTTCGTCGTGACGCTCGGCAAAGACGAGAGTGGGTTTGCTTGCATGAGTCGAATCTCCGGCAGGGGCGCGGTGAGTGTGGTGAATCTGTATCGGACACCGCCCACCGGCCTTGAGAACTCATTCACTCGGCTGGCATACCTTCTGCTACGGACGTATCATTCCCGAGACACTTCGTAGCGCACGAGCGCCCCACGTTCGGATCGATCACGACCTGCCGCCCTGAAGATGCGGTGTTTTTTGACGTTAAGTCAATGGGTCGCCGGTCTGAGCGCCGCACGCTGACTCGCCCTCACTCAGGCCTAGCGCACCATGGAAAAACACCACGTGAAGAAGCCCTCGCCCCCTCTGTCTGCGGCACCCGGGCGCTGCGCCACCCGGATCCCGCCGGGCATGCGCCTGAACGCCCTGGCCGCGGCCACCAGCATCGCATTGTTCTGCCTGCCCGGTGTGCCGCAAGCTCATGCGCAGATGATCGGCGAACTCGAGGTCCGTTCCCGCCTGGGCGAGCGATTTTTCGCTGCGGTGCCGGTTCGTGCCGGCGCCGGCGTACTCGATCCCCGGTGTGTCCGGGTGCTCCCGAATCCGAACGCGCCCGAAGGGGCCGACCCCCTTCCTCGCACCCGCGTGCGCATCGGCTCCGCGGACAGCGTCATCATTGAAACCGCCGATGCGGTGAACAGTCCCATCGTCGGCCTGCGACTCGAAGTCGGTTGCCAGAATTCGGTAAGCCGAGATTTCGTCGTGCTGGGCGATCTACCCGACACCTCTCGCGCTACGTCCCAGGCCGCCGCTGCCACCGTGACGCCGGCTGCACCCGCAGCAGCCGTGGCTCCTGTGCCCATCGCGCCGGTGCCCCGCCCTGCCCGCCGGCAGGCCGCACCCGTACCGTCGGCGCCCCCCATGCAAGGCCAGACACAACTCGCGCCCGATCTCGCTGCGGTTCCCCCGCCGCCGGCGGTCGCCGCGCCACCGCGCGCTGTGCGCCCCGCACCCAAGGCGATCGGTCCCGATACCGCCCTGGCACCTACGGCGGGCGGCACCTTGCTGCAGTCCGAGAATGCCCGGCGCCTCTCCGAGCTGCAGGCCCGCAGCGACGATCAGGCCGCCGCCCTGCTAGCCCTCGAAGATCGCCTCGCGCTGCTGCAAAAGCAGGCCGAGCTGTTGAAACTTCAACTCGAACAAGCCATGGCGGCCGCACCGGCCTCCGCCCAGCCCGCGAGCAGTCCCCGTGGGGCAGCGGACGCCGCGCCGACGACCCCAGCACCCAGCTCGACGAACATCTCCGCCTCGTCCGCGCCGGCCACGCCAGCCGGCAGCCCGATCATCGACACCGCCGCCAAGGCAACAGCGACTGCCGCCATACCGGCGCTGGTCCAACCTTCGCCCCGCAAGGAACCCGGTCTGCTCGACATCGTTTTCGACTGGCGAGTCGGCGGCGCGCTCGCGGTCCTGGTGCTGGGTGCGCTTGCCCTCAAGCTCAGGCGTCGCCCGGTGCTCGAAGGCGAACGCGGCAAGAAGAACGCGAGCGCCACGCCTGCACGGCCGATGACGCCGCTCAATCCCGACTACGACCCGTCGATGTTCGACAAGACCGGCGAGTACCCGGTGGCATCTTCCTTCGCGCAGGACAAAACCGCGGAATGGCCGAGCGCGCTGCAGTCGCCGTCCGCCCAGCGTACCGCGGAGTGGATTGCGACGCCTCCGCCCGCCACGGACAACTTCCCGGTACCGGAACCGAGCATGACCACGTCGCAGATCATGCGCGCCAATCCGGCGGCGCTGAGCCGCGAATTTCACATCACCCAGCAGTTCCAGCCGGAAGCCGAACGCGTGGTGGCGCTCTCCTCGCCCGAAGAAATCGTGCAGCAGGCACGCACGCACTACATGGATGACAACGACGTCTTCCGCGCCATCGATTTGCTGGAAATGGCGGTCTCCGCGCGCAAGGACAGTCCGCGCCCATGGCAGGCGCTCTTCGCCATCTATCGGCGCGAGCGCATGCCGGAGCGCTACCAGCGCCTCGTGCTTGCCTACCGGTCGGCGTTCGGCGAAGACGACAACTGGCCGGCCATTCAATCGCTGGGGCGTGAAATCGATCCGGAAAACCGCCTCTACGCCGCCGCAGCGCAAACCGCACCGCTGCCCGAAGACCTGCTCGAACGCTGGCTCGGCGTGCCGCTCGATTTCACCGCGCACCTGCTCGCCAACGAGATGCACGATCAGCTCATGAGCACGAATCCGGGGCGCAAGCGCCGCCGCAGCTCGGCCCAGTAATGACGTCCGTCCTTGCTGCACCGACGAACGCGAAACCGCAACCGGAGCCGGCCGTGAATCAGACTTCGACGCCGACATTCGAGCGCGTACTGGCCGCATTCGAAAACGACACCAGCGAGCAGCCGTTCGACGACGCACATTTGCTCGTGCTGACGCGGCTCAACCGCGCAGCGCGGGACCACTACGCCAAGGCGCTCGATGCGATGCTCAACCAGGAGGTTGCATCGTCCGGCCTCGACCTCGAACTTGTTCGCGGTGCGCAGATGCTCTACCGTCGAATCGCAAACGCCCTCGGTCAGGCCGCATTGCGACTGATCCCGCGCCCCCAGCTCGTCGACGAACAAATGCGGGTGGCCGAGCTTGCCGTGCAGTCGTTCACCGCCCGCGCCGAAGAGATCAAGTGGCACAGTTTCGAGCATACGCGGCCCCACGGGGGAAGCTGGCGCCAGAGTAACGAGCTGCTCCGGGCCGTCGAGACCACGGGGCTCGAACGCCAGACCGTCCCCCACGGCGGAAACGGCATCGATGCCTATGCCCAATGCATGCTGCTCGATACGCTGAACGTCGGCATTCTGGAGGCCGCCCCGATGGAGCTTGCACACCGCTGGCTCGCGGGCAGTGCACGCGATATGCGGCTCGATCCGTTCTTCGATTCCGAAGCGCACGGCTATCAAATCGATCTGTCGCGCGCCGCGGGGCCGGAACGCATCACCCCGACGAGCGTCGGCACGGAAACCACACGTTATCTCGCTGTCGCCCGCTTCGGCAGCGTACTCGCCGCGGCGCGCAGCCAGCTTTATGCCGGCAAGCTCTCGGTCGGCGCGGCACCCACCAGGGCGGTCGCACTGCACTTCGGCACGTTTCTCGATGTGGCCGAGCGCCTCTGGTCACCGGATTGGCGCCGAGCCAACTGGCGCGAGGAGCGCGAAGCTGCCACGGGCCAGTCCGTTCAAGTCGTCGTGGGACGCGAAGCCGTTCTGGATGCCCTGCGCACTGACGAAGACGGCTCGCCGCTCACGCGCGAGATCCAGACGTGGCCGCTCAAGGACCGAAGCATGAGCGGCCTGGGCGCCCGATTGCCGCTCGACATGGAATCGCAAGCCCCCCTGGGCACGATGATCGCCTTCCGGTGGTCGGAAGACGATCCCTGGGAAATCGGCAACATCGTGCGCCGCATCCGCGCCGCGGAAGATTCGGTGTGGGTCGTCGGTGTACGTCGGCTCTGCGACGAACCCGTCGCCATCGAACTCGGCGCCGATGACGAAGGACTGATGCTGGAGACGGAATCGTCAAGCACGGACTCGATCTATGCCCCCATCAATGCCGACACCGGCCGCATCGACGGCCTCATCGTCTCGCCGCAAGCCCTGGGCGCGCGCACCGATTATCTGTTGCCCACGCGTGGCAGCGCATTCCGCATACGCGCCAACCGCGTGATCGATCGCGGGGAAGACTGGGTCCGCTTCGGCTTCGAAGTCCTCGGCAAGAAATAGCCTGGCGCCGCCGTCGCGAATCAGGCCGGACCGAACGCACCGGCAGCGCGCAACTCTGCCACCTGTGCGGCGCTCAACCCGAGCACCTCCTGCATGACTTCATCCGTGTGCTGCCCCAGCAGCGGCGAAGCCGTGCGTACAGCAGGCGGCGTTTCGGAAAGCCTGGCTGCGGGGCCCACCAGGCGAACCGTACCCAGTCGCGGATGCTCGACCTGAGTAAGCGACCCTCGCGCCTTGACCTGCGGGTGTTCGACGACCTGCGCGATGTCGTTGATCGCCCCCATCGGAATCCCCTGCTCGAGCAGGATCACCTCCCATTCCTCGTAAGGCTTGGTCAGGAACACGGCCTGCAGCTTCTCCAGCAGTTCCGCTCGATGCGCGCGCCGGTCCTGGTTGGTGCGATAGCGCGGATCGTCGGTGAACTCCGGATGCCCGATGGCCGGACAGAACGCCTTCCACAGCTTCTCGCTGCCCACGGCAATGGCGATGTCACGGGTCTTGGTGCGAAACGTCTGGTAGGGTAACAGCGAACGGTAAGCCGTGCCCATCGGCTCCGGCACGTGGCCGTCCATGAAGTAGTCGCCGATCATGGTGCCGAGCAGGGCAAGCTGCCCATCCATCATCGAGATGTCGACCTGCTGCCCGCGGCCCGTCTTCTCCTTCACGCGCAAGGCCGCCATGATGGCGAAAGCGGCGTTCAGTCCGGCGGTCATGTCCGCGATCGACACGCCGGCGCGCGCCGTCGCACCATCGGCCGAGCCTGTGACGCTCACCATGCCGCTTTCGGCCTGCAGTACGAGGTCGAGCGCCGCACGATCACGATAGGGGCCATCCTGACCGAAGCCCGAAATGGAGCAGTAGATGATGCCCGGATTGCGCGCCTTCGCGACCTCGTACCCGAGGCCCAGCTTCTTCAGTGCACCGACCCGATAGTTCTCGAGCACGACGTCGGCCTTGTCGATCAGCTGCAGGTAGAGTTCCTTGCCGCGGGGATTCTTCAGATCGACGACGATGCCGCGCTTGTTTCGGTGCAAGCTGACGAAGTAACCCGCGTCGCCGCTCGGCCCCCGCGATCCCCAGGCACGGGCGATATCGCCGCTGCCGGGGGGCTCGAGCTTGATGACGTTCGCGCCGTGGTCGCCCAGCATCATCGAGCAGAATGGGCCGGCGAGTGCGTGGCTCAGATCGAGGACGGTGATGCCTTCCAGTGCTTGGCGCATGGTTGCTCCGCGGATAGTCGAGATGTCGATTCTCGCACGCGCCCGGACGCCCGCGCACCGCAGCGAACTCCTCCGTGCGGTCTTCGCGTCTACCGGAAAGAAGGCCAAACGCGTGCGTATTCGGATCGCCGGGCGACGCATCGCAAGACTATGATGCGAACACGCCTGCCCGCGCCGGGTCCCTGCTCGGGATTTGCGTTGCCCGGACGCCCCCCCATCGGCCAAAGGAAAGACGGTAGACACCGTGGACCCAAGATCAGACCCCACAGGGCACGTAAAACCAACCATTCTGATCGTCGACGACGTCCCGGAGAACCTCGCCGTCCTGGGGGATCTCCTCCAGCCCGACTACCGTGTCAAGGCAGCCACCAACGGCGTCCGAGCTTTGGCGCTCGCCACGGCCGATCCGAAACCCGATCTCATCCTGCTCGACGTCATGATGCCGGACATGGACGGCTACGAAGTCATGCGGCGCCTGCGAGCCGAGCCTTTCACGCGCAAGATTCCCGTCATCTTCGTCACGGCACTCGACATGACCCAGGACGAAGAGCGCGGACTGCGCATGGGCGCCGTCGACTACATCAGCAAGCCCCTGCGGCCGGCGATCGTACTTGCGCGGGTGAGCGCGCACATCGAACTCAAGCGTGCGCGCGACCGACTCGAAGACCACAACGCCTACCTCGAGGCCGAAGTCGCGCGTCGCATGGCCGAGAACCAGATCATCCAAGACGTGAGCATCGTCGCCCTGGCCCGATTGGCCGAGACCCGAGACCCCGAAACGGGCAATCACCTGCGGCGTACGCAAGGTTACGTGCGCCTGCTCGCCGACCATCTCGGCAGCCATCCGCGCTTCTCTGCGGTGCTCACGCGCCACTACTGCGAACTGCTCGTGAAGTCCGCGCCGCTGCACGACATCGGCAAGGTGGGCATTCCGGATCACATCCTGCTCAAACCCGGCAAGCTCACCGCCGACGAATGGGAAATCATGAAAACCCACGCACCGCTCGGCAGCGAAGCCATTGCGCAAGCCGAACGCGATGCGGTGCAACCGGTCGAGTTCCTTCGCATCGCCCAGGAGATCGCGCGTCATCACCACGAACGCTGGGATGGCACCGGCTATCCCGACGGGCTCGCCGGGGATGCGATTCCCGTATCGGCGCGACTCATGGCCATCGCGGATGTCTTCGATGCCTTGATCAGCGCTCGCGCCTACAAGGCGCCCATGAGCTTCGAGCACGCCAGAACGATCATGGCTGCCGAACGCAACAAGCACTTCGACCCCGATGTCACCGATGCCTTTCTTGCGAACTTCGACGCCTTCCGAGCCATCGCGCAACGACATCGAGACTCCGATACCGGTGTCGCGCCGGTGGCGGACTCCTGAACACCCGCTGATCGACGCGCAAAGATGAATCCGCACACGATGCCCCACGGTTCCCCGAGTTCCTCGGCAGCCTACGATGTGCTCAGGATCGTCCTCGTGTATGCGGCGTTCGGAGCGCTGTGGATCCTGCTTTCCGACCGGGCCGTCGCCTACCTGTTCCACGACCCGCAAACGATACTGCTCGCCAGCACCGTGAAGGGCTGGCTCTTTATCGCAGTGACTGCCCTGTTGCTCAGCACCCTGCTGCTGCGACTCGCGAAGCGCATGGAAGGACGCGCGCTGCGACCATGGATCGCAGCTTCGGAAGATCGATCGGACACCCGATCGATGGGCCTCGGCATGCTGGCACTACCGCCGATCATCCTGGTCCTGATCGCACTTTCGATCGTCAGCGGGATGCGAACCGCCGAGCGCCGCAGCGAGGATCGGCTTGCCTCCGTCGTATCGCTCAAGGCATCGGAGATCGCGCGCTGGATCGAACAACGCCAGATCGATGCAAACTCCGTTTCGGCCAACGGCGTGATCGCTGCCGCATTGCGTGGTTTGCCCGAGGCCGGAGCGCGGGCGCGGCTGGCCTCGGCGATCGCGCCGCTGCGAACGAGCGGTGCGTACCAGAATGTGATGGTCGCGGACGCTTTCGGCCAACCCGAGGGTGCGGTCGCCGATGAAGTACGCATCGATGCACCACTGCAGGATGCCGTTGCGCGGGCCATGAGTACTCGCTCGATCGTCTCCACCGACATCTACGAAGCGCCCGACGCGCCGCGACTTCGTCTCGACACGGTCGTTCCGATCCTCGGCGATGCAACACAGAAGCAGTACGCGGTGGTGCTCAGAACCGATGTCGAGGCCACGCTCTTCACGTTGCTCGAACATTGGCCCCTTCCGAGCGACACGTCGGAATTTCTACTCGTGCGACCGGAAGGCGACGGCGCCATCGTACTGAACGGTCCGCGCCATCGTCCCGATGGCGCCATGCGGTTGCGTCTGCCGGCCGGACACGCGGTATGGGTGGTCGGGCCGTCGCAGGAGGCATCGCCGTCCTCCGTGCAGATCCACGAAGCCGCTGACTATCGCGGCGTACAGATCGTTGCCGCTGCTCACCCCGTCAAGGGATCGGCCTGGAGCGTGATCGCCAAAACCGATCGAAGCGAGATCGATGCGCAAGTGCGCCGCGAAGGCATGCAGGCGGAAGCGCTCGGCGGAATTCTCCTGCTCGCAAGTTCGGGCGCTATGTATTGGTTGCATCGGCGACGCACGTTGCACGATGCCGACGTGATGCGCCGGCAGGAAGACGATCGCCTGCGGGCCCTCTCGCTGCTCGACGCGATCGCCGAGAGTTCCACCGACGCGATCTTCGCCAAGGATGCGAACGGGCGTTACCGGCTCTTCAACCGTGAAGCCGCACGAATCACCGGCCACGAGCAAAGGGCAGTCGTCGGCAACGACGACCGCAGCGTGTTTTCCCCCGAAGCGGCCGCGGTGGTCATGAAGAACGACCGCCAGGTCATGACGGAAAATCGCAGCATCACCTTCGAAGAGCACCTGCCGACCGCCCTGGGCGAGCGCGTCTACCTCGCGACCAAAGGGCCACTGCACGACGGCGCGGGCAACGTGATCGGCATGTTCGGCATCTCGCGCGACATCACGGAACGCAAGGAAGCGGAGATCGCACTCCATGCCCAGATCGCCTTGCAGCAGCAGTTCGCCCACGTGGCGGACAGCGTGCCCGGGGTCATATTCTCCGTGTGCGTCGACGAAACCGGCCGCCGCTATGCGCCTTTCACGAGCCGGCAGCTCGCCGAAATGTTCGGCGTGACCAACGAAGCCGTTGCCGCATCGCTCGATGCGTTGACGGACAACGTGCACCCTGACGATTCCGAGGGATTCATTCGTCGGATCGAGTCGGTCATCGAAGTGCAACAACCCTGGCACGACGTGTTTCGCTATGTGCATCCGGCCAAGGGCATACGCTGGATCGAAGGCTGGGCCTCACCGGTGATCGAAGAGAGTGAACGACCGGTATGGCACGGCTACGTTCAGGACATTACCGATCGCATGGTGGCCGAACATGACCTGCGCGAATCGGAACGTCGATGGATCATGGCACTCGACAGCGCCGGACACGGCGTCTGGGACTGGAACGCAGCCACCGACCGGGTGTTTTTCTCACACCGGTGGAAGACCATGCTCGGCTACGATGACGAAGATGTGGGCGACACGCTGTTCGAGTGGACTTCGCGTGTGCATCCCGAGGACGTCGAGACATGCACCGAAGCGCTGCGTCACCACCTAGAAGGTCATTCACCGACCTACCGCACCGAACATCGCATGCTGTGCAAGGACGGCAGCTTCGCGTGGGTGCTCGATCAAGGCATGGTCGTCGCGCGCGACGCTTCGGGTCGACCGCTGCGCGTCATCGGCACGCATACCGACATTACGCATCAACAAGGCATTGCGGCCGAGCTGGATCGGCATCGCCACAAGCTGGAAGAGCTGGTGTCCGAACGCACTGCGCAGCTTCAGGAAGCGAACGAAGCTCTGCAGCAGCGTTCCGAACGCATCGCCGAGCTCTACAACAATGCACCGTGCGGCTACCACTCGCTCGATCCGACCGGGCTCTTCCTGGAGATCAACGATACCGAGCTGCAGATGCTCGGCTACGAGCGCTCGGAGCTGGTAGGCGTCAAGCGTATCTTCGATATCGTCGCGCCATGGTGTCGCGACGACCTCGAACGCCAGTTTGCGATATTCCTTCGCGACGGACACAACGAGGGGCTAGAGTTCGACCTGCTGCGCAAGGACGGTTCGATTGTCCCGGTGGTCGTACACGCATCCGCCGTTTGCGATGCCGAGGGCAACATCGTGGCCACGCGTACGACCATCTTCGACAACAGCGAGCGCAAGCTGCGCGACCATCAGATTGCGCGCTTGAACGAAGAACTCGAGCGACGTGTCGATGAAGCCGAGGCCGCGAACCGCGCCAAGAGCATGTTCCTCGCCAACATGAGCCATGAGATACGCACGCCGATGAACGCCATCATCGGACTCGCGCATCTGCTTCAGCGTGATCTTGCCGACACCCAGGCTGCCTCCAAGCTCGAGAAGATCATGCAGGCGGCGCACCACCTGCTCGACATCATCAACGACATCCTGGACATCTCCAAGATCGAAGCAGGCAAGGTGGCGCTGGAATCGAACGATTTCGATCTCGCGGACATGCTGCGCAGCGTCTGCGCGATCATTTCCGGTCGCGCGCAGGAGAAAGGCATCACACTCGCCGTGCATGTGGATGCCGGACTGCCCCGAATCGTTCGTGGCGATTCGACCCGGCTGCGGCAGGCATTGCTGAACTACGCGGGGAACGCGCTCAAGTTCACCGAACGAGGCAGTATCCAAGTCGCCTGTCGACCGGTTCAGCAACGCGGCGATCAGGTCGAACTTCGCTTCGAGGTCACGGACACCGGGATCGGAGTCCCCGCAGAAGCTCAACAGACGCTCTTCAAGACGTTCCAGCAAGCGGACAGCTCAACGACTCGCCGTTACGGCGGCACCGGACTCGGGCTCGCCATCACCAAGCGCCTGGCAGAATTGATGGGCGGCGAGGTTGGTGTGCACAGTGTTCCGGGACAAGGCAGCACGTTCTGGTTCACGGCCTGGATCAGGATGTCACCCGTATCACCGGTGAAGCCGCGACCGCGGCCGCCGTCGAGCGTCGCCCTACCCGATATGGCCACGCTGGCCGGCGCACCTCGCCACAAGGAGAATTCGCCCATGTCCACCCCTGACGAGACCTCGATCCAGCTCAAGGGCATACGTCTGCTACTGGTGGAAGATCACCCGGTCAACCGGGAAGTCGCCCTCGCGCTCCTGGAGCCCACCTGCGCAGACATCGACATCGCCCTCGATGGTCGGCAGGCCGTGGACAAGGCGGCCGCGAACCGGTACGACGTGATTCTCATGGATGTACAGATGCCCGTCATGGACGGGCTCGATGCCACGGTCGCCATCCGCGCGCAGCCCCAGAATCAGACGACACCAGTTATCGCCATGACGGCCGATGCCTTCGCCGAGGACCGGGCGCGCTGCATTGCCGCCGGCATGGACGACTATATCCCCAAGCCGTTCGAGCCGGACGATCTGCTGAATTTGATTTGCAAGTAGACAACGCATCGGTGTCGCACCGTCGTAGCGACTACGCCGCCCAACCGTCCCACTCCAATGAGCGACGCAGAAGGCCTCGGAATCGACTTCGGACACGGGCTGCTGATCGCACACGGCAAACTCGACCGCTATCAGGATCTGTTACGCGAGTTCGTCGACGAATCCGCGCGCGACATCGACCAAATTCGGCAGCAACTCGCTGCCGAATCTGCCGCGACTGCTCGCCGTGCCTGCCATTCGCTCAAGGGAGCGGCGGCGCTGGTCGGCGCCGTGCGCATACAAGCGGCCGTGCACCGCCTCGAACAATCCATTGAGACCGCGACGACGTTGAGCGATGTGGAGACGGCGCTGCAAGGCATCGAGCGAGAGCGTGAAGCGATCGCTGCCTATCTACGTACCGCCGCCCAGGCGGGTGGCTCGACTAGGCTCACGCGCGAGGAGGAAGTCAAAGCGCGTTCGACGGTGGCAATGCTCGCTGATCTGCTCGGTTCAGGCGACATGCGGTCGAATCAGCTCTTGAATGCATCGGCGCCATTGCTCGGCGCCTATCTCGGGAACGCTGCGGTATCACTGCAGCGTCAGGTAGAAAACTTCGACTACGAGGGCGCGGCAAGGACGCTGGAGGAAGCGCTTGCCGCGAGGCAACGCTGACTTCATGGAATCAGCGGCCGGCGCGCTCGACTGTCCCGCGCTGAGCACGAGATCAAAGTTCGGAGATGCCGTGCCGAATGGCGTAGCGTACGAGCCCAGCGGTATCGTGGATGTCGAGCTTCGCCATGATCTGGGCACGATGGCTCTCGACGGTCTTCACGCTCACGTCGAGATCGGCGGCGATTTGTTTGGTGCTCGACCCATCTGCGATCAGTCGCAGAATTTCACGCTGACGCGTCGTGAGCAGGTTCGGTGGATCGGCTGCCTGAATTCTTCGCAAGTAGGCGTCGAGCACCTGCCTGGAGAGTTGCGAAGGTAGCCACGTGCCGCCCTGATGGACGGTGCGCACGGCGCTGATGAGTTCCTGCGGGGCGGCCTCCTTGAGCACATAGCCCAGTGCGCCCGCCCGCAGTGCACGCACCACGTGTTCTTCGGTGCTGTGTACGGAGAGGATGATGACCTTGACCTGAGGGGCTTGAGCTTTCAACTCTTCGAGGACTTGCCAGCCCGTCATGCCGGGCATTGCGAGATCGACCAGCGCGACATCCGGTGTGAGCTCGCTGCACAAGGTCACGGCGTGATCGCCGGTTTCGGCCTCGCCCACGACTTCGATCTCGGGCTCGTGCTGCAGCAGCATCTGCAGGCCGGCTCGAACCAGCTTGTGGTCATCGACGATCAGTACGCGCACGGCCATGGGTCATCGCCTCTCGATCGACCAAGATGTTCCTGCACGATTCGATGACAACACAAGCGCGCGGCCATGGGCAAGCGCAATCTGAGGCGGCGTTGCGTTTTCGCAATCGGGTCGCCGTCGCATATCGCGGTGCTGACGAAGTAAAAACGACGCCCCGATCTCATGATCGCGATGCATCGAGCGGATCGACCACGCCGGCCTCCGAAAATCCTTTCGCGCGCAGCAGGCAGGAATCGCATTGGCGGCAAGGTACGCCGGTGATCGGATCGGGGTCATAGCAGCTCGTCGTCGATCCGAAGTCCACCCCGAGCGACAACCCGCGACGCACGATGTCCGCCTTCGTCATCGTGATCAGGGGGGTATGGATGCGAAGTTGCTGCGCGCCCTCGATCCCCGCCTTGGTCCCGAGGTTGGCCATACGCTCGAAGGCCGCGATGAAATCGGGACGACAGTCGGGGTAGCCGGAATAATCCAGTGCGTTCACGCCGATGAAGATGTCGGTCGCCCCCAAGGTCTCGGCCCGCGCGAGCGCGAAGCTCAAAAAGATCGTGTTGCGAGCTGGTACGTACGTCGACGGCACGCCCGGGCCGATTTCGTCAACCGAACGATGTTTGGGCACCGGCATGTCGGCCGTCAACGCAGACCCGCCGAACTGCCGCAAGTCGATATCGACGACGATGTGCGATGCAGCGCCGAGCGAGTGAGCCAAGACGCGTGCTCGATCAAGCTCGATGACGTGCCGTTGCCCGTAGCGAAAACTCATCGCGTGACAACGGTAACCCTCCTTGAGGGCGATTGCCAGAACGGTGGTCGAATCGAGACCGCCGCTCAACAACACGACGGCGGGACGACCTGAGGATGCCTGCACGCTGGACTCCGCTTCGACGCCTTGGAACAATCCCCGATGTTACGGCCTCGGAAGCGCGGCGGATGTCAGCAAATATCGACTATTTGAATCCCATTCCCGTGATTGGCCGGCAACTCAGGCGTGCGAGGCGGACGCCTCGGCTTGCACCTGCGCGCGAACACGACGTTCGAGCAGTTCAAGGTGACTGTCGCGCAAACCGAGCTCACGCAGATGCGCGACGGTTTGAAAGAGGTAGTCGCAACAGCGCCCCAGCGGCCCGGCACCGTTAGAGAGATAGCGCGCCGTCTCCGTCAGATCGAGTTGACCAATGTAGCGCTCGTGCTCCCGATTGACTGCGAAAAGAACGCCATGTTCGAGACCCTGCGGCGTTCGCGTCGCCACCCACACCGGTCGATAGACCCAGGAGTTCATTTCACGCCGCCACAACACATCGAGTTCCGAATGCACCTGCTCAGGCGCGATTCGGTAGGCGACGCCGTGGCAGCTGCCCCCGGATTCCAGCGCGAGCATCAAGCCGGGGCGCTCCGGGGTGCCGCGCCCGGTGCGCGAGAGCAGGCAGAATTGACGATGAAAACCGTGAACACGCGCGGTGCGACGTTCAGCATAGTGGAAAGCGGGGTTCCAGATGAGCGACCCATAGCCGAACACCCAGATGCGGTCCGGATTCGGAGCCTCGGCGACGATCGCCCGGATGCTCTCCCGACGCTCATCGTCGCTCATGAACCGGGTGCCCGGAGGATGCAGGTTGCGCGAAGCGGCCCGAAAGGTACCGTCGAGAATCGTTTCGCGCGTGAGCTTGAACCCGGTCATGTTGGGGTAGTCTGCTTCAAAGGCATTGCCGCAGTATGTGGCGGCGGTTATGGGTGAAGGGGCGTACCTCGCTCGCCCATCGGCCGGTATCCACCGCTTTGGCCCAAGCGTCGCTCGTGAGTACGGCCGGGCCATCGATTTCGTACACCGCGCTGTAGCGCGGCTCGTCCGGGAACTCCGGCGAGCGCAGTTCCCCACCGAGTACCACCGTTAGCGGCATCTTCCGGTAGCGCTTGACCGAGCGTACCCCCGGCACCTGCATGAGCAGTGGAATGTGCTCGGTATCGTAGACCTCGTTGAACAAGGCCTCCTTGTCGGCATCGACATCCATGCTGACGATGAAAATGTACGGCGCGGAATCACTCATATCGACCTCGAAATTCGGTGCCAGGCACGTGCCTGGCACCGAATTTTGTTCTCTTCAGGATTTTCGGGCTCGATACCACGGATGCGGATTGCCCGGCACTTTCATGCGCAGCGTATACACCGAGGTATGCGCGCAGCAGAAGAGCGTGCGCATGTCGGGACCGCCGAACGCGAAGTTCACCGCCTGCTCGGGAAAGCAGATTGTACCGATGCGCTCGCCCCCTGGCGTGAACACCCAGATGCCGCCGGGCCCCGTGCAATAGACACGACCGAGACTGTCGACCTTCAGACCGTCCGGCGCGCCGGGCGCAGAACCTAGGTTCATGTCGGCGAATATGCGCCGCCCGACCATCTTGCCGTCGCCGTCCAGGTCGATGGCATGGATGTATTTCGAGGAACGCGTATTGGCGACATAGAGTGTGCGCTCGTCGGGTGAGAACGCCAACCCGTTCGGATACTCGCAGAACGCCACCACGCTCACTTCACCCGAAGGCGAGACCCGATAGACCCGAGCGCCGTCCCAGAGATTGTCTACTCCTTCCGCCCCCGGAATCTCGCGCTGCGCATAGGGCATGCGCTTGTCGGGATCCGTGAAATAAAGGCTGCCGTCCGTGCGACAGACCACGTCGTTGGGCCGATTGAAGCGCCCGCCCTGGAAGCGATCCACCAAGGTCTCCAGCTTGCCGGGCCCGGCGAGATAGGCCACTCGCCGCGCATCGCCATCGCAAAGAATGACGCGGCCCTGCAGATCGAACGTCGTACCGTTGCCGCCCGTAGTGTTGGCGACCAATTCGACTTCCTGGCCCGGCACGAGCTTGTATAGCGCATTGCTGCGCAGGCACACGAAGTACCAATGACCGTCCGGGTGCCAGAGCGGGCCTTCGGTAAAGATGAACCCCGTCGCAAGCCGCGCGGGCTCGACGGTCTCCAGAATGTCGGACAGATAGTTGAGTGCGGACATGCCGTGACCTCGCATTGATGAATAACGAAAGCAACGATCGCGCCGACTCTAGCGAGGCGGCGCACGCTGCGCAAGGCATGCCGGACTGCGATGCACGGCAAGATCACCCCTTGAGGATCGCCGCGATGAGCCAGGTCAGTGCGGCCAAGTGCAGCCAGTGCACCAGATACAACCAACTCGCCCATGCACGAGAGTGCGGATGCGCTGCCAGCCTCACCCGGTATTGACGGGACAGGATCAACTGCGCGAACGCCACCAGCAGCTTGTCGTTCCAGAGGTAATGGCTAACCTTCGGTGAGCCGAGTTCGACGTGAATTCGCGGCGCCTCGACCGCCAGCGCGCCCAAGAATCGATGGGCAAGATAGCCAAGCGCGGCGGTGGTGACAGCAGTGGCGAGAAAGGCGAGTTCGACGAACATCGGGCGCTACGAACACTCGGCATCGGGAAAATGCCGATTGTGCGGCCGGCAACTGCTTCGCGTCGACTCGCATGCGCACGAAGGCAGATAGGAAGCTCGGCGCCCAACCCTCGTGGTCTCTTGCCGAGGGGTACCGATTGCCGCCAGGCGAGCTTTCGCTTCGGAGCCCGAGATCGCAGCGAGCACAACGTCAGAAGCCGCGCACCCGCGTATCTGCATCCTGAGCCTTACGAGAAGGTTAGGCGAACCGTACTTTTCTCGTATAATCCCGGCTCCGCGACGCGGCCATCGTTTTTCCAGGCCCGTCGCTTCGCTGTAGACCGCGGAACAAGCGGCGGGGCGGGTCCGGGTTCCCCGGGCTTCGCCCAGATAAGAAAAAGGGTAGTCAGCATCACTGGAAGGCCACGTAGCTCATTGGGTAGAGCAGGGGACTGCAGCCAACGGACGGAAGGACATTGGCTGAGGCGCAGGCTCACTTGGGTGGCGATCAGCCAGCCAAGTTAAGGCAGGAAGTGCCGGCCGAAGCCAAAATCCTGATCCAAAGGGTTTGAAGCAGTCGAGGTCTTCAGTAGTACGGCATTAGCAGCACGGAAGGCCAAGTAGCTCAGTTGGTAGAGCAGAGGACTGAAAATCCTTGTGTCGGTGGTTCGATTCCGCCCTTGGCCACCAGCACCCTTTCCAAGCAGTTCCAGTAAGTTCCAAATCCCACTGATTGCAAAAGAAAAAGGTCGATTTTTCGGCTTTTGCGTACCCCCTTGTTCCGTTGACTACCGGCGATAACTGGGGGTAACTTTGGGGGTAACAGG
>LNFM01003746.1_pt1 | contig 34838 bp, 27 predicted proteins | sample 596031 | NCBI WGS metagenome assembly LNFM01 (sample SAMN04254537, study PRJNA301005) | activated carbon metagenome | isolation source: dual media filters at the Ann Arbor, Michigan drinking water treatment plant | place: USA: Ann Arbor
ACTTGTCCTTGTCCACGCAGGTGACGATGTGGCCGAAATCGGCAAAACAGGCGCCTGACACGAGGCCGACATAGCCCGTTCCGATAATCGCGACCCTCACAAGCAGCTACCACATTTCAGGCCGGAATGCATGCTGTCCACGTGGGGCATCGGCACAGAGATTCCGCAATGGCGTCCGCTTTGCGAATTCGTTCGCGGGCTGAACATTACATACGTTGCGCTTACGATCGTCATTATTTTGAAGCTTTCATGACTTCGCTTCGCTTGACTGTGATCCGCACCTGCCGCGACATCATCGTCAGGAGCACCTGCACTCTTTGCTCATCAGTCTGGGCCTCGAAAATTCCCTTCAGGGAGTCGAAAGCACCTCCGACTAATGTGACGGTGTCGCCACGCTTCAGGTCGTCCCGAAAACCAAGAACACCGCACTCATCAGATGCAAGCTGGAGCTCTTCTACTAGGCCTCTAGGCAAGGGTGTGGGCGAGATTCCGAACTTCACAATTTGCAAGACACCGATCGTGCTGTTGATCGGTCGCCACGCGTCCTGTTCGACATCAAGGTTCACGAACAGGTAGCTTGGGAAGAACGGCGTCAAGTAATCGCCTTTCGACAACCGCCGAGCGGCAGGCGTTCTCATTCTGGGCAGAAAGGTCAGGTAGCCCTGACGTTCCAGATGCAGTTTCGCAAGCTGTTCGCGCCTGGGCTGCGTCTTCACGGCAAACCAAAGTCTGTTCGACCTCGGCAAGTCAAAAACCTGCTGGTTCACGGCCGCTCACTCCATTCGCAATTGTCGAGACCCCACCCTTGCGGTCTGATGACTTTTGTATACTTTCGCCTTTTGCGCATAACAACTCCATCCAGGACACGAAACTGTTTTCCCGGAAAAAACACCGGAATTCGTCGAGTGCCCAATCGTTGGCCAAGCTGCCCGATGCGCGGCAGCCTTGACCCGCTAGCAAGCTCTGGAGGCTCCACGATTGGCACAAAGCCCTCGACTTCGCCTGAAACGGGTAAACGTCGCAGGCGCAAAGCACCTCACGTCCGACCCAGGCGGTATTGAATGGGCAGCTCATGAGGACCGCCGCGCGGCGAGACCTGCCCACGAGCATAGGTATGTACTGAAGGCCTCGACCCGCTCGGCTGCGCCCATGCCGCCAGCCCCGCCAAACGCCGTGATGCAAATGCCAACGTCAGCGTTGCCCAATGACTATTGAGCAGATGACTGACCGATCTCCGGTGAATTCATCCCGGGTAATTTTTATCAATCGCTTTTTTTATCCGGATTACAGCGCCACGGCCCAGATCCTGTCAGATGTTGCCTTTGGTCTCACGCGGCGCGGCCTGTCCGTCTCGGTTATTTCGTCGCGCCTTCTCTATGAGGATCCCCAGGCAAAACTGCGCAGACGTGAGACGATTGAAGGCGTGGATGTGATCCGTATACAAACTACGAGGTTCGGCCGATCAGGTCTTGCCGGGCGGGCTATCGATTACATGACGTTTTACATTTCCTGTCTATTTGCCCTGATAAAGCATGTAAGACGAGGAGATGTTGTCGTGTTTAAGACCGATCCCCCCTTGCTTTCGGTCCCGCTCGGAGTCGCAGCGCGCATGCGCGGCGCTGTCATAGTAAACTGGCTGCAGGACATCTTCCCGGAAACGGCACAGGCCCTCGGCATGAAAATGGCCGGATCACTTCTCGGCAGCATCCTGAAACAGCTCCGAAACAGGTCGCTCCAAAAAGCGGCCATCACTGTCGTGATCGGAAAACGCATGGCTGAGTACGTCGCAGCTTGCGGTGTTGCCCAGGAACGGATCGTCGAAATCCCGAATTTCTGCGACGATAACGCCATTCAGCCGCGGAATTTCCTGAAAAACCCGCTTCGGGCAGCCTGGGGACTCACACACCAGGATTTTGTGCTCGGGTATTCTGGCAACCTAGGAAGGGCGCACGATCTTCGGACAATCCTTGGCGCGGCGGAAGCGCTCAAGGCGTATACCGATATAAAGTTTCTGTTCATTGGCGGCGGTCAATTAAGACAGACACTCGAGGTGGAGGTCAGGGCGCGCGGGCTTGCGTCCGTGATCTTGCAGCCATATCAGCCCCGCGAACAATTGGAGCTTTCGCTCTGCGTACCGGACGTTCATTGGGTTTCGCTTCGACCTCAGCTCGAAGGTTTCATCCTTCCAAGCAAGCTTTACGGAATTGCCGCAGCTGGCCGCCCGGTTCTGATGATCGGGGATCCGCAGGGAGAGATAGGCCGCATAGTCAGCGAGCATGGTATGGGAACAGTCGTGCCCATTGGCGCCGCAGAAACACTAGCGTCCAGGATTCTAAGCTGGAAACGCACGCCGGGACTAATTGATGGAATGGGTCAGCGTGCCAGATCTTATATCGACAATTCTGCTTCCCGCGCTTTGGCGATCGACCGCTGGTTCAAACTGGTTCGCAATCTGATGCCAGCCGCTTGAGTCTTTTGTTCGCTCGACGGTCTACACGAGAGCCATCCCCACGCCTGAACAAACTGGCTCCGCAAAATGCACCAGCTTGTACTTCGTCTTGGGTTTTCGCAACGAATTAGCCGCCGCGAAAGCGGATGGGCAGCCTGCCCGGCCATGCCTATGCCAATGTCCGGCGCCCGGTGATCAGTACACTGAACCTCGCGCACCTCGTGCCGCTGTCGGCGGTCTGGGCGGGCGAGGCGCGCAATGCGCACCTTGGCGCGTCCGCCCTGATCAAGGCGCGCACCGACGGCACGACGCCGTTCCGGCTCAACCTGCATGCCGGCGATGTCGGCCATACGCTGATCGTCGGGCCGACCGGCGCAGGCAAGTCCGTGCTCCTGTCACTCCTCGCCCTGCAATGGACACGCTATCGCGGCGCGCAGGTCTTCATGTTCGACAAGGGCGGCTCCGCAAGAGCGGCCATGCTCGCCATGGGCGGGACCTGGCTCGCCCTCGCCGCCACCTCGCGCCCGGCCCTCCAGCCGCTCAGCGACATCGATACGCCGCGCGGCGCCGCCTTCACGGCCGACTGGCTGGCCGGGCTCTGCCGCGCCGAAGGCCTGGACCTTGAGCCGCGCCACAAGTCGGCGATCTGGGAAGCGGTCCTCGCGCTTGCCGGGGCGCCTGCGGCTGAGCGCACCCTCACCGGCCTCAGCCTCCTCGTCCAGTTGCCCGAGCTCAAGTCTGCGCTCGCTCCCTTCACACTCGAAGGCCCCTATGGCCGCCTGCTCGACGGCGACACGGATGAGCTCGCGTTCAGTCGCCTCGCCTGTTTCGAACTCGAGGCGCTGATGCAGTATCCGGCCGCCACCGGGCCGGTGCTCACCTACCTCTTCCACAAGCTTGACGACCGGTTTGACGGGCGCCCTACCCTCCTCCTCCTCGATGAGGCCTGGCTCTACCTCGACCATCCGGTGTTCGCGCCGCGGATCCGTGACTGGCTGAAGACCCTGCGCAAATGCAATGTCGCCGTCGTCTTTGCAACCCAGTCGCTCGCCGATATCGAACGCGCCTCGATCGCGCCGGCCGTCATCGACGCCTGCCCGGTGCGCATCTTCCTTCCGAACGAACGCGCCCGCGAGCCGGTGCAGGCGGCCACCTATCGCCGGTTCGGCCTGAACGCACGACAGATCGACCTGATCTCCGAGGCGGCCCCGAAACGCGACTATTACTTCACCTCGCCGCTCGGCAACCGGTTGTTCGACCTCGGCCTCGGCCCGGTGGCGCGCGCCTTCTGCGGCGCGTCAACGCCGGAGGACCAGGCAAGGATGACGCGGGTTGCCGAGGCGGGCAGCCCGGACGGCTTTGCCGGCGCCTGGCTGCGCGCGCAGGACCTCAGCTGGGCGGCAGACCTGCTCGGCGCCTGGCCGGGGCCGGAACCCGAAGGATTTCCTGAACAAACAACGGAGATGACGCATGAAGCGTCTTGAAACCTGCCTGACAATCCTCTTCTCCCCGGTCCTCGTCTCGGCGCCCCAGCTCGCGTTCCCGGCCCCGGCCGCCGCGCAGGTCGCTGTCTACGACCCGGCCAACCATGCGCAGAACATCCTGCAGGCGGTCCGCGCCCTGCAGGAGCTCGACAACCAGGTTCGCCAGCTTGCGCACGAGATCGACATGATCGAAAAGATGGCGCGCGACCTCGAAACACTCCCCGTCAACATTGCCCAGGCGATCATCCGTGACCGGATCACCCGGATCGAGGAGATCATCCGCAAGGCCGATGCCATCGGCGTGAGCGTGGACGCGGTCGACGCCGCGTTCGAATCCGACTTTCCGCTCTCTTACGGCGAGACACCGCCGCGCGCCGCAGCCCTCCTCGCCGACGCGAGGGCGAGGTGGGAGGCATCGCGCGCCGCCCACAAGCATGTCCTCCTGATCGCGGCCGAGACGCGCGCCGGCAACGGCGCCGACGCCGACGCCCTGTCAGGCATCATCGCCGAGAGCCAGGGCGCGGCCGGCAACCTCCAGGCCCTGCAGGCGGGCAACCAGATCGGCGCGCTGACCGCGCAGCAGCTGATGCAGGTCGAGGCCCTCCTCGGCGCCAGCGCGCGCGCCGAGGCCCTCGACCGGGCGCGCGAGCTCGCCGAAGCCGAGCGCGGGCGCGCCCGCCTCGACGCCTTCCTCAGGGACTGACCGGCATGGAAGAGATGGACGTCATCGACCGGTTCCTCGAAACCTTCATCACCTATATCGATTCAGGGTTCGGCCTGCTCGCCGGGGACGTGGCTTACCTGACGACCACGCTGATCGCCATCGACATCACGCTCGCCGGCCTGTTCTGGGCGCTCTCGGAAAACAGCGATGTCATCGCCGGCCTCATCCGCAAGGTCCTCTATGTCGGCTTTTTTGCCTACCTGATCGGCAATTTCCAGCTATTGTCCGCCATCCTGTTCGAGAGCTTTGCCGCGCTCGGGATCAAGGCCGGATCCGGCACGCTGACGGCCGAAGACCTCATGCGGCCCGGCTACATTGCCGGTGTCGGGTTCGAGGCGGCGCTGCCGCTGCTCGACGAGGCCGGCAGCCTGCTCGGGCCCATCGCCTTCTTCCACAACTTCGTCCTGATTTCGGTCCTCCTGATTGCCTGGGCGATCATCATTGCCGCCTTCTTCATTCTCGCGGTCCAGCTCTTCATCGCGGTCCTCGAGTTCAAGCTGACGACACTCGCCGGGTTCATCCTCGTGCCCTTCGCGCTCTGGAACAGGACCGCCTTCCTCGCCGAGCGCGTCCTTGGCAATGTCATCACCTCCGGCATGAAGCTGATGGTGCTCGCGATCATCATCGGCATCGGCTCGACCTTGTTTACCGCTGTGACCGACGCGTTCACGGGCGGCGAGGACCTCACGCTCGCGGACGTGATGGGAACCGTGCTGGCCGCCACGGTCTTTCTCTGGATGGGGATATTCGGGCCGGGCATTGCCTCCGGCCTCGTCAGCGGCGCCCCGCAGCTCGGCGCGGGATCTGCCGCCGGCGCGGCCGCCGCCGTCGGCGCCGCCGCCCTCCTTGCCGGCTCGGGGGCTGCCGCGGCGGCGGCGTGCGCGCAGGCGCCTCGCTCGCCGGCGGCGCGCGCACCGCCTATGATCTCGGCCGGATGGGCTCGGGCGCCAGCGGCTTGCGCGGCGCCGCCGCCGGCATGGGCGCTGCAGCCCTCGCCGGCGCCGGGGTGATCGGGCGCGCAGCCGGCCGGCCGTTCGCCGGCACCGGCGCGGCCTCGCAGGCCGGAAGCCGCGCCGCGTTCGAGGCGACCGGCGGCAGGGGCGCCGGGAGTCCTGAACCTCCGGGGGCGGACGACCGGCCCGCCTGGGCGCGGCGTCTCACGGCCGGCCAGCGCCTTGGCCAGGCGGCAACGCTGGCGGCCCACACGCTGCGTGACGGCGACCGCGCCATGCAAGGCGCGGCGCCCTACCTGAAGCAGAAGGAGGAATAGTCGCAGGCGCCGGTCGGCAAACCTATAGCCCGGCAACCGTGTAATGAGGCGTACCCTTCCAGGTCAGCTTCCAGCTCGCGCCCGGCCGCACATTCTGGATGATGCCGGGATCGAAGGCGACAAAGCAGCGCCCGCCCGGCCGGCGCACGGACGGATAAAGGAGCCCCTGAAATCCCTCGCAGCGAAGCCGGGCTGCATAGGCCTGACCTTCCGGATAGCCGATCTCCGGGTCCGGGTTCAGCGCCGCGTGCTGGGGCATCTCGCCCAGGTCGGGAAACTCGCCAATGAAGTCGGCGAGCAGTTCGACGTAGATTGCTTCGTCTTCGTAGATCCCGACATATCCAAGTTCACGCGTCCGGTGAAACCCGACTTCTTCCGCTGAGGTCAGCACATCATAGCTGCAGTACCAGGCGCCCCGGTCGCCGGCATTGAAGCGGTTGCCGGTCGGACGTGTGTAGGTGAAGGCCGCATTGATGTGGGCGAGGCCGTAGACCTTCAGATCATGCGCCCGGCGCTTGAATACGAGTTCGCGCCGGTCAAGCGCCGGACTGCCTTCGCGCTCGGTGACAAGCCGGGCGCTGGTCTGGCCTTCAAGCTGAGCGAGGATTTCAAGTTCCTCGTCAGTGTCGACCAACCCGCGAAGGACCGGCGGCTTGTGACGGGTTTGCGGGATCAGCCGCACGAGGCCGCGATCATTGAGGGCGGCAAGTTTCAAACGCCGCCCCGCAGGGCGTCGACATAAGTACGTACCCGGATGATCTTCGGCAGTCCGCCGCGGATCATCACATCGACCGGGCGCTCGCCTTCGAATTCCGGTCCTTGGTTGGCCAGCTTCACCCACCCGGCTGCGATCGGCGGATTGAAGTAGAGTTCCAGCGACTTGTAGAGCCCGACGAGCGCGCTCAGCCTCAGCATCTGGTCCTGTGTCAGGTCACCGGCAAATTCAGGCTTCCTGGCGCGTTTCCAGGTCGACTCGGACATGTCTGCGAGCCCCGCAGCCTCTGCAGCCGTCAGCGACCAGGCCTCGGCAATGCGGCTGAAAGCTTTCAAAGCCACCGACTGCACGTCCGGCGCCGAGCGGTTTTGTACCTTCACTTTCATCACAGGCGCTCCTCTGGTGCGGATATAAGGCCATATGGATGCTCTGTAAAGTCCATATGGCCCAAGTGAAGCGTGCCCTGCCCTGATTGGCTGAGGGCGCGAACAATCGCCTCGCCCCCGGACTGACGGGCGCGACAGGACGAACCCGTCATGCCTTTTTACAGGCAGAACCATCCTGCCGGGCGATCTTGCGTGCGGCGCCAGGAGCCGCCTAAACCGTCCTCGCGGCGCAAGGAGACGATGATGCAGCCAACCGATTCGAAAGAGGCAGAGGGCGCGCCCGTGTTCGACCCTCGCAGCCGGCAGGACGTCTACCGCGTCGCCGCCGAAACGATGGACCTCATCAACCGGCATGAGGCGCTGCCCGATCCGGTCTCCTACGCCGTCTGGTTTGCGTTTGCCGCTCGGTCAAACGGCGCCCTGGTCGAGGCCGTCTCGAAGCGGCTCGCAAAATCCGGGACCCTCAGCCCTTTCGAAATCGCAGAGATTTTTGCAGCTTTCCTGGAAGGCGGTTCGGCCTCAGCGCTCAGCCAGACCATCGGGCTGAAGTTCGAGGACAGCCTGACCGCCGTCTCGGAACTGATCGTGGAGGGCTCGAAGAACAATGCCTCGTTCCGGGCGACCCTTGACGCGCTGGGCAAACGCATCCCCGCGGCCGGCTCGGCCGGAGACATCGACGCCATCGTCTCGCGGCTCGTGGTCGAGAACGAAAAAATGTCGCGCGCCATGCAGACCCTCGACAAGGGCCTCGCCGAAAGCAAGGCGCAGATCGAGCGGCTGAACGCCGAACTCGAGGAGATGCAGCAGCTCAGCCTGCGCGACCCCCTGACCGAGGTCGCCAATCGCCGCGCCTTCGACACACGCCTCGCCGAGATGATCCGCGAAGCCAACGCGACCCATTCGGCGTTCTGCCTTGCCATGACCGACATCGACCACTTCAAGCGCGTCAACGATACGCTGGGCCATCACAACGGCGATTTCGTGCTCAAGGGCTTCTCGGCGGTCCTGCAGAAAAACACCAAGGGCAAGGACATGGTGGCCCGTTGCGGCGGCGAAGAATTCGCGATCATCCTGCCGCAGACAAGTATCGTTGCTGCTCACAACCTGATGGTGAAGATCGCCTCCGAAGTGCGCGGAGCGCGGTTCCTGAGCGACAGCGACCATGAAAGGATCGGCAGGATCACCGCCTCGTTCGGTGTGTGCGAATACACGCCGGGGCTGAGCGGCGATGACCTGTTCGAACGGACCGATTCAAGGCTCTACGCCGCCAAGCGATCAGGCCGCGACTGCGTCCGGTCGGACCTGTCGCCCTGACGGCGCCGGCAAGTCGCCGAAGGATCGGCCTCGTCCTACCCCGGGCCTTGCCGGTGCGGGCCTTGTCGCCGCCCGGGCCCTGACCGCCCCGCGCCTGGAAGCCGGCGCGGCCCGGAAATCGCGCGGCGCTCCAGCTTGATCCCCGGACCCGGCATCGTCCGCCCCGGGAGCACGTACCCGCTATTCCCGGACGCCGCTCCAGCCTGCCCCGGATCACCCGGAACTTCACGCTCTTCCATGAGACAATCTGGCCGGCCCTGGTACCGTGCACGGACCGGGCAGCGCTCAGCCAGAAAGCCTGCAGGCGCGTCCGGCAAAGCCGAGGGAAAGGCGATGTGCGTATCCGTACCCGGACGATCTCCAGCAAGGCCGGCGCATTGGCTCCGCACCCTGACAATCGACGTGCGGGCGGAATTCGTCCCCGTGACTGACAGGGCGCAAGGCGGACCCGATTTCCGGGTCATAGCCGGCGGCGCCGAACTGGGCGCGGCCTGGTGCGAGGAGAGCCGGGACGGCGAGACGCCCTACCTGGCGGTCAGGCTTGACGACCCGGCCTTGCCCGCTCCGCTCAGGGCCGCCTTCTTCGAGAACGATGACGGCGCCTCTGGAATCCTTGTCTGGAGCCGGACGAAGGCGGCCTGACGGCCAGGCGCCGCGCCGAGCGTGATCAGGCCGGGCGCTTGATCTCGTTGCCGGAGCCAAGGATCACGACCGCCGGGGCATGCTGGCGCGCTTCGGCGGCGTCGACGCCGCAAAAGGCCGCGATGATCACCGTATCGCCGACCGCAAAGTGGCGGGCGGCGGCGCCGTTGATGCCAATGGTGCGCGAGCCGCGCGGCGCTTCCAGCGCGTAGGTCTGGATCCGGTTGCCATTGGTGACGTTCCAGATATCGACCTGCTCATGCGGCAGGATGCCCGACGCATCCAGCAGGTCCTGGTCGATCGAGACCGAACCTTCGTAATAGAGGTCGCACTGGGTGACGGTGGCCGAGTGCAGCTTGGCCTTCAACATCGTGAGCAACAAGGGAGGACACTCCGGTGTTCGACATGAGCACTTTTGCTCAACGAGAGAATATGGGGTCGCTGCGGCAGTCAGCAAGGGCCTTCTGCCTTGCAAGGCCGGGGCCGTAAAGGCGCGGTATGTAAAGATTTGCGGGGCGCGCGCTCACATTAGCGTGGGATGCGTCCCAGACGCCCCTCGCGCCGCGCCGACTGCAGTGTTAACTATTCGTTATATGCAGCCGTAACGTCGGGGAGGACGAGGATGCGAAACTTCAAGCTTGCCGCCAGAATGCTTTCAGGGGCCGCGATTGCGGCGCTCGCCGCGTGTGCCACAGCGCCCGAAGTGCCGACCTCGTCCGAGCCGGCGCCGATGCCGCCGCCGCCCCCGCCGCCGGTGGCAGAACCGGCCCCGATCGACATCGACCGGAACGCCGGCGGCTATCCGGACGAGTATCTTGAACTCGAGGATCAGTTCGAAAGCCTGCCGCCCACGGGCGCCGGCGCTCCCAGCATCGCGGCGTCGCGCACGGCGTTTCGCGAGGCCAGCCGGTCGGCGACACCGGTGCAGGACTACCTGCCCTATATCGACGTCGCGATCGAACAGGACATCCTGGTGGCGGGCAACGGTCCGGCGCTGCAGGACCGCTATACCCGTATCCAGATCGTGACCCTCGACCCCGACAGCTACGATATCGCCGGTGTCGCCGGTGACGGGCGCAAGTCGAAGAAGGAAACGCGTGACTATGACAAGGAAAGCCGCGGCTGGCTTTCGCGCACGCTGATGGGCTCGCGCAATGTCACACGCACGCTGATTGCCGACTTCGACATTTCCAATCCGGACATCAAGACGACGAAGGCGCTGTTCTCTTCCACCTTCCGCTCCGACAATGCCAAGGGCGAAGCCTGGGCCACGAACGAAAGCATCTCGGTCTACGCGACGCCCTATTTCAAGGTCAGCCCCAACACGATGATCGAGGGCCGGTTCCGGATGCAGCTGTCGGATGAGCGCTCCTCGTCTGCCGGCGCGAATGTGATGAACGCGCTGCAGACGGCCGCGAACCTGATTGCGCCGACCTCGGCGCTGGTGACGTTCTTCAACGCGCCGGCGATGCTGCAGGCCTCCAACTTCCTCAACACGCAGTCGACCTCGCTGTTCGGGCAATCCATCACCGAAGAATCGACGGGCGCGTTCGCCATCAAGTCCTGGACCGCCGACCCGATCCTGATCATCCGCGCCGAGCTGCCGCCGGCAGCGAACATCAAGAACACGCAGAAGAAGGAAGGCATCGGCAAATGGGTGGTCTATCTCGAGCCGCCGATCCCGTCGGTGTTCACCGCCAATACCTTTGGCGGAAATGATGACGCGCCGAACTTCGAGGGCGTAAGCTCGGCCGACATCCTGTCCTTCAATGTCGGCACGGACCTGCGGGTCTACGACTACATCTTCTCGCGCCTCGAACTCAGCGACCAGATCACCAGCCTCAACGAGACGGGCGATGTCGATACGGCGCGGCTGATCTGTTCAAGGATTTCGCGAGGGCTTTCGGCCGTCGGCTTCACGACGTTCGATGCGGCGGCGGGCGTCTGGGCCGCGTCGGAATCCGACCAGTTCACGGCAGCAGCGCGCGCAGCGCTGCAGGCGCCGGATACGTGCAGCGCGATGCAGCTCTGGACGGAAATGACAGAGTAAGGGGACTTGCTTGGCGACCGGGCTGCGCCCTATTGAGGGGCGCGCGTCCTGGGAGCTGAACCGTTTGCAAACCGCCCCCGACTTCTCGGTGCTGATCGTCAACTACAATGGCGGCGCCTATGTGCAGGGCGCCCTCGATTCGCTTAAAGCCCAGACGCACCGGTCGTTCGAGGTGATCCTCCTCGACAATGCCTCGGCGGACGGATCGGTGGACGCGCTGGATACCGCCGGCCTGCCTGCGTTCACCCTGATGCGCGAGGCCGGAAACCACGGCTTTGCGCGCGGCAACAACCTTGCGGCGGCGCAGGCCACCGGCACGTGGCTGGCGCTTCTGAACCCGGACGCCGCCGCGCGGCCGGACTGGCTGGCCGAGGTCCTGGCGGGCACCGCGCGCCATCCCGGCGTCACCAGCTTTGCCTGCACGCAGCTCTGGATGCATGACGAGACGAAACTCGACGGCGCCGGCGACAATTACCTCGTGTTCGGCATTCCCTGGCGCGGCGGATACCACCGTCCGGTTACGGACCTTCCAGCGGAAGGCACCTGTTTCTCACCTTGCGGCGCGAGCGCGGTCTATCACCGCGAAACGTTTGCCGCCGCGGGCGGATTTGACGAGCGATTGTTCTGCTTCTGCGAAGACGTCGACCTCGGATTTCGCCTGCGCCTTGAAGGCGGAGACTGCGTCTTCCTGCCGGACGCCGTCGTCTCGCATGCGGGCGGCGGACTGTCAGAGAAGGTCTCGGGCTTTGCCGTGCGCCATGGCACGCGCAACCGGCTCTGGGTCTACCTCAAGTGCATGCCGATGCCTCTGCTGATCCTCACCCTTCCCGGCCATCTCGCGCTGACGGCGGCCATCCTGCTCCGTGGGCTGATGACCGGCCGGTTTGGAGACGCCATGGCGGGCCTGGTGGAAGCGTTACGCGGCATCGGGCCGGTCTGGGCGGATCGGCAGGTCGTGCAGGCCCACCGGACGGCAAGCCTTGGCACATTGCTGCGCGCGATGGTGTGGAACCCGGCCCGGATGCTGGGCCGGCAGATCGCCGTCCGCACACTCAGCTCACCACAGCACGGTCTGTAAGATGATACCGTCGGTACTGTCACTGAAGCCGAGCCCCGCGCCGCCAGCCTCGTCGGACACGTGCAGCTAAACTGCCGCCCCAGTATACGAAGTAAAAAGAAGGCTTGCCCTGGCGTGCGACGCTTGCAAGGCCCGCGAAAGGCAGGGCGCAGCTGGGTGTAGCAGCGCCGACCCTGACGCGGCCCGACGAGGTGATACGCATGCATTCGATCTCCTCGGTGCGGCCCGCACCGAAAGCCAGGGCGGCGGGAACCTCCGAGTCGCGCAGCTTTTCGTCCACCACGGCGCGCAGGAGGGCGCCTGCACGAGAACGTCCAGCTTCGCGGCGCCTCGTTGAGTGAGACGTGTTTCTGGGCCTGCTTTGGTAGCAGGTAGGGCAAGGTTTCGGCGATTCGTCGAAATGCGCTTCGGGATTTGAGGCGCAGGCAGAGACAAACCCGGCGGCGCAACGGGCCGGGGTTGGCGGTACACCGAAAAACATGACTGCAGCGGTTTCAAAGATTTAACCGCCTTGTTGCACACTGGGACTGTTGCATTAGGCTATCCTTATGCTCCTATAAAAGCAGGTTCTGAGGGCCGGGCCATGACAGGAAACCGCCGCGTGAGTAGATTTTTCGAAACCCATTCTGAAGAGCAGGTGCGCCGTATGGCTGCGCTCGTTCGCACCCTCGCGGAGCGTGAGATCGCCCCCCCCGAAATTGCGCCATCCGCCGGATGGCAGATGGGCAAGCCTGCATCTGACGAAGGCCAGGACCTGCGCGCGCAGCTGTGGGACGCACTCAAGGATTTTCCTGAAACTTGCTTTCCGATCCGCCTGCCCTGGTTGGAGGGCGCTGTGCTGGAGTTCCGCCATGCGAATGAGACCGGCCGCCAGCTCTATGTCAACCGGTCGTTCGATCCGAATGACTTCGCTGTTCTCTCGCAGTTCCTCAAACCTGGCGCCACCTTCGTGGACGTGGGCGCAAATACCGGCGTTTACTCCGTGTACGCCGCGAAGAAGGTCGGACCAGCAGGCCACGTGTTCGCCTTCGAGCCAAGTCGCCGCGAAGCGGCTAGCCTCACCCGCAATGCAGATCTCAACCGCCTGACCAACCTGCGTTGTTTGCAGATGGCCGTGGGCGCCGCTGACGGAACGGCAACGCTCTCGGTGGCCGAGGAAGAGTTCGACGGACACAACTCACTGGGCGGCCTTGCGCTGCAGCGCGTGTTTCCGAACATTCGCTACACGGTGGATGGCGAGAATTTTCACTGGTCGTCCTTTACCGGGCGATTGACGCAGCTTGCTCTCGGACAAGTGAGCCAGCTCGAATTGTTGATCTATTCCGATGCAGCGTTCGATTTTATGCTGGAGGATATTCAGCTTCGCCCGCCCGGGGTTGCCATCGGGCCCTGGCTGCGGATGGACGCGCACGAAAAAGCGGCGGAAATTCCGCATCTGGTGAAATCGGACTTTGCAGGCGCCGCAACTTGCATTTTCGGCGATGCAAAGCTGAAAAACTTCAACGGGGCGCTGCGCATCAGCTCCACCTCAGGCGGCGGAGTGGCCTTCCGCTGGGAAATGGGTCCATCGGTGTCCACGCTTGTGAACGTCATCGGATCGCCCGTCGCGGAGAATGCGTTCGAGCAGTACACGGTCGATGTTGTGCCGCTCGACGCATTGCTCCTGAAGCCCGGTACGCCAAAAGTGGACGTCCTCAAGATTGACGTTGAAGGCTTCGAGATCGAAGTCCTAGAAGGTGCGCGCAAGCTGATCTCGGAACAGCGGCCGCTGATCCTCATCGAAGTCGCAAACGAGTTGCTTGAAGCGAAGAATTCGTCCGCCGCTACAATTGCACACTTCCTGCACGAGAACGGCTACGTGCTGTTTGATGCGGCCATCGGTAAGCCCAGGCTTGTCGATCTCATGGGCGAGCACAGTTCAAACGTGTTTGCCGTGCCGGAGGCGCTCCTCGACCAGATGCTGAAGCTAGGCGGCTTGAAACGTTCGGCGCTGACGGCCGGCCTCGAAACTACGCAATAGCGTCAGCCCCTCAGAAGCGCCTCGTAAGCATCCAGTGCCGCCGGAAGCGCATTGGACGGCGCGCGACGGGGCGCGGCGAGAGCGGCGGCCGCAGACTCCAGGGGCCAATTCGGAATGCCGGACAGGCGCGCTTTCCAGGCTCCCTCTCCGACCGTCAGTATGGGCGCCGTGCACTCAAGGTACTCCCCCAGTTTTCCCGGAAGCGCATCGATGCCCTGCTGGAAAACGATCAAGCCATCGGCGCCAGCCTGAAGCGCGCGCGAAGCCGCGTAAGGAACTTCGCCATGCAGCGTTATTGCCTCGGCCAGCGGCGACAGCGCAAGCTCTGCGCGCTCCATGGCCGTCAACCGGCCCGCAAGATGCAGGCGCGCGGAAGGGACCGAGGAACGCAGCTTTGCAAACGCACCGAGCAGGTCTGCGAACCGGCGCCCTTCATGAGAGAGCGAAAAACTACCCGAGTGAAGCAGATGTGGCCCCGGCGCCTCAAACTTGAAAGGACCAGGCGGCGGCTCGGCAAAATGTCCGATCACGGACGGAGACGACGCGGTGCCGCGCGCCAGCCTCTCCATCTCCGCCGCGAGCGCTGCAGAAACTGCAATGCGGGCATCTGCGGCGACAAGCCAACGCGCGGCGATACTGCGCTCGACCTTCTGGCGCAGACCCTGCTCCAGCAATTCGGGCCGCAGCGGCTCCTCGATCCAGCTGTCGCGCATTTCAAGCGCCCAGCGCACGCCAAGGGCCCGCTTCAGGCGCTCGCCGGCGGCGTGGGCCGATTCCGGCGGACTGGTCGTCAGCACCCAGTCCGGTCTCAGCCCCGACGACATCACCGCACGTACCGCGTTGCCCGCCCATCCAATCTCGTTGTCAGGCCAGCGGACCATTCGGCGCAGCCAGGGCTTCCAGGCCGGTTCGCTCGGCCCCGACGCCTCGAGCGCGAGACTGCGACCACGCTCGGCGGCGGGGTGCGGCGTCCGGATCCAGTCGGGCTCACCGTCCGGCGCAAAGGGCGCGGCAACGGCGACGCGGTAGCCGCGCCCGCGTAGGCCGCGTGCGATCAGGAAGGGCCGGCGCGCGCCTCCCGAAATCTCCGGCGGATAATGGCGGGTGACGATCAGGAGGAAGGGCTTGCTCAAGGCGCCGCTCCGGCGCCGATCCGTTGCAAGGCTGCGTCCAGCGCCGCAATGCGCGCGTCCCAGGTATGTTCGGCCTCCAGCAAGGCTCGCGCCGCCGCGCCGAGAGGCGCGAGGGCGGCAGGATCGGACAGGGCACGCTCAAGTGCGAGCGCCAGGGTGCTAACATCGCCGGGCCCGGTCAGCAGCGCGGTCTTTTCGTTGTCCAGGATTTCCCCGATCTGCGCCAGATCGCTGGCAATGATCGGCTTTCCCATAGCCATGTACTCGAACAGCTTCGTGGGCGAGCCGAAAAACAGAGTCCCATCCCGGTTGTGAACCTGCGGAGAGAGCAGCACATCCGCGGCGGCAAGCATTTCCGGTGTCGATTCGGAGGGCACGGGTCCGGTGAAGATGACATGCGCGGAAATGCCAAGCTGCTCCGCCTGAGCGCGCGCTGCATCATAACCGCTGCCACGACCGACGAGGACGAGTTTCGATCGCGCAACAAGGCTTGGATTGCGCTCGTTCATCTCGGCGAGCGCATCCAGCGTTGTCTCAACGCCGTGCCAGGGACCGAAACTCGACACGAGCATGGCGACCCTCTGGCCTTCCAGACCCAGGCGTCTACGCACGGGGTCGCCGTCGATCGAGGGATGGAACCGGGCCGCTTCCGCCGCATTCGGCGAAAGGAGCACCCGGGACGCATCCGCGCCGCGCGCGATCGCTTCCTCAACCAGTGGCTGGCTAACCGCGAGCACGAGATCAGCGCGGCGCAACAGCTCCGTCTCGATCTTCTGATAATCTTGGGAATGGCCAAGCCCGGTGCCCCATTTCTCCGCGACCCAGACTTCAGGACCATTGTATTCGAGTACAAACGGCCGACGGCGGGCGCGCGCAAAGCGCAGGCCCGAAATATCGCCCAAGCCGCTTCGCTGGTAGACAAAGGCGGGAGCGCCGGCCGGCACGAGGCGTTGAATTTCTGCAGCAAGCGAGGGCTGGGCTGCAAGATACAGTCCGTCCCCGCACGTCCAGCCTTCGATTTGCGCAAGATCAATGGCGCGGGTCGTTATGGCGCTGCGCAGGCCCGGAACCTGATCCGTCGAGACAATGTCGAGCCCGCCATAGCGGTCGAAGATGGCATTGATGACGCCGGCCGCATGCGAAAAGGCTCCGCCGACCTTCGCGCCAAACCAGAGTCCAGTGCGCAGCACCATTGGCGGACCAGACGCCGGCGCGAAGGCGCCAGAGCGAACCGGCTCGGTCGCAAGCCAACCCATAATGGCTGCCCGACCACGGATCACATGATCCTTCCTGCTAAGGCCGCGCACCGCGTCGGTGACCAGACTCCAAGGCGTGACGGCGCGCCGGGCACTGCCGTTTCCGGAAACAATCTCGGCTCGCGCAGGCGACATCAGCAGCAGCGCAAGGCCGGTCTTCACCGGATTGGGCAAGGCATACGGGTTAGGCAGCACAAGCCGCACCTGATGCCACCGTCCGATTCCGTGTCCGCGCTTCAAGCCGGCGATCGCCTCTTCAAGCAGCATCATCTGCCAGCCGGGCTCGGCCCCTTCGCTGCCATCGGATGCGGCGCGAAGTTCAAGACGGCGAGCTGTCAGCTCAGCCATTTGCGTCTCCAGAGGGCAATATTCACGACCGGCCAGAGATAGGCAGAATAGTCGCGTTCGTCACGCCGGTGACGCAGCAGGAGCGCATCGAGCGCCGCGCCGTCGAACGGACTTTGTGGGTCTGCAGCTTCCGCCGCGAGAATGTCCCGCACCTCGAGGCCGAAGGGTCCGCGCAGCCATTTCGCCATGGGTGCGCCTAGGCCGATCTTTGGCCGGTCGATGATATGATCCGGCAAGTAGCCGCGGGCGATAGCCTTGACGATCGGTTTGGTGCCGCCGGACTGCAGGATGGTTTCGGGCGGCAGGCCGAGCACTTCTTCGACGAGGAAATGATCGAGGAAGGGTACGCGCGCTTCGAGGGAGTGCGCCATTGTGACCTTGTCGACCCGCATCAGAAGGAGTTCCGGCAGGCGGAACCCGATGTCGCGGGCGCGCATGCGGGCGAAACGCTCCGGCGGCGGAAGATCGCTCGCGGGCGGTTCCGTCAGGAAGCGCCCTTCGAGTGGGGCCAGAAGGGCGCCATCTCCAGCAGGATCTGACAGAGGCGTGCGCGCCTGCCAATCGCGGCGAAGGAGCCGCGCGGCTTGCAACGGGCGCAGGCTCTCTGCGCCCGACCGGAACCGTCCCTGTCCGTTCACGGTGGAGGCTGCGACATCCAGCGCCCCGATCAGGCCAAGGCGGCTGAGCGGCAAGGCTCGTGACGCAAGGCGCGTGGCCGCCGTGACAGCCGCACCTGCACCGAGCTTTCCGGCTGACGCAAGACCCTGCCAGACACCCTGCTCACGGATGAAACCGCCCCAGGCTTCATACCCGCAAAAAAGTTCGTCGGCGCCTTCGCCGACCAGCGCTACTTTGATGCCCGCCGAGTGAACGGCGCAGGCGATATAGTCCAGCGGGATGCACGCCCAGTCGGCAACTGGCTCGTCCATTCCCGCCATCAGGGCGAGCGTACCGGCCATCGCCTTGTCTTCTTCAATCTCAATGACTTCATGGCCAAGACCGAAACGGGAGGCAATCTCGGCGGCTGGTTCACGCTCGTTGAGGGGATCGTTGACATAGGCCGCCGTGAACGCGCGAAGTCTGGCGCCGCCTTCCGCAGCCATAGCCAGGACGAGGCTGGAATCCACGCCGCCGGAAAGCATGACAGACGTTTCGACTTCGCCGGCAATCCGGGTACGGACGGCATGCTTCAGCCGCTCGCGCACACGCTCCACCGCTTCCCCGAAGGCGACCGGCGGTCCGGACGGACTGGCAGGCGGTGACCACCAGCGCGCCTTCTTCAGCGGCTGGTCCGGCGCGGTCGTGATGTACTCGCCGGGCGCCAACTTGAAGACACCGTCAAACAGCGTCATCGGCGCAGGGGTCGCGAGCACATTCAGGATATCGAGACAGGCCACGTCATTCATCCGCGCAGCGAACAGCGGATGACCAGACATCGCCTTGATTTCTGAGGAAAAAATCAAGTCTCCGCCGATCTGCGCGTAGTAAAGCGGCTTAATTCCGAGCCGGTCCCGCACGGCGAACAGGCGCCTTTCCTGCCTATCCCACATCACGAAGGCGAACATGCCATGCAGCCGTGAAAGGAGGCCGTCCCAGCCCCAGGCCAGGAATCCCTGGATCAGGACTTCCGTATCAGAGTTTCGCGACCGGAAGGAATGGCCGGCGGATTCCAGTGCCTTGCGCAGGTGCTGATGATTGTAGATTTCGCCATTGAAGACGACATGGATCCGGTCGGTCGCTTCCGTCATCGGCTGGTTGCCATCGGCGCCGAGGTTCACGATGGAAAGGCGCCGGTGACCAAAGCCGATCCGACCGTCATCCAAGATCGCGAATCCGTCTGCATCCGGACCACGATGCGCGATGCGGTCTGTCATCGCGCCCAGAAGGTTGCGGAAAGCGCCCGGGTCGCGCGGCGCCTCGCCCATCAAGACGACCAGTCCGCACATGGCGGATCAGAAGTCCGCGAGCCCGTCGCCGATCCAGTGCTCGTGCCACAGCACGGCATTCATCAGGGTCCAGACATGGAAGCCGTAGTTGAGCTTGCCCGTGACCTGGCTCTTGAGGAGATCGGAGACATAGGCATTGTTGAGGAAGCCGTCCTTCTTGATCTGAGAGCGTTCCCACAGGGCCAGCGTGCGCTTGCCGAAATCCGGCTCGAGGAACCAGCTGTCAATCGGCGCGCCGAAGCCCTGCTTGCGGCGATAGATCATGTCGTCGTCGAGATAACGTTCAGCCGCTTTCTTGACGATGCGTTTGCCGACGCCGTCCTTGAGTTTGTATTCGACCGGGCAGCGGCGCGCAAATTCGACCACGTCATGATCAAGGAACGGCACCCGCGCCTCGACCGAGTGCGCCATGGTCATCTTGTCCACACGCATCAGCAAATGCTCCGGGAGTCGCAGCTTCAACTCCATGTAGGGAATTTTCTGAAGCACTTCCGGGTCATCCAGCTTGCCGGCAAGCGGCCCCAGATACTCTGCAATCACGGCATGACTGTCCGTAGACTGATGTGACTCAGGCATCAGGCCTTCGATCGGGCACTCGACGCGGTAGTCGAATTTGGAACGGTCCGGCGTCAGCTGCTCTCTTAGCCCGCCCCACCAGCAGATAGCGCCGCCCCAGAAAAGCTCCTTGCCGCGCAGGGCCCGGGCAGCAATCTCCTGGTCTTCGGTCGTTCCGGATTTGCCCTGCAGGATCGACACGAGCTCCTTCGTGCGCTCGCCACGCCGGATGGGATCATATACGGTCTCAGCTTTGTTCCTGTAGTGATCGCACCACCAATAACCGAGGAAGTTTTCGTCAGCGCCCTCACCCACCTGCACCACCGTGGTGCCCGACTGGCGCACAAGGCGCGCGAGGAAATAGAGCGGAATGCAGACATTGTCCGCAATCGGTTCGTCCTGATACTGAACAAGTGACGGCAGGAAATTCAGCGCCTCGCGTGAATTGATCCGCGTCTCGTGATGATCCGTCTTGTACTGGGAGACGATGCGCTTGGCATAGTCATACTCGTTGAACTGCTCGTAGCTTTCATACCCCACCGTGAATGTCGTCACCGGCCGGTCCATTAACTCCGCCATGAGGGCCACGTTGAGACTTGAATCCACGCCGCCCGAAAGCAGCGCGCCAAACGGCACATCGGAAACGAGGCGCCTCCGCACCGCAAGTTTCATCAGCCTGAGGAACTCTTCTACCGCATCATCAAACGACAGGTCGCTGGTCTTGAACGTGTCGGCAGAATCCGGCGCACAGTTCCAGTACTGGGTCGCAGTTGCGCGCCCATTGGCATGAATCGTCGCCCAATGACCGGCGGGCAGCTTGAACACGCCCTTGAACATGGTCATCGGCGCGGGCGCCACGATGAAGGAAAGGTAGTGTCCGAACGCGGCTTGGTCCATCTCGCGCGGGATCGAAGGATGCTTCAGCAACGCCTTGATCTCGGAGGCAAAAACCCACTCGCCTTGGGGCGTGCGGGAGAAATAGAGCGGCTTGATACCCACACGGTCGCGGCAGAGGTGCAGCACCGGGTTGGCCTTGTCACGCGTGTCATAGATGGCGAACGCGAACATGCCGTAGAACTTGTGCACGCACGCCGGCCCCCATTCTGCGTAGGCATAGAGCAACATCTCCGTATCCGAATGATCGGTCCGGAAGGTGTACTTGCCAAGCGCTTCGAGTTCCTTGCGCACGTCGGCGTGATTGTAGATCTCACCGTTGAACACGAGCGCGATGTCGCCCTCAGGCGTCAGCATGGGCTGGTTGGCGTTCGTAGAGAGATCAATGATCGAGAGACGGCGGTGGCCGAGGCTGCAGCGGCCATTGCTGCTGATCCATTCGCCGGCGCCGTCCGGGCCGCGGTGTTCCATCGTATCGCGCATGCGGGCAAGCACATCGATCGGCGATGCACCTCCGTCGCGCAAGGGATGGTAGCTGCCGACAAGTCCGCACATGCAACTCTACCTTTGTCTTTATTGAGCCGGGCGCTTCCTTAGGCGGAATTGCCGGGACTGGGAAGCCGCTGGTTGAAGCGCCTGCAGGCCCCGTCTATGGGTGGCACAATCACTCATGGCAGGCACGGGCATGACCGACGAAAACTCAGGCAAGGCGGCGGCCGCCGCTCTGGCGGAATCCGCTGCCCGTGCGCTCGGGGCCTTCGAAGCGGCCGGGCAAGGCCTGCCGCGACGCACCTCGCTGCCGCATCCGTTTTCGAACCTGACCCGCGAAGAGTGGGCGCGCTCCATCAGCCTTTGGCGCGAGTATGGAGCGCCGCTGCTGAAGGATATGCCTGCACGGCCATGCCCAACCTGCGGCGGCACTGCGTCTGACCATATTTTCCAGAGCTATGATGCGTATCCCTATCACGAATGCATGAACTGCCGGACATGGTTCGTGCCCCTGGAGATCACGCACGACCTGTTCGAGCGGTATTTCGAAACTGTGCCGGAAGCCCGGCGGTTCGGCGACTATACGGATGCACAAGCGGTAGAGACCGCAGCCGTCACGGCCGACCGGGCAAGATTTGACCGGTATTACGCGGCCCTGAAGAGCTGCCTCGCCCGTGACGGAGCGCTCATCTCGACACTGGATATCGGCTGCGGCGTGGCCAACTCGCTGGCGGTCGCATCCGAGCACGGGTTCGACGCGGAAGGCATCGAGGTGAACCGTCACGCCGTCTCTCTGGCGCGCAAACTGGGCCGTCATGTCTTGTTTCCGGGCGAGATGACCCGGGCGCCCCGATTCGATGCCGTAACTATGTGGGAGACACTGGAGCACATCGCAGATCCTCTCGGCGCACTGCAGGATGTACGCGGCCGGCTGAAGACCGGCGGACTTCTGGCGCTGAGCGTGCCAAATCTCAATGCGCCGGACATCCGCTGGATGCGCGGCGACAGCCTGCAGATTCATGGCGGCCCTGCCTGGCCGGGGCATATCAATCTCTGGACTCCAAAAACGCTGGCGTTCCTGCTCCGCCGTGCAGGTTTCGAACCCCTGCACATGTCCGGGCAATTCTCGACAAACCTCGAAGAACTGGCCGCCTATTCGCTCGGCGAATGGTCGGGTGCGCGCGACTATCTGCGCGCTGAAGCGCCGGAGTTCGAGCTGCCTCGCGCGGCCAGCGATCTTGCGCAGACGCTCAGCCCTGCTGCGATCGCCTGGCAGGAAGGGTTTGCCTTTGCACCGATTCTCTTCGTGCTGGCCCACCGCAGCGATGGCACGGCGCCGGCAGGGCTGCCAGCCTACGCAGCCGCGCTTGCCGAAGCACGCAGGCGTGGACTTGCGGACAGGTATAGCCTGCAGGACGTTTCGCATGGGCCGCGCCGGCGCGGCCGTTCCCTGGACCTTGCCGACCCGGAGTGGCAGGCCGAAGGCGTTGCTTCAGCAGGAGGCCGCTTGCAGATCGACGCCGATGCCTCCGGCCCGTTTGCCTATCTCTGGCGGTCGAAAGCGATGGATTCGCAGACGCGCGCGCAGATCCGGGTGCGGGGGGCGCTGCTCAGCGGCGGCCTCTCTGCCGGACTGTTGCAGGCGGACTCCTGGATGGCTCAGCAGTCCACGACCTCGCCCGGGCCATTCGAACTGACGCTCGAAGTCCCGCCGGGCACCGGTCTCAATCTGATAATCTGCAACAATGACAACGGCTGCGGACCGGCGGTCGCGGACATCGACTGCTTAGAGTTCGTTGGCGCCGACAACGGCCTGCCTTAAAATCGTCACTTGCGTCTTTCGCACTGCCTTGATTAAGGCGGAACGAAATGGGGCATCCTGCCAACCAGAAATTACCCAGCCGGGGCTGTTGATGCGTATATTTGTCGTGGTGGGCACCCGGCCTGAAGCCATCAAGATGGCGCCGCTTTACAAGTGTCTTCGCGAAACGGCGGGCATGGACGCACGCCTGATTTCCACCGGCCAGCATCGCCAGATGCTCGATCAGGTATTCGACTGGTTCGACCTGAAGCCGGATGCCGATCTCGGGCTGATGAAGCCCAACCAGACGCTCGCAAGCGTAATCTCGGGCGGCGTAGCCGGGCTCGACGACCTGATCGTACGCGAAAAGCCGGATGTGGTGCTGGCACAAGGCGATACAACCACGGTTATGGCAGCGGCGCTCGCGTCTTTCAGCCGGGAAGTCCCCTTCGGGCATGTCGAAGCAGGTCTGCGCACCTACAGCCTCAATCAGCCTTTTCCGGAAGAAGGCTTCCGGCAGATGACGTCACGCGTAACCACCTACCATTTTGCCCCGACCGAGCGCGCAGCCCAGTGCCTGCGGGACGAACGCGTGGGCGGTCATATCCACATGGTCGGCAATACAGTCATCGACGCGCTGCTGCAGACGGCCGCAAGCAAGGCATACCTGCCTGAAGCCCTGGTCCTGTCGCGCCCCAGAATGGTTCTGATTACTGGCCACCGCCGGGAGAATATCGGCCAGCGGTTCAAGGACGCTTTCGGGGCCATCGCCACCCTCGCATCGCGCTTTCCGGATGCCGATTTCGTGTATCCGGTCCACCTGAACCCGAACGTGCGCGACGTGGCGCTGGAAATTCTCTCCGGTCTTGAAAACGTTCACTTGATTGCACCGGTGCCGTATCCGGAAATGGTCGCGCTGCAGCAGCGGGCGACGCTCATCCTGACGGATTCCGGCGGCATACAGGAAGAGGCCCCTACATTCAGGGTCCCGGTTCTGGTGATGCGCGATCATACCGAACGGCAGGAAGCCGTTGAGGCAGGCGCTGCAAAACTTGTCGGCGCCGAACCGGAACGTATCGTGTCGGAAGTGTCCAACCTGCTGCAAAACGAAGACGCGCGGCGCAAAATGATGGTTGACCGAAACCCATTCGGCGACGGTCACGCTTCGGAAAGAATTCGAGACCTCCTTCTTGCCGCCGTTTGACCCAGCCTTGAGTTGCGAAACTGACGAAAGTTTTGACAAGGCCTATCTGGCCGCCTACGCCTCCAATGAAGGCGCTCAGGTAAGATACGAGGGGGACCAGTAATGGTCGAAAAAGTCGTTGTTGTCGGCCTAGGTTATGTAGGCCTGCCGACCGCCGCCCTGATTGCTGATAAGCGGTATGATGTGCTGGGCGTTGATGTGAACGCGCCTCTGGTGGAGATGCTTCAGGCCGGCAAATGCCCCCTGGGCGAAGCTGAAATCATCCCCGTGGTCGAGCGAGCCCTGCACTCAGGTCAATTGCGGGCCGCCACTGTTGCCGAACCGGCCGACATCTTCATCATCTGCGTTCCGACGCCGATCACCGCCGACAAGCGCGCTGACCTCAGCATGGTCTCGAAGGCTGCCAAAGCCACGATGCAACACTTACGCCCGGGGAATATGGTGATTCTGGAATCAACAAGTCCGATCGGCACGACCGGTGACATCATCGCTGGCGCAGCTCGTGATATGGGCCTTGATCCGGTCATCGATCTCGACATCTGCTACTGCCCGGAGCGCGTGTTTCCCGGCAATACTGTCAATGAAATCCTGAAGAACGACCGTGTGGTTGGCGGTCTCACGCCGCGCGCCGCGATGCGAGCCAAGGCTTTCTACGAAAGTTTCTGCGCTGGCAAGGCTTTCCCGGTAACGGCGGCTGAAGCCGAGTTCTCCAAACTGATGGAAAACACCTACCGCGATGTGAACATCGCGCTGGCCAACGTCTTCGCTCACATTGCCGAACGGTCGGGCATTGATGTCGCCAAGGTCATCGAGGTAGCGAACCGCCACCCGCGCGTAAATGTCCACACGCCCGGTCCCGGGGTCGGCGGTCACTGCATTCCGGTGGACCCCTGGTTCCTGGTTGAAAGCTACCCGGAAGAAACCAGCCTAATCCACCAGGCCCGCCTGATCAACGATGCCCAGCCGGACCGCCTGCTGAAAGCGGCGCGGGCCGCTGGCCTCGAAGCGGGTGAGAAGGTTGCCATCCTGGGCGCTGCCTACCGCGGCAATATCGACGATGCCCGCGACACGCCGACCGAGAAACTGATCGATGCCCTCGCGGAAGCGGGCATCGAATGGGTCACGCACGACCCTCATGTGACCCACATGCACATTCATTCCGAACGCCCGGCAAACCTGACCGACGACCTCGTTTCCGCCGTGCGCGGCGCGGCCGCCGTCTTCGTTATGACGGACCACGATGCCTACAAGGGCCTCAAGCCGATGAGCTTCGGCGGGCCGATGCCGCGCCTCGTGATCGACGGCCGGCGCCTGATTGACGCGGATGCCTTTGTGGCCTCAGGGGTGACTGTTATTCGTGTGGGCGCGCCGATGGTATCCGCCGCGGATATCGTTCAGAAGATTCCAGCCTGATGTGACAGGTGCACACCGTGTGCCTAGACCACAAAATTGTCCCAGTCACAGCTAAAACGGCGGCGGGCAGATAAAACCAAGGGGTGTACAGTGAAACAGGTGCTGATGACGGGTGACCGGGCCTTTCTTGCGCGGGTCCCCCGGCCAGCGGTAGATCCCGGCGCACTGCTGGTGCAGACCCATTTTACGCTGATTTCCACAGGCACCGAACTCGCGGGCCTCAAGGCCTCGTTGGCCAAGGATGACGAAGGCGCCGCCGGCCGTGTGAAGGAGCTGACGAATCGCGCCAGCTACTATCTCGGTAAAGCGATCCAGAATCCTGGCAAGGCTGCCGAGCGGCTGAAACAGATCGCAGCCGCCCGTGTCCGCCGCCTCACGGAAGCGGCGAAAACACCCCCGGCCACTGCGCCGAAGGTTGCCGTTCTAAACGATCTCGGCTGGCAAAAGGCAGGCGCGCTTGGCCTTGAGCCGGTGTCAGGCGGCGGCTTCCGCTTCAAGAGCGACGAGAGCCCCGCCGGCTATCAGGTGATGACGCGGCGCATCGCGATCCGCGAACTCGAAGATGGCCGCCGCGAAAAATCCGCCCCGGCGGGCGAAGACGCGGCAATCGCAAAGTTTGAGGGCACCGCCGTCATCGTGTCGATTCGCGGCACTGTCACCGGCGGCCCTTTCACGCTGGGCATGCTCAACCATGACCAGTCCGCCTGGATCGGCCAGATCACGCTCGAAGCCGGCAAGACCGACGAAGAATTGCAGTTTGATGCAGGCGCCAGCGAGGCGGTCTTCATCGTCCTCGCCAATGGCGGCCAAGGCGGCGGCAGCGCAGACTTCACGGAATTTTCGGTCAAGCTGAAAGAGCCGCAAGTCGACGGTCTCCCGGCCAGCGAAACCGGCCAGATAGGCTGGAATGTCGGATACTCCGCCTGCGGAGAAGTAATCGCAGTGGGCGAAGGCGTCACCGGATTCCAGGTCGGCGATTTCGTTGCCTGCGGCGGCGCTGGCCAAGCCAACCATGCCGAGTTCATCAGCGTGAAACGCAATCTCTGCGTCAAGGTTCCGGAAGGCGTACCGGCGCACCTCGCCTCAACGACGACCGTCGGCGCCATCGCGATGCAGGGCGTACGGCGCGCAGACCTTCGCCTCGGAGAAGTCGCCTGCGTCGTCGGCCTCGGCCTGATCGGCTTGATGACCGTGCAAATCCTCAAGGCCTCCGGCTGCGTGGTTGTTGGCCTCGATCTCGACCCCGAACGCGCTGCTCGCGCAAAGGAACTCGGCGCAGACGTCGCCGTCACCGACGCAGACGAAGCGGCCCGCCTCTGCCTGCATCTTGGCGGCGGCTTCGGCGCGGACGCGACCATCGTCACCGCCGCCGCCAAGTCCGACGCCATCATCAACAATGCGATGAAGACCACCCGCCGGCGCGGCAAGGTCGTGATTGTCGGCGATATCGGCATGAACATCGAGCGTCCTGAATTCTACAAGAAGGAAATCGATGTGCTTATCAGCACGTCTTATGGCCCCGGACGGTATGATGCGACCTACGAAATCGAAGGCCGGGATTATCCGTATGCCTACGTTCGCTGGACGCAGAACCGGAACATGGCCTCGTACCTTGATCTCATCGCGCAGAAGAAGATCGATATCGAAGCCCTGATCGATGAAGTGGTCCCGGTAGAAGAATCTCCCAAGGCATACGACTCGCTCGCGCGGGCCAAGAAGCCGCCGCTGGGCGTCATCCTCGCCTACGAGCCGCAGGAAAAGGTCAGCTTCGATCCTGCGTCCGCCGACAAGCGCGACAGCGCGCGGGTCGAGATCCGCGGCGCCCGCAAGCCTCGCGGCGAGCAGATCGGCTACTGCCTCGTCGGCGCTGGCGGATTCGGTGTCTCGATGCTCGTGCCCCAACTCGACAAGCGAAAGGATGTATTTCAGCTGAAAGCCGTCTGCTCGCGCGATCCGGTGCGCGGCGGCAACTTCGCCCGCCAGCGCGGGGTGCAGAGCCTGATTTCGGACTATGACGCCGTCTTGGCCGATCCTTCGATCGAGATGGTTGTGATCGCGACACGCCATTTCGAACATGCCGACCAAGTGGCGAAAGCCCTTAAGGCGGGCAAGCACGTCTTCGTCGAGAAACCCATTGCGCTCGACTGGGCAGGTCTCGACAGGGTCCGCGAGGCGCATACCGCCTCGGGCGACCGGATGCTGATGGTCGGCTTCAACCGCGGCTTCTCGCCTGCGGCAGAATCCATCCGTGCACGTCTCGCGGGCCGCAAGGCACCGCTTATCATCAACTACCGCCTCAACGGCGGCTATATCGCCGGCGACAGCTGGATTCAGAACGAGCAGGGAGGCGGCCGCAATATCGGCGAAGCGTGCCATATGTACGACTTCTTCGCTGCCATGGCCGGCGCCCCCGTCGAAGCAGTCAGCGCACAGGGCATCGGCACGACCGGCACGGCCTATTTCGTCAATGACAACTTCTCGGCCTCGATCCGCTATGCGGATGGATCTGTCGGCAATCTTGTCTACACGGCCAATGGCCCGAAAACCGGTCTGCCGAAGGAACGCATCGAAGTGTTTTGTGAAGGCAAGGCCTGGGTCATCGACGATTTCCGCAAATGCACGGAATACCCGTCCGGAGAGGTCATCTGGGAAGGTGAGACCGACAAGGGGCACGCCCGCGAAATGAGCCTGCTGGCGGACGCACTCGCCAACGGCTCTGCAGATGCGCCGATTTCCGCCAGCCGCATCTTCGAGACAACCGCTGTCTCCTTGCACATCGAAGATCTTCTCCAAGGCCGGTCCGCAGGTTAGAATTCCGGATCAAAAAGACAGGTTTCATGTCCAAGATCGACTATGTCTCCCTTGAACGCGGCACGCTTGGCTTGATTTCGGCCGAAGGGTTCGAGCGTTTCTCCGAGCGCCACTATGTGGCGCTGGAGCCGGAAGGCGTGATGCCGGTGACATTCGAATATGTCCGTGATCGCGCCACGCACGTGGACATGATCCTGGCGCTGGAGAACGGCCTGCCCGCAGCCAACGAACTGGAACTGGCCCGCATGACCGTCGGCGCCGGCCGCCGGGCCTATTTCCACTGGCCGCATGAGAATGCGCTGGAAGTGGTCACTGCGGAGCGCCTGCAATCCTTCATGGCGCACCGGAAGGTCGCAAACCTCTACTGGCGGTGGCGCGCGATGCGCAAAGGCCTGAAGCAGGGCCGCAGCGACCGCCGCATGATGCGGAGCTACACGCCGCCTCCCGCGCCCGTAGCGGCCCGCTCGGCGCGCAAACCGATCCAGTTCCTCTCAGACCGGGGCGACCAGATCGTCGCAACCGGACGCGGCCTGTATATCCGCCTCGACTATTGGGCGAAGCTGAAAGGCGGCGGCTCCTATGGCCACACCTGCTACCAGGCCAAAGCCCTTTCGCGCGCCTCCACCGAAGGCCTGATCTCGGTGACGGCATCAGAATTCGCCCTTCTGAAGGACCTCGGCATCCACCAGATCGTTGTGCCGTCCCGCTCGGAATTCGCCGACGAATATACGCTCGTTGAAAATGGCGCGGCCTACCAGCCCGTGATCGACGGCCTGCTCGCGCTCTACAAACCGGCTTATGTCTTCGAGCGCCTCGTGCTCGGAAACGCCAGCGTTGGCCGCGCCTGTAAACGCCTGGGCATTCCCTACATCGCTGAATTCAACGGCTCCGAACTCACCATGTCGCGCGAGTTCGGTGGCCGCGAGATGAACAATGCCGAAGTACTCCAGGCGATCGAGACTGAAAGCTTCCACCTGGCAGACGTGATTTCGGTTGTCTCGGAACCTGTCAAAGACGAAGTTGTCGCGCTCGGCGTTCCGGCGGACAAGATCATCGTCAATCCGAACGGCGTGGACCTTGAGGCCTATCATCCATTGCCGGATCACGAGCGCACGAAACTGCGCGCCGAACTTGGGTTCGGCCCGGACGATGTCGTGCTCGGCTTCTGCGGCACATTCGGCGGCTGGCATGGCATCGAAGTCCTCGCCGAGGCGATGCCTCAGATTGCGGTGGCGCGTCCCAACGCAAAATTCCTTCTGATTGGCGGCGGCAATTTCAAGCAGATTGTCACTGACAAGATTGTCGAAACCGGAATCGCAGACCGCGTCGTAGATGCAGGTATGGTGCCGCAACAAGACGCCGCGCGGCTGCTGGCCGCGTGCGACGTGTTCCTGTCGCCCCACTCGCGCAATATGGGCTCCAAGCCCTTCTTCGGCTCGCCGACGAAGCTGTTCGAATACATGGCCTACGGCGCCGGCATCGTCTGTTCGGACCTTGTCCAGCTCGGCGAAGTGATGCGCCCCGCCCTCATGCTATCTGACCGCAACGGCGAGCGCCGCAATGATGCACGCTCGGTGCTGATCCGGCCTGCCTCCGTCGAAGATCTTGTCGAGGCGTCTATCTGGCTGATCGACGAACCGGACCTGCGGGCGAGTCTCGGCGCCAACTCGCTCAAGGCAGCGCGTGACTATTATTCTTGGGACGTGCATGTTCAGGCGCTCTGGGCCTTTGCGCTCGGCCGCGAACCTGGCGGCTACAACAAGGACCGGACGATCCAATGAGCCTGACCGAGCCTAAATCCGACACGACCCTGCCGCCCGCTCCGGCAGTGAAGCCGCGCATCGCGACGGATGATCACTACAAGGAACAGGTTCAGGACCAGTGGAACGAGGATGCCTGCGGCTCGCACTATGTCGAGAAGGCGCAGGAAGGCACGCTCGAATGGTATCTCGAGGCGGAAGAATACCGCTATGGCACCTACGGCCCCTGGATGCCCTCTGTCATGGAGTTCTCGAAGCATCGCGGCAAGAAGGTTCTGGAAGTCGGCGGCGGCATGGGCACGGACCATGCACAGTTCGCCAGGCACGGCGCGATCACCACCGACCTGGACCTGTCTGCGGGGCATCTTGAGCACGCCAAGCGCAATTTCCGCCTTCGCGGCCTCACGGGTGAATTCGTGCATGGTGACGGCGAGAAACTGCCGTTTCCGGACAATACCTTCGACGTTGTTTATTCGAACGGCGTGATCCACCACACGCCCGACACGATCGGCGTGGTGCGCGACATGCTCCGTGTGCTGAAGCCCGGCGGAAAAATCATCATCATGGTCTACGCGGAGAACTCGTGGCACTACTGGCGCGAACAAGTCGTCCGCCTAGGTATCGAGCAGGGCCTGCTTGCCCGGCATTCCATGAACTGGGTAATGTCCGGCTCTGTCGAGAAAAGCACCAAGGGCCAGCGTCCTCTGGTCAAGGTCTATACACGTAAACGCCTGCGCGCGATGTTCGAGGCCGCCGGCTTCCGGAACATCTCGATCGTCCAGCGACAGATGGTGAAAGGCGAACTGCCGGGCATATTGTCCTGGGTGCCTGTCAGCCTGGCCGGCCGCTTTGTAGGCTGGAACCTCATTCTCAAAGCCCGCAAGCCGGGCTGACCCGAAATCTGATTTTCTTTTAGAGAGAAGACTGCATGCCGTCGCTCCGCCTGATTGCCCGCCGTGCGGTGGGCCTGTTCAATCTGAAGAAGGCCCCGGTCCGGGCCAAAATCGCGCGCGCCTGGATCGACCAGCGCCTGCGCCAGAGCGACATCGTGCAGAAGCCGTCCTTCCCAGCTGACCTGAAGCGGGCCGGCGTCGCCTTCGAGCAATGGCATCCCGTCGCCATCGCGCAGGCCCGCACCTATGCCTCGGCCGCCATCTCTTCCATCGACGCCTATATGGCGGCCAATCCGGGGCGAATCGCGAAGGTGAAGCGCGACGCGGAAACCATCATGGGCCACCAGTTCGACCTGCTCGGCTCCGGCCTTTACCACCCCCGATGCCCCTTCCGCGTGACGGAACCCGGCGGCTACCAGCCGATAAACTGGGCCTTTGATCCAGTCCGAAAGCTGAGCTTCCCCGAAGGCTTTCCGTACAAGGAATGGAACCTTTTCCGCGACCGGCCGGAAAACGCGGATGTGAAATTTCCCTGGGAACTCGCCCGCTGCCAGCATTTCCTGACGCTCGCACAGGCCTGGCGCGTCACCGGCGAAGCCCGTTTCGCGCAGGAAATCCTCGACGAGATCCGCGACTTCCACGAGAAGAACCCACCCGGAATCGGCGTCAACTGGACCTGCACGATGGATGTCGGCATCCGCGCCGCCAACTGGGCGATCGCGCTGGACCTGATCAACAATTGCGAAGACCTGCCCGAGGAGCAGTTGTTCGACGCCTACTGCCATCTGTTCGACCACGGACATTTCATCCGGGCGAACCTCGAGAATACCTACGAGACCACCTCCAACCATTACCTCTCGAACGTGGTCGGGCTGCACTTCATCGGCGCCTTCTTCCAGGACCTGCCGACCGGCAAGGAATGGATCGATTTCTCCGCCAAGAGCGTCCAGAAGGAAATCGATGTCCAGATCCTGCTGGATGGCGCGGACTTTGAATCCTCGGTGCCCTATCACCGCCTCGTCATTGAGCTCTTCCTTGGCTCATTCCGCCTCGCCCAGCATCTTGGCCAGCCGTTCAGCGCGCACTTCGCCAAACGTCTCGGCGAGATGGTCGATTATCTCTGCGGCGTGCTGCTACCGAATGGCGAGATGCCCATCTTCGGCGATGCCGATGACGGCCGCCTGATGATAGCAACTGACTACGGCGACTGGAATCGCAAGGATCCGCGCCATGTGCTGGGCCCCGCCTCCCTCGCCCTTTCAGTTGATACCTGGCGCCTGCTGACCCCCGCCTCAGGCGCATGGGAAGCCATCTGGTGGGGCTTCGATATCTCCGCCTTCTCCCCCGGAGGTCAGCTTCCAGGCGACAATGTCAAACTCTATCCCCAAGCCGGCGCCGCAATCAGCCGCACCACCAATGGCCGCTACTTCCTAGCCACCAACTCCATCGTGGGCACCGTCGGCTTCGGTAACCACAAGCACAACGAGCAGCTCTCCTTCGAACTGCACGACGAGTTTGTGCCCCTCGTCGTCGATCCCGGCAGCTGGGTCTACACAAGCGATTTCGAAGGCCGTAATCTTCACCGCTCCACCGCCTATCACAACACGATCATGATCGACGACGTCGAGCAGAACGAGTTCAATCCGGAATGGCTGTTCCGCATGTTCGAGAAGGCCAATCCGGAGCATCTGAAATTCGAGCAATCCGGCGACACGGTCATCTATGAAGGCCTCCACCGCGGCTATGAAACACAGCTCGAGGAGAAGGTGCTGCACACCCGCCGCTTCGAGCATGACCGGGCCACCGGCGCCCTCGCCATCGCCGACACATTGACCGGCACCGGAACCCACAAACTGCTCTGGAGCTTCCACTTCCATCCCGCCGTCACGCCGGATCTCGACGCTGCGAAACGCACCGTCCATCTGCGCGCCGAAGGCAAGACTTGGGCGCTCACCTGGGAAGACGCTGGTTTGACACCGCGCCTGGACGATACCTGGTTCTCGCCCTCCTACGGAGCCCGCGAGCCGGCCAAGGCCCTTCGCCTGACACTGGAGCGTGCAGCCATCTCCGAAAACCGCTACGGCTTCCGCATCCGCCGGCACTTCGAAGCATGACCGGCGCGAACAAACGGGTCTGCAACTGATGTCAGAAGTACTCGCCAGCTGGAGCGACGGGACGACACGGAACCTGCGGGTTCTTTGGGCGACAACGCTGATCGAGCTGCGCAAGCGCTATGCCGGCACCTTCCTTGGCCCGCTCTGGTTCCTGCTCTACCCGACATTGTTCCTGTCCATGTACCTTTTCCTGTACATGGTCGTGTTCAAGGTCCGCTTCCCGCAGCTCGGCGAGTTCTCCTATGTCGTGTTCATCTTCACCGCGCTGGTGCCCTATATCGCGATGATGGAGTGCGCGACCTTCGCGACCTCCATCATCCGGCAGAATATCCACCTCATCAAGAACGTGATGGTGCCGGTCGACCTGATCCCCGCCCGGGTCGCGCTGATGTCCGTACTCGCACAACTGCCCGGTCTCGCGATCATCCTGCTTCTCTCCGGCATCGACCAGTCGCTCAGCTGGAAGGCCCTGCTGCTGCCCGTGGTCATTGCCTTCCAATTCATCTTCTTCCTCGGCCTCTCCTATCTCCTCTCGGCGCTCGGTGGCCTGCTGCCGGACCTTGCCGCCTCCATCAATATCATCCTCATCTTCCTGCTGTTCATCTCACCCATCGCCTTCACGCCGGACATGGTCCCCGAATCCGCCAAGCTGGTGATCGAGCTCAACCCGGTCACCTACCTGATCGGCATGTTCCGCGAGGTGTTGCTCGATCATCAGGCCTTCAGCGCGGTCCGGCTCGCCGGCTTCGGCGCGGCGTCCTGCCTGCTCCTGTTCCTCGCGCGTGGTTTCTTCAATCGCTACAAGGCCTTCATCATCGACAATGAGTGAAGATTACCTGATCCGCGCCCGGGGCGTCACCAAGACCTACCGGCTTCACAAGCGCCCGGCGGCCCGCCTGGCGAGCCTCTTTGCGCGTGAAAAACCGGACCAGCAGCTGGCCCCCGGCGAAGTCTACCACGCGCTGCGCGGTATCGACCTCGAGATCAAACGCGGCGAGAAGGTCGCCATCATCGGCCGCAACGGCGCCGGCAAGTCGACCCTCCTGAAAATCATCACCGGCGTCATCAAGCCGACCACCGGCAATATCGACGTGCGCGGCAAGAGCCACGCGCTCCTGTCCCTCGGCGCCGGCTTCCACCCTGATTTCACCGGCCGCGAGAACGCGCAGGCCTTCCTCGCCCATATGGGCGTCAGCGGCCGCCGCGCCGACGAACTCGTCGAAGACGCCATCGCCTTCGCCGAGATCGAAGAGCATATCGACCAGCCGCTGAAGACCTACTCCACCGGCATGCAGGCCCGCCTGATGTTCGCCGTCTCCACCGCCCTCGACCCCGAACTCCTCGTCATCGACGAAGTCCTCGGCGTGGGCGACGCCTACTTCCAGCACAAGAGTTTCGAGCGCATCCGAGAAATGTGCGCCTCAGGCGACACCACGCTCCTGATCGTCAGCCACGACATCTACTCCGCTGCCAAACTTGTTGACCGCGCTATCTGGATCGACAAGGGCCGCGTCATGGGCGACGGCGCACCCGCAGATACAATCAAGGCTTACGAAAATTCGATTCGTATTCAGGAAGATGCGCGCCAGAAGCAGAAGCTCGCGCTCGCTTTCCGGCGCGAACTGAAGGGACGGAAAGCGCAGCTTCCAGCTTTCATCGAGATCCGCGCGCGCGGCAACGAGCCAGCCAAATCATCCGTCTACTTCGCAGAGGCTTCGCTTGCGCTGCCCGGCGAAGCGCCTCGGTCGCTGCCAATCTTCTCGGAAGACAACCGCGCCGAAAACATGGGCGACGCCTATGCAGCGCAACGCCTGCCACATCTGCCCTGGGGCGCGGTCACGACCATAGACGGCGCTCAAGCCCGCATCTGGAACAATTTCGGCGCCGTAGACCACAAGGTCGGCTTCGCAATCTTTCCGCTTTCCGAAAAGACGGCAGATCGACTCGGCGCAAGTGCGCTCACGCTGCGCTTACGGGCGAACGATGTGGTCGATGCAGACATCGTCTATATCCGCCCCGATGGCGGTGAAAAAATACTACACCGACTAATGACTGAAGCCGGAAAGTGGCAGGCATTGAGCCTGCCACT
>LNFM01002930.1_pt1 | contig 34812 bp, 25 predicted proteins | sample 596031 | NCBI WGS metagenome assembly LNFM01 (sample SAMN04254537, study PRJNA301005) | activated carbon metagenome | isolation source: dual media filters at the Ann Arbor, Michigan drinking water treatment plant | place: USA: Ann Arbor
TGGAGCAGATGTACGCCGGCCTGCCCGGCGCCTTCGTGCGCACCAGCTGCCAGGTGGCCGAATCGGTGAAGTACCTGTGCAACGTGTTCCACGCGCTGAAGATCGTCTTCGCCAACGAGGCCGGCTCGGTGCTGAAGGCCTACGGCATGGACGCGCGCGAGGTGATGAAGATCTTCTGCCAGGACACCCAGCTCAACATCTCGGCAGCCTACATGCGCCCGGGTTTTGCCTTCGGCGGCAGTTGCCTGCCCAAGGAGGTGAAGGGTTTCATCACGTTGGCCCGTGAGCACGACGTGCTGATTCCGGCGCTGGGGGGCCTGATCGACAGCAACGAGGCCCACATCAAGCGCGCCTACGACCTCATTGCGCGTGATGGCCGCAAGCGCATTGCCTTTTTCGGCCTGGCCTTCAAGCCCGGCACCGACGACATGCGCGATTCGCCGCTGGTGGCGTTGGTTGAAAAGCTGCTCGGCAAGGGTTTCGAGATCGGCATCTTCGACCGCTTCGTCAAGCTCAGCCGTCTGCTGGGCAAGAACAAGGAGTTCATCGAGCGCGAGATTCCCCACCTCGACCGCCTGCTGCAGGAAGACGCTGAAGCACTGCTGCAAGAAGCCGAGGTCATCGTCGTCGGCCACGCCGATGCCGAGGCGCGGCAACTCATCGTGAAGCACGCTGCAGGCCGCCGCATCGTCGACCTCTCGGGCTATGCCGATCTGCGCCAGGCCGGCGGCGGCGCCTACGAAGGCATCTGCTGGTGAAAGACGGCCGGCCGCGCCTGGCCTTCGTTTCGCCGGTCTTTCTCTTCCCCAACGACGCTGGCGGGAAGATCCGCAGCACCAACATCCTGCGCGGCATGAAGGGCGGCGCTTTCGAGATCGTGTTGCTGTCTCCGGCCACGGCCGAGCAGCAAACGCGCTGGCAGGCCGAATTGAACGGCGTCTGCGACGAATTCATGGCCTGGCAACCCACGCCACAACGCCCGCAGTGGGCAAGGGCACTGCAGTTGCTGAGCGAACTGCCAGTGAACGTGGTGGCCGATCGAACTCCTGCCGGGTTGGCGGCCGTGCGCGAGTTGACGGACCGCAAGGACATCGACCTGGTCGTCTTCGACTTCGTGCACTCGGCCGTGCTGCAGCCTGCACGCAGCGGCACGCCGGCGGTGTGTTTCACTCACAACGTCGAGGCCGAGATCTTCGCCCGCCACGCCCAGCAGGCACCGAACCGCCTGCGGCGCTGGCTGTGGACTTCGCAGCACCGCAAGATGCAGCGCTTCGAAGGCCAGTCGCTGCGCCGCTTTGAACGCGTGATCGCGGTGTCCGAACGTGATGCGAAGGCATTCCGCGAGCGCTACGGCGTTGCCCATGCCGAGGCCATTCCCACCGGCGTGGATCTTGACTTCTTCGCCTGGCAGGCACCACCGCCCGTGGACGCCCGGCAAGCGCCGACGGTGGTGTTCACGGGTTCGATGGACTGGCGCGCCAACATCGACGGCGTGCAGTTCTTTCTCGATCAGGTCTGGCCGCGTGTGCTGGCAGCGCGCCCCGAGGCGCGTTTTGTCGTGGTCGGACGCAATCCACCGGCTTCGCTGCAAGCGGCGGCGCGCCAGGTGAAAAACGTCGAGTTCACAGGCTTCGTCGACGACGTGCGGCCCTATGCCCACGCCGCGCACGCCTTCGTCATTCCACTGCTGGTGGGTGGCGGCACGCGCATCAAGGCCTTCGAAGCCATGGCCATGGGCTGCCCGGTGCTCAGCACCACGATCGGCATGGAAGGGCTGGATGCCGAGCCCGACCTGCATTTCGTGCAGCGGGACACGGCCGCCGACCTGGCCCAGGCGCTGCTGTCACTGCTGGCCGACGCGGCGCTGCGCGAGCGCCTCTCGCGCTCAGCGCGCGCGCTGGTGGAGGCGCGCTTCGGTCACAAGCAGGTGGCCAGCGTGTTCGAGGACATCTGCCGGCGTGCGCTGATGCCTGCGCTGGCCCCTGAGCACAGGCCATGAAGCGGCCGATCCGCACGCTGCTCTTCTCGACGCTCTACCCCAGCGCCGAGAGGCCGGGCCACGGCATCTTCGTTGAGACGCGCTTGCGTGAGATCTTGGGCACCGGCCAGGTCGAAAGCCATGTCGTCGCGCCCGTGCCCTGGTTCCCCTCGCGACATGCGCGATTCGGCGCGCGCGCGGCGATGGCGCGCACTCCTGCCCGGGAAGTGCGTCACGGCATCGACGTGCGGCACCCGCGTTATGCGCTGCTGCCCAAAGTGGGCATGAGCAGTGCGCCGCTGACCCTGGCGCTGGGCGCGCGGCGCGCGGTTCAGCGGCTGCTTGACGAGGGCTTCGACTTCGACCTCATCGATGCCCACTACTTCTACCCCGATGGCGTGGCGGCTGCCTTGCTGGCACGCTGGTTCCGCAAGCCGCTCGTGATCACAGCGCGTGGCAGTGACGTGAACGTCATCGCGGAGCACGCGTTGCCGCGGCGCCTGATGCGCTGGGCCAGCCAGCAGGCGTCGGCATCGGTTGGCGTCAGCGCAGCGCTGGCGCAGCGCCTGCGCGACATCGGCGCACCGCCTGATCGTGTGCACGTGCTGCGCAACGGCGTGGACACCGAGCGCTTTGCGCCGCAGCTGGAGGCCCGGCAGCGGCTGGGTGTGCAGGGCGCGCCCTTGCTGCTGTCGGTTGGCAACCTCTTGCCGGTGAAGCGCCACGGGCTGGTGATCGAGGCGCTGGCGCTGCTGCGTCCGGACTTTCCTCAGGCACGCCTGGCCATTGTCGGGGGTGGTCCCTTGCAGGCCGAGTTGGCCGCCAAGGCCGCTGCCCTGGGGCTGGCGGATGCGGTGCAGATGGTCGGCGCCGTGTCGCAGGACCGGCTCGTCAGTTGGTACGGCGCGGCAGACCTGCTGGTGCTGGCCAGCAGCCGCGAGGGCTGGCCCAATGTCTTGCTGGAATCGATGGCCTGCGGCACGCCCGTGCTGGCGTCGCGCGTGGGTGGTGTGCCGGAGATCGTGAACAACCCGGCCGTTGGCATGAGCGCAGTCTTCGACACGCCAGCGGCGCTTGCCGGTGCGCTGCGCCTGGCAATGGAGCAAGGCTTCTGCAGGGATGCGGTGCGTCAGCACGCCCTGGGCATGGGCTGGGGCCAGGTCAACGCCGGCCAACTGGAACTGTTCGCCCGCGTGATGGCAGTGCCGCCCGCTTTCGCCGCTGCCGCCGCAGGAGGTGCCGCATGAGGGACATGGTCATCCTCGGGCTGTTGGTACTGTCGGCGCTCTGGGCTTTGAAGGCACCGTGGATCGGCGTCATGGGATGGACGCTCGTCAGCCTGATGAGCCCGCACATGGAATTCGGCTATGCCGCGGCCTATTGGCCAGTGGCTACGGGTTACGCCGCCGTCACCTTGCTCGGCCTCTTGTTCACGCGCGAGCGCCAGAACCCCTTTGTCGGTGCCGGCCCCAAGTGGCTGTTGGCCTTCACGGTGTGGATCTGCATCACGCTACCGTTTTCCATGCTCTACACCTCCAGTTTTGCGCTGTGGGAGCGCTCGATGAAGATCTTTCTGATGATCTTCGTGACGCTGGCGCTGCTGGACACCAAGCACAAGCTGAACGTGTTCATCTGGATCAATGTCATTGCGGTGGGCTACTTCGGTGTCAAGGGGGGCGTCTTCACCATCGCCACGGGTGGGAACTTCCGCGTCTGGGGTCCAGGCGGTTTCATCGAGGGTAACAACGAGGTGGCTCTGGCGGTGCTGACGGTGCTACCGCTGTTCCGTTATTTGCAGATGCAGACCACCGGACGCCTGGCCGTGCATGCCTTCACAGGCGCCATGCTGCTGTGCGTGGCCACAGCCCTGGGCACACAAAGCCGTGGTGCGCTGGTGGGCCTGGTCTGCATGGGCGCTTTTTTCTGGGTGAAAGGCAATCGCAAATTATTCTCTGGCGCGATCATCGTGGGCATCGTGCTTGTTGGATTGCCCATGATGCCGGACACGTGGTGGGACCGCATGGGCACCATCAAGACCTACGACGCCGACGATTCCGCGCTCGGCCGCATCAACGCGTGGGGCATGGCATTCAATCTGGCGAAGGACCGGATCTTTGGGGGCGGATTTTCAATCTGGAACGCGGCGACTTTCCAAATCTACGGGCCTGAGCCTGACCGTGTGCATGCCGCACACAGCATCTACTTCCAGGTCATGGGCGAGCATGGCTTCATCGGCCTTGGCTTGTGGATGGCCATCGGTGTGTCCACCTGGCTGGCGGCTCGCGATGTGATCAAGCTCAGCCGCGACCAGTCCGATCTCAAATGGGCGGCCGACCTTGGGCCGATGATTCAGGTGAGCATGATTGCCTATGCCTCGTCGGGTGCCTTCCTCAGCCTCTCGTACTACGACCTACCCTACAACGTGATGATCATGGCCGTCATCGCGCAGCGCATGGTGCGTGCTTCCCTTCGAGAAGCTGAAAAGGCAGGTGGCTCTCCCGGCAAGACTGTCCCGGTGACCGCACCCGCCGCACCCGCTGCCGCCACGCGCTGGGGCTCGCAAGGTGAACATGTTTGACCCTCTGCTCCGCGGCGCTTTGAAGATGCTGTCCCCGGCGGGGGCCGGGGGCAAGCTGTCCATCGCCATCTTCCACCGCGTGCACGCCGAGCCTGACCCGCTGTTCCCTGATGAGCCCGACCGCCGTCGCTTTGACGAGCTGTGTCGCTGGCTGAAGAGCTGGTTCCACGTCTTGCCACTGGACGAAGCCGTTTGTACATTGCGCGAAGGGCGCTTGCCGGCCCGGGCGCTTTGCATCACCTTTGACGACGGTTATGCCGATAACCACGACCATGCCTTGCCCGTGCTGCAGGCGCATGGGCTGTCAGCCACCTTTTTCATAGCCACTGGCTTCATCGATGGCGGCCGCATGTGGAATGACACGGTCGTGGAAAGTCTGCGGCGCTGCACCCACGATCATCTCCAGCTTGGTGATCTGGGGCTGGAGGGCATAGCAAGCCTGGGCTTGGCCAGCGTCGAGGGCAGACGCCAGGCGATGGCCCGCGTGCTGGGGGCCGCCAAGTACCTGCCCGCTGTACGTCGCGACGAAGTGGTGGCGGCCATTGCCCGGCGTGCCGAGGTGAACCTGCCGAACGACCTGATGATGAGCCGGCGCCAGGTGCGGGCCATGGCCCAGGGCGGCATGGTGATTGGTGCGCACACGGTCACGCATCCCATCTTGGCGGGCCTGGACGATGCAAGCGCCAGAGCCGAACTTTCTGGCAGCCGTGAGCAGCTGCGCCAGTGGCTGCAGCGTGAGGTAACGCTGTTTGCCTACCCCAACGGCAGGCCCGGCCGTGACTACTTGCCGCGCGACGTGGAACTGGTGAAGAGCCTGGGCTTCGAGGCCGCCGTCAGCACCTCACCGGGGGCCAATGGCGCCAGCGCCGAGATGTTCGAGTTGCGCCGCTTCACACCCTGGGACCGGGCGCGTTGGCGCTACGGCACCCGCTTGGCCCTGAACCTGCGCCACTGACCCTTGGCGCACGTTCAACGCCCAAGCCGGTAATCGGGCTGATGGTGACGGAACCATTGCTCCAGCATCATCAGGATCCAGACCATTTCACCGTAGAAGCCTGGGTGCCGCGGCAGGATCTGGTCCACCAGCGTGTCGGTGAACTCGTGGCGCACGATGCCGCGTTCACCCAGGCCGCGCACACTGTCGCGCGCCAGGGCCTTCAAAGCAGCATCACGGGTGGCCCACACGCCGAAGGGCAGCCCGAAGCCGTGCTTCTTCTTGGTGATGATTGCGTCAGGCAGAAAGCCCCGCAGCGCTTCCTTGAAGAACCAGCGCAGCTTCAGGCCCTTCAGCTTGAATGAGGTGGGCAGCGTTGCCGAGAAGTCGACGATGGCCTGGTCAAGAAACGGGTAGGCCACCTGCACCCCTGCCAGCTGGGTGCCTCCACGCACCTTGGGCAGGTCGTTCTCCGCGAGCGTGTAGCGCCAGTCGTATGCCAGCATGCGGTTCACGAAGCTGGCGCCTTCGCTTTCCTGCCAAACCGCCCGTTGCTGTGCTTGCGGGCCTTGCGTGTCTACCTCGGCCAGGAAGGCCGGCGTCAGCACCTCGGCTTGGCCCAGGCGGTGCAGAAGGTTGTAGGTCTGCAGCCGGTCGGGCATGGGCACGCTGGCCTGACGCACGTAACTGGCGCCCTTGCGCAGCAGCGGCAGCTTGTCCAAGAGGCCGCTGTTGGCCAGAGGGCCGAGCATCGCGCTGCGCAGACCTGCGGGCACGCTGTCGTAGTGCGCGAACATGCGTTGCTTTGCGTAGCGCGTGTTGCCGCCGAAGAGTTCGTCACCACCATCGCCGGCCAAAAGACGTGTGACGCCGTCTTCCTGGGCCTTCCGTGCGCAGAAGTAGGTGGGAAGGGCAGAAGAGTTGCCGAAAGGCTGGTCGTGGTGCTGCGCCACCTTCGGAATCAGACGCACCAGGTCGGCTGGCGTGATGTAGTGCTCGCGGTGGTCGGTGCCGAAGTGGCGTGCCGCCAGGCGTGCGTATTCCATTTCGTCGTAACCCTCGGCCTCAAAACCGATCGAGTAAGAAACTGGCTTTGTGCCGGTGACCTCGGCCAGCAGGCCGGCGACGGTGGAGCTGTCGGTGCCGCCGCTCAGGAAGCACGCTGGAGTGCCGCCATCCAGTTGTGCCGACACGGCATGGCGCAGCAAGCGCCGGAATTCCTCGCGCGCGGAGTCGAAGCTGGGAGCGGCTTCGTTGAAGCTCGGCGACCAGTAGCGTTGAAGGTGCACGCCGCTGCCATCACTCCAGGCGCAATGCCCAGCCGTCAGGCGGCGCACCCCTTTGAATACGGTGCGTGGCGACGGAATGGCATGGAAATAGAGATAGTCGTAGAGCGCCTGAAGGTCCAGCTGTGGGCTGGGCCCAGCCAGGGTGTCGGCTCGTTCAGCAAAGACAAGCCTGCCGCCTTGATCGGCGTAGCACAGGGTCTGAGCAGCAAAGCGGTCGACCGCAAGCACAGCGTGGCCGTCGTCACGGCGCAGTCCGACGGCAAAGTGCCCCTGGGCATCGGCAACTGCTGCTGCGGGGTCGGGCGTCTGCGCAAGTGCCAAGCGCCAAGCGGCATCGGGGCCTTGCCTCTTCTCAACCTCTTGCAGCGCAGCATCGGCAAAGCGGGGGCTGCCCAGGCTGAGCAGCTCGGTCACGGTCGTCATGGGTTCAATCTTGGGAGCGGGCTTGCGCGGATTGTCCCCCTTGCATCATCCTTACCAATTGATGCATTTCACGGCGGCCAGCGCCGTTACCCCTCATGCGGCAAGTGTGACCCTCCTTCGGCGAGCGGACAGCTCGTTTGTGAGCAGTTGTCAGGCCCGGGTTCGGGGTTCAGTTCGTCACGCGGCCGCGCCGTATCAGGGTCCAGAATCTCTCCGTCCTGTGCCGTGCTTCCAGTCGGACGGGCCTTGCCAGCAGGAAAAATGATGGTCGACCGCAAACGCAGAGTGTTTCTCCAGTACACAGCCGCCATGGCCGGAACCGTGCCCATGGTGGGCTGCGGTGGAGGTGGAGATGGAGGCGCTGCGCCAGCACCTGCGCCAGTGTCGCCGGCGCCGCCCGCACCTTCGCCGCCGGCACCAACCCCCCCAGCGCCGACACCTCCCGCGCCCACCCCGCCTGCGCCGTCGCCACCCGCGCCCGCCCCGGCGCCGGTGCCGACTGGTGCCATGCAGTTCGCCCTCCTGGCGCCCGGCGCAGGAACTGCACCTTTCTGCGTCGGCTTTGCCTTCCGCCAAGGCGACGTGGTCAGTGGCCAGTACGTTGCCACTTCGCTGAGTTCAGCCCAGGTCACGGTGAAGAACACGTGGCCAGATGGCTCGGTCAAGTTCGCACTGGTTGCCGGGCGGGCAACCCTGGGTGCCAACTCTCCACTGACCGTTGCGCTTTCGTCCACGGGTACCGCGCCTGCTGCTGGCGCGCTGACCACGGCTGATCTGCGAGCCACTGGTGCGGCCGCCACCGTTGCTTGCGGTACGTTCGGCAGCGTGAACTGGGCGGGGGCAGATTGGGATGCTCCCTTCCAATCGTGGGTGGCGGGCCCGGAGATGTCGTCCTGGGTCTACCGCAAGCCCGTGGGGAGTGATGCCCACCTCGTGGCCTGGCTCGAAGTTCGGCTCTACGCAGGGGGCGCGGTCGAAGTGCTTCCGTGGGTCGAAAACGGCTATTTGCGCGTGGCCAACTCCACGAACAAGAATGCAACCTACAGCTTCACATTGGGTGGCACGCAGCGTTTCAGCGCTGCCATCGATCTGAAGCACCACCAGCGCACGCCGCTGCTCAGTGGCAGCAACCTTTCCCACTGGCTGGGCGCAGACCCAGGAGTCGTGCCGCTTCATGACGTGGCCTACCTTCAGGCTACCGAGTTGGTGCCGACTTACGCCGGGGTCGTGCCGGCATCGGCAGCCGTCGTGACTGCGCTTCCTACGAGCTTCACACCCTTGCAGGCCAGTGGCTTTACCTACTCGGCCGACGACATGTCCAGCCCGGGCTACCAATCTCCAATCGGCTTGCTTCCAGAGCACGACGTGCTTCATCTGGTGGCGGCCCCGGAGGCGCGTGCGACCACCTATGCGGCGGTCATCCGCAGCGGCTACAGCGCCGGCCGATATGCGCTGCATCACCGTGACGAAACAACCAACCGCCCGCCTGCCTTCAGCGCCTACCCGAATCTGGTCATCGCCAGTGGAGGCATCAAGGATGCCGGTGCCAGCACAACCAATGCGCTAACTCCGCGCTCCACCGGCGGCGCCACCCCGTTGTGGGACACCGCGCACGCGCCCAGTGTCGGTTTCATGGCCTATCTGCTGACCGGCCGCTTCTACTTCATGGAAGAGGTGCAGTTCTGCGCCACCACCATCCACTTCAGCGTGACCGATTGGGCGCGTGGCGGGGGTGTTAGCGGCGGTGTACCCGCGCCTGGCTACACCGGAGCATCCGGCATAGTTTCTGGTTTTGTGCAACTTCGCGCCGGGGCCTGGTGGATGCGCTCGCTGGCGCAGGCGCTTTGCGTCACGCCGACCACCGACCCACTGCACGCGGAGTTCAAGGCTTCGGTGCAGAACACGGTCAATTTCCACCACGCCAAGTACGTGGCACAGCCCAACAACCCGTTTGGGTTTGTGCAGCCTGACGTGGACTACGGCACCACGGGCATCTATCGCTCGTCGCCGTGGATGCAGGATTTCTACACCGCCGCCTTCGGTTACGCGAAGGCAATGGGCCTGCCGCTTGATGCGACGCCAACCGCCAATCTGACAGCCTTTTTCGCATGGACTGCTCAGAGCGTGGTCGGCCGCTTTGGCACATCGTCCAGCCCCGACTGGTGGTACATCAACGCCGCGCCTTACACCATCGCAGTGGCGCCGACCGACACGCCGAACTGGACCAATGGCACTGGCCCTTGGTATGCAAACTGGCGTGCGATGTATGACGCGACCGCCGCCACGGAGTCGAACCGTGGATCGACGGAGGGTTTCTTGGCGGGGTCGGGCGAAGCATTCCCTGAGCTCACCCAGCCCAGCACTTGGCACAACCTGCAGCCGGCGCTGGCCTATGCGGTGCGTTTTGGCGTGGCCGGGGCGCGTGCCGGCTACAACCGGATGACGGGTGCCAGCAACTGGAGCACCATTGCGGCCGCCTGGGCTGCCAGGCCTGTGTGGTCGGTGCGGCCTGCGTCGGGCACCTAGTGATCGATGAACCCGCTCAAGCCGACTTCTCGAACCGAATCGCGAGCCCGCCCTAAGTACCCAGCACCGCGTCCTTGTATGGCCGGCTAGGTGACCAGACAAACTTTGTCAGACTCATGAACGCAAACATTCGGCGGCTCTTCCTTCAGCATCTGGCGTCCAGTGTCGGCGCGTTGAGCTTGAGCGCCTGCGGCGGAGGCGGCTCCGGCCCCGACAGTGCCAGCCGCCCCATAGGTGATACGCCAACGCCTAGCCCTTCGCCGACGCCTACACCCGTCCCATCACCTTCACCAACACCTCCAGCCCCGACGCCACCGGCAGCCCCAACGCCACCACCGCCGCCGCCATCGACACCTTCTCAGACGCCGCCACCGCCCCCGCCGCCGCCTCTGCCGGCGATCCAGCCGCAGCCGGCCGCTTTACGGCCTGCCTGGACAGCATCCCGTCAGGTGCATGAATGGTTTGAGGTGCCGAACTCTGTCCATGCGGGTTCGCCAGCGGCGCCCTCTGAGAACCCGAGCGATCCGTTCTGCAATTCAACTCGGCGGTTGGCCTACAGCGGCTTGGCCCGAAAGGGAACGCAGATTGTTCTGGCGGCAACAGGTGGCCACAATGACTATGGCGGCAATGAAGTGACGGGTATTGAACTGGGCGCCGATGCCCCAGGTTGGCGGCTCCTGCGCGCAGGCTCACCTGCCGACAAGATCGTTCCCGATGTTCCGTACTATCTCGATGGCCTGCCCACGTCCAGGCACACCTACGGGCAGCACCACTTCAGCACTACGCGGAACCGTCTGATGCTGCACTACTCTAGATTTGTCTACGGCAGTGCGCTGTCGTTCGGGGCCACGAACGGGTTCAATCTTGAAGTGAACGCCTGGGACCCGGCCGGTACCTGGGCGAATGGGCTGCCTGCGATCGGGCGCGATGAGCGAGACTATGTTTGGGCCGTCTCGGCCTACTATCGGCTGCACAGGTGGGACCCTGCCGCTGATTCATGGACGCAAACTGCGACGTTTGCCGTGCCGATCTATGGGCCCCTGGCACACGACACCTTGCGCGACCAACTGTTCACTTTGGCATGGGGCGACGGTTTCGGAAGTGGTGTGGGTGTTGTCGCCTGCAAGTACAACGCCTACGGATCAGTTCAGACGCCCGTTCAGTTCAACCTCAACGCCGCGTACCTGCAGTTCCAGGCAGATGCACCCGCCTACGCATCCATGGCCTATGACCCGAACGGTGACCGCTATATTTTCTGGGATGGCGTTTCCCGGCGGCTGTATCAAATCAAGCCCAATTCCAGCAATCTGTGGGACATGAGCATCGTGAGCACCACAGGAAGTCTGCCTCCGGCAGCCTCGTATGCGCACAGCCGAATGGCTTATGTCCCCGCGTTGCGAGGTTGTGTGTTCATGCCTTCAGGCCACGAGAGCCTGTATTTCATCCGCCTGTCTTGAAGCACCAGGCCAGCATCGGCCTCGCCTGAAGAAGTCAAGCGGGTGCCTGCGCCCCCATCTCTTGGGCCTGCTGCCACAGGTGGAACTGCGCAGCGGAGAAGAGACGGTCGGAGTGGTTGGCGCGCCCTGTGCGATGGGCTTCCAGGTCCCGGGCTAAGGCCTCGGCGTTGAAGAGAGGGTTCGAGCGGAAGCTCGGGCTCAACAGCGTCTCTCGCAGCGGCTCGTAAAGTGCGCCACGGAACCACTGCGCCATGTCGGTAGGGAAGCCCATCTTGTCGACGCGGCTGCGCACCGATTCCGGAATTCGGCCGCGCATCGCCTCACGAAGCACGTGCTTGTTCCAAGGGCCGCGCAGCTTCCAAGATGAGTCCATGCCAAAAGCCAGCGATACCAGCCGGTGATCGAGGAAGGGAAGCCTGACTTCTATGGAATGCGCCATCGAGTTCCTGTCTTCCACGCGCAGGTACAGCGGCAGCGGCGCCCGGCGCAAGGCATCGGCCAATACCTTCTGCAGCCCGAAAGGGGTGGGTGCTGCTTGGGGATCCAGGTGTTGTGCCAGGTCAGCATTCAACCAGGGGCTCTGGGCCAGCCGGCGCACGCGCCGCTTGTTGGCCAGGCTGCGGTACATCGGCAGCCTGCTAAGGCCGGATTGCACCGTGTGCCGCAAGGCCCTTTGAAACCGGACCTTGGGGTCGCCACCATGGGCCTGGCTGTAGCGCTCGATGTCGTCGCGGGCTTCGCGAAAACGTCCCGCGCGTATCAGTTCTGACCAGCGGTCATGGAAGTAGCTGCCATAGCCACCCAAAATCTCGTCGGCGCCTTGCCCGTTCAGAATGACCTTTACACCGTTACGTGCAGCCAGCGCCATCAGGTGGTAGCCCACCAAGGCCGTCATCGAATGCACGGGTTCGTCCTGCACCGCCAGCATGGTGGGCAAGGTGTTCCAAAGCTGCAGCGGCGTCACTTCAAGCGGCACCAACTGCGCGCCGGTCTGTGCCAGAGTGTCGCGGATGTAGCGCGACTCGTCGAATGCCCGGTCCTGGTAGCAGAAAGCGAGCAACGGGCCAGTGGCATTGGCCTGCGCGCGTACGCGGGCCGCCGCACACAGTATCGACGTCGAGTCCAGACCACCCGATAGATTGACGCCCACGGGCACGTCGCTACGCATGTGTACACGAATGGCATCTTCGAAGAGTGCGGCAAACGCCTCGTCAGGCTGGCCCGCTGGTGACGTGCTGTCTGCCAGGGCATCAAAGTACGCCCATTGGCGATAACGCCCATCAAGGCCTAGTTCAAAAGCGTGGCCAGCTGGGACCTGCGCGATGTTCTCGAAGAACGTGGCGTCCGATTCGTCGAGCTGCCCCTCGTACAGGTGTGAGGCGCAAGTCCGGAGGTTCAGGCCGTCGCGGTACAGGCCGCTGGCGCGTATCGCCTTGATCTCCGAGGCCAGCACGGCCTGCCCGCCGCGTTGCCATCGAAACAGCGGCTTGATTCCGAAGCGGTCTCGCGCGCCGAACAACACGCCGCGACGGCGGTCATGGATGACAAAGGCCCACATGCCGTTCAGGCGCGACAGACAGGCGGGGCCCCACTGGCGATACGCGGCCAGCAGCACCTCGGTATCACCATGCGAGCGAAAGCTGTGGCCCAGCGCCTGCAATTCCTTGCTGAGCTCGACGAAGTTGTAGATCTCGCCGTTGAATACGATGGTGCAGTCACCTTCAGTGCTGGACATCGGCTGGTGGCCCGCCGGTGACAGGTCAAGGATGGACAGCCGCCGGAAGCCCAGGGAAACCGGCCCGTCGATGTGCGTGCCCGCATCATCCGGCCCGCGGTGGACGATGGTGCCGAGCATGCGGTTGATGCGTGCAGTTGCATCCTCGTGGGCCATTGCAGGGTCAAGCAGAGCGACAAAGCCACACATGAAGCATTCTTGGTGAGGTTGACAAAGCGGCGGTTCGGCCATGGAGCGCGCGCAAGGACTCACATGCCTGCCGGAGCCACTTCGCGCCTCGTGCAGTGCCAGCGGGCAGCGCAACAAGCCTCGGTGATGTTGTCACAACAGCGGCGCGTGGCGCGTACGGGCAAGCTTGCAGCGCGCTGCAGTTGTGCCGCATTGCTCGGCGGCACTGAGCGCGACGAGCCCGGCATCAAGGGGCGTGAGCGTCGTGGTGCAGACTCGCGGGTTTGAGCTTACGCCCGCAAGCTGTGGTGGGGCTGCAGGGCCACGGGCACCGTGGCTGGGGGAAGGCGCTTCGGCGCATGCGTCGTCCATTCGACTGAGGTCCAGATGTCTGTTCGCCGAGCGCTGTTTTTCTCGTACCTGGAGAAGTACGGGTCCTATGTGTTGGCGCTTGGCTCCACCGTGGTGCTGTCGCGCCTGCTTTCGCCTTCGGACGTGGGCGCTTTCTCCATAGGCATGGCGCTGGTAGGCATGGTCGCCGTATTCCGCGAATTTGGTGTCAGCACCTATCTGGCGCAAGAGGTCGAACTGACTGCCGATCGCGTGGCTGCAGCCTTCACCTTGACCGTGGGCATGGGCTTCCTGCTGGCCCTGGTGGTGGCTGCACTGGCCACGCCGGCGGCCGCGTTCTATGGCGACGCGCGGCTGCAACTCATCCTCTTCATCCTGGCCGTGAACTTTGCGTTGGCGCCCTTGGGCAGCGTGTCGCAGTCCCTGCTCACGCGCGAGCTCAGGTTCGGTGTATTGGCCTGGGTGCGCCTGGCCTATGGCGTGGTTTCTGCGGCCGTCAGCATCGGCTTGGCGTGGTGGGGCCTGGGCCCGCAAAGCTTGGCCTGGGGCGCGTTGTGCGGCACCGTGGTGACCGGGGTCGTGTCTTTTGCAGCGCATCCGCACAGCCTAAACATCAATCTGCGGCGCAGCGACCTGAAGCGAGTTTTTGACGTCGGCGTGCCGGTCACGCTGGTGGCCATCGTTGACGACCTGATCAACACCGTGCCCGACCTCGTGGTGGGGCGTTGGCAGGGCCTCGCGGCAGCGGGCCTGCTGAGCCGGGCTCGGGGTTTGTCGCAGATGGCCTACCAGTTGATCGCCAGGGCGACAGGGCCTGTCTTCCTCGCCGTGTTCTCCAAACGCAAGCGCGAAGGCGCTGAGGTCGAGCAGTTCTACGTTAACGCGACTTCGTGTGTGTGCGCTGTGGGCTGGACGCTGCTGGCCTGCCTGGGTGCCCTGGCCAGCCCCCTGGTGCACCTGCTTTACGGTCCGCAGTGGAAGGAGGTCGCGCCGCTGCTGCCGTGGTTGTGCGCCGCCGCTGCGGTTTTCCTGCTGACCTCTGGCGCTCATGTGCTGCTGCTGGCCCACGGCGGTGCCAAGGACGCCCTGCATGCCAAACTCTGGGCGCTGCCCTTCTATCTGGGCTGCGGCGTGGTCGGCGCGATGGTCAGCTTACAGGCCATGGTGATTGCCACCCTGCTGGCGACGGCAGCGGCCACCGGCCTTCAGGCCAGGGCCGTGAAGCTTCGTGTGGGCCTCTCGATTACCTCGCAGCTTCGGCCCTTGATCACCAGTTCGCTGCCTGCAATCTCTGCGGGAAGCGCGTCGCTGGCAGTTGCCCTTTGGTACGCGAACAGCGACGCCTCGGCATGGGCGGCGGTGATCATCGGCGGCATGGCCTCAGCCATCGCAGCCGTCGCTGGTGTTGCCATCAAGGACAGCCCGCTGCGTCAGGAACTGTTGACCCACTGGCGTGCGCGCCGTCAGGCGGCTTGAGCAGCTGCGCTGGTGTACAACATCCGCGTTTGATACGCAGGCCCTGGTCAAAGCGAGAACAGGCTCAGTCCGGCAACATCTGCGGCGTCTTCGCCACCAGAAGGCGGGCACCGGCCATACTGAGGTGGTTGCTGTCGAAGTAAAGCGGTTCGCCTTCGGCCACCGCAAGGCACCTGCCCGCAGGGCAAAGTGCAGCGGTTGTCGATACGCGCGTTACGCCACGGAGCTCCGTCAATCGCGCCAGCATGTCGAGCGTCGCCCTGTTCTTCGTCGCATGGTATTCAGGTGTCTGACCGAAAAGTTCCGGTGCCTGGTTGCGCCTTTGCAGAGCCGCCAATGCTGCTGGGACCGGGTAGTCGTACGTCGGGATGGGGTCCACGAGGTAAACCTGCTTGCCTGCGGCCGTCAGTGACGTGATGGCTGACCGCAGTCCCGCCTCCAGGCTTGCGGCCTGCGATTTGACGTAGCCCTCATAGCGGGCAACAAGAATCACCCGCTCCAGCACCGGGTCTGATGCCAGCGCAGCAAGGGTCTCACGGCTTCTTTCCACACAGCTTGGCCGCAAGCGTATGGTCAAGTCAAGCGCGGGAGGGCAACCTGTGCTCGTGACCTGCGCCACGGCTTGGCCGCGGGCCGCCGCTGATTCACCGAGTGCATAGGCGATCTCGACACCATGGCTGTCGGCCCAAACGGCCGTTCGCACGGGCTGGGATGGCTTACCGAACACGCATCGATCCGCGTAGGGAATGGGGTTGTCCTCGCGCTCGTGGCATCTTTTCGTTGCTGGGCTGATGTCGCCAGAGGCGCGCTGCCACTTGGCTTCTGCCGCGGTCGGGTGCCGCGCCACCGAGGGCAGCCCCAGCGCAAACGTCGCTGCCAGGGCCAAAACCATGCAGGCTGCGCCAATGCCGAGCAACTGCCGGTCGGCCAACTTGGCGCGCCTGATCGGCAGCTCAACGTAGTGCAACGAAAGCCATGCCAGCAGTATCGACACACACACGGCCGTGGTGGCCTGCCAAGCATTGGGTTCGCCCAGCAGCCAGTGCCTTGTGGTTACCAATACCGGCCAATGCCACAGATAAAGCGAAAACGAAAGGCCGCCGATCCAGCGAACGGGTCTGAGTGAAAGGAGCTGCGAAGTGAAAGTCTGCGCTTGCGCCCCGGTCCAGATGATCAGTGCCGCCCCCAGGCACGGGGCAAGTGCCGCAATTCCAGGAAAGGGCGTGGTGGCGGTGAACGTGAACGCCGAAACCGTAATCAGCAGCAGCCCAGTTGCCGCGAGAAGCTCCCGCAGTACAGAGGAGACAACTTGCGTTCGCACGCTCAGCGCGAGGACCGAGCCGACCATCAACTCAAAAGCGCGGGACAGTGCGGAATAGAACGCCAGCATGGCGTCCACGCGCAGCCAGTACAGGCTGAGCACGAGTGAGATGGTTCCGAGTGCCACAAGTGAGTACACGATGGCTCTTTTCCATCGTGTGTAAAGAAGCGACAGCAGCAAAGGGAAAGCGATGTAGTACTGCTCTTCAACGGCCAGCGACCAGGCCTACGCCAACGGTTGAAGCTCTGCCGCGGTGCCGAAGTAATCGGTGCGCTGGTAGAACTCCATGCTGGACAGAAAGATGGCCGTTGCCGCGAGCGCGCGCCGGCACTCCTATTGCCACACCGGGGTAAGCATGAAGAGGGCCAGGGGTGTCACCAGCGCCAGCATGACAAAGAGAGCGGGAAAAGTTCGCCGCACTCGCGCCGCATAAAACGCGGCGAGACTGTACTCGCCCCGCTCCAGCCGGTTCAAGAGCAGCGAGGTGATCAGGAACCCCTGAGATCACGAAGAAGACATCGACGCAAACGAAACCACCCGGCAAGGCCGAGGGAAACGCATGAAAGTCACGACCGGTGCAATCGCGAGCGCGCGCAAGCCTTCAATGTCGGATCGAAACCCCAGTGAGTTAGACATGGCCGTATTGAAACCCAATGCCACTCGGCCGTGCGTTGTGCGCAGCAAACGCCAAGACAGGCCACCTGGGTGTGCGTGGCTGCCGTTTGGCCGTTTTCATCAATGGATGGTTGCCCCGATGGCGGCGCGAACGCGCACGAGACCGCGGCTTCGCAAGAACTGTTCGGCCGCCGCCAGCGAGCCGTGCACGCTGATGTGCCGGCCGTCGGCGCTGTAGACCATGTTGTCTGCCGTCAGGTCTGAAGCGACGCCATTGACCTGAAACACCTCCTCCCGGCTGAGAAAGAGGGTGCGTTCCGTCTTCTCGGTGAAGGTCCGCACCTTCTCATTGGCTTCGACGGCCAGGAGGTCATCAGACGATGACACTGATGTCAAGTCAATCGCCTCACCGAAAAACCGGGCCCTTTGCATTCGGGTGAAAGCATCTCGGTCGAAGCGCTTGGGTGTAGGCATCACGATCACAAGCTGGCCATTGCCAGCCGCCCGTGCGATGAATGCAAGAGCGTCATCGATCATCCCCTGCTTCAGCAGGTTGCGCCAATCGGCAGCAACCACGACGAAGTCGAAGCGTTTAAGGTTTTGCTCGACGTACTGGCGATTGAACTGGCATTGCTCCTTGGCACGGCTAGTCGCCGGCCCGGTGTAGCGTTCCTCGAACGATGGGAAGCACCAGTTGGTGGTGACAGCCTCGAGGCCTGTGCCCAACTGTTTGCCCAGCGCGTCCCAGAAGGGTTCAAATTGGCCGGCGTGCGAGTCGCCAACCAGCAGTCCCTGCAGCGGGGCGCCGAGGTCTCCGATAAGGCAGCCTGTGCCCGCTGCGCCCAGCGCCAGCGCTGGCATGGAGTCGACGCTGTAGAAACACCAGCCGTTGTCCAGCGTTGCGAACTCGTTCACGCTGGCGCGCAACGTGGCACTGTCGCCGCGCGCTGAGTAGCCCTTGCCGAGTTCCAGCGCCAAGCCTGCGCCACCCAGCACCAGGATGCCGATGGCGCTGGCGGTGAACAGCGACCGCCTGCTGCCCAGCAGACGGCGGTCGCGAAAGGGCTGTTCGACGAACCGCCATGAGAACGCCGCAGCGATGAGGGCCGCCGCGGCCAGGCCGGCCTTCACCCACGGGCTGCCCACATCGGCGGCCGTGTACCGGGCGAAAACGATGATTGGCTGGTGCCACAGGTAGGCGCTGTAGGACACGAGACCAATGCCCACCGCCAGCCGGCTTGACAGGAGCTTGCCAACCACGGTGTTCGGCGTGGTCAGTGCCAGGATCAGCACACAGCCCATCACCGGCACGGTGGCGTACAAGCCGGGGAAGGGGGTTGATATGTCGAACACGAACATCGAGATGAGGATCAGGGCCAGGCCCGCCAGCGAGCCCAGCTCAGCCAGCAGGCGTCGGTCAGCCAGAGCGCGCAGAAGGCCGGGGGCGGCAAACGCAAGCAATGAACCCGCCAGCAGTTCCCAGGCCCGGGTGGGCAGCAAGTAGAAATTGGCGACGGCAGAGTTTCGGGCGCCCCATTCGGCCAAGGCCAGTGAACACAACGCCAGCGCGAGCGTCAGCGCCAACAGCACACGACGGCCCTGGTGGTGGCCCAGCATGATCAGCAGCGGGAAGAGCAGGTAGTACTGCTCTTCGACGGCCAGGCTCCAGGTGTGCAGCAAAGGCAGCTCTTCAGCGGCCGGGGAGAAGTAGTTGGTGGTCTGCCAGAAATAGATGTTTGACGAGAACAGCTGCACCGCCGACAGGCTCTGACCGAAGCGACGCAATTCGTCTGGAAGCATCCAGGCCCAGGCCACGACCGTGCAAACCACCAGCATGAAGAACAGTGCCGGCAATATTCGGCGAGCTCGCCGCTCATAGAAGCGCAGCATCGAGAAGCGCTGCTCTTCGACCTCGCGCAGGATGATCGATGTGATCAGGTAGCCAGAGATGACGAAGAACACATCAACGCCGACGTAGCCGCCTGAAATCCACGCGAAGCCAGCGTGGTACAGCAGCACCGGCAAGATGGCGACGGCACGCAGGCCATCAACCTCGCGACGGTAGTACGCGCTGTGTTCTGCCAACGGCGGCATCAGTGCGATCGGGCGCTCTCGGCGGGCGCGCTGCCTAGCAATGAGTTGTAGATCGCTGACAGCTTCTCGGCCACCGCATCCCAGCTGAGGTGGGCCACGACGCTGCGTGCGCTGCCGGCCGGTGGCGGGGCGCGCCAGAAGCGCAGCACCTGGTCTCTGATGGCGGCATGGTCATCAGCGTCCACTTCAGCTGTCACCGACGCGGGTAGCTCGAAGTCGATGGAGTGGTTGTTGGTCAATACCACGGGGCGGTCGCTGGCCAACCCCTCCAGCACAGCGTTCGGCATGCCTTCGTGTTGGCTGGGAATTGCAACAACACGACTCGCTGCATAGGCTGACGCCATTAGTACACCATGCTCAAGTTCGCCCAAATGTCGAACCTGGCCTCCCCCTTCACGCAGACACAACTCCAGGTAGCTTTCCGAGGATGCGCTTACATGGCCAGTCAATATCATGCTAATGCCGGTGCCTTTCAATGCCCGAATGAGTCCCAATTGATTCTTTACGACGCCGATCTCTCCAGCGTGCAGCACGAAGGGCTCTGCGACATTGTATTTGCGACGAAATATTTCTGGTTCGGTGGAGAAGAACTCTTGGCCTATACCGTTGTGAACGATGCAAATTTTCTCCGGTGCAGCGCCGTATCCGCTGACCAGGATGCCCTGTTCGGTTTTGCCTAATGCGATTAATCGGTCTGCCCCTTCGAGGGCGTCAATTATTTGTTGATAACTGGTGGTGATTTCCCAGTTGGAAAGGCGGCGGGTCAGCGCTGTCAGCAGCGTGGCGCGTCGCCTATCGAATCGGCTGAACGGCAGACCCAGGATTGTCGACAAGACAACTGGCTTGCCAAATGACTTGGCCATTTGCACGATACGGTGGTTGCCATTAATGGCAGCAAAGACGTGGACAACGTCGTAGTCGTGCAGGCGGTCGTGCACCGGGTCCACAAGTTTGGCGTCGATGCCGCGCGCCTGCAGGGCGCTGACAGTGCGCGGAATCTTCATGGGCAAGCCGCCCGTGGTCTGGAACAGCATGGGGTACGACAAGACAGCAACGCGCATTCGTCAACCTCTGGCGTGATCAGCAACAGGACGGCTCGGTTTGGCCAGCCAAGCCCCGCAGCGTTTGGAAAAGCCGGGATGCTGGCACAGCGCGTGCGCCAAAGCCCGGCCCCCGCAGCCTTGGCTCAGGCTGATGTGCAGTGCGGCACGTTTGGGCTGCGGCCACCGGGTTGTCGCGGCGCCAACCGTGCGCCGGATGTCTCAGGCGCTCCGGCCCGAGGCTGCATCCAGCAGGGCCGCCAGCTCGCGCGCGCGCTCACGCCGCGATGCCGCGCGGACACTTTCCGGCGTGGGCAAGGGCACGGTGCCATCGCGCAGGGCACCTACGAGGGGGCGCAGCAGGCTGGCGATGGCCGCGGGGCTGTCCAGCGGCGCGATGCAGGGCGAGCCCGAACGCTGCAGCACCCCGGCGGTGTCGCCGGCGGGGTCGGTCAGGGCAATGATGGGGCGCCCGGCCCGCAGGTATTCGTAGAGCTTGGCCGGCACCTGGTCGTTGCAGTTGGCAGCCTGCAGCACCAACAGCCCGTCCACCGAGAGCATCTCGGCCAGGGCCTCCCGGTAGGCTATGGCCGGTGCGATCTCGACGAACTCCGACACGTCACGCTCGGCGGCCAGCCGGCCTATCAGCTCTTCATGAACGGCGGCGCGAAAGCGCAACCTCAACGAGCCGGGGTTGATGGCCCCTTCCGCCTGCAGCAGGGCCAGGGCATCGAATAGCGCGGTCGGGTCGCGTTCGCTCGGGTAGACGATGCCGCTGTGCAGCAGCACGCAGGGTCCATCTCGGCGCGGTCGGTACGGCGTTGCGGCTGGGAAACTTTCTTCGTCGTAGCCGTTTTCGATGACGCGCACCTTGCCCTGCAAATCCGGGTAGCGCTCCTTGTAGGCCCTGGCAGCACCGGGCGTGGTGAAGACGGAGTACCTGGCGCGTGCCAGCGCCGTCTGCTCGATCTGTTGAAACTGGCGCCAGATGGCGGGGTCCGCCGGGTAGCCTTCCTGGGCCATGGGGTCGCGAAAGTCGGCCACCCAGGGCAGGCCGCTGCGAGCTTGCAGGCCGGCGCCGATCATGTGCGCGGTCGCGATGGGGTAGGTGCTCCACAAAGCCGCGGGCCGCAGCTGGCGCAGCATGCGACCGCCTTCGATGCGGGCACCCAGGCGCCAGGTCTGCCACCGGTCGGGCCGGGCCAGCGCGCCCACGTAGCGCCCCCCGATGGCAAGGTGCCGCGCGGTGTCCAGCGCAAAGGCGCGACGCACCACGGTGCCAGCTGGAATTTCTGCCATCAGGTCGTCGCTGATGCGCTCATAGGCCCGGCCATGGGTCGTCAGAACCACGGCTTCCCAGCCAAACTGCGGCAGATGTTGAACAAAGCGCAAGGTGCGCTGTATGCCACTGCTGCCCGCCAAGGGGGGGAAGTGGTAGGCCACCATCAGAACACGCTTCACGAGGCGGCTTCCTCCTGCGTTGCAACCGACGCCGGCGCCGCGGGCCGGCTGGGCCGCCAACGGCGCAGCCAGCGCCCGCCAAAGTGTTTGGCCGCGCTGGCCCATCCCTGCAACGAACGCTGGTCGAAGGCCACCAGGCCCAGACGTTCCCGGCGGTGCGACATCCAGTCGGCCTTGTAGCCGTCGTCGCCGGTCAGGTAGTCCACGTCAAAGGCAGCATCGTGGTCGATGGCGCGTCGCATCATTTCGGCCGACAAGACCGAGCCTGCGGAAAACCGCTTGAACTCTTCGTCATAGGCCAGCTTGAAGATCTGCGCGCGGCCCTGGCGCAGGAACCAGATCTGCGCCGCCACCGGCACGCCGCCCATGCGCACCACCCCCAGCCGCAGCCAGCCCTGGCGCGCGGCCATGCGGCACAGCTCGGGCACGAAGCGGGGAAAGGGCTCGGGCACCTTCCAGCTCTTGTTGTAGATGGCCTGCCAGTCGGTGATGGCCTGCTCCAGCTCGGGGCCGGGGCTCGTGACCAGCACCAGTTGCCAGTCGCCTGCCGCATCGAGCTTCTTCTGCCCGCGCCTGATGGTGTTGCGCAGGCGAGATGGCAGCGTTTCCGCATAGGTGTCGTAGCAGCGCCCGGCCACCTTCAGGTGCCAGTTGCCGAAGCAGAAGTAGCTGTCGTGCCACCATCCCTCGGCGGCCAGCGCCAGCTGCATGTTCAGGAAGAAGGTGCTGCTCACATCCAGCGGTTGCAGGTCGAGCACATGGCCGCGGCGCCGAAGCTCGCGCACCAGCGCCCGGCAAGCACCCACGGTACACGCGGCCGGTTCACCCACCGGCCCGAAGAGGCTGCTGTAGTAGTTGCTGAACGAGCTGAGGGCGCTGCCGAAAGCCGCCGCTGCGGCGGCGCGGCGGTGCATCACTGGCAGGCAGAAGGTGGCACCGGTGCTGCGAGAGCGCACCTGCAACAGCAAAAGCCGCTCGGCACCGGCCATGCCGTGCGCCGCCAGATTCTCGAACCAGCCAAGTGTCAGGAAGGCATCCTCGCCGGCTGCATCGTCCAGGCCCGGCGGCAGGGACGCACGCAGGGCCTGGAAGTTGTCCCAGCAGATCACTTCATGGTCAAGCGGGTCGTTGTTGTTCAAGGGGGGGCTGCCCGCGCGGGATTGCCGCGCGGGCAGTTCTGCAGGCGCATTCACGGTGGAGCGTCTTGCCACTTGCCAGCGCGCCTGAGCATCTGTTCAAGATCTGGGCGCACCAGACCCAGCTTTGCTGCGGTGTGGGCCTGGCGCAGGGCGCGGTCAAACTCGCCGAGTTCAAAGAAGACCAGGCCGATGTTGTAGTGCGTGATCGGGTTGTCTTGGGCAAACTGCGTGGCCACCTCCAACTGCGCGGTGGCGGCCTCCTTGCGTTTCGTCTTGCCCAGGTATTGCGCAAACAGAGCGCGCGCCACGGTGTCGTCGGGTTTGAAGCGCACCGCCCGTTCCAGGTAGCAGTCGATGGGCAGATCGAGGAAGGGCGGCTGGGGGCTCTTCAGCTTGTCGCCCCAGCGCATCAGCGCCACCAAGGCGCGGTGGTGGTTGGGGAAGGCTCGCAGCGTGTAGTCCAGGTCGCCGCCCAGGTAACCCTCCTGCCCGCGTATCAGCTGCTCCACCTGGGGCGTGAAGTGGTGCTTCTCCACGATGGGCAGCTTGTCCCGCTGTGTACGGTAATCGTAGGGCCCGTAGGCGCCGGGCCTGTAGATCGGGCCGCAGAACTCTGCCGTGGGCATAGCGGTGTCTTGAGCGTGGGCGCCGAAGGTGCTGATCATCAGCGCCGCGAGTGCAGCAAGGCGGCGGTGGCGTATCAGGCGCATGCGGTGCCCTTCAGGCTGGTGCGGCCTAGCCAGGCCAGCGTGGCGCGTTCCAGCGCCAGGCGCGAGGCGCTGTCGGAAAGGGTGTGGTCGGCCGTCGCCAGGTCGAGCCGCGAGACTGCGCTGCGCGCCAGCGCGGCGCGCAGCGTGGCATCAGTCTGGGCGCGCTCCAGAAACTCCGCCGCGGTGAGGTCGTTGCCCGACAGCGCAAGCAGCACATCGCCATCAAAACTGCGCAGGGCTTCGCCCATCCTTGTTTGATAAGCCGTCTGGTCAGCCGGGGAGCCGGTACTTCGGCCTGTGCGGGTTGATCCGAAGGCCGACCACAGCGTGCGCCCGAAATCGCCCAAGGCACGCAGACCGATGCCGCCGGTCAATAGCCGATGCCAGGCCCGTGCGTCAAAAACCTGACGCATGTAGTGGCGGTTTACGTGTGCACGCGCCAGTGTTTGCGGCGCGCGCACCCAAGGGTTCAGCAGACACAGGCCTTTGACCCTCGGATCGGCGCGTTCGTGCAGGTAGAGAAGGGCCGCCGAGGCCGCATCACACAAACCCCACAACACCAGGCCGGCCGTGCCCGTCGCTTCGCGCGCCAGCACGTCGATGGCGGCACCGATGTCGTCGCTCAGCATCTCGAAGCTGCGCTGCTGGCCACCGCTGTCGCCCATGCCGCGAACGTCGAAGCGCAGCACGGTGTGCCCGGCGCCGGCCAAGGCGCGTGCCAGATGCACAAACTGACGGTGCGAACCTGCCCGGTATTGCGGGCCACCGACGATGATCAACACGGCCACGCCCGAGGCCAGCACCGGCGGACTGGGCCGCGCCAGCACACCCAGGATCTGCTCACCCTGGCATTCAAAGCTCAGCGCATGTTCTTGGCAGCTCATGCCGTAGCCCACTGCGGCGCCATGGCCTGCGCCACCGCTGGTGCCGAAACCAGGGCCTGCATCGTGCCGGCTATCAGGCCCGGTGCCTCTTCGATCTCCGTCGTCTGCCAGAAACTGGGCCCGACCACGGACTGATGGCGTACTTGCCAGCCGGCCTCGGCCCAGGACTTGAGGGCGGTTTCTGCGGCAGGCGTGGGCGGCTGCCCGGGCGTCGCCGCTACATCCAGCCACTCCAGCCGCGCCGCGCGGGCCGGGGCTTGCAGGCGCGCGGCCTCCAGGCCGCTGGTGAGTGCCGGTGCCAGGCCATAGCCGGCGACCTCGGCCGTCTCACCACGTGCCAGCGCCGCACGCGCGCCGCCATCGGCCTTGTCGATGCGCTTGCCCATCAACGCCCCGGCGGTTTCCAGGCGCAGGAACTGTTGCAGCACGGTCTTGCCGCTGGGCGTGGGCTGCCACAGCAACAGGTTCACGGGCTCGGGCAGGCGGCTGGCCGCTTCTACGGCCAGCAGGGCGCCGGCACGCTGGCCCCACAGCCAGATCATGGGCATGGCAGCACCGGGCCAGGCCTCGGCATGGCGCCTGTGGGCCAGAGCCACCGCGGCGGCTACGTCGTCGAGCCAGGCGCTCCAGCTGGCGTCGCTGAACTGGCCGGCGCTGTCGCCGCAGCCCAGCAGGTCCATGCGCAAGACCGCGCAGCCGGCTTCGGCCAGCGCGCGGGATTGCAGCGCCACCATGCGTCGCGACTTGTTCATCTCTTCGGCAAAAGCGTGAACGTGCACCAGCAAGGCCTGCGGTGGCTGCGCCGCATCGGCATGCCACAAGCAGAAGCGCTGCTCGTGCGGGCCGGGCCCGACAGAGGTGTAGAACGCCTCGATGCCTGCCATGCGATCAGCCGTCGATCAGCGAGCCAACGAAGTCGACCAGGCTACCCACGGTGGCGAAAGTTGTGCCGTCGATGGCGTCATCGTCCACCGTCACCCCCAGGCGTTCTTCCAGTGTGGTCAGCAGGCTCACCACGGCCATGGAATCCAGTTCGGGGATGGCTCCCAGCAGGTGGGTGCTTCGCGTGAAGCTGGCGCTGCGGCCACCCAGGCTGAGCACCTCGTCGAGCACTTTCAGGACTTCTTGTTCGACGTTCATGGCGGGGCAGGTGCAAAAGCTGAAGCAAGCAGAATTCTAGGTGGCGTTCTCGGCTTGCTGCGCAGGCCGACGGGGCATTGCGGAACAAGATCACGCGGCGGTGGCACGCCGGCCACGGCGCGGCCACAGAGGCAAAAAGCCCCTGTGCAATACTCGTTTTTCACCTGCAGCAGCGCCGCTGCGCCGCCTTCCTGACCATGCCTGACGCCCATCTGCTGCACGAATTGATCGAGGTCTCGGCACGCCGCACGCCAGCGGCCGCAGCGCTCAGCCACGGGGCGGTGCACACCAGCTACGCGGCCTTGGCCGGGGCGGTGGGCGGCTTTGCCGGCGGCCTGATGCACCTGGGCCTGGGCCGCGGCGAGCGTGTGGCCATCTACCTCGAAAAGCGCACCGAGACCGTGGTGGCCAGTTTTGGCGCCACAGCAGCTGGCGCGGTGTTCGTGCCGCTGAACCCGCTCTTGAAACCCGAGCAGGTCGGTTTCATCCTGCGTGACTGTGGCGTGCGCGTGCTCGTCACCTCACCCGACCGCCTGGCCTTGTTGAAACCTGTGCTGGAGGGCTGCCCGGCGCTGCAGCACCTGGTGGTGACCGAGCCCGTCGCTGCCGATGCGTCCGCCTATGCCGTCACCGCCTGGCCCCGTCTGCTGCAGGCCCCCGCCTGCGCAGGCCATCGCGTCATCGACACCGACCTCGCCGCCATCCTCTACACCAGCGGCAGCACCGGCAAGCCCAAGGGCGTGGTCTTGAGCCACCGCAACATGGTGGCGGGTGCCAAGAGCGTGGCCAGCTACCTTGAAAACGGTCCCCAAGACACCTTGCTGGCGGCGCTGCCACTGAGCTTCGACGCCGGCTTCAGCCAGCTGACCACGGCCTTCCACAGCGGTGCGCGCGTGGTGCTGCTGAACTACCTGCTGCCGCGTGATGTGCTCAAGGCCATGGAGCGCGAAAAGGTCACGGGCCTGACGGCCGTGCCGCCGCTCTACATCCAGCTCTCGCAGCTGGAATGGCCGGCGGCCATCGGTGAACACCTGCGCTACTTCGCCAACACCGGCGGCCGCATGCCGCGGGAAACGCTGCAGCTGCTGCGCCAGCGCGTGCCCAGGGCCAGGCCTTTCCTGATGTACGGCCTGACCGAGGCCTTCCGCAGCACCTACCTGCCGCCGGAAGAGGTGGACCGCCGTCCCGATTCCATCGGCAAGGCCATCCCGAACGCCGAGATCCTGGTGCTGCGCGAAGACGGCAGCGAATGCGCGCCTGACGAACCCGGCGAGCTGGTGCACCGCGGCGCCCTGGTGGGCCAGGGTTACTGGGGCGACGCCGAGAAGACCGCCGAACGCTACAAGCCGCTGCCGGCGGGTGTGGGCGGGCGCGAGACCGGCCTGCAGCTGCCCGAGTACGCGGTCTTTTCAGGCGACACCGTGCGGCGCGACGCCGAGGGGTATCTTTACTTCATCGGCCGCCGCGACGAGATGATCAAGACCTCGGGCTACCGGGTCAGCCCCACGGAGGTGGAAGAAGTGCTCTACGCCACCCGGCTGGTGGGCGAGTGCGTGGCCTTCGGCGTCGAACACGCCACGCTCGGCCAGGCCATCCAGGTCATTGCCACGGCGCCCGACGGCAGCGCGGCGTTGGATGTGGCGGCGCTGCAGGCCGCGTGCCGGCAGCAGATGCCGGCCTACATGCTGCCGGCTGGTTTTGAAACGATGGCCGGGCCGCTGCCGCGCAACCCCAACGGCAAAATCGACCGCAAGCTGCTCTCCACCGCGTGGCTGGAACGCCAGGCTGACTGAACATCACGGATTTCATTTGAGATGCAGGGCCGCGGGGCCCTGCAAGAACGCCAGGAAGCTTCCATGAAAGTCACAGTCTTTGGCGCCGGCTACGTCGGCCTGGTCACCGGCGCCTGCCTGTCGGAAATGGGCAACCACGTGCTCTGTGTGGACGTGGACCCGCGCAAGATCGAGATGCTCAAGCGCGGCGAGGTGCCCATCCACGAGCCGGGGCTGGACGCGCTGATCCAGCGCAACGCCGCCGCCGGCCGCCTGCAGTTCACCACCGACGCCGCCGCCGCCGTGGCCCACGGCACGATGATGTTCGTTGGCGTGGGCACGCCGCCCGATGAGGACGGTTCCGCTGACATGCAGTACGTGCTGGCCGTGGCCCGCACCATCGGCCAGCACATGACCGACTACAAGGTGGTGGTCGACAAGAGCACGGTGCCCGTGGGCACGGCCGACCAAGTGCGCGCCGCCATCGCCGAGCAGCTGGCCGCACGCGGCACGCCGATGAGCTATGCGGTGGTGAGCAACCCCGAGTTCCTCAAGGAAGGCGCGGCCATCGAAGACTTCATGAAGCCCGACCGCATCGTGGTGGGCAGCGACGACGACCGCGCCACGTTGCTGATGCGCGCCATCTATTCGCCCTTCATGCGCAACAGCGACCGCCTGGTGGTGATGGACGTGCGCAGCGCCGAGTTCACCAAGTACGCCGCCAATGCCATGCTGGCCACGCGCATCAGCTTCATGAACGAGCTGGCGCGCCTGGCCGACGCCGTGGGCGCCGACATCGAGCTGGTGCGCAAGGGCATCGGCAGCGACCCGCGCATCGGCACCCACTTCCTCTACCCGGGCACGGGCTATGGCGGTTCGTGTTTTCCGAAGGACGTGAAGGCGCTGATCAGCACCGGCCGCAGCAACGGCGTCACGCTGCGCGTGCTGGACGCCGTGGAAGCAGCCAATCAGATCCAGAAGCTGGTGCTGGTGGAACGGGTGGTGCAGCGCTTCGGTGAAGACCTGAAGGGCCGCACCTTCGCCATCTGGGGCCTGGCCTTCAAGCCCAACACCGACGACATGCGCGAGGCGCCCAGCCGCGTGGTGGTGGAGGAACTCACGCGCCGCGGCGCCCGAGTGCAGGCCTATGACCCGGTGGCCATGCCCGAGGCGCAGCGTGTGCTGGGCGGAGTGGCGGGTTTCAGCGTCGCCACGTCGGCGCAGGCGGCCCTGGAAGGTGCCGACGCGCTGCTGATCGTCACCGAGTGGCGCGAATTCCGCACGCCCGATTTCGACCATATCAAGGCCACGCTGAAGCAGGCGCTGGTGCTGGACGGCCGCAACCTGTATGAGCCCGAGTTGATGCGCAGCCTGGGCATCGACTACGTGGGCATCGGTCGCGGCGTGCGTGCCGCAGCCTGAGCAACGGCGCCCACGCGATGGACACACCCGTCACCAAGCCCAGGCACGCCGCCATGGACCAATTCACCGTTCAAGACGGTGAGCTGGTGGTCGGCGGCATGCCGGTGTCGCGTCTGGCCGCGCGCGTCGGCCAGACCCCCTTCTACGCCTACAGCCGCGATCTGCTGCACGCCCGTGTGGCGCAACTGCGCGCCGCCCTGCCCGCGGCCATCAAGCTGCATTACGCGATGAAGGCCAACCCCATGCCGGCCGTGGTGCAGTGCATGGCGGGCCTGGTGGAGGGCATCGACGTGGCTTCGGCCGGTGAGCTGAAGGTGGCGCTGGATGCTGGCGCTGACCCTGCCGAAATCAGCTTTGCCGGCCCGGGCAAGCGCGATCCCGAGCTCTGGCAGGCGGTGGCCGCCGGCGTTCTGGTGAACGTGGAGTCGACGCGTGAGCTGCCGGTGCTGGCTGCAGCCTCCCAGGCGCTGGGGCTGCCCGCGCGTGTGGCCATTCGCGTGAACCCCGATTTCGAGCTCAAGGGCTCGGGCATGAAGATGGGCGGCGGGCCGAAGCAGTTCGGCTTGGACACCGAGGTGGTGCCTGAGGCCCTGGCTTTCGCCGCGCGTGAGGGCCTGGCGTTCGAGGGCTTTCACCTCTTTGCCGGTTCGCAGAACCTGCGTGCCGAAAGCATCTGCGAAGCGCAGCAGAAGAGTTATGAGCTGGCGTTGCGGCTGGCGCAACTGGCGCATACGCCGGTGAAGTTTCTGAACCTGGGCGGCGGTTTCGGCATTCCCTACTTCCCGGGCGAACAGCGGCTGGACCTGGCCCCCATCGGCGCCAATCTCGCGGCCATCTGTGAACGCGCGCGTACCCAGCTGCCGATGGCGCACATCGTCATCGAACTGGGGCGCTACCTGGTGGGCGAGGCCGGTGTGTACATCGCGCGCGTGGTCGACCGCAAGGTCTCGCGCGGGCAGGTCTACCTCGTCACCGACGGTGGCCTGCACCACGCGCTGGCGGCCAGCGGCAACTTCGGGCAGGTGATACGCAAGAACTACCCGGTGGCAGTGGCTTGGCGCGCCGCGCCGCCGGCCGGCCAGGACGAGCGCGAAGTGGCCAGTGTGGTGGGCCCGCTGTGCACGCCGCTGGATTTGCTGGGCGACCGCATGGAACTGCCCGTGGCCCAGGTGGGCGACCTGGTGGCCGTGTTCCAGAGCGGCGCCTACGGGCCCAGCGCCAGCCCGCAGGGGTTCCTGGGGCACCCGGCGTGCGTGGAAGTGCTGGTGTAGCGGGCGGACGGCTGGCGCGCTTGATGCCCAAGATCGTTGCCGGCCTGGTGGCGCTGCTGGCGGCGGCGGCGGCCGCAGCCTTGGCCTGGCATCACCCGGTGGCCCCCTTGCTGTTGCTGGCAGCCGCCGCAGCCGCTGCCGCGTTCGCAACTTGGTCGCCGCCCCGCTGGCCGTCATGGCTGCTGCCAGCGCTGCCCTTGGTCGGCTTCATGCCCTGGACGGGCTGGCTGCTGACTGAGGAGTTGGATGTGCTGCTGCTGGCCACAGCCGCCGGCGTGTACGCGCGGTGGGCCGTGTCACGGCGGCCGCATGGCCCTGCATCAGGGGCAAGCGCACCAAGCGCGCCAAGCCTGGCGGTGTGGTGGCTGCTGCCTGTGGCGGTTTCCGTGGCCCTGGCGGCCTGGGTGGGCGTGAATTACGCCGGCGGCTGGGCATGGGGGTGGTGGCAGGGCTACCGCGAGCCCATGAACAGCATCCGCCTTGTCAAGCCCGTGGCGCTGACGCTGTTGTTGCTGCCCGCGTGGCGCCGTTCGCTGCGCCAAGAGCCTGAGGCGACGATCCGCTCACTGCACTTCGGGATGGTGGGCCTGCTGGCCAGCACGGCCTTGACGGTGTGGTGGGAGCGCCTGGCCTACACCGGCTTGCTGGACTTCAGCACCGACTACCGGGCCACGGGTCTTTTCTGGGAGATGCATGTGGGCGGTGCGGCGCTCGACGCCGCGCTGGCCCTGTCGTTCCCATTCGCGCTGGCGGCCTTGGCGGGGGCTCATGGGCGCCGGCAGTGGTTGGTGGCGGTGCTGGCGCTGGCCCTCGGGGCCTATGCGGCGCTGTCGACCTTCTCCCGGGTGGTGTACGTCGGCGTGCCACTGGCCTTGGCAGTGACGGCTTGGCTGGGGCGCAGGTCGGCGCCGGCCCTGGCCTGGCGGCCGATGTTGCTGTGGGCGGTGCTGGGCGGGCTGATGGCGGCACTGCTGTTTCCGGCCGGTGGCTACCGCCAACTGCTGGCTGGTGTTGGTGCCTGCGCCTTGCTGTTGGCCTTGGCGGGCCCGGCGCGTGCGCTGCCGGTGCGCGCTTGGGTTTGGGGCCTGTTTGCCGGGGCCCTGGCTGCCGTGGCGGTCACAGCCTTCACGGCCTTCGTGCCCAAGGGCGCGTACCTGGCCTACGCGCTGGCATGGCTGGCGGCGAGCGCGGCAATCCTGGCGTGGCGGCGAGACGCGGGCCGCCAAGGGCTTGCAGCCGCGTCATTGGCGGGTTTGCTGGCGGTGCTGGCCGCGACGGTGGCGGTGGGCGTGAACTGGGGCGGGCCAGACGCCTGGCTGCCCGGCTTGTTGACCGCCGCTGCGCTGTTCGCCCTGCTGCTGGCAGTGTCTGTGCGTGCCGCGCCTGCTTGGCCGGATACCTTGCGCTGGCAGGGTCAGGCCTTGACGCTGGTGGTGGTGCTGTGCGCCGTGGTGGCGGTGTTCGATGGGGGTGCCTACATGGCTCAGCGGCTGACCCATGTCGGCGCCGACGGCGCAGGCCGCCAGCAGCACTGGGAGCGTGCGCTGTCGCGCCTGAACGGGCCGGATTGGCTGCTGGGCAAGGGACTGGGCAGCTTTGCCACCGAGTACGGACTGTCCGGACGCACCGTTGACCAGGTGGGCGACTACCGGTTGGCGCAGGTCGAAGCCGGGCACGGGCAAGTGCTGGTACTGACTGGCGGCAAGCACACGCTCGGGCACGGCGAGATCTTCCGGGTGGCGCAGCGCATCGCCGTGCCGGCACGCGGGCGACTGGTGCTGGACATGGCCGTGCGCGCGCCCGCGCCGACAAATGTGCACATGGAGGTGTGTGAAAAACACCTGCTGTACCCGGTCAACTGCGCGGACCAGACGCTGGCCGTGCCCAAGCCGGCGCCGGATTGGCAGACCTTGCGCTTTGAATTGAAGGACGTGAAGTTGTCGAGCGGCTCGTGGTGGGCGCCACGCTGGGTGGTGTTTGCGATCGCCCTGGACACGCCGGGCCGCCGTGTGGAGATCGACAACCTGCAACTGCGCGACGCGCTCGGCAATGACCTGCTGCTGAACGGCGACTTCGAAAAAGGCCTTGCACGCTGGTTCACCAGCAGCGACCGCCACCACATGCCATGGCACGCCAAGAACGTGGCGGTGCACCTGCTGTTCGAGCAGGGCCTGCTGGGTTTGCTGACGGCGGCGGTGGCGATAGGCATGGCCCTGTGGCGTGTGGCGTTGGGCGCAGCGCACCAGCACCCGCTGGCGCCCGCTTTGGCGGGGGCGTTGATTGGCGTGGCCGTGGTGGGGGTGGGCGACAGCCTCTTGAACATGCCGCGAATTGCGTGGTGCATCTGGTGGTTGGTGGCCGTGGCGTTGTCGCTGCCGTCCGCGCGGCCGGCGCGGGCACAGGCCTCGCCAGCACCGCACCGGTCAGGGCGTGCGCGCCGCTCATGACCGGCCTGTTCAGTCGCCGACATTGGCTGCGCTGCGGCTTGATCCTTGCGACCAGCGCCGATGGCAGGACGCAAGCGCAGCCGCCGACACCCATCGTTCACGTCGGGCCTGAGCGGAAGTTTCGGCGCATCGCCGATGCGGCGCAGCAAGCCGCAGATGGCGCCACCATCGAAATTGACCCCGGGGAGTACCGGGCCGACGTGGCGGTGTGGCACCAGCGCAAGCTCACCCTGCGCGGCGCGGCGCCTGGCGTGCGGCTGATGGCAGACGGGCGCAGCGCCGAAGGCAAGGCCATCTGGGTCATCCGCAACGGCGACTTCACGGTCGAGAACATCACCTTCACCGGCGCCCGCGTGGCCGACCGCAACGGCGCCGGCATTCGCCTGGAAGGCGGGCGGCTGCGGGTGCGCCACTGCCACTTTCACGACAACGAGAGCGGCATCCTCACCGGCGCGGGGGAAGGTATCGAACTGGATGTGGAGAACTCGGAGTTCGGCCACCACGGGGCGGGCGACGGGCAATCGCATGCCCTCTACGTCGGCGCCATCGGCCGCTTTCGGCTGAGCGGCAGCTACGTCCACCACGCCAAGGTGGGTCATCTGGTGAAGAGCCGCGCGCGGCGCAACCGCATTGAATACAACCGCCTGAGCGACGAAATCGGTGGCCAGGCCAGCTACGAACTGGAGTTCCCGAACGGCGGCGAAGCCGAAGTGGTGGGCAACATCGTGCAGCAGGGCTCGGACACGCGCAACTCGGTGATGCTGTCCTTTGGCGCCGAGGGCTACCGCTGGCCCTCCAACCGCCTGGCGATGGCCCACAACACCCTGGTCAACGAGCGCCGCCACGGCGGCACCTTCGTGCGCGTGGCGCCAGAAGCGCAGGCGGTGTGGACACGCAACAACCTGTGGGTGGGGCCAGGCCGCCTTGATCTGCCGCCCGGTGCCGACAGCGAAGGCGACCGCCGCGCCGAGTGGCTGGCTTTTGTGCAGCCCGCCCGCGCGGACTACCGCCTGACCGACGTCGCGCGCGCCGAGATGGGCGGCAGTGCCCCCTTGCCTGCGGGAATGAAGCCGCGTTTCGAGTATCGGCATCCCTTGCGGCTGCACCCGCTGGCCGAGGGCTTGCTCTTGCCCGGCGCCGTGCAGGCGCTGCCACGCTGAGGCCCGGCGGGCCTGCGCGCAACCTGCCGGGCCCGGCGCGGGCAGGGCTGTCAGGCGCTCCCCTTAAACTAATGAGTTGCCTGCACTGCGCGGGCGTTGACCAGGACCTCCAGCCGTGTTTATTTCCTCCGCCTACGCCCAAGCCGCCCCCGCTGCCGCTGCCAGTGGCACCGACACCCTCTTCAGCCTGCTGCCGCTGGTGCTGATGTTCGTGGTGCTGTACTTCATCATGATCCGCCCGCAGATGAAGAAGCAGAAAGAGCACAAGGCCATGATCGAGGCCCTGGCCAAGGGCGACGAGGTCGTCATCGCCGGCGGTCTGCTGGGCAAGGTGGCCAAGCTCGGCGACAACTACCTCAACGTCGAGGTGGCCAACGGTGTGGAGCTGCAGGTGCAGCGTGGCGCCGTGGTGCAGGTGCTGCCCAAGGGCACGTTCAAGTAAACCGGCTGGCGCGCTGCGCCAGCGGTGCTGGCTGCGCCCATCGCGACCAAGGCGCCTGCTGCACACCCTGTGCCCGCAGCCCCGGCGGCTGCACTCAAGGACATCCTGATGAACCGCTACCCCCTGTGGAAGTACGCCATCCTCGGCATCGTGCTGCTGGTCGGCCTGCTGTACACCCTGCCGAACTTCTACGGCGAAGCGCCCGCGGTGCAGCTCAGCGGCGCCAAGGCCACGGTGAAGGTCGATGCCGACATGGTGGCCAGGGTCGAGCAGACCCTGCAGGCCGCCCAGCTGAAGGCGGACTATGTGCGTTTTGATGGCGGCTCGGTGCGCGCGCGCTTCGCTGACATCGACACGCAGATCAAGGCCCGCGACGCGCTGATCAAGGCCTTCAACCCCGATCTGCGCGACGCCCGCTACATCGTCGCGCTGAACCTGGTGTCGCGCACGCCCGAATGGATGGCCAGCGTGCGTGCGCTGCCCATGTACCTGGGGCTGGACCTGCGCGGCGGGGTGCACTTCCTGATGCAGGTGGACATGCGCGGCGCGCTGAAGCAGGCCGTGGACAGCTACAGCAGCGATGCACGCACCGCGCTGCGCGAAAAGCGCATCCGCTTCAGCGGCATCGTGCGCGAGACCAACGGCCTGACGGTCACCTTGCCTGACGCTACCGAAGCCGGCAAGGCCCGTGACCTGCTCTTCGAGCGCATGCCGGCGATGACCTGGACGCGCGACGACGCCGATGGCAGCGTGCGCATCATCGGCCGCCTGTCGACGCAGGCCATCACCGAGGTGCAGAACCAGGCCGTGACGCAGAACGTCGAGACCCTGCACAAGCGCGTCAACGAACTGGGCGTGGCCGAGCCCGTCATCCAGCGCCAGGGCCTGGACCGCGTGGTGGTGCAGCTGCCCGGTGTGCAGGACCCGGCGCGGGCCAAGGACATCCTGGGCCGCACGGCCACGCTGCAGTTCCGGCTGG
>LNFM01004267.1_pt1 | contig 34804 bp, 26 predicted proteins | sample 596031 | NCBI WGS metagenome assembly LNFM01 (sample SAMN04254537, study PRJNA301005) | activated carbon metagenome | isolation source: dual media filters at the Ann Arbor, Michigan drinking water treatment plant | place: USA: Ann Arbor
TCGTCCTCGTACCTGTCGATCGGCTCGATGCTCGCGGCGCCGATGTCGCGCAGGTGGGCGATGCAGTCGGCGAGCCAGTCGACGTGCTGCTCGATGGCCTGGATCATGCTGGCCAGGACCGACGGGCTGCCCGGCCCGGTGATGGTGAACAGGTTGGGAAAGCCGACGGTCGCCAGGCCGAGATAGGTGCGCGGGCCGGCCTGCCACTTCTCGGCCAGGGTGAGGCCGTTGCGGCCGGTGATCCGGATCCTGTCGAAGGAGCCGGTCATTGCGGCGAAACCGGTGGCGCAGACGATGGCATCGACCGGATACTCCACGCCGTTCACGGCGATCCCGCGAGGCGTGAAGCGCTCGATCGGCGTCCTCGAGACGTCGACCAGCTCGACGTGCGGCAGGTTGTAGGTCTCGAAGTAGCCGGTGTCGACGCACAGCCGCTTGCAGCCGAAGACGTTGTCCGGGCAGAGCAACTCGGCCGTCGCCGGATCCTTGACGATGCCGCGGATCTTGCGCCGCGCGAACTCGGCGATCGTGTCGTTGGCCTCCTTGTCGAACAGGAGATCGCCGTAGGCGCCGAGGAACGGCAGGCCGCCGCGCTGCCAGGCCTCCTCGTACTGCCGCTCGCGATCCTCCGGCGTCGCTTCGAGAGCGGGATTCATGTTGAACGGGAAATAGAAGCCGGTCGGCCGAGCCCGCGCCTTGGCGCGCAGGGCCGGGTAGTCGGCCTTGATGGCGGCGCGATACTCCGGCGTCAGCGTCTCGTTCCAGGCCGGCACGGTGTAGGTGGCCGTGCGCTGGAACACGGTGAGCGCCGACGCCTGTTGGGCGATGATCGGGATGGACTGGATTGCCGACGAGCCGGTGCCGATGACGCCGACGCGCAAGCCGGTGAAATCCACCCCGTCGTGCGGCCATTCGCCGGTGTGATAGATCGGCCCCTTGAACGTCTCGAGCCCTTCGAAGGGCGGCCGGTTGGTCGCCGACAGGCAACCGACGGCCATGATGCAGAACTGGGCGGATACGTTGTCACCGCGGTCGGTCTCGATGCGCCAGCGCCGGGTGTCCTCGTCGAACGTCGCGGCGGTCACGCGCGTGTCGAAACGGATGTCGCGACGCAGATCGAACCGGTCGGCGACGTGATTGGCGTAGGCGAGGATCTCGGGCTGCGGCGCATACTTCTCCGACCAGTCCCACTGCTGGTCGAGGTCCTCCGAGAACGAGAAGGAATACTGCATGCTCTCGACGTCGCAGCGCGCGCCCGGATAGCGGTTCCAGTACCAGGTGCCGCCGACGCCGCCGCCCGCTTCGTAGACCCGCACCGTGAAGCCGAGCCCGCGCAGGCGGTGCACCATGTACAGTCCGGCGAAACCCGCACCGACGACGACGACATCGAAGCTCGCTCCGATCTCCGCCGCATGGTCATCTCTGGCTCGCGAATCGGCACTCATCGTCGCATCTCATTCCAAGGTTGCTGCGTACAGGCCCGAAGGATCGGCCCACCGGCAAGGCTACAACAATCGCGCCGGGGAAATCAGGCAAAACCGGTGCCAACCATCTCATCCCGAAATTGCGTCCTGCTATCTCGATCCGGGCTCGGCGTCCGGCCGGAAGGAGAAGAGGGTGAATCCGTTGCCTTGCCAGCCCGTACGATGGAACCAGGGCGAGTCCTGGATGCGCGAGGCGGTGACGTAGAGCGTGCCGTCCGGGCCTTCGGCGAGGGTGTCGGGCCAGCGCAGGCGCGGGTCGGCGACGATGGTGCGACGCTTGCCATCCGGCTCGAGCGCCTTCACGGCATTGTCGGCGAGCGAGCTGAGGTAAAGCCTCCCGGACTTGTCCATCCAGAGCCCGTCGACCGGCTCGGTTTCCGCGACCTTCTCGACGCGATCCTCCAATCCCTGCGGCGAAGGCGTCTTCAGAGCGGCGGTCGCGATGCGGTACAAGGTCTTGCCGGTCAGCGCCTGCCAGTACAGGAAGGCGCCGTCGGGCGAGAGGGCAATGCCGTCGGCATTGAAGACGGGCTGCTGGCCATCCGGCCGGCGCAGCGGCTGGCCATCGGTGGTGACCGTCACGGCGGGATCGGCCTTTGTCGGTGGGGCATCGCTGAGCGCCCGCCATGACTTGCCGCTGCCGATCTCCAGCACGACCAGGCCGCCGGGCACGCCGGAGTCGGTGACAAAGGCGTACTTCCCGTCCGGCGCGATGCGGATGTCGTTGAGATAGCTCGTCGGGCCGGCGACGTCACGCGGGATCAGGTAGGCCCGCTTGACCGTGTTCGTCACCAGGTCGATCTGCACGATCTTCGGGCCGTCCTTGATGGTCTTCTCGGCGTTCGGGGCGGCGGGGTCGACGACCCAGAGCGAGCCGCGTCCGTCCGCGACCACGCTCTGGACGGCGACGAAATGCGTGGAGGCGCGCAGCTCGTTCTTTCGCGCTGTGCGCCAGCTGTTCCACTGCTCGTTTGGGTAGGGCTTGATCGAGCCGTCCCGCTGAACTTCACCGACCGAGACAGCGACATCCTCCGTCCAGCGGGGAAAGCTGACGAAGATGCGTCCGGTCTCGGAGACGGTCACGCCGGTGACCTGCTGGTCGAAAGTAGCCACCGGCTTCAGGCGGTCGTCGGCCGTCCGGGCGATGTCGACCGGGTTCGCGCGGTCCTCGGGACGTACCTGCGCAACCGCCGGGGCCGAGCTTGCGATGCCGAGGCATGCGACCGTCCGAAAGACGATAGCGACGAAGAGGGGCCGAAGGGGCGTTGGGCGAGTAGGCAAGGGCGTCTCCATGAGCAAGGAAAGGCCGTTCGAGGGAAAGCTGTTCGTCTGGTCTGGTGGCTTGGTGCCAAGACGAGAATGGCCGCAGCGTCACACAGTTGCAGTTGGCCTCGCGCGCGGGATGTCGCTCGGAACCGAACGGCGTGGGTTTCGTTGACGAGGATTCGCCCGGCGGCGCGCCGGGCCTCCGGCCTCGAGCCGGTGTGAATGCCCTGCCGCTCGAGGAGGGCTGGCATGTCGAGGTGGCCGAGCTCGATCACCGTCGATAGTCTCGCCCCATGTCATTCCGTTCGTGGTCGACGCCAAAGGCGTGCCCGGGCCTTCTGGCGCTCCTGCTGGCGATCGCCGGTGCCACATCCGCCTGGGCACAGGTGGTTCAGCAGCCGATAACGCCTGCCCCGGGAGCGGGCGGTACCAACGCGGAGGCCGGCGCAAGACGCACGCTCGAACGGTCGGGCTACCGGGACGTCAGGGGCCTCACGGCAAACAGCGACGGAAGCTGGACGGGCCGGGCGACGCGTGGGAACGTCGAGTGGACGATCACGATCGACAGCCACGGGAACATCATCGAACGCTGACCTGTCGACCGACCCTGCGGCATACGGGCTCATCCGGATGATGTGTCGTTCTCGGCGGCGACAGAATCCGGGGCATTCTGCGCCGATGGTTTGTGCCGTCAGGCTTGCCTGTTCCGCAGCGGCGCGAGGAGGGCGACGGCGGCACGCCAGCAGGATTCCAGCAGGACGCCAAGGAGCATCAACAGGGCGATCCCGATCGGCATCGCGAACATGCGATTGTGGTGAGCGAGGATAGCCTGGGCGATGAAAAGACCGATCAGCACCAGCGCCGCGCCTTCGATCAGGGCGCCCTGGTGGAAATCGATGCGCCGCCACACGCTCGACACGGCCAGGAGGACGAAGTGAGCGACCGCGACGATTAGGACGACCGCCAAGGGCGGTGCCGCGTCGAGTATGCGGTCGGAAAAAATGTGCTTGGCCTTCTCCAGATAGATGCGCAACACCTCGGCCGGAGCGTCGGCTACGGCGCTCCAGTAGAGCGTCCACAGGATTCGGTAATACTCGGGCGAGCTGTTGAGGACGTCAGGGGCGACCTGCTCGACGGCCACCCGGGCGACCTCGTCCTCATACTCCAGGCCCAACGTGTTCGGCACGGCTCCCAGACCGATGTAAAGCGTGTGTGAGAAATTGTGCGTGGTGACGTGCTCCGCCGGTTCCATCTCGAAGAAGGCATCGCGCGCCAACACCGCCCACGTTGGAGCGGCCGAGGCGGCGAGGACGAGCGGCGCGATCACCAGCAGGTCGCGCAGCCGCCGTCCCGCCTTGAGCCGGCGCGCGGCCTTGATGCCTATGATGGCCAGGGTCACTGCCAGGCACATGACCCCGATCGGCTCGCGCAGCAATGCAGCGAGCGCCAGCCCGATGACGCCAGCGGCGACATAGGCGTTGGTGGCCCACGGCGAGAGCCAGCCGCAACTCCGCGCGATCAGCGTCATCGGAAGGATCATGGCGAGGCTGGCGGCGCCGATCAGGCCCCAATGCGGCGATACGCCCATCCACTGCAGATAGACGACCGGGCCCAGCGCGAGCAGGACGATAGACGTGACATGGGCGCCCAGGGCGAAGATGAAGCCCGCGAGGACGACGAGGCCGACCGTGTTGAGGACGATGTTCAATCGGGCGACGTCGACCAGCGTCACGATGCTGTCCGACGCCATCGCCCAGATCCCGAGGAACAGCGCATGTCCGGGATCGTCTCCGTGGGAGTACTCCGAGATCGGTATCAGCTTGTCGCTCTCGCAAATGGCCAGCCACACGCCTTCCTGGCGGGCACACTCCGCGCTCTTCAGCCACATGTTGGTCGGGATCCAGTCGGCCTGCGCCGTCCCGGCGTAGCGCTTGGCATCCTCGAACGCAGTGGCGGTCGGCCCCGCGACGAAGGCTATCGCACAGACGGCAAAGGCCTGCCACTTCCAGCGTTTCAGCCTGCCGAGGATGTCGTGGATGGTGCCCGCGATGCCTGCAAGCCGAGTCGTAACACGGCCGACTTCCCGCCCGGCCGTGGCATCGTCAACGTCCATTTCCCGTCGTGTCCCAGTCTTTTTGCTCCCTGAGCGCAAACTAGAAACCAGCGAAGGCAGAAAAGCAAGACGTCTCCAGCGAGTAGACCTCAACGGCGATTGAGGTAGTACTCGTCACGCGGGAAGAAATCGGTGTTGGCTGTCGCAGCTGGCACGACAGCACCGTCGTTCAGGGGCTCGACCTTCTTCTCCCCCAACCATCTGCGCAACTCGACGCGGTCGATCCGTGCTGCCGCCAGGTGGCTGTCGAACTCGGGCTGATCGAGCAACTTCAAGATCTTCTCGCGCGAGATGGCGATGGGGCGGTTGCTGCCCAGCAGCACGGGCGCGATCAAGGTGGCGTAGGGGAAGACCGAGCGGAACGTCTCGATCGAGCGTTCGGTCGGTGCCCACTGGACGTAGACACCGCCCGGCGCCAGCTTGGCCAGCACTTGGCGCAGGAATTCCTGGGAGTTGAGCAGGCCCGAGAAGGCCGACTTGGGCAGGATCGCGTCCGCCTCGATCACGTCGTAGTGGCCCGCATCCAGGGCAAGGGCATGGCGCCCGTCGGCGATGACGACCTCGAACCTGGGGTCGGTCAGCAGATGGTCGACGCCCGAGCGTCCGCCCTGGTCGACATACTCGCGCAGCGCGGTGATCACCGGCGACACGATCTCGATCACGCGCACGCGCTCGGTCGCCGGGTTGAGGCCGGCGGAATAGGGCGTGCCGCCGGTGCCCGAGCCGATCACCAGGACCCGCCGCGGTGCCGGATGGATCAGCGGGCCGAGGGCGCCGAGAAAGGCGTGGATCGTCGCAAACGGCAGCATGCTCTGCGTGTGGCCCTGGATGTAGAGATTGCCGCTCTGGCCATCGGCGAGCTTCAGCACGGCAACGCCGGTCTTGTCCTCGGCCACGATGGCCTTCTGGTTCGTGAGGCCGTGCAGGCGCCGCCAGAACGCCTCGCCGCCGGGAAAAAGCACCAGACTGGCGACCAGCACCGCGGCCGGCAGAAAGGCCCAGCGCGCCGGCCGCGGCCCGGCAAGCTGCAGGACGGCGAATCCAAGCCCGATCGCGACGATGAGCTTCAGCGTGCCGGCGGTCCCGATCACGTCGAGCAGCACGAGGCCGGTGACCAGGCTGCCGGCGCTGTTGCCGACGATGTTGGAAAGCTGCACGAAGCCGACCCGGCTGCCCAGGCGGGCGATGTCGCGCTGCACGGCCCTTTGCACGACGGGGAACGAGAATCCCATGATGAAGGAGGCCGGCAGCACGACGACCGAGACCAGCAGGACGATCAGGGCCGTGTCGGGCGTCGTACCGGTCATGATGTCGCGATCGACATAGTACCAGGGCAGCACCCCGATGCCGATCGCGAGGTAGACGAACCATGCTCCGGCCAGGGCCAAGGCCGTCGCCAGACCCTGCATCAGGAAAAAGAAGCGCCGCGGATCGGCAATGCGGTCGATGACCCGCGCCCCGACCAGCAGGCCTGCCGCGTCGCCCAACAGGAACACCGTCAGCACCAGCGAGAAGCTGTAGCTGTTCGATTGCAGCATGATGCCGATCACCCGGTACCAGACGATCTGCAGCGCCACGATCAGGAAACCGCTGACGAACACCAGCAGCGACCAGCGCCATACCGTGGCGTCGCCGGCCGGTGCGCGGCTCGCCGCCTGTGCCGGCACCTCGCCTTCGGTCACATCGAGGCCGTGCGCCAGCCACAGCCCGCCCGCGGCAACCACGAGGTTGAGCGCCGCGCCGACCCGGATGGCGTTGTCGAAGCCGATCGTGCCGATCAGGAACCAGCCACCCACGAAGGCGCCGACGGCGGCGCCCATCGTGTTGAGCCCATAGAGCTTGGCGATCAGCTCGGCCGCCCCCGAGATCCGGCTGACGATTGCCTTGGAGAGCCAGGGCAGCGAGCAACCCATCAGGAACGTCGGCCACAGGAGACCCGCGAACACCACGGCGAACATGACGACGCGCGAGGACGCAAGCGGCAGCAATTCGCGATAGATGACGTCGTGGTAGAGCCACGGGCTCAAGACGGCAAACAAGGCAATGCCGACCTCGCAGAGGGCGAAGGCGATCAGGGCGCCGCGTCGCGACAGCCGGTCGGCATAGAGCCCGCCGATCAGGCTGCCGAGACCGAGGCCGAGCAGGAAAGCACCGACCACCAAGGCCGCGGCTATCGAGTCGGACCCTGCGAACAGGGCGAGCAGGCGATGCCAGGCTGTCTGGTAGACCAGGGCTGCCGCGCCCGAGAGGAAGAACAGGAAGAAAAGAACGAATCGTCCCACGCGATCCGATGGCAGCCTCAGCGACATGGACGCAACCTGCCCGAAACGGGATGCGCTGCACACCGGATCCTCACATCACGTTCCCGGCTTGCCGGTCCAGCGTGGCGGCAGGAACTGGGTGTTGACGATGAGCTTCGGGCTGTTGGCTGTCACCGGAAGCCAGCCGGGCAGGGGCGGCAGATCGTATTCGCTGTGGAAATAGATCTCGGCGCGTTGTGCCACGCCCGCGTCGTTCCTGCCCAGGTGCGGAATGCCGGCGTGGAACGGGCAGGTGAATGTGGCCGCTTCTCCCGGCGCAAGCCGGTTGGCGCCAGGTGTCTCGAAGGCGAGGTCGCTCGCCGCGACCGGGGTGTCGGTCAGTCCTGAGCCGCGCAGGCTGGCGAGCACGCAGGTGATCCTGAGATTGGCCAAGGTGGCGAAGCCGCTGTCGTTGACGACGCGGAAGCGGACGTCGAACGGCGAGCCTGTCGCGACCTCGACCGAGGGGAACGTCGGCGTCGGTCGCAGCAGCCAGAGCCCCAGCAGCACGCCGACGAAGGCGGCGGCGAGGATGATGCCGTTCAGCACCTGCCAGATCGGCACGGCGAGGCTGCGCGCGGCCTGACTCAGCTGCTGGCCGTAGGGCAGGGCCGGCGGGGCCAGTGGCGGCCGTGCCGGGCGAGCCCGCGCCGGCTTCTCCGGTGCGCCGGGCGAAGACCTCGTCGGTGCGCCGGTCGAAGACCTCGTCGGTTCACCTGGCGACGGCTTCGTCGCGGCGCCGGACGAAGGATTCTTCTTCTTCGGCGCACCGGACGAGGCCCTCTTGCCGGCTGCCGCCTTCCTGCTCTTCCTTGCCATGGCGTCAGCGCACCCCGCCGCGCGCCAAGCGCAACGCCAGGGCGACGACGACCAGCGCGAGTGCGGCCGCCATGGTGATGAACGCGGCGGTGAAGCTGCCCGTCGCGCGCACGATGAGGCCGAAGATCGCCGGCCCGATGACGATGCCGGCGAACATCACCGCCGTGACGCCGCCGCTCGCTTCGGCGGTGCGGCCCGCCGGCGCGCGGCGCCCGACCTCGGCGTAGACCACGCCGGCCCAGCCGATGGTCGAGGCGCCGAGCACGAAGCTCAGCGCATGGATCGCCAGGATGCCCACGGCCGCGATTGCTGCCAGGCCGGCGAGGACGAGCAGCGGCCGGCGGCTCCAGTCGGCGACCGCGCCCCACACGACCCGGCCGGCGACGCCGCCGATCTGCGCCACCGCGAGCGCGAAGCCCGCGACCGTCAGGCTGAGCCCGATCGCCTCGACAAGGTAGGTGACATAGAAGGCCGAGATGCAGACTTGCCCGGCCGAGAAGGTCGCCGAGGCGAGCGCCACCAGGCGCAGCTCGGCATCGCGCCAGATCAGGCCGATGGTGGCCAGCACGCCGTGCGCGCCGGCGCCCCGGCGCTTGAGATCGCGGTCGTCGCCCACGCGCGCGCGCCAGAGCTGCAGCAGGGCGATGCCGATGCAGCACAGCAGCGCCGTGCCCAGGAGAGCGCCGCGCCAACCGAGCAGCAGGGTGAGCGCGGGCAGCGTGGCGCCGGCGATCGCACCGCCCAGCGGCACGCCGGTCTGCTTGATCGAGAACACCAGGTTGAGCAGGCGCGGCGGGGTCACGCGGACCAGCACGTGCGAGCTGGCGGGAGTCGGTGCGCCCATGCCCCAGCCCAGCACGAAAGCGCATGCCAGCAGCCCGGCGACGTGGCCGGTGGCCGCGAGGGCGAGTGCCGTTCCGCTGAGCAGCAGCGCGGCCTGGCAGATCCGTAACGCACCGTGGCGCGGCACCAGGTTTCCGCCAATCAGTGCCGAGGCCATGCCGCAGGCATAGAGCACCATGGTGAACAGGCCGATGTCGGCCGCAGCGACCCCGGCGTCCGGCGCGATCAGCGGCGCCAGCACGGGGACCGAAGCGGCGCTGACCGAGGTCAGCGACTGCATGGCCAGCATGACGCCGAGATGCGGCAGCCAGCTGCCCATGAAGCTGCGAGACGCGACTGTTCCGTTCATCAGGGGCTACGGCACGTACCAGAAGCGCGTCAGGTGGAAGAAGATCGGGGCGGCGAAGATCACGCTGTCGAGCCGGTCGAGCATGCCGCCATGGCCCTCGATCATGCGGCCCCAATCCTTGACGCCACGGTCGCGCTTGATCGCCGAGAGCACGAGGCCGCCGAAGAAGCCCATCAGGCAGGTCACCAGCGCCATGGCGGCGGCCTGCGCCGGGGAGAACGGCGTCAGCCACCACAGAGCGGCGCCGAGCGCGGTGGCGCTGGCGACGCCGCCGACCAGCCCCTCCCAGGTCTTGGAGGGTGACAGCGCGGGCGCGATCTTGCGGCGACCGAGCAGCTTGCCGAACACGTACTGCAACACGTCGGAGCCCTGCACGACAGTGACGAGGAACGCAACCAGCAACAGCTTCTTGCCCTCGAAGCCCGGAATGTCGAGCGTCAGCAATGCCGGGATGTGGCTGACGCAGAACACGCAGATCATCAGGCCCCATTGCAGGGAAGCGATGCGGGACAGGAAGTGGGTGGTGTCGCTGCGCACCACGGCGACGATCGGCAGGATGAGAAAGCCGTAGACCGGGATGAAGATCGAGTAGAGCCCGTACCATTCGATCCACACCAGATAGTACTGGACCGGGATGCCGACGAAGAACGCCAGCATCAGCGCCCAGTGATCGCCGCGCCGCGTGTCGGTGAGCGTGACGAACTCGCGGAGCGCGGCGAACGAGGCGAAGGCGAACAGCAGGATGACGCCGGCCTTGCCGACCAGGAAGGCGACGCCGATCAGCGCCACCATTACCCACCAGGCGAAGACGCGCGCGTTGAGGTTCTCGACGGTGGGGCTCTGCTCGCCGCCGGCGCGGCGCTTCAGGGCCTGGCCGACCACGGTCGCCGCGACCAGCACCCCGCCGAGGCCGAGGAACAGCATGATGGCTTCCTGCGGCAGGCTCATCGGTCGCGCTCCCTCATCGCTCGCGTTCTTCCGGCTTCAAGGCAAGCAGGGCGTCGCGTGCCCGCGTCATGAACGCCGCCTTGTCCTCGCCGGGCTGCAGCAGCAGGGGCGTGCCGAAGGTCACGCTGCACAGCAGGGGCACCGGCAGGAACTCGCCCTTGGGCATGACCCGCGCCATGTTGTCGATCCACGCCGGCACGATCTCGATGTCGGGGCGCGCCTGGGCCAGCCGGTAGAGGCCGCTCTTGAGCGGCAGCAGAACCTCGTCCGTGGTGTTGCGCGTGCCTTCGGGAAAGTAGATCAGCGAGGCGCCGGCGCCGACCGCGTCGATCACCACGGCGAGCGCATCCTGCCCGGGTGCGGCGGCCTTGCGATCGATCAGCACGGCGTTGAACACCTCGCGGCCGATGAAGCCGCGCACGCCGCTGCCGCCCCAGTAGTCGAGCGCCGCGACCGGCCGGGTCTGGCGGCGCAGCGCGTGCGGCAGCACGGTCCAGATCAGCACGAAGTCGCCATGGCTGGTATGGTTGGCGATGTAGACGCGCTGCCTGGCTTCCGGCAGGCAGCCCCGCCAGTTCGGCAGCACGCCGGTCAGCACGCGGGCCAAGCCGGCGACGGACATCGCGACGAGTCGGGCAGAGAGGCGGGTGAGCATCAGGTCTCTATCTATAGCCTTCCCCTCCCCAGCGTCATCGCTGGGGAGGTATCCGCGCCTGCCCTGAGCGAAGCCGAAGGGCAATCGCGGACGGAGGGATGCGCTGGGAGCGCGCCACTCCTGTGGCGCTCATGGGATCTGCGCTCAACAAGAAGAGCGCCACAGGAGTGGCGCGCTCCCAGCCATGATCCTTCCGTCGCCGCAAGACGGCGACACGTCACCAGCGAAGCTGGGGCGGAGAATGAGGACGTGCTCGCGGGCATGCGCGTCATATCCACAGCACGAAGACCACAAGCACGGCGAGCTGAAGGCCGAGCGCCGAGGCCTGCAGCTTGAGCAGACGCAGGGCGCCGCGAATGCGCGCGTCGATCGGCCGGCCGGATTTGCCCGGCGGCATCAGGTCCAGCCGCCGCATGGCGCGATCGAAGCCCGCCAGATCGGCGCGCCGGGCGGCGATCGTGTCGAACAGGTCGGCGTCGAGGGCGACGCGGGCGGCCAGCCAGAACTCGACCACGCCCAGCGCGACGATGGCGCCGGCCGCGATCAGGAAGGCGACATCGGCCCGGGCCGCCGCGCCGACGATCACGGCTATCCCCAACAGAAGCAGCGACGCGGTGTGGATCATGGTGCCGCGGCGCAGGACCGCGGCCGCGATGGCGGCAGACCAGGCGTCGTCGTTGGCCGTGGACGGCTCAGCGTCCAAGGACGGCCTCCGTCACGGCCTGCACCTGTTGCGGGTTGACGGCGAGCCGCGGCCTCGCCTGCTTCAGATGCGCGAGCGCGGTGGCCGGGTCCGCGGCGCGCCCGCTCAACACCAGCCAGACCGCGAGCGCGGCCGCGCTGCGCCCGTAGCCGAGCGCGCAGCACACCAGCACAGGGCCGCGCCGGCGCGCGCTTTCGATCCGGTCCGCCGCCTGGCGCAACGAGGTCGCCTCGGGCGCCACGAGATCGAGCATCGGCACGCAATGCCATTCGCCCTCGAAGGCACGGCGCGGAAACTCGCAGGTCACGTCGACGACGGCGCCGACGCCGCGGCATTCCGCGGACCTGGGGAAGCGCCCGAGCCATACGCCGTCGGCGACCTCGATCCGAGCCGGGTCGTTGCGCGTCCACAGGCGCACGTTCAGGCCGGCGCCCAGCCGGTAGGGCAGCAGGATCAGCCGCGTCGCCCAGTCGACGCGTCCGTCGGCGCTCTTGGCGAACAGCAACGGGCCGAAGCCGAGGTAGGCGACGGCAACGGCCGCCAGCGCGACGGCCGGCCAGAGCAGCCACAGGAAGCCGCCGCCGAGCGCGATGGCGGCGACAGCGAGCAGCGCAGCGGCGACGGCGTAGCGGCCGGCCAGCGTCCGCCGCCGCGGATCGGTCGTCGTCCGCCAGGTGGCGAGGCGGTTGCCGCCCTCCAGCGGCCACATCCAGATGCACAGCAGGCCGAGCAGAAGGCCGGTCGGGATGTCGATGAAATGGTGCTGGAAGGTCGTCAGCACCGAGGCGACGACGAGCAGCGACCACAGCACGAAGACAACGGCCGCCCAGCGCGGCAGGACGCGGACATAGAGCGCGACCAGCACGATCGTGATCGCGACATGGAGCGACGGCGCCTGGTTGAACGGCATGTCGAACGCCCCGAGCGCCTCGAAGAAGAAGCCTGGAAGGCCGGCGATCTCGGGCTTGGCGAAGGAGGTGCGCAGCGGAAAGGCGATGAAGCAAGCAACCGCGATGACCTGGGCGGTCAGCAGCCGCTTGGCGTGGGCGTCGAGCTCGGTGCGGTTGCGGCACAGGAAGAGCGAGAGCGCGAAGAAAAGGTTGGTGGTCCAGTAGGGAACGATCGTCCAGGCGAGGAAGGGGATGGAGTGCTCCCAGTCGAAGACGACGACCGGCACGTCGCGGCGCTGGCTCGCCAGCCAGTTCGAGAAGCCGTAGCTCGCGTAGAAGAAGGTGCCGAGCAGCGCCAGCCAGCCGGCCGCGCGGCGCCACGATGGCCCTTCGCCGAAGGTCGGTGACGGCGCCTGGCTCGCGAGATCAGCCACTGCTTCCCTCGGCATGCCCGTCGGGGCCACGCTCCTCGTGGCCGCGCGCTTCGTGACCATGCTTTTCGCGGCCTGGCTCCTCGCGCACCGCCAGCGAGACGGTGAAGATGCCCCATTCGTCGATCCGCTGCTCGAGCTTGCGGAAGCCGGCGTCGGCGACGAGCTGGTCCATCTCGGCCTGCGTCCGCCGGCGCATGACCCAGGCCTGGCCCTGGCGGTGCGAGGTGAGCGCGCGGGCGATCATCTCGAGCTGCGGATGCCATGGCTGGCCGGTGTAGACCAGGTAGCCGCCGGGCTCGATCGCCGTCGCCAGGCCGCCGAGCGAGCGGCGCACCAGCGCATTGTCGGGAAACAGCTCGTAGAGCCCCGACACGATGCCGAGCGTCGGCCGCGGCCGGATGCCGGCGATGCGATCGGGATCGAAGGCGTCCGCCTGGACGAAATTGGCGATCGCGGCCAGGCCCTTGTCGGCGATCAGGCGCTGCCCGGCCTCGACATTGATCGGCGAGAAATCGCGCAGCAGGATCGATTCCGGCCGCACCGGCTCGGCCGCCAGGGCTTCCAGCACGTAGCGTCCATGGCCGGCGGCAATGTCGAGCATGCGGATGGGCTGGCCGGTGGCAGCGAGGCGCTGCAGCGCCCGGCGGATCAGCTCCTCGACATGGACCTTGCGCTGACGGATGCCGCGCCAGCCGATCGCGTCGAGGTAGGTGCGATCGAGGGCGCGGCCCAGCGCGCCCGTGCCGTTCGGCTGGTTGCGATAGACATAGTCGAGGGTCGAGCCCGAATCGAAGCCGGTGCGATGGCCGAGCGCGATGCCGTCCGACAGCAGGCCGCCCAGCCGCAGGTTGGCGCGATAGCCGGCCCAGAAAAGCCCGCGCGCCGACAGCATCGGCAAGGGCGAGGCGAGCCGGTCGGCCTCGTCCCGCGTATAGCCGGCGCGGTGGGCGTCGGCGAGATCGGGCCGGTCGAGCGGCTCGGCGAAGCGCTCGAGAAGGAACCGCCGCGCCTGGCCGACCGCTTCCTCGCGGCCCGACTCGCCCAGCGTGTCGTGGAAGAAGCGCGGGAAGACGTGGCGTTCCTTCACCGGCGTGCCGAGATTGACGAAGAACTCGTGCTGCGGCCGCTGGTTGACGACGAAATCGGCGCCCGAGATCAGCAGCTGGGTGGGGATGCCGATGGCGCGGGCGTCCTGCACGACCCGCTTCGCCGCGTCGTGCATCTCGAGCAGGATGTTCACCGAGATGGCGCGCGTGATCAGCGGATCGGCGTCGAACGAGGCCCGGCGCGCGAGGTCGTGCGTCAGCAGATGCGATTTCACGTAGGACTGCACGAAGAACTTGCCGCGGTACTTGTGCAGCAGGCGCAGCCCGGGACGGGCGAACGGCACATAGAGCCTGACCTCGAAAGCGGGCGAGGCGAGAACCAGGGCGCGTATCCGCGGTGCGTAGTCGTGCGCCCAGGTCGACACCACCACTGCGCCGACCGACTGGGCGATGACGGCGGTGGTCTCGGGATCGACGCCGTGCTCGGCACCGAGATGGTCGAGGAAGGTCTGGACATCGCGCACGCTGGCGGCGAAGGACGGCGAGTAGCCGCGCTCGCCCGGCGACTGGCCGTGGCCGCGCGCGTCCCAGGCGTAGATCTCGAAGTCGGGCAGGTCGAGCTCGTCGACCAGATGGGCAATGCGGCCGCCGTGCTCGTGGCCGCGATGGAACAGCAGGATTGCGCCCCTGGGCGTTCCGGACGCCACCGGCCAGCGGCGGTAAAACAGCGACTCCCCGTCATGCGTGGAGAAGTGTCGTTCTTCGACGGAGCGCTGCACGGCTCAACCCCTTCGGGCTTGGGTGTTTCTGGGATGCCGTTCTGGACGATGGCTCGACGAAAGGAAAGGACCTGCATCAAGGCTCGGCCAGCCCGCGCCGGACGCGGTTGACCGACGTCGCGATCAGCAGGATGGCCAACGCCGGCATCAGCCAGGACACCCAGGACGGCAGGCCGAGGCCGCAGCCGATCCACGTCCCCAGCGCGCCGACGACCAAGGCCCGGTCGCTCTTGCCCAGCGGGCCGTCGTAGCGGCGCGAGGCGCCAACCAGCGGACCCATGACGCCGGCATACTCGCTGAGCGCCGCCAGGAAGATGACGAGGAACACGGCCCAGGCGGCGAACGGCGCCACGAAGGCGAACGGCAGCAGCAGGGCGGCGTCCGAGACGACGTCGCACAGCTCGTTGAGATAGCCGCCCAGCCGGCTCTTCTGGCCGAACTCGCGCGCCAGCATGCCGTCGATCGCGTTCAGCGCCATGCGCAGGAACAGCCACAGCGGCAGCAGGAGGAACAACGCACGCGGGACTTCCGGCAGGCAGAGCACCAAGCCGACCACGATCGACAGGATCGCCGCCGCGAGCGTTACCTGGTTGGCGGTGATGCCCGCCGCCGCCAGCCGCGCCGCGATCGGTCGCAGCAGGTTCTGAAAGCGCGGCTTCAGGGCGTAGAGCGTCATCGGCTCATTGAGGCAGGTCGCATGGCCGGCATCAACTGGCATTCCCCGGACCGAGCCGCGGCCGGCCACCAGAGATCTTCATCATGGGTCGATCCGGGTGCCGCAACTTTTGGTTCGGGCCGGCATTGACGCTGAGGTTCCTGTACGAGGTGGTCGCCATGGCGAAATGCGAGACCTGCGGCAACGACTACGACAAGTCCTTCCAGGTGACGAAGGGCGGAATTGTCCACACCTTCGACAGCTTCGAGTGCGCGATCCAGGCGCTCGCGCCGACCTGCGCAAAATGCGGCGTCCGCATCGTCGGGCACGGGCTCGAGGCGGGCGGCGCGTTCTACTGCTGCCATCACTGCGCCGCGGCGAAAGGGGTCAGCGGCCTGCGCGATCGCGCCGCCTAGCCATCCGTCCGGACGAGGGAGGGCATTCGCATACGTGATTTTTTTCTCCTCCCCAGCTTCGCTGCTACGGAGTGGACAGCTCTCGGATGGTCAATGGGTCTCTTACGCTCTCCAGGATAGCCGCGCAGATTCGGCACGAAATCTTGCGTCATTTGCGTCACAGCGTCATTGTCGTTTGAAATCAAGAACTTCCCAGTGACGAACGGAGAGGCGCTGCGTCATCAGGAAGTCGATTTGCGTTGGGCTGACAATCACGGTGGTGTCCTCGCTTCGCACGGAGCCTTGCCACTCGCACTATCTCGGTATCGCCTGCTCGGGCAGGCGGGGGAACCGAAGTGGTTCGCTCCTGCCGCCACGATCGTGTGCAATCAACCGCCCCTCTGTCCGGATGGCCCGCATCCCGGTCAGGGCGCGTGAGACCGCCTTCCTCCAGCTTCATCGAGGGTGGCTTCCACCTTGGCCGACTGCTCGGGCCGGCATTGAACCGAGAGCTCGATCGGTCCGGCCACCTTGGGTCGTCCGCGCTCGTCAGAACTGAGATGGCCGCTCTCGACGTCGGCTCCCGCCGGCCTGATGCCAGCTGAATTGGCCGTGCCCATTGCCCGGACGAATATGTTCGCCCGCTCGACGCCGTGCTCCTGAACGAGATGCTCGACTGCGGTCTCGGCATCGCGGCGGGTCTCGAAGGTCGCGACGATCGTCCGGTCCATGGAACCTCCCGGAAGGTGCAGCGTGTCGAATGGCTCTATGCTCGCGGTTCGTCTCCGCGTGGCCATCCATCTCCCGGGCGCGCCAGACGTTCCGCGGAAGAGTTCCCGATAAACAAGCGCGAAGGACTTTGGTTGCGCACCGGAGGAGCCTCTGCCGAGCGTGGACGCGGTTCACGACTTGCTCTTACTTCGCGTCAACTTGACCCCTGCAGGGGCCGGCTCTCACGGCAACTTCCGTTGACTTGACCGGCCGAGCCGTCTCTAGTTGCGCGGGGTGTGTGTAATTATCGTGGCCTAACAGAGTCGCTCGCGCTGGGCTCGGGAAGGGTTCCAGCGCGTTTGGCGTCCCCTCGCCGAGGGTGACGCCGCGCGGGCTTGTGCGCCGCGAGCAAGCTTGTTCGATCGGGATTGCCGAAGGAGCGTTCGATGGCAGACCTCGTCAATGGCTTGGGGGGCGCGGCCGGGTTCGGCGAGGACTCGATGGGGCGCGGCAACATTCACCTGGATCCAGTGCTGATTGATCTCAGCACGGTATTCCCCGGCGGCCTGACCATCAAAGGCACGACCTTCTCGAGCCTGGAACTCTCCATCGACGCGGTTGCCTTCTGGACCGGTGGCCTCTTCCCCGCAGCGGCCATCGCGCCTTTCCTGTCGACCGATGTCGATACCCGCTTCGAGCCAGAAGACTGGCTGCCCTCGCCGGGCGGCACCTCTCAAGGCTCGAACCTCATCTGGTGGGATCTCGACCCTGCGAGCAGGACCTTCACCGTCACGTGGGACGATGTCAGCAACCTGAACGCGAAGAACGGCCCGCAAAATGCCTATCAGCTCCAGATAGTCGCCGTGGGCAGCGAGGGCGAGTTCGACATTCATTTCCGCTACGAGACCGTGCAGTGGCTCAAGGGTTTTGACTTCACCGATCGGAACGCGAGCGCCGTCTATTGGTTGGGCGCCGGCTCGCAGAATTTTTTCTCGCTCCCGCAATCGGGCACCGCGGCAATGTCCGGCCTGCCCGGGGCGAGCAATATCGGCGAGCCCGGCCACTTCCTGTTCGAGGTACGCAATACCACGCTGTTCACCGCCGGCGCCGAAACGGTCGACTTCAACAACCTGACTGCCGACCAGAAGACGGCCATCGCCGACGGAAGCAACCTCTACGACGGCCTTGGTGGGGCCGACACCGTGATCCTGCCATCGCCCGAGAACTACAATCAGGTCGTCGGCTCGGCGAATGGGGCGGACATCAAGCTGGGCTGGACCAGCACCTCGGCATCGACCTTCCATACCGGCTCGCTGGCCGGCGACCAGTATTCAGTCCAGGCCGGAGAGGGCGATCACTTCATCGTCACCGGTGCCGGCGACGACACGGTCGACATCTTCGGTAGCGGCAACAACAAGATCATGGTCGGCGGCGGCAATGCCACGATCCTGTTCGATGTCGCAACCACCAACGGCAACAACACGATCGTGGGCGGCGCCGGCAACGAGACGATCACGCTGCGCAGCAGCGCCACGAAAGACGGCAGCGGCACCCAGGACATCAGGGTCGGTGCGGGCAGCACCAGGCTCACGGTGGAGGGCCGGTTCTTCACCAACATCCATGGCGGCGCCAATGATGCCAGCCGCGCGACCTTCGACCTGATCAGCATCGACGACCGGGGCGGCAACAGCCCGATCTCGCTCGACGGCTTCTCGAATGCGACCTCGGTGCTGATCGAGTCCAGCTCCTCGCTGCTCCTGAAGCCGGGTTCATTCCTGAAAGCGGACGTGATCCGAAACACCGACGGAAAGTTCATCGATCCCGGCAGCATCATCGTCGACGCCGACGCCACGCTGGAGATCGGCACCAAGTTCACCGGCACCGCCACGCTGGGCAGCGGCAGCAGCACGCTGATCCTCGACGATGCCGGCGGGGTAGCCTTCACGCCTGACCAAACCGAGTTCGCCAACCTGAGCTCGACCTTCTCGATCTCGAACATCGCTTTCGGCGATTCGATCGTCCTCCGCGGGGTGAACGTCCCGACCAATCCTGTCGTCTCGGCAACCATGGGCGAGGCGACGCTGAAGGATGGCGGCACCCAGCTCGCACTCCAGATCCAGACCGAGGCCGAGCTTCACGTCGTGGCCATCGACTCCGTGAACGGAAGCGCCGTCTGGGACAACAAGGCCTACTTCAAGGTGACGGAAAGCGGCAATGGCCAGGACACGGTGCTCACCCTCGTTGCCGGCAACAACTTCGCCGACTCCATGGGCGCGGCGGCGGCGCGACAGAAGTATGGCCTCGACGGCACCGGGATCAGGGTCGGGATCATCTCCGACAGCTTCGCCAACGATGCGGCCGCCTATCAGCGGGATGTGCAGCTCGGCATCCTTCCCGCGGTCACCATCCTCTCCGACAATCTCGCGGGCTATGTCCTGGCAGGCGGCATCGACGAGGGGCGGGCGATGGCCCAGATCATCCACGCCGTGGCTCCGGGGGCTTCACTGTACTTTTCGGCATTGGGGAGCGCCGGAGGCTTCGGATTCGCCGGTGCTGTTCGCGACCTTGTTGCGGCCGGCTGCGACATCATCGTCGACGACGTCGACCTCGGCCGCGCGCTCGAGTTCATCGACCCGACTGTCGCCCACGAGATCAACAGCGCCATCGATCTGGGCGTCACTTTCGTCACCGCGGCCGGCAACGACCGGGAACGGGGAATCAGCGTCTATGGCCACGCCGCCCTCGAGAGGGTGATCTCCGTAGGCGCCGTCAATGTTCTGGCAGCACCGAGTGCCGCCTTCCCGAACGGCCAGTACCTCCAGGCGGATACGGAGCCGACATCGTCCCAGGGAGCCAACGGCAAGCCGGATCTGAGCGGACCCACCCGCGGACAGACATCGCTTCCCCTTGTGAACGAAGGGTTGAACCCGTTTCCCGGGACGTCGGCGGCAGCCCCGGCGGTCGCCGGTCTCGCCGCCCTGATGATGCAATACAACCCGCTGCTTTCGGCCACGCCGAGGTTGGTCGAGACCTTGCTCGAGCAAGCGAGCTTCCCGTTCGGCCAGCCTTCGACGGCCGGCGCCGGCTTTGTCCAGGCGGACACCGCAGTCGGTTTTGCCTACCGCATGAGCCCTGCGTTCTTTGTCGCTCCGAGCCCTACGCCGTTCGCCGCCGGTTTCGCCTCACCGGAGGGCTTGACAGCTGCTCCGGTCGCGCGGCTCGAGTCGGCCACCCTGTCGACCGGGCCAGGCAATGCGAGCAGGGATCAGCGCGTGCTCATCCTGTTGACCCTGGACCAGGCCGTCAGCGTCAGTGGCGCGCCGAGCCTCCTGCTCGACATCGGCCGGATCGCCACCTACGACGCCGAGCTGTCCACCCCCGCGGCCGGACGGCTGCTGTTCCAATTCACCGTCGGGGCCGCCGAGCAAACGACCGACCTTCGGGTCACCGGCGTAACCGGGACAATCAAGGATGGTGCTGGCGCCGACGTCGATCTTTCGCTCCTGATTGGCGCGCCGACGGGACTTACCATCAATTCTCCGTTGAAGGTCCTGGCCGTGACCAGCACGCACAGCGGCGTGGCGAAGGTGGGCGAGACGATCGATGTCGTGGTAACGTTGAGTAGCGGCGTCACGCTGGACAGTGGCGGCGGCGCCCCGACCCTCGCGCTCAGCCATGGCGCGACCGCCCTGCTCGACCTGGCGAGCTCCGATTTGGCGGCCGGCAAGCTGGTGTTCGACTACGAGGTTCGGGCGGGCGAGGCGACCCCCGACCTCTCGCTTGCCAGCATCGACTTGCCTCTCGGCACGTGGCTCCGGGATGCCGGCGGGAACGGCGCGGATCTCTCCCTGACGCTCGACGAGTCGACTGGCGTGCAGGTCGGGCCGACCTTCGTCACGACCGTCTTCCCGGCCTTCGAGCAGACCGCCCTCCCGACGGGGCAGACGATCGATCTGACGATCATCCTCAGCCGGGACGTCGTCGTCGACCTGTCGAAAGGTTCGCCGACCCTGACGCTCGGCAACGGCGCCGTTGCGACCTTCGATCTGGCGGCCTCGGATGCTTCCAGGGGAGCCCTGGTGTTTGCGTACACCGCCGGGGTGGCCGACCTCGCGACCGACAATCTGATGATCACCGGGGTGGCGCTCAATGGCGCGACCATCCGCGACGCCAACGGGCTCGACGTCGATCTGTCGGACGCCCAAGACGTGGCGACTGCCCTGACTGTGCACTCGCCGCTCACCGTTCAGTCGATCGTGGCGTCGAAGGCAGGCGAGATCGAGATCGGTGACGGCATCCAACTGACCATCGTTATGGAGGACAGCCTCCGGGTCATCGGCAACGCAAGCTCGGGTGGCCCGCCGACCCTCTCCCTCAGCGATGGCGGTGTGGCCTTCTACAACGCCCTCGACTCCGACCTGGCGGCCGGCAGGTTGGTTTTCGACTACCTGGTCGGGGATTCTGCCCGCGCGACCGCCGACCTGGCCATCGCCGAATTCAATCGGAACGGCGCGGCCCTGGTCGACGACCAGGGCAACTTCGCCGACATGACCGGGGCCCTCGGCCTGCCGACCGGCGTGCGGGTGACGGCGCCCCTTCGGGTATCGATTGCCGCGGTGGAAACGAGCCGGGTGGAGGGCAATGCCGGCGCAACCGGATTTACCTTCACGATCACGCTAGACCAGGCCGCGACGACGGCCGAGACCGTAGACTGGGCGGTCACCGGGGCGGGAGCCCACGCGGCGACCGCCGCCGACTTCGCTGGCGGCGTGCTGCCCTCCGCCGCGGTGACCTTCGCCGTCGGCGAGACGGCGAAGACCATCACGGTGGACGTCGAGGGCGACAGCGCGGTGGAGGCCAGCGAGGATTTCCTGGTCACATTGTCGAACCCGTCGCCGGGCCTCGTCATCGAGATCGCGACAGCCGGCGGAACCATCGTCGACGACGATGCGACGGTGTCGGTCGCAGCCGCGAATTCGACCAACGTTGAAGGTCATTCTGGCACGACGCTGCTTATCTTCACGCTCACCCGCTCCGGCGATCTCGGAGCGGCACATGGCGTTTCATGGTCGGTCGCCGGCTCGGGCGTCAACGCAACCTCCGCAAGCGACTTCGTGGGCGGAGTGCAGCCGTCGGGAGGCGTCACCTTCCTGGTCGGAGAGACGACGAAGACCATCTCCATCGAGATTGCGGGAGACGCCGACGTCGAGGCCGACGAGACGTTCACGCTGTCGCTATCGGTCCCTACGAGCGGCCTCACCGTGATCGGCGGGGCGGCCGACGGCACTGTCGTCAACGACGATGCCGTGACGTCGGTTCTGGCGACCAATGCGGCGAAGGCGGAAGGCAATGGCGGCACCACCGGCTTCAACTTCACGGTGACGCGCGCCGGCGATATCGCCGTGGCGCACAGCGTGTCGTGGTCGGTGACGGGCTCGGGCAGCGATCCGGCGAACGCCGCGGATTTCGCCGGCGGCGTGTTTCCCACCGGCAGCGTGACGTTCGCCGCCGGCGAGGTCGCCGAGATCGTCACGGTTTCCGTCGAGGGTGACGCGGTGATCGAAGCCGGCGAGACCTTCACGATCACGCTTTCGGCGCCGTCGTCGGGTCTCGCCATCGGCACGGCGAGCGCCGTCGGCAGCATCGGCAACGACGATGCGACCGTGTCGATCGCCGTCGCCGGCAGCGCCGGCCAGGCCGAGGGCAATGCCGGGTCGACTCCGGTCGCCTTCACGTTGACCCGCACCGGTGACACCTCGACGGCGCACAGCGTGTCGTGGTCGGTGACGGGGAATACCGCGACACCGGCCGATGCCGCCGATTTCGCCGGTGGCGTGTTGCCGTCGAACGTCGTCACTTTCGCCGCCGGCGAGACGACGAAGTCCCTCACCGTCGACGTCCAGGGCGACAGCACCGTCGAGCCGAACGACGGTTTCGTGGTGACGCTGAGCGCACCGTCTCCCGGCGTGACGATCGTCACGGCCACGGCCTCCGCCATGATCGGCAACGACGACACCAGGATATCGATCGCCGCGACCGGCGCGGTGAAGACGGAGGGCAATGCCGGCACCACGGCCTACACCTTCGTGCTCTCGCGCTCGGGCGACCTGTCGGTGGGGCACAGCGTGGCGTGGGGGGTGGCCGGATCCGGCGCCAACCCCGCGACGGCGTCCGACTTCGTGGGGGCCGTCCTGCCGTCGGACAGCGCAACCTTCGCCGCGGGCGAGACCGCCAAGGTCGTCACGGTGAGCGTCCAGGGTGACACGGCGGCGGAGACCGACGAGGAATTCACGGTCAGCCTGACCGGCCCGTCGGCCGGCGCGACGATCGGCACCGCCGCGGCCACCGGCACGATCCAGAACGACGACATCGCCGTGCTCGCAGCCTATGACGACGCCTACGTCGGCCATCAGGGCAAGGCGGTGGTCGCGGCGGCCGGCAGCGGGCTGCTGTTCAACGACGTGGGCGCCACCGCGGCATCGATTGTCACGGGGCCCGATCACGGGACGCTTCAGCTCGCCGGCAACGGCGGTTTCACCTACACGCCTGCCGCCGGCTTCACGGGGATCGACGCCTTCACGTACCAGGCGAGCAACGGCAGCGGCGGCACCGGGACGGCCGAGGCCGTTGTCCATGTCGTGCCCGTGCTGGTCGGCGCCACGACGACCCTCGACCTGCTGGCCTTGACGCCGGAGGAGCAGATCGCGGCGACCTACGCCGCCTTCTTCGGCCGGGCCGCCGATGCGGCGGGCTTCGTCTTCTGGGTCGGCGAGTTCAATGCCGGCCTGCCGGTGCAGGGCGCCGCGGCACTGTTCGCCAACATCGCGAGCTCGTTCGGCATCGGCGCCGAGGCGCGGGCGCTCTATCCGTTCCTCGCCAACCCGTCCGCCGCCGGCGACGATCAGATCGGCGCCTTCCTGCAGAGCGTCTACAACAACCTGTTCAACCGCGATTCCGATCCGGCAGGGCTGGCCTACTGGACGGGACAGATCAAGCAGACCCTGCAGGTCGGCCAGTTCGTCGGCTCGGTGCTGGTCAACATCATGGGTGGCGCGCAGGACAGTGCCGCCGGCCAGGACATCACCACCCTGATGGGCAAGGTGGCGGTCAGCCTGGAGTACGTGGAGGAGCAGATCGACCGCGGCATGGGCTGGGCGGGCGACAGCGACCGGCTGGCGGCGACGTCGCTGCTGCAGGCCGTGACGTCGGCGCCGCAGACGGTGCTGACCGGCATCCGCACCGCCGAGGATCTCGTGGCCGTCCATCCATAGAGTTGAGGTGCCCTACGAGGCTCCCTCGGTCGGGATGTGCAGGAGCCTTCCGCAGTGCTTGCAGTGGATGGCATCGATGTCGTGCATGAACAGCCCGCAAGCGGGGCATTCGAAGCGGACCTTGCTTGGCCGGAAGACCGCCTGCAGGAGCCGCAGGAAGAGCCCGACACCGACGAACATGATCACCACGGAGAGCAGCCGCCCGGCGGGACCGATCAGGGTGATGTCGCCGAAGCCGGTCGTGGTGAGCGTGGTGATCGTGAAGTAGAGCGCGTCGACGTAGTTGGCTATCTCCGGGTTGACCACATGCTGCGTGACGTAGACGACCGATGTCACGAGGAAGATGAAGACGCCGAGATTGACGGTTCGCTGGATGATGTCCTCGTTGCGGCGGAACCAGGCCGACTCGGCTCGGAGGTCGCGCAGCAGGTGATAGGAGCGTAGCAGCCGCACGGCGCGGGCGATCCGCAGGAAACCCAGGTTCTCGACGAAGTAGGCGAGCAGCAGGGAAGCGATCACGACAAGGTCGGCGATCGTGACGAAGCTGCGCAGGAAGCGCCCACGCTCCGGCTCCACGTATAGCCGCGCCGAGAACTCCACGATAAGGAGGATGGCAACGGCCAAGTCGAGCGCGATGATCCACCACGCATTGTAGGCATATGACGATACGAGAAAGACGGCGATGGTGGCGAGATCGAACACGATCAGCCCGTAGCGGAACATGCGGGCACGTTCATCGTCCCCGAAGTAGAGTCCTTGCAGCTTCTCCCGGAGGCTTGGTGCTGTCATGTCGCGCTTGGCGATTTTGCGAGACTGGCGGCGAAAAGTAAAATCTGATGGTCCGCCACCAGCCGTCATGGGCCGGGCGGGCCTACACAATGGGGAATTGGACAATGACCACGCGCGACATCGACACCGGAACCGGCGACCTGCTCGCCTCGCTCGACGAGGGCGTGCTGACCCTGACGCTGAACCGGCCGGAGGCGCGCAACGCGATGTCGCGCGCCATGACCGGGGCGCTGGCCGGCCAGCTCGCCGCGGCGGAAGTCGATCCGGCGGTGAAGTGCGTCGTGCTGACCGGTGCCGGCAAGGGCTTTTGCGCCGGCGGCGACGTCAAGGGGATGGCGGCGCGGGGCGACGGCACGGTGGGCGACAACACCATCGACGGCGCCATCCACCTGCAGCGCATCAGCCAGCGCGCCACCGCAGGCAAGCTGTTCAAGATGCCCAAGCCCACGATCGCCGCGCTGCCCGGCGCCGCCGCCGGCGCCGGCCTGTCGCTGGCGCTCGCCTGCGACCTGCGCATCATGGCGAGCACGGCGATCATGACCACGGCGTTCGCCCGCGTCGGCTTCTCGGGCGACTACGGCGGCACCTATTTCCTGACCCAGCTCGTCGGCTCGGCCAAGGCGCGCGAGCTCTACTTCCTCTCCGATCGCGTGAGTGCCGACGAGGCGCTGCGGCTCGGGCTCGCCAACTGGGTATGCGCGCCCGACGAGCTCGCCTCGAGGACGCGCGAGATCGCCCGCCGGCTGGCGACCGGACCGACTGTCGCCTATCGCTACATGAAGGAGAACCTCAACCGCGCCATGGCGGGCGAGGTCGACGACTGCCTCGACCTCGAGGCGACCCACCACATCCACTGCGGCCAGACCGAGGATCATCGCGAAGCGACCAAGGCGTTCGTCGACAAGCGCGAGCCGGTCTTCAAGGGACGCTGAGGTACGCCATGGGGAAGATCGGCATTGCCGTCTCGGGCGGACCCAACGCGGCGGAGATCGTCGATCTCGTCGTCCTCGCCGAGCAGCTCGGCTACGACTCGGCGTGGCTCGCCGAGGGCCATGGCGGCGACCAGTTCGCTCTCCTCGCCGCCTGCGCGGTGCGGACCTCGCGCATCCGCCTCGGCACCAGCATCAGCAGCGTCTTCGTGCGCACCGCGCCGACCATCGCCATGGCGGCGTCGACCGTCGCCGACCTGTCGGGCGGCCGCTTCATCCTGGGCCTCGGCTCGAGCCACAAGGCGCAGGTCGAGCCCGAGCACGGCGTAGCTTACGCCAAGCCGCTGACGCGCACGCGCGAGACCGTGGCGATCGTACGCGAGCTGGTGCGAAACGGCTGCGTGCAGTTCGACGGCCAGACCATCCGCATCGAGAGCTTCGATCTCTGGTATGCGCCACGTCATCGCGACATCCCGGTCTACCTGTCGGCGGTGTTCTCCAAGGGCATCGCGCTCACGGGCGAGGTGGCCGACGGCATCATCCTGACGCGCTCCACCCTGCAGACCGCACCGCGGGTGCGTGCGCAGCTCGATGCCGCGGCGCGCGGCGTCGGCCGCGATCCCGGCAAGATCGAGCTCACGACCCTGCTGCCGACCTCGGTCGGCGAGACGCGCGACGCCGCGCTCGCCGCGCTGCGACCCGGCCTCGCGTTCTATCTCGGCTTCTTCCCGCGCTACAACCGCATGATGGCCGAGCATGGCTTTCCCGAGGAGGCGGCGGCGATCGCCGAGGCCTGGAAGCGCGGCGACCGGCAGGCCGCCGAGCGCACGGTGAGCGACGCCATGATCGACGCCACCAGCATCGCCGGCACGCCCGAGCAGTGCCGGGCCAAGATCGAGGCCTATCGCCGGTCCGGCTTCGACCTGCCGATCATCAGCCCGTTTGCCCGCGGGCCGGACGCTGCCGCGCGCTTCGAGGCGGCAATCCGCGCTTGCGCGCCCGGCTGACCGGGCGGCCGCTCTATTCCTGCAGCACGTAGTCGATCGTCGAGCCGTCGAACACGATGAAACGCGAGCCGACCCAGCGGCCGCGGTCGTCGAACCACTGGTCCATGCGGACGTCGCCCTCGTAGCGATGGCGGGTCGCCGCGATCGCGCCGGACAGGGTGCGAATGGTCTCGCGGCCGGCGGCCGTCACCGCGACCCGCTCACGGGTGCCCTTCTGGGCATTGAGCAGGAAGCCCTGCGCCGCCTGGTCGACATTCCAGTGGGTCGACGGCAGGAGGTCGGCCGGCAGCGAATCGCGGATCGGGCCGGTCGCACCGGGAACCGTCCGCTCGACCACGAGCCGGCCGTTCTCGCGACTCGCCCGAACGGCAAAAGCCTTGCCGTCGTCGTCGGTCGACGATTCGAAGGAGACGAGCTCCCGGCCGAGCCGGACCTCGCGGCTGCGATGCGTGTAGCGATAGGCTGTTATGCCGACGACCTTCACGGCAAGGTCGATCGAGGTGGTGACGACCAGACGATCGCCCTGCCTCTCGAAGCTCAGGCGATGCATGCCGATCGGCTGGCCATTGCGGTAGGCCGCGAAGGCGAGCTGGCTGCCGTAGGGCGGGGCCTCGGCAGCCGCCAGCATTGGCCAGAAAGCGATCAACGTCAGCGTTACGGTCAGGAGGTGTCGCATACACCTTGTACGGGCCAGATGCCCGGCCGGATGGGCCGGGACGACGACGAGGTGCCGGATCAGCCCTTGCCGGCAGCGCCGGCGTCGCGTGCGCGGGTCAGCCCTTGCCGCCGGCGCCGCTGCCGCGTGCCGCCAGCAGTGTATGGCGCTTGCTCGCGATGCCGCGGCAAAGCTTCGCGACGCGTGGTGCGATCGTCCCCGACACAGCGTCGAGGACTTTCCTCGCCGCCTTTGCCACCCTGCGCCGGCCGGCCGTCGTCAGGGATCTGGCAACGCTTTCGACATGCGCGAAAGTGCCGCCCCTGGTGCGCCGTCGCGGCCTCTTGCCGTCGACCTCGGCCAACTCTCGCTTGGCGGCCCTGCGACGCGCCGCTTTCGACTTTGCCGTCATATGCTCAATGCTCCGGGAGTGTCCGCCAATCAACGCGCGGGCATCGAAAAGGTTCTGACGCGGGCTGAGCCGCGTCAGGCGTCAGCCGTCGATCTCGCCGCGCAGGAAGGCCGCCTGCTTGCCGGCGGCATCGGCGATGTGGTCGATGACGGCGCGGATGCGCGGCAGATGGGCGAGCTCGGCGTGCGCCGCCATCCACAGGCCGAGCGCCGGCGGCGCCGGCTCGACGTCGAGCCGCACCAGATCGGGCACGCTTGCGGCGGCGATGCAGGCGAGCAAGGTGAAGCCGAGCCCGGCGCGGGCGGCGTGGAGCCGGATCGTGGCGTTGCCGCGCAGCACTACGCGCGCCTTGCCCGTGTTGCGGCGCAGCCACGTCACGGTCGGCACGGCCTCGAGCTCGGCCGGCCAGTCGATCATGTCGTGACTGGCGCAGCCCGTCCTCGGGTCCGGCATGCCGCGCGCCGCGAGGTAGGCCCGTGACGCATAGAGGCCGTGCCCGACGTCGCCGATGCGGCGCACGATCAGGTTGCCCTGCTCGGGCCGGAACAGGCGCAATGCCACGTCGGCCTCGCGCCGCGACAGGTTCACCGGATCCATGCTGCCCGCGATCACCAGGTCGATGGCGGGATGATTGCGGCGAAACTCGGCAAGAGTGGGGACGAGGAAGGGCACCGCGATCCAGTCGGTCGTGGCGATCGAGACGGAGCCCGACGGTTCGGCCGCGCCCGAACCGAAGGCCATCTGGATGCCGGTAAATTCCGCCTCGACCTTGCGGCTCCAGTCGAACAGGCGCTCGCCGGCGGCGGTCAGGCGATAGCCTTGCGGAGTTCGCTCGAAAACCCACTGGCCGAGCCCGTTCTCCAGGGCCTCGATGTGACGGCCGACTGTCGCCGTGTTGACGCGCAGCACGCGCGCCGCCGGCGACAGGCCGCCGGTCTCGGCGACCTTGAGGAAGTAGCGCAAATCATCCCAGTCCAACGCAGATCCCCCTGACACCCTCGAGAGTAGGCGAGCATTGCAGATCTGCAACACCGGTTCGCGAAGTTCCCGTCTTCCGGGGTTGTGGCTGCGCGATCAAACAAGCCGGACGCCCGGTCATTGCCCGGCGCGTGCAGAGAAGTAGGTTCCGCGCCCGCATCGGGTCGCGAGCCCGAGCCCTGGAGACAGACATGAACTACATGCCCCGCATTCCTCATGGCTTCACCTATGCCAAGGCGCTGGCTGCCTCGCAGAAGGTCAACTGGCGGATCGAGGACATCATCGGCGGCGAGCGCCGGCTCGATTTCGGCAAGCCGTTCCTGCCGGAGTCGCTGGCGCGCACCGGCGCGCTCGATTTCCTCGACGCCGAGGCGAAGCTCAAGCTCAACCAGATCCGCGCCAACGGCTATCTCTACGCCTTCGGCCTGATCGAGGAGTTCATCCTGCCGTTCGTGCTCGACCATGCGCGGCCGATGCTCTCGCAGGACGACGTGCGCACCCGCGCGCTGCTGGGCTTCGCCCAGGAGGAGGCCAAGCATATCCATCTGTTCCGCACCTTCGAGCGCGAGTTCGAGGCAGGCTTCGGCATTGCCTGCGACATGATCGGGCCGGCCGAGGCCTTCGGGAAAGCGGTGCTGGCGCACGACCCGCTGTCGGTGGCGCTGCTGATCCTGCATGTCGAATGGATGACCCAGCGGCACTACCTCGAAAGCATCCGCGACAACCGCGAGCTCGACGAGCAGTTCAAGAGCCTGCTGCGCCACCACTGGCTCGAGGAGGCCCAGCACGCCCAGCTCGACACGCTGATGGTCGAGGCCCTGGCCGACGGCCTGTCCGCCGCCGAGATCGACAAGGCGGTCGACGGCTACCTCGAGATCGGCTTCATGCTCGACGGTGCGCTGCGCCAGCAGGCCGCCTTCGACCTCGACGCCCTGCAGCGGGCTACCGGCCGGCGGTTCGAGCCCACGCAGGGCGAGCGTATCGCCGCCGTGCAGCACCAGGCGATGCGCTGGACCTATCTCGGCTCGGGCATGAGCCATCCCGGCTTCCTCGGCACTCTCGGCCAGATCGCGCCGGCGCGCGCCGCGTGGCTGGCCGAGGCCGCCTCGGCCTACTTCTAGGAGACATGGCAATGGCACAGACGGTCCTTGCGCGTTCCGGCGGCTTCGCCCGGGTGCGCCATGTGGTGGTGGCGATCTACGACAAGGCGCTCGACCACGCGACGCTGCAGCGGCATTTCGAGAATATCGACATGCCGAGGCTGATCGACCATCAGACCAGGATGATCGCCGGGGTCATGGACGGCGACGACGCGTTCGACGACGAGACGCTGCGCCGCGCCCATGCCCGGCTCGGCATCACGGCGCAGGATTTCGACGACATGGGCGTGATCCTGCGCGAGACGCTGGAGGATTTCGGCTATCCGCCAGCCGACGTCGACCACGTGTGCAGCGAGTTCGGCCGGCGCCGCCATCTCGTGGTCGCGGCCTGAGGATGCGGCAATGGACACTTTTGTTCCGCCGGCTCCGGCGGGCTTCGCGGAGGCGATGGCGACAGGGCTCGCCGTCGTCGCCGCCGATGACTGGACCGTGGGCTATGCCAACCCGGTGTTCGACCGCTGGTTTCGCCCGACCCCGGGCGATCTGCGGCTGACTGCGCGCCTGCCCGAGCTCGATCGCGCGCTGGCCCGCCAGCGGCTCGACTCGCGCGGCCGCTTCGAGCTCGAGGCCGAGCGCAAGGTCGGCCCGCGCACGCTCAGCCTCGACGTCAGCCTGCGTAGCGCGGCCGACGGCAGGCTGGTGGTCGAGGCGCACGACGAGACGCGGCGCCGCCAGGCCGAGCTGATGCTCGATTCCCACTCGCGGCTCGCCGAGAAGAACCTGCGCGCGCTCGAGCAGGAGAAGGCGCGCGTCGAGCGGCTGCTGCTCAACGTCATGCCGCGCGCCGTGCTGCAGGAGATGCGCGATTTCGGCACGGTGTCGCCGCAGCGCTTCGACGCGGCGACCGTCCTGATGCTGGATTTCGTCGACTTCTCCGAGATGGCGATCGTGCGCGACCCGGCCGCCCTGGTGGCCGAGCTGAACGACATCTTCTCGGCCTTCGACCGGATCTCCGAGATGTTCGGCTGCGAGCGCATCAAGACCAACGGCGATTCCTACATGGCGGTGTCGGGCATGCCGGAGGTCGCGGCCGACCACGTGGCGAATGTGGCGCGGGCCAGCCTGCGCATGCGCGGCTATCTCGAGCGGCGCAACCGCGCCAACACCAACAAATGGCGATGCCGCATCGGCATCGCCAGCGGGCCGCTGGTCGGCTCGATCGTCGGCGTAAACAAATACGTCTACGACATCTTCGGCCCGGCGGTGAACCTCGCCGCCCGCTTGGAGCGCGTGGCGGCGCCGATGCAGATCATGGTCTCGGGCGACGCCGTCACCCAGCTCGACGCCGACTTCACTTGCGAGCCTCGCCGCATCTGCGAGCTCAAGGGCTTCGGCGCACAGCAGGTCTACGAGCTGATGGGCTGAGCCTCCGCGCGGCGGCGCCGGGAATCGGTGCCCGCCGCCTTGATGCGGTCACAAGCGCGAGGTACCTCCTCGGCATGCATTGACGTTCCTCCGCACCTCGGCCCCGCACCGACGCGCCATTCCGGCGTGATCGGCCGTGGCCTGGAGGTGCCCAATGCAGCAGAATTTTCCCGTACAGCTGAATTTTCGCCCGTCCGTCGCCGCCCGCAAGGCGGCAGGACCCGACCTGGCCAAGGTCGCGCGCCTGGCGCTGGCTGCCGTGCTGAAGAACGGACGTGCGCTGGAGATCGCTCATCAGCACATCGAGTTGGGAGGGACCCACTTCGCCCTGTCGTCGCGGTTGGGCGCGCGCGGCCAGCTGATCCTGGAACTCGACCTCGGCGATCCGCGTCTCGCCGGGCGCGTGGTGCTGGAGGACGACCTCAGGCAGGCGGAACGGACAAGCGTTGTGCTTCGATCGCCGCCACAGGGGCGACGGCGCCCCTAGCGCCCGGCAAGGCATTCGCAGGGGGCATCAAGCACGCAAACACCAAATCTCCGTCATCCCGACCGGAGCCGAGCGTAGCGAGGCGTAGTGGAGGGACCTTTCTCGTTGCAAGACCAGCAAGAAAGGTCCCTCGACTGCGCCGACCTTCGTTCGGCTCCGCTCGGGATGACATCTCGCTCTGTGGCAGGCCCTGCGGGAGGCGGAGCGCAGGCGAGGGTCGCCTGCCATGCGGCCAGCCGCCCCGGCCGTGCTCGATGTCCGGGCGATCAGAATTTCTGCCGCAGCGTGAGCAGGAACGTCTGGCGCTGGCCGAACTGCGGAGCCCCGACGCCGACGCCCTCGCCGTCGCGGAGCTGATAGACGTTGTCGAACAGGTTGATGGCATCGAAGCGCAGCTGCGTGCTCTTGCCGAGGCCGATCGGGATGTTCTGCGCCACCGAGGCGTTGACCACGGCGTAGTTCGGCAGCGACGTGTCGTTGGGCGTGACCACCGAGGTGCGCAGGCCGCTGCCGAACAGGACGTCGGCCGAGACACGGGTGGCCCACTCCTTGCCGGCGTTGAACGTGTAGGCGGCGCCGGTCGAGAAGGTCCAGCCCTGGTTGTGGTCGGTGACGATCCAGTTGTTGGCGATGTAGGCCAGCTCCTCGGGGCCGAAGTTGAACTGCGCCGAGTTGATGTTGGTGGCGATGTTGTCGCTGTAGGCGCCGTTGAAGTAGAGGTTCCAGGGACCGTCGTCGTAGCTGGCGTTGAGCTCGACGCCCTTCACGATGCCATTGGCGTAGTTGAAGGCGCTGATCACGATGGGGGCGCCGAACTGGCCGTTGTCGAGCAGGTTCTGCGAGATCTTGTAGTAGGCACTCAGCCCCAGGGTCAGGCCGCGCAGCGGCTTGACGGATACGCCGACATCGAAGAAGTCGGCGCGCTCGGCCCGTACCGGGTCGTTCTGCAGGGTCTCGGGCGCCACCGCCGTGTTGGCGAGGATGGCGAGCGAGCTGGCGCTGATCTGGGTGAGCGGCGGCGGCGTGAAGTAGCGCGAGTAGCCGGCGCGGAAGGTGAAGGCGGGCGCCGGCTGCCAGACCAGGTTGACGCGCGGGCTGAACTGATACTCGCTGGTCACGCCGCCGATCGCGTCGAAGCGCAGCCCGAAATTGAGCGTGACGCCCGGCATGACGCGCCATTCGTCCTGCAGGTAGGCGCTGTAGGTCCAGCCGGTGACGTCGAAGCCGTCGGTGTAGCCGATCGGCTGGTCGGATGGCGACGGCTCGGCGTCCGGATCGTCCGGGTCCGCCATCAGCGGCAGGACGTTGCCGGCAGTGAAGGCGGTCGAGCGCTCGCGCTGCACCAGGAAGCCGCCGCGCAGCGTATGGTCCTTCGCCACCTTCCAGCTGCCGTCGCCCTGGATGCCGAAGGCGAAGCTCTTGCGGTTGGTCCACGGCGCGATGCCGTTGTACAGCAGGTCGCCGATCGCGTCGGGCTGGTAGTACAGCGCGGAATAGCGCGCGAAGCCCGACAGCTGGAAATCGATGGTGCCGTAGCTCTTCTGCAGCGAGGCGATGCCGAAGTATGTGTTCTCCCACTGGCGTTGGTCGAGGATGCCGCTGTTCCAGTCGCTGTAGCCGAACACGGTGTAGTTGGGGAGCTGCCAGGGGACGTTGGGAATCTGGAAAGCGGCGTTCATGCCGCCGGCGATGAAGCTCAGGCGCGTGCTCTCGTCGATCAGCCCCGTAACCTTGGCGAGCGCCGTCCACTGGTCGGTGTCGTCGTGGATAGGGCTGAAGGACGCCGTCGGGTTCTCGATTCCGAGGCCATTGTGCAGGAACTGCCCGGTCACGAAATAGTCGACCTTGCCGCTGCGGCCGCCGTAGGAGCCGGCGGGCTGGGCATAGTTGCGCGAGCCGCCGGTGACGGAGAGGTCGGCGCCCGGGTCGGTGCTGCCCGACTTCACCGCGATGTCGACGACGCCCGCCGTGCGCAGGCCGTACTGCGCCGGCAGCGCCCCGGTCAGCAGCGACATCTGGTTGATCGAGCGCGTCATCAGGAACTGGCTGAAGCGCGACAGCCCGTCGGGCAGCTGCACGCCGTCCAGCCGGTACTGCAGGTTGCTGTGGTCGCCGCGCACGTGGATCTGCCCAAAGCCGTCCTGCACGACGCTGGGCGCCCGCAGCAGCACCTGGTTCAGGGGTGCGTTCTCGCCCAGCGGGACGTTCTCGATGAACGGCCGCGAGAAATCGTAGACCGTGGCACCGAGGCTCGGCTGGATCGAGCCGCGCGCCTGGTCGAGCCGCCTGGCCGTGACGTCGAGATCGATCGGGGTGTCGTCCGCCGGGGCCGTCTGGCCGAAGGCCGCCGACGACATCAACAGGCCGCCGAGCGTCACCGAGACTGCAATGTGCCGCCGCATGCTTCTCCCCCTTGTTCCCACCAGGACGCGCGTCTAAAATTCGCCTTAGTGTTATATTATAACATCACAAGAAATCAACCCGATCGTCCGATCGCACCGACGCGCGCAGCGCACTGGATCGGGGCGAGTGCGCTCGCCGCCGCTGCGACGCTGCATGCCCTGCCGCTCGTCATCCTGCTGACGATGGGCACGCCTCCGGCCGTTGCTCCCGAGGAGGCCGCCATCACGGTGTTCGTCGATCCGGGCGGCGCGCCGGTGGCGACGGCGAGCGAGGCCGCGCCATCGGCCCGATCCGCCGCGGCGGAAACGGCGACGACCCGGGAAGCACCGGCCGAGCGACAGCTCGACACTGCGGTGCCGCCGCCCCAGCCGATCGATGCGCAAGCCGTGCCCGAATTCCGTCCGGCCATGCCACCACCACCGGATCTGCGCGACGCGCTGCCGGTGCCCGAGGTCAGGGAGGCGGAGATTCCCGATTTCAGGAAGCAGATGCCGGACCTGCGCGATGCCGTGCCGCCGCCGGAGCCCCGCGAAGCGGCGCTGCCCGACCTCCGTCCACCGGCGCCCGTGCTGCCGAGGCAGGAAGCGCGGCCCGAGCCGCGCAAACCAGCGCCGCCGCCGCAGCAGCAACCGCCGCAGAAGGCCGCGCCCAAGCCGGCGCCCCGTGTGCCTGGTCCGGCGCCTGCGCCCTCGCCGGCGCCGGCGACCACTCAGTCGCCGCACGGTGGGACTGCCAGCGCGGCGCCGTCGGCGGCTTCTGCCCGGCCAGGAGCCGCCCCGGCCGTCGCTCCGGGCTGGAACGCCCTGCTTGCCGCCTGGCTTGCCGCCAACCGGCGCTATCCCGAGGAGGCGCGACGGCGTGGCGTCGAGGGCGAGGTCACGGTGCGCTTCGCGGTGGCGGCGGACGGGCGGGTGACCGATGTCGCGATCGTGGCCGCAAGCGGATCGAGCGCGCTCGA
>LNFM01002933.1_pt1 | contig 34801 bp, 29 predicted proteins | sample 596031 | NCBI WGS metagenome assembly LNFM01 (sample SAMN04254537, study PRJNA301005) | activated carbon metagenome | isolation source: dual media filters at the Ann Arbor, Michigan drinking water treatment plant | place: USA: Ann Arbor
GCTGCGGATGACCCTGCTGCGGATGACCCTGCTGCGGATGACCCTGCTGCGGATGACCCTGCTGCGGATAGCCCTGCTGCGGATAGCCCTGCTGCGGATGACCCTGCTGCGCGGGCGGATACGGCTGCGGTGGGTAGCCTGGGTGCGCGTGCCTGGGATCGTGGGCCATGGGTGGAGCGCCGGGGTGCGAGGGGGACGGGCCGGGGTCGGCGATGCCGCCGCTGCCGAGCATGGCGGTTTCCTTGGGACGCCCGGTCATGCGAACCCTCCCACGGTGGGCAGCAGTGTGCCACGCCCTCGGCCGACCGCACAGCAACCGCGGCGGAGCAGCCCCGACGGCCCCGCGACGACGACGACACACGGGGGCGCAGGCGTGGCCATGCAGCTGGTACGCTGACGCCCCGAGTGAGAGGTCGGTTCATCGCATTGGAGGGGCTCGATGGCTCGGGCACGACGACGGCCGCGGGCCGGCTCGTCGAGGCGCTGGAGCAACGCGGCCGACGCTGCCTGCGAACGTGCCAGCCGAGCGATCGCTCGATCGGCGTCGCGATCCGCGGGCACCTCCGCGGCAGCGCGCCGCGGCTCGATCCCCATGCCCTCGCGCTGCTGTTCGCGGCCGATCGCCTGGACCACGTGACCTCGACGATCGAGCCCGCCCTCGCCGCGGGGATCTGGGTCGTCTGCGATCGCTACGTGATGTCGTCGTGGGTGTATCAAGCCGAGGCGTGCGATCCGGGGTGGGTGCGGAGGATCAACGCGCGCGCGCCCTGGCCCGATCTCACGTGCGTCCTCGTGGTCGACCCGGGCGAGGCCGGGCGCCGCGTCCGCGAGCGCGCGCAGCATCGCGACACACCAGCCGAGATCTTCGACGCGCTCGCCGTGCAGCGGCGTGTCGCGACGCGGTACGACGCCGCGCTCGCCGAGGCGCTCCCAGGGGTCGTTGCAATCGATGCGTCCGCGTCGCCCGAGGCGGTCGGCGCGGCGATCCTCGCGGCGTCCGACCGCCTCGGGTGACCGGAAACTGGCGCCGCGGGGCGGCCCGCGCGACCATCGGCCCGTGCCGCCGATGAAGCGCCTCGCGCTCGCCTCCGTGCTGATCGCCGCCGCGTGTCGCCCGAGCGCGTCGACGCGTCCGGTCGCCGAACCCATGCCTGCAGAGCCAGCGCCGACCTCGGTCGCCCCCTCGCCCGCCGTCGAGGCGCCGCCCGGGCCGGCGCCGCACGAGCCCGGCACGATCGCCCGCGAGTCCCTCGATCGCGCCACCGCCCGCGGTCCGGGCTGGCTCCTGCGTCAGCTCGGGCCGGAGCCCTACCGCCCGCGTGGGCGGTTCGAGGGCTGGCAGATCACGGCCGTGTTCCCCGACGCGCCCGACGTGTGCACCCCAGCGTGCGACCTGCAGGAGGGCGACGTGATCCTGAGCGTCGCGGGCGACCGGCTCGAGACCCCCGATGCCTACGCCGCGATGTTCGAGCGCCTGCCCACGATGCAGACCCTGAAGGTGGTTCGACTCCGCGCGGGCGTACGCGAGACCATCGACTATCGAATTGTGCCCCAGGCGCTTCCCGACGACCGTGGGCCCGGATAACATCGCGCCCGCATGATCGACTATGCGTACCTGTGTCAGGCGATTGCGGACTCGCGTGCAGGCCGGCGCCCCACGATGCCGCCCTCGGCGACCCCGACCTTCCCCGGTTCGGGCGTGACGTCCACGGCGCCCATCGAGCTGTACCCGGAGGTCGCCGCGGAGATGAACGCGGAGGTCGACATGGATTCCGAGGTCCTCGACGTCGAGGATCAGCAGGACGTCCCGCTCGACGCCGAGACCGACATGGATGTGCAGGGGCCGGCCGACGCGGTCGCCGAGCCGCCGCCGGACTACGACGCGACCATGGTCTACGGCAGCGGCGGCGAGACGCCGGGTCAGACCTGGCAGCCCGCCGCCGACGCCGACGGCGAGCCGACCCGCGAGGGCTGACGCCCCGAGGTCCTGCCGAGGTCGCCGCGCCGCGGCCCCGGCTCAGGTGAGCGTGGCGACGATGCCGACGATCGCCGCGACCACGACCAGGCCGATGACGACGATGATCGCCGTCTTCGACCCGCCGCTGCGCTCCGGGAGGTTCGGCTCCGCGGGCACCGGCACGCCGGCACGGGGTCCGCTGTCGCGTTCCTCCGCCGGCGGCCGACCGGCGGGCGCCGGCACGTCGACCGCGGTGGTGCGCGACGCGGTCCGCTCCGCCGGGATGTCCCCGCGGCGGAAGTACTGCGTGTCGGGCATCGGGGCCGCGGACGGGAACACCGTCCGGCCCGTGACGCCGCCGACCGATCCCTGGACGGCAGGGACACCCGTGGCCACGACGGTTCGTCCGCGGCCAGGGGCCGGATCCGGGGCCGCATCCGCAGTGACCTGACCCGAGGCCATCGGGCCCTCGCTCGCATCGTGGGCGACGGGCTGCGGTGCCGCGGTCGAGATGACGGTCCGCGTGGGCTCGGGCGCCGGCGTGGGCTCGGGCCCCGGGACCGGCGACGGCGCGCCGAACACGGTCCAGCCGCGGTTGTCGGACGACGCGACCTCGGCCTCGGGCGGTGGCGTGGGGGTCTCCGAGGGCGTCGCGGGCCCGAACGGCGCGGCGGCGGCCGAGGTGATCGGCGCCTCCATGAACATGGTCCACCCGCGGCGCTGGCCGCCGACGGGCTCGGCCTCGGGGACCGGCGTCGCCGCGGGGGTGGGCGTCGACGAGGCGGTCGGTGGGGCCGCCGGTGCGCTCGCGGCCGCGGCCGCAGCAGCCCCGGGCTCCATGAACATCGTCCACCCGCGGCTGCTCGGGGGCGCGCCCTCGGGCTCCCCCATCGGCTCGACGGGCGTCGGCGCGGAGGCGGCGGGGACCGACGCGGGCGCCGGACTCGACGCCTCGTCGTCGCGCGTGAACATCGTCCATCCGCGCGTGCTGGGCTTGGCCCCCTCGCCAGGGGCCGCAGGCGCTGCTGCGGCGGCGGGGGCCGGCGCTGCGGCGGCGGGGAGCGGGACGGTCGGGGACGAGGGCGTGGGCGCGACGACGGTCGCGGGCTCCTCGGCGGTGGTGAACATGGTCCACCCGCGCGAGCTGGGACCACTGCCACCGGCAGCGGTGGGCGCGACGGGGGCTCCCGCTGCGGGGACCGGTGCGGGCGTGGGCGGAGCCGCGGGCGTGGCCGGAGCCGCAGCCGTGGGCGGAGCCGAAGCCGTGGGCGGAGCCGCAGCCGCCGGGGCGGCCTCGTCCTCCTGCGCCTGCATGAACATCGTCCATCCCCGAGTGCTCGGCTTGGCGCCCGCGGCGGGGACCACGGGTGCGGGCGCGGCCGCCGGTTCCGGTGTCGGTACCGCGGGTGCGGGCGCGGCGGCTGCTCCGCTCGCCACCGGGGCGGGCGCGCCGTCGTCCTGCGCCTGCATGAACATCGTCCATCCGCGCGTGCTCGGCTTGGCCCCCTCGCCCGGCGCGGGTGGGGTTGCTGGGGCCGCGGCGGCCGGCGTCGTGGCGGTGACCGGCGTCGGAGCCGGCGCTGCCTCGGTCGTGAACATGGTCCAGCCGCGGCTGGTTGGGGCGCCGCCCGCGGGCGCTGCCCCGAGACCGCCGGCGATCTCGGTCACGAACTGCTTGAGCATCATCGGCCGCACCCGCGGATCCTTCGCGAGGCCGCGACGCAGGGACGACGGCACGTCGACCCCGGGCTCCGTCGACAGGTGCGCGGCGAGGACGGAGGCCGCATCGCCCGTGAACAGCGGCGCGCCACGGAGCATGTGGTGCACGATCGCAGCGAGGTTGTAGATCAGCGTCCGCTGATCCACGACCTTCCCCTCGACCTGCTCGGGCGCCATCGTGTCGAGCGGGCCGAAGCTGCGGCCGCCCTGCGGCGCTCCGACGGCGAAGCCGGTGACGACGACCCCTGCCGGGGACGGAAAGACCGCATCCGCCCCGAGGTTGCGGTGGATGACGCCGACCTTCTGGGCCTCGATCAACGCGTCGCCGATCTGGGCTGCGATCGCGAGCGCGTCGGCCTCGGCCAACGGACCGCTGGCGAGGTGCTCGGCGAGCGATGACGCCGGGAGCGGCGCGTGGGCCTCCCAGGTGCCGCCGCCGGGGAGCTTGCCGCAGCCGATCACCCGGGCGATGCGGCCGTGGGTGAGCGTCTGCAGCTGCCGCAGCTCGCGGAGGCTCCGCTCGAGCACGAGCGCGGACGGGAAACACTCGGCGCCGTAGACCGTGACCTGCACGGCCTGGCCCTCGGCATCGGTGGCGTCATACGTCGTCGCGCCGGTGCGCACGCGTGATACGCCGGAAACCGTGAACGTTTCGATCGCCGTTCCCGGTGCTAGCTGTGCCGAGCTCATCGTCCGCAGCCTCCCCGCCCAACGGGACGAGAGCAAGAGACTACGGCGGCGGCGACGTCGCGATCAAGAAACAACGGGGATTGACTCGGGGTGGCGTCGCCGGAGCGGGGCCGGGCGCGGAGTCGATCGTCCACGCGGCAGGCCCACGGCCTCGCCGGCATCGGAGACACCCTCACCACGGCCACCCCAGTGCGCAGGTTCAGGCGGGCTTCTTCGGTGCGGGCTTGCCCGGCTCGCCGCAGGCCGCGAAGACCTCGGCGTACGAGATGGTGCTGCGGCGCGCGAGCTTGGCCTTGCGTGCGGCCCCCGCGTTCTTGTGTCGGCGGGCGCGCTTCTTGCGAGTGATGGCGGTAAAGGATGCCATGGCGGAGGGCGCTTGTAGCCCCCGGCGCGCCGCAGTGTCAAGCGCGTACGCCGCGCGAGTCGCGGGGTCCGTCGTCAGACGCGGGGATAGATCCCGGAGCCCTGGGAGAAGACCCGCTCGACGGCCCCCACCCCCTCGATCCGCTTGAGGGTCGCGACCAGCGACTCGAGCTGCTCGAGCCTCTGCACCGTCGCGTAGAAGGTGTTGATCGCCCGGTCTCCGTCCCCGACGGCGCGGCAGTTCGCCTGCTTGATGTTGACGCCGTGGTGCGAGAAGGCGCGGCTCATCTCGGCGAGCAGGCCCAGGGTGTTCGCCGTGCGGACCTCGAGCGTGACCGGGCAATCGAGCGAGAGGTTCGGCTCCCAGTCGAGGTGGACGCGCCGCTCGCCGAGCTGCTCGAGGGCCTCGGGACCCCCGTGGACGTGGGCGACGATGCCCTTGCCCGCCTCGAAGAAGCCGATGAGGGGATCTCCCGGGACCGGCGAACAGCACGGCGCCAGCGTGATCATCGCCCGCGATCCACCCCGCCCTTCGACACGCTCGCGGGTCACGACGATCGGGGCCGTCGGCTTCGCCCCCAGGGTCTCGCCCGCGGTGCCGCGGCCGCGCGTGGTCATCCGCCGGAGCATGCGGGCGAACAGCCCGCTCTCCTCGCCGGTCGCGCCGGCGGTGCCGGCCGGCGGCGCGAGGCGATCGGCGATCGCCGACGCGGCGATCTGCCCGGCGCCCACCGCCTCGAGGACGCCCTCGTCGACCGTCTCCCGCGGCAGGCCCAGGGCCTCGGCGTGCTCGCCCAGCGCGTTGGTCTCGTCGAGGATCCCCGCCGCGACCCCGCGCGACGAGAGCTCCTGCTCGATGAGGCTGCGACCGAGCCCACGCAGCCGCTTGCGCTCGCGCTGCCGCAGGAACTGCTTGATCTTCGCCCGCGCCCGCGAGCTCACGCACATCTTCAGCCACTCTTCGCGCGGCTCGACCGTGGGGTTCGCGAGGATCTCGATCGTGTCGCCCTGGCGCAGGCGGTAGCGCAGCGGCACGAGCTGCCCGTTCACGCGCGCGCCCGTGCAGTGCATGCCGACGTCGGTGTGGATCGCGAACGCGAAGTCGATCGGCGTGCTGCCCTTCGGGAAGGTGTGGATGTCCCCGCCCGGCGTGAACACGTAGACCTCGTCCGCGAACAGGTCGGCCTTCACGGCCTCGATGAACTCGCTCGGGTCCGAGACCGCCTGTTGCCAGTCCATGAGCTGCGACAGCCAGGCCAAGCGGCGGGCCTCGCTGCCCTGGAACTGATCGAGCTCCCACTCGGCCACGATGCCGCGCTCGGCGACCGCGTCCATCCGCGTCGATCGGATCTGGACCTCGAGCCGGTTGCCGTGGCGATCGATGACGCTGGTGTGCAGCGCCCGGTAGTGGTTCGGCCGCGGCAGCGCGATGTAGTCGCGGAACCGGCCGGGCACCGGCTGGAACTGGCCGTGCAGCTGGCCGAGGGCCGCGTAGCACGCCCGCCGATCGGCGGTGACGATCTGATAGGTGACGACGTCGGAGAGCTGATCGAGCCCGCGGCCCTGGGCCTGCAGCAGCTGGTAGACCCGATAGGCGCTGCGCGTGCCCATCCGCACGGTGACGGGGCCGTACTCCGCCGGCCAGTGGGTGTCGTCCGCCTCGGGCTCGCCCACGGCGCACGCGGTGTGGTCGAAGACGGCCCGCAGCTGCGCGAGGCCGTCCTCGAGCATGTCGCGCTGCGCGAGCATCTTCTCCATGTCGGCCCGCGTCGACGCCCACGCCCCCGGCTCGAGGTAGCGGAACGACAGCTCCTGCAGCTCGCGGTGCACGACCTCGATCCCCAGGCGCCCGGCCAAGGGCGCGTAGATCTGCATGGTCTCGCGGCTGATCCGCTCCTGCTTGTCCCGCGGCATGTGCTCGAGCGTCCGCATGTTGTCGAGCCGGTCGATGAGCTTGACCAAGAGGACGCGGATGTCCTGGCTCATCGCCAGCAACATCTTGCGGAAGCTCTCGGCCTGCTGCTCCTGGCGCGAGAGGTACGGGACCTTGCCGAGCTTGGTCACGCCGTCGACGATGGTCGCGACCTCGCGGCCGAACGCCTCGGTGAGCTCGTACACCGTGGTCTCGGTGTCCTCGACCACGTCGTGCAGCAGCGCCGCGGTGACGCCCGCGCCGTCGAGTCCGAGCTGCGCGAGTACCGTCGCGACCCGCACGGGGTGCACGAAGTAGGGCTCGCCGCTCTTGCGCTTCTGGCCGGTGTGCGCGGTCACGCCGAGGTCGAAGGCCCGCTCGATCGCGTCGGCGTCGGCGGTTCGGTGGTGGCGCAGGACCTCCTCCACGAGGTCCCGCCGCGCCGCGCCCGAGTCGAGCTCGGCCTCGCCGATCGGGCGGGTCTGCAGCGCCGCGGGCGGGTCGACGTGGAGGATCGACGCGCCCTCGTCGGGCACCGCGCGGAGGATCGACGAGGCCACCCCGGTCGGAGCGTCGGCGCCCGGCTCCCGCGCGGCCTCGTCGAGGATGCTCACAGCAGGCGCTCCTGCCCCGACAGCACCGCCTCGGCGAGGGCAGCCTGCCGTCCGGTCCGGTGCTGCGCCGAGAGGTACACCGCGCGCAGGGCGTCGTACGCCCGCTGGAGATCGTCGTTCATCACCAGGAAATCGTACTCAGCGTAGTGCCGCAGCTCCTCGCGCGCGACCCGGAGTCGGCGTTGGATCACATCGTCGGCATCCGTCGCGCGGCGCCGCAGCCGCTCCTCGAGGGCGCGGATCGACGGCGGCAGGATGAACACCAGCACCACGTCGGCCGGGAAGCTCTGCTTCAGCTTGCGGCCGCCCTGGTAGTCGATGTCGAACAGCAGGTCGCGGCCCTCGCTCAGCGCCTCGCCGACCAAGCGCGCCGAGGTCCCGTACATGTGGCCGTGGACCATCGCGTACTCGGCGAATTCGTCCTTGGCGATCATCTCCTGGAACGTCGACTGATCGACGAAGTAGTAGTCGACCCCGTGCTGCTCGCCCGTCCGCGGCGGCCGCGTCGTGTACGAGACGCTGAACTCGAGCCGGGGGAACTCGCCGCGCAGCCGGTTGCACAAGGTGGTCTTGCCGGCGCCCGAGGGCGACGAGACCACGAACAGAAGTCCCCGCGCCTCACTCGACATTGCTCACCTGTTCTCGGATGCGCTCCAGCGTGCCCTTGGCGTCGATGACGATCGACGCCCCCTCGTGGCTGACGATCTTACTCCCGATCGTCGTGAACTCCCGCAAGAGTTCCTGTCCGATGAACTCGAGGGTCCGCCCCTGCCCCGAGCTCGCGGGCGCGGCGAGCACCTCGTCCATGCGATGCAGGTGCATCGCGAGTCGCGCGAGTTCCTCGGCGACGTCGGCCCGCGCGGCGAGGAGCGCCACCTCCTGCGCGAGCCGGGTCTCGTCGGGGGGCTGCGCCTTCGCGGCCTCGCACAGCTCGCGGACGCGGCGGTGCAATCGATCGGCCAGCGGCTGCATCTGATCGACGACCAAGGTGGCCACGCGATCGACGTCGACGCGCAAGCGGGCGACGAGCTCGGCGAGCACGCCGCGCAGAGCCTCGCCCTCGGTCACGCGGAACGCGACGAGGCCGTCGAGCGCCTCGGCGGCGAGCGCCTCGAGGAACGCCGGCGGCGCGGGCAGGCCAGCCTCGGCCGAGGCGCGCTGCGGTGTCGCAGAGAACTTCAGCAATTCCAAAGCGGTAGGCAAGGACACCTCGAGACCCGCTTGAAGCGCGACGGCGCGGGCTTCGAGGACGGCGCGGACCACCGCCTGCATGCGCGTCGGATCGACGCCGACCGCCGCGAGGGCGTCGGTGCCCGTCGTCGCCGTGGCCGCCATGCGCAGCGCAATCGTGACGTCGATGCGCCCGCGGCCGCACCGCGCCTCGGCCAGCGATCGGATCGCCTGCTCGACCGCGGGGCCCCAGGGCTGCTTCACGCGGACCTCGAGGTGACGCCCGTTCACCGAGCGCGCCTCGACCTCGAGCGCGCACGCCCCCTCCGCGGTGTCCCACGGACGCGTCGCGGTGCCGAAGCCGGTCATGCTGCGCACGGGCATGGGGACCCCGAGTCTGCCGCATCGCGCCCGCCGACGCATAGCACGTGGAATTTCTCGGCCCCGCGGCCCGTGGGCCCCGGTGGCTTTGGTATCCTCCGCGCCCCGTGCTGGCTTTTCTCCTCGCGCTGCGACTCGCGGCCCCCGAGCCGACGTCGGCCCCGGGCCCCGCGCCCGCGCCGAGCGCAGCGCCGGCCGGTCCCGCGACACCGCCGACCGACACCGCCGCCGCGGAGCCCACGCCCGCGGCCCAGCGCCGACGCGCGAGGTTCAGCGCGTTCGCGCGGGAGGGTGATCCGCTCCAGCGTCGCGCGATGATCGGCATCGGCGGCGTGCTCATGCAGGCGGCACCGCTGAGGATCCGCGCGGTGCCCCTCGATCCCCGCGACGTCGGGCGCAGCGTCGCGCTCGGCGGGCTCGGCATCTTCGGCCGATACCGACCCAAGCCGATCGTCGGCCTCGATCTCGAGGTTCGCTCGGGCTCGGTCCGCTACCGTCGCGGCGACGAGGACGTCGGCGTGTCGCAGGATCAAGTCCTCGCCGAGTTCGGCACGGGGCTGTACCTCGGACGCGGCGACGTCGCGCAGTTCGCCCTCTCGGCGGGCCTGGGCGGCATGTACACGCGCGTGCGCTACGACGCCGGCGAGACCACGGGCTCGCAGACGTTCGGCTCGGCGGTGTTCCGACTCGGGGCCGAGGCGGAGTTCCTGCTCAAGCGCGTCGCGATCGTGTTGTCGTTCCGCACCTACGGGGTGGCCACCGCTCGTGATCGCGTGCGCAGCAAGGGCGCGCTGCTCGAGGGGGCCTCCGCCGCGGACCGCCGTGCACCCGTCGCGTCGTTCGCGACGATGCTCGTCGGCTCGCTCGGCCTCGCTTATCGCTTCTGAGCCTTGGGCTGCTCGGCCTCGAACTTGGCCAGCAGGCGCTCGATCCCGCGGTAGCGCAGGGGCTCGGCGTCGGACATCCCGGGCTCCTCGGTGGGAGCGGTCGGGGCGGGCATGATCAGGGAGAGCAGCACGATCCAAACGTACATGGCGTCCTCGTTGTCGGGTCTGGACGCACTATGGATCGCGAGGAGATCTCACCGCAAGAAAGCGACTGGTTCGGTGATGTGCCGTCACGGCTCGGGCGGCCACCGCGTCTGCGCCGACAACGACACGCGATCGAGGCGCGGCAGATCGTCGACGAACTCGAGGTCGTGGACGCGCACGCTGGCGAGCATGAGCTCGGTCGGCGCGTAGACGACCGACACCACGTGGAGCGCGGCGAGGCGCGAAGCGACGTCCTGCAGCGCGTGCTCGCGGTCGTCGCGGGTCTGCGCACCGCGGTAGCGCTCGAGCGCCGCGTCGAGCTCCGCATCGGCGACCCCCGGGACGTTGAGCCGCCCCTTGCTGTGGAAGTACGGGTACAGATCCGCGTCGCTCGGCGTCGACAGCCGCGCCATCGCGACGTCGAACTCGCCGCGCTGCATCAGCCCGAACAGGTAGCCGAAGCTCGCGGTGGCCTGCGGCGCGTTGATGCCGAGGCGCTGCCACGCGGCGCGCACCGACGACGCGACCTGCCCGCTGTTGCCGCCCGCGCCGTCCCACATGAGCACGAGCCGCAGCGTGGTCTCCTTGCGCCGACGGACACCGCGCTCGATCTTCCAACCCAGCGCGTCGAGGGCCGTCGCGGCCGCGGCCGCGCCGGTGCGGTCGCCCTCGCCGTCGGGCTTGGCCGGGAGCCCGTGCGCGCCCCAGGCCGCGGCGGCCTTCGCCGCGTGCAGGCCGTCGAGATCGATCTCTGCCGGGGCCGTGACGTCGACGGGCACGCGGGTCGCGGCCGGCGGCGTGGGGTCGCGCGCCCCGGCGACGGACACCCGCGGCAGCGCGAGGTCGAGGGCCTCCCGCAGCGCCCGCGTGGCCGTCGGCGCGCGGCGCAGGTTGTAGAGCAGCAGGTCGTAGCGCGGCGGTGTCAGCTGCCACGCCGAGAACCGCGCCGCCATCCCCGGCTTGGCCAGCTCGCCGGGCACGAACGCCGCCGGCAGCTCCGCGGCGATGTGCACGTCGCCGCGGCGCATCCGGACCATCGTCTGCGATCCATCGGCGACGACCTCGAGGCGGATGCGCTCGGTCGCGGCGACGCGCCCCGAGCCCTCGGCGCGCGTCAGCTCGAGGACGCCGTCCTCGAAGGCCGTGACCGCCATGGGCCCGGTGCCGACCGGCGCGCGCCCGAAGCCGGTGCCGGCCCCGCGCCGCTTGCCCTTGGGCCACACCTTCATCGCCGCGATGCGCTCGAGCAGGAGCGGGTCGGCGCGCTCGACCTCGATGTGGATCCACCGGCCCTCGTCGCGGGCGCCCGGGCTCCCCGCCGCGGGACCGTCGACCAGCTCGACGCGCCGCAGGTCGAGCAGGCCGTGGCGCCCGCGCAGCGCGTCGCGCCGCGGATCGAGCCAGGCCTGGAGCGCATCGACGACGTCGGCGGGCGTGACGGGGCTGCCGTCGTGGAAGCGCCGATCCCCACGCAGGTGGCACCACGCGTGCTTCGGCGCGGCCTCGGGCGTGAGGGTGCAGTCGTCGGCGAGGGCGTACTCGACGAAGGGCCAGCGATCCCCTGCGCGTCGGGTCAGCCCCTCGAACACGAGGTCGTCGACGATGCGCTGGCCCCACGGATCGAGATCCGCCAGGGGATCGAGCGTCGTCGGCAAGCGGCGGATCGCGATGACCAGCGCGTCCGCGGGCGACGCCGCGACCGGCTCCTCCTCGGCCTTCGCGCGCACCTCCCGTTCGACCTCGCTGGGCGCCCCAGGACCACAGGCCACCCCGCAGACCAGCCCGCAGGCCACCGCGCCGAAGACCGAGACGAGGGTCCCGTGCGTCGACGAGGCGGTGCGCCGAGACCCACGGGGAACCGCGGCCTGGACCGAGCGCGCAGCCGAAGCAGCCGTGGTGGACGAGATCGACACCCGAGGACTCGCTTACCCCAAAGGCGCGGGCCTTGAAACCTGCGCTGTGCCCGTGGTACCTACGGCTGGCTCCACGGGACCCCTCGGACGCCCGTCCGGGCCCACCGATTCCCGCCCGAGCCGACGTCCCCTAGCAAAGGCCGCCCACGCGCCATGACCCACGTTCGATACGCGCTCGCTCCGCTTGTGTGCCTCGCCCTCGCCAGCTGCGAGAAGCCGAAGGTCGAAGAGGTCAAGTCGGACGAGAAGGAGGCTCCGGCCTCCAACGTCAAGGTCCAGCTCCCGCCGTCGCCCAACTTCGACGAGGGCAAGGCCCCGGAGAAGTGGGAAGACGGGACCTGGTCGATCTACGGCCTGCGCACCAAGCTCGACGAGAACGTCAAGGAGGGCGAGGCCGGCAAGGAGATCGAGATCAAGGGGTGGATCCAGGAGATCTACGTCGCGCCGCCGTGCCCCGAGGGCGAGGTGTGCGCCCCGCCCAAGCAGCCGCACGTCTGGATCGTCGACAACCAGGGCGAGCAGGGCAAGAAGCGGGCGATGATGGTCGTGAACTACCGGTTCGTGATCCCCGAGTTCCAGGCGAAGCTGTGGAAGGACGTCCCGCAGATCGTCCTCGAGAAGGACAAGCGCTACACCTTCCGCGGCAAGTTCAAGCAGTTCTCGGACACCGGGTTCTCGTACGACCGCGGTCTGCTCGAGTTCATCGCGTACAAGCCGCTGGACCCGACGACCGGGGCCGAGCAGCCCGGCTGGGTCTACCCGCCCGGCGCCCCGTGGCACCCGATCGCGATCGCCGAGCAGGAGAAGGAGAACGCCGCCCTGGCCGAGAAGGCGGCGAAGACGGCGGTGAAGCAGCCGTAGCGGGGAATTTGGGAGAACGCAGAGCGTTCCCCCAAGCCCCGCTCCGTGCCCCTGCCCGTGCCCGTGCCCGTGCCCGTGCCCGTGCCCGCCCCCGATCACTCGGCGGCGGGCTCGACCAATTCCCGCTCCGCCAACCGGTAGAACCACCCCTCCCCGCGGATCTGCGCCCACCCGTCCCCCACGTCGAGGACGTACGGCTCCCCCGCGGCGGGCTCCACCGCCAGCTCCGCGTCCACCCGCCCAGGCGCCGCCCCGGGCACCAGCGCGACCGTGGCCCACGTCGGCCACCGACGCAGCGGCTCCGCCACCTCGCCGAGCGGCTCGCCGTCGACGCGGACCCACGGGCCGTCGGTCCGACGCAGCGCGATCCGCCGGCCGCCGCGCCCGAACTCGAGGGCACGCGCGTCCTCGATCGCCCGCTCGAGCGGCGCGTCGACGAGGAGGTCCTCGGCGAGGGCACGACACGGCCCCTCGCCGATTCGCGCCGCCGCCCCGCCGTCGACCCGCGCGACGCAGCCCGGCCACAGCTCCACCACCACCGCGATCGGCCGCCCATCGGCGGGCACCCGCTCGATCCGGAGGCTGCGCTCCGCAGCCGACGTCGGCGCCGCGGTCCACTGCTGCGCGCGCAACCCCGACACCGTCGCGAGCAATGACTCGACGCGCTGATCGTCGAGCGCCGCGTCGCCCTCGGGGTGCAGCGGCGCGTCGAGGCGCCAGACCCCGAGGTCGAGGTGCGCCCCCTGGCGCACCACCGCAGGCCCGCTGATCTCGATCGCCCGGGCCTCGCCGGGCGAGAGCGTCGCGAGCTGGCGATCGACGAACGTCTCGGCCGAGAACGCGAGCTCGACGTCGAGCGCCACGGGGTACGCCGGCTGGCCATCGCGCGCGCACGCGAGGCCATCGCTCGCGTCCCGGCCGCAGCGCAGGCGCACCTGCGCGGTCGAGTCGCACGTCAGCAGCAGCTCGACCTCGTCGTGGACGATCGCGGCGCTCGATCCGGTCTGCAGCCGCGCGGCGTGCAGGGCGTCGTACCAGCGAAACACCTCCGACTCGCCGACGCTCACCACCTCGTCGGCCCCCGCGCTGCGGCGCTCGATCAACCACTCGCCGCCGTCGCGCCGCAGGGTCATCGCCTGGGGCGCCCGCTGCTCGATGCGGAGCACGCGGCCGTAGTCGTGGGGCGCGAGCCTCGGCTCGATCCACGCCGCGTCGGCGCCAGCGCGACCCGGCAGCGGCCAGGCGTCCAGCAGCCGCGCGTCGACGCAGCCGGCCAGGCCGGCGCCGCGATCCAGCGCGACGCGATCCCCCGCGCAGGCCGGCCCCTGCCACAGCGCGTGCACCTCCCCCGTGTCCGTGCGCAGCCGGATCCACGGCACGTCCGCGGCCTCGGGGTCGACCCACGGGGCGTGCCACGGATCGAGCCGCGCCCCGAGCAGGCGCCCGAGTCGGGCCTCGACCGCCGCGTTCGAGAGCATCACCTCGAGCCCACCGACGGTGCTCCGCCAGAGGCGATCCGGCCCGCGCGCCAGGGAGGCGTCGGCGAACTCGATCGCGGTGACCTCCGCGACGTCGACGAGCAACGGCCGCCGCGCGACCCAGGCCTCGGCGCGCTGGGCCACGAGCTCGCCGAGCTGCCGCTCGACCACCCACAGCGCGTCGACCTCGGGCCCCTCGCCGAGGCCGCCCCCGTCCAGGCCGTCGAGGCCGCCAGCGTAGATCCCGACGCCGTCGGCGGTCGCACGGCCGAGCACCAGCTCGAACTCCTGGCCCCCGCCGCGCACCCGAATGCGACCGCCTTCGCCGAGCCCGGCGTCGGCGGAGACGTCGGCGGCCCGCAGCGTGGTCGCGCCGCGCAGGGAGCTCCACAGGCCGTCGAGCGCGTCGGGATCCGCCGGACCCATCGACGCGCCGTCGTCCCAGACCCAGTGCGCGTCCTGCCCCTGCCCCGGCGCGATGCGGGTCACCACGCCGCCGGGTCGGACGAGCTCGAGCTCGAGATCCGTCGGCACGCCCTCGGCGAGCTCCGGCAGCAGCCGCACGGTCGCGCCGTGGTTGGTGACATAGCCCGGCGCCTCGCGATCGCGCCGCCACGGATCGCGGTACACGAGCAGCATCGCCGCGATCGCAGCGGCGCCCAGCGCCCACGTCGAAGGCCGCACCGTCACCGCCGTCGCCTCCACAGCACCCACAGGCCGAGCAGCGCCGCGAACCCCGGGGGACCGACCAGGCACGCCCAGGTCATGCGCTCGAGCTGCTCGGGGCGCAGCACCAGCTTGACGTGCTCGCGGGGCCGCGCGGCGATGCCGAGCAACGCCCGACGATCGGTCAACCACCCGATCGCGTTGATCACGAGGTCGCGCCCATGATCGTAGACGACATCGTCGCGGAAGAACGCGTTGAGGGCGAACTGATCCGATGCGATGACGACGACCCGCGAGCCGCCGCGGCTCGACGCCGCCGCCACCGGGATCGGTCCGGCCTGGTCGCCGTCGCCCTGCGCCGGCACCAGGCCGCGGCCGAGCCCCTCGAGATCCGACTCCGCCCAGCCGTCGGCGCCGATCGAGAGCAGCGGGGTGGGCTCGATCCCGTCGGTGGCGACCAGCTCGAGCTCGCGCACGAGCACCAGGCTCGCCGCGCGACCGACCAGCGAGCGCACCGCGGGGTGATCGCCCCAGCCCTCGACGAGCGTGAACGCCAGCCACGGCGCGGCGCCGGGCATCTCGTGCGGATCGACGACGACGCGGCCGCGTAGCCCGAGGCCATAGCGCGCCAGTAACGGCTCGAGCCCGTGCTCCGCGAGGCGATCGCGACCGGGCAGGAGCACCGCGCCCGAGAGCACCAACAGCTCGCCGCCGCCGTCGGCGTAGCGCTCGATCGCACCCACGTGCTCGGGCGGGAGCGCACCCGAGGGCCCGCCGACGATCACGACGTCGCAGCCGTCGAGGCCGCCCGCGGCGTCGAGATCCGCGACGCCGACCTCGAGGTCGTGCGCCCGCAGCAGGTCGGCGAAGTGGGCGTAGCCGGCGTAGGGCTCGAGGTCGTCGATCGCCGGCTCGCCGTGCCCGACGGTCATGCACATCCGCAGCACCCGCGGATCGGCGACGCGGACGAACGCCGAGAGCAGCGCCTCCTCGCCGCGGAATTCCTTCACGCGCGGGCCGGTGGCCTGGACCTCGGGCCCCGTCGCGTAGACGACGAGGTCCTCGGGCAACAGGTGGGCGCGGCGCTCGGCGGTGCCGGCCCCGGCCTGGATGAGCACCACGCCGTCGGCGAGGTCGCGTCCGGCGAGGTGGAACTGCGCGACGAGCTGCTCGGCCTGTTGGCGATCGCGATCGGGATCGATCTCGACGACGCGCACCGACGGCGCGACCTCGGTCATGCGTCGCAGCACCTCGCGGACCTCGGCGAGCAGCGGGTTCGGGCGGCCGGCCCCGAGGCTCGCTGGGATCATCACGCGGACCTCGACCGGGGTCTCGAGCGTCGCGAGGACCTCGCGGGCGCGATCGGACAGCGCGTACACCCGGCCCGCGGTCCAGTCGGCCCGATCGGCGTGCCGCGTGCCCCACCACGCCACGTGCACGGCCGCGACCGCGACGAAGATCCACTGCAGCACGCGCTGACGATCGCGGCGGGGATCGACGAGCACCGCGGCGAGCCACACCGCGGTGACGACGAGCGCGCCGTGGCACCACCACCAGCGGCCGTCGACGATGCCCTGCGCGAGGTCCTGCATCATCGCCAGCAGGCTCGTGGTCTCGAGCACCGTCCCGAGCGTCCCCGCGTCGAGCTCGGGCGCGAGCAACCCGAGCAGCAGGAGCAGCGTCGTCGTGACGAACGTGGCGATCGCCGCGGTGAGCTGCGAGCGGGTCGCCGCGCTGGCCACCAGGCCGATGGCGAGGAAGCTCGCGCCGCACAGGGCCGTGCCGACGTACCCGGCCGCGACCGGCCCGGGATCGGGGTGCACGCCGGCGCCGCGCAGCAGCAGGTAGAACGCCCCGGTCGGCAGCCACAGCAGCACGTAGAAGCCGAGCGCCGCGAGGTACTTGCCGATCACGAACTGCGCCGGCAGCACCGGCGCCGTGAACACGGCCTCGAGCGTGCCCGAGCGGCGCTCCTCGGCCACCAACCGCATCGAGATCGCGGCACAGATCGCGACCACCGGCAGCCAGAAGATGAAGAACGATCCGCCGAAGTAGTACTGCATCACCGGGCCAGGCGCGGCGAGCGGATCGTTGAGCACGCGCAGCAGCAGCGCGAAGTCGTAGCCCTGCTGCACGAGGAACAGCGTCGCGACCACGTAGCCCAGCGGCGTCACGCCGAGCGAGACCAGCTCGCGCGCCGCGATGGCGAGCGTGGTCCGCAACCAGGTCACCGCGTCAGCCGGCCTCACGCTGACCTCCCGTGACCTCGGCGAAGCGGGCCTCGAGCCGTGTGCGCCCGGGGACGAGCGCGCGGATCGGCACCTGCGCGGACAGGCACGCGTCCCCCAGCGCGGCCCGCAGCCGTGTCGCCGCATCGCCGTCCGCGGCGCCGAGATCGATCGACACCCGCGCGCCGTCCCCTGGTTCGATCGCGGCGACGTCGATCGCCGCGTTGGGCAGCGCTGCGCGCTCGAGGGCGGTGCGCACGACCGACCGCGCCCGCTCGGGATCCGCCGCGACCTCGAGCTCGAGCCGCGCGGTGCCGAGGGCCTCGGCGAGCGTCGCGTCGAGGACGACTCGCCCGGCCGACAGGATCACCACGCGATCGCACAGCGCCTCGACCTCGGCGAGGATGTGCGAGCTGAACACCAGCGTCTGCGCGCCGCCGAGCTCGCGGAGCATCGCCCGGATCTCGCGGATCTGGTTGGGGTCCAAGCCGACCGTCGGCTCGTCGAGCACGAGCAGTCGCGGCGCGCCGAGCAGCGCGTCGGCGATCCCCACGCGCTGCCGATAGCCGCGCGACAGCTTGCCGACCGGGGTCTCGCGGACGTCGAGCAGGCCGCACGCCCCCGCGACGCGATCGATCTCGGCACCGGTGCGACGACGCGGGAGTTCCTTGATCGCGGCGCGGAACTGCAGGTGCTCGCGCACGCGCATCTCGGGGTACAGCGGCACGAGCTCGGGCATGTAGCCGACGCAGCGACGCACCGCGCGGGACTGGGTGCGCACGTCGAAGTCCGCGACCCGCACGCGCGCCGCGGTGCCGTCGTCGATGGGCAGGAAGCCGCACACGATCCGCATCAGCGTGCTCTTGCCCGCGCCGTTGGGTCCGAGCAGGCCGAGGCGCTCGCCGGGCGCGACGACGAAGCCGACGTCGTCCAGCGCCGCGCGCGAGGCCCCGGCGTAGCGATGCGACAGGTGCTCGACGACGAGCGAGGCGGGCGCGGCGGGGATCATCAGGGGGCGGACGCGGACGAGGCGACCTTCGCGTCGGCGCCGGCCTCGGGGGTCGGCGCGGCGGAGGCGTCCGCGGGCTGATCGCTACCACCGGTCGGCACCGGTGTCGCGGCCGGACCGGCCTTGCCGCCCGAGGGGGTCGGCACGGGCGGCGGGCCCTCGAGCTTGGTGTCCACCGGCGCGCGGGCGATCTCCGCCAGCGCCCAGTCGATCGCCTCGCGCACCTCGGGATCCGCCTCCTTCGCGCGCGCCGCGGTCAGGCGCGGCTGGTACCCGAGCAGGCGCTGGACCCCCATCGACCGGACGATGGCCGCGCGCACGCGGGCCTCGGGCTCCTCCTGCAGGGCATACAGCAACGCGAATGCCGTGCCGACGTCCGACGCAGACGCCAAGGATTCCGCGCACGCGATGCGATCGTCGGGTCCGATCTGGTACGCGCCGTCACGGCGCAGGGTCAGCCCGTCGATGAGCCCGGTGCGTCGCACCTCGTAATCGGCGTAGGCCTTCGCACCCGCCAACCTGTCGCCCGCGCGCAGGTGGAGCTCGCCGAGCGCGAGGTACTGCTCGAGGTTGTCGGGGTCGAGGGCGACCGCCTTGGCCTGGGCCTCGGCCGCGGCCGCGAACTCGCCCCCCTCCGCGAGCACGCGCGCGAGGGCCATCGAGGGCCCCGCATCGTCGGGCACCAGCGAGGCCGCGCGACGGAACGCGCCGGCGGCCTCGGCCCATTGGCCACGCTCCTGGTGCATGGCACCGAGCAACAGTGCCGCGTTCGCCTTGAGGTGCACGTCGCGGGCCTGGTTGCCCATCGTCCGCAGCTCGCTCGACATGGCTGTGAATTCTGGCGTACCTGCGACGCCGCCGAACGTCGCCGGGGCCGCGTCGAAGCCCGCTCGGAGCTCGGCATAGCGGGCCGCGAGCGCGTCGTCGTCGAGCTTCGGCGTCTCGGCTGCGGGTGCCGGCGCGGGCGACATCGGAACCACCGGCTCGGGTGCACCGCACGACACCATGCCGAGCCCGACGACCGCCAGACCGAGGGCCCGCACGCACCCACGGAGCGAGCGGACTGGCCCACGCACCCCGGTCGAAATCGGCCCGCGGTCCGGACCCCCCTCGCGAAACATCATCACGACGAGGTTGCCACAGGCGCCGGACGACGTGTACGCTGGGAATGTAGGGATCGTGCGGAGTCTAGGATTCATCGTCGCGCCGTTCGTCCTCGCGGGCCTGTCCGCGTGTGGACACACGAGTGACCCCGCAGTTCCGTGCGACCGAATCCAGCTCGGCGAGGCGCACGCGGGCACCGTCGCTGCGGCCGTCGACTCGCCGGTGCTCGCGATCTCCGACAACCCGCGGCCGTACGTCGTGCACCCGACCTGCGATGGCGGTGGCTGTCGCCTGATGCGTTCGTTCCTGCAGGACGACGCCGCGGCCGAGGGGGAGCCAGAGCCGCTGACAGGTGGCAGCGCGGTGCTGCTGACCTCGACCGGCCGCTACGTCGTGGCGATCGACTCCGCGGACATCGAGCTCCGCACCTGGGAGATCGATCCGTGGGCGAAGACGCCGGTGCACCAGCGCTATCGCCGGGGCATCCAGGACGGCGACGCGCTCGCGCTCGTCGTCGGGCTCCGCGGTCGCGACACGGTCGTCGCGCGCAACGGCAAGCTCGAGCTCGGCAGCCTCGAGCCCGGCTCTGGCACCTTCGAGACCATCGCGGAGGGACGCCCCGATCTGAAGGTGGTCGCGGTCGGCGATCAGCACATCGTCGGTCGCGAGATCATCGATGGCGAGCGCGATCGGGTCGTGCTCGTGCCGGTGACCTCCGACTCCCCGGCGTACTTCGACGGGCCCATCGATCTCGCCACGATCCCGAGCCTGTCGCGTGTGGAGCTCACCGCCGGCGACGAGTTCGTGGTCCTCACTGCGGGCAGCGGCGACGACACCGAGACGTTCGTGTTCTCGGTGCCCGACGGTGCGCTGGTCGACCGGTTCCTCGGCGGCGCGGTGCCGGGCACCTCGCGGCTCGACGCGCTACCCGGCCTGCGCGCCACCTCCCCGGACGGCAGCTTCCTCGCGTACCGCACCGCCTCGGGTGCGCTGGCGCTGCGCGACCTCCAGGGCGCGACGTCGTGCCTGGTGCGCAGCGCGAGCGGGGGCGATCACAGCGTCGCGGGGTTCACCGCCGACGCGATGCTGTACATGCAGGCCGATCAGAGCCTCGGGAACAGTCATGTGTTCGCCTTCGACACCACGTCGCGCACGTTGACCGCCCTCGACGCGCAGGACCGCGGCCATCACCTCGTCGGCGCGCCGCCGCAGCTCGCCGATCGCCGCCGCCCCTGGGCGATCGGCGTGCGCGATGGCTCCTACGCCGCGCTGCAGGACGGCGCCCCCGCGGCGAGTCTCGGCCTGCAGGGACCGGTCTTCGTCCCGCGGCGCGACGACGACTCCGCCATGTGGATCGCCGACAAGTACGACGACGAGAAGAACCAGGCCCGCTTCGGCGTGCGCCGGTTCGTGCCGGAGTTCGATGGCCGCACCTACGCGTTCTCTTCGGCCGACGACCAAGACAGCGTGCCCGAGGTGTTTCCGAGCCTCGCGAGCGAGTCGCCCCTCGGCCCAGGGCTCAGCCGCCTCGGCCCGGGCGAGCGCCCGTGCGTATCCACGGGTACGCCGGGCGGGTGGGCCTATCAGTGCAAGACCGCGGGCTCGGCCCAGGGCTTCCTGACCGTCGCGGGCCCGCCGAGCACGGAGGACGGTTCGAGCCTCCTCGATCCGGAGATCCCCCCGACGGAGCCCGTGGGCGATGACGACGACCCCGTGGATCCCGACAAGGACGACACCGAGCCCGTGGATCCCGACAAGGACTGACCCGTCACTGCGCGCGGCAGCGGATCTGCGCGGGGTGGGTCTCGAGCACCTCGCACGCGGACGCCTCGCACTTCGCAGCCGCGCACGCGGTCTCGGCGTCGACGTAGCAGCAGCCCGCGACCTCGTAGGCGCAGCCCTCGGGCGCGCCGTTCCACGGCTCACCGCCCGCACACGGATCCACCGCTGCCGGCGTCCCTCCCTCGCCGGCTCCGGTCGCAGGCGCGCCTCCGGCGTCGTCACCCGCGCCGCGCCCCGGCGTGGGGCGGCTGGTCCCCGTGCCGCGGCAGGCGACAACGGCGACGGCGACGACGACTGACACGAGGAGCCGGACCGTTCGCATCGCCGCGCAGCATAACCGTTTGCGGCCCGCCGCGCGCCGCTGCTTGGGGGCGCCGCGGTTGTGTGGCACAAGCGGGCGGTCATGCTCGTGCGTCAGCTCTTCGAGCCCGGGTCGTCGACCTACACGTACCTGCTCGCTGACCCGGTCGGCGGCGTCGCGGCGCTCGTCGATCCCGTGCTCGAGACGCTCGATCGGGACCTCGCGCTGCTGCAGTCGCTCGGGCTGCGCCTGACCCACACGATCGAGACGCACGTCCACGCCGACCACCTGACGTCGGCGCGCAAGCTCCGGCACCTGACCGGCAGCCGCGTCGTCGCCCCCGCCATGGACGCGTTGCCGTGCGCCGACCTCGGGGCTCGCGAGGGCGAGACGCTGCGCATCGGCACCCTCGGGTTGCAGCCGATCTTCACGCCCGGCCACACCTCGACGCACCACGCGTATCTCCTCGACGTCGGGCCCTTCGCGGTCGTGTTCACCGGCGACGCGCTGCTCATCGACGGGTGCGGCCGCACCGACTTCCAGGGCGGCGACGCCCGCACGCTGTACCACTCCGTGACGCAGAAGCTCTTCACGTTGCCGGACGACACGCAGGTGTTCCCCGGGCACGACTACCAGTCGCGCCGCGTGTCGAGCATCGCCCAGGAGCGCGCGCGCAACCCTCGGTTCGCGGGCAAGAGCGAGGACGAGTTCGTCGCGCTCATGGCCGCGCTGAACCTGCCCTACCCGCGCAAGATGCCGTACGCGGTGCCAGGCAACCGCATGTGCGGCGAGTGTCCGCCGGACGTCCCCGACGAGCTGCGCTCTCCTTGCGAGATCGGCGATCAGGGCTGACGCCCGCGCCAGCGCCCTACGCCAGGCGCAGCTGCGGCAGCGCGTCGTCGACGAGCGCGTCGTCGACGGCGTCGAGCGCCTCGACGAGATCGCCGGCCATCGTCGCGGGGTGGCGACGGATCGCGAGCTCACCCACGGCCGCGTGGATCGCCGCGCCGGCGCAGGCCGCCGTCCACGGCGCGACGCCGCGGGCGAGCAGCGCCCCGAGGATCCCCGCGAGCACGTCGCCCGAGCCCGCGGTCGCGAGCGCCGGCCCGCCCGTCGGCAGGATCGCGACGCGATCACCGTGCGCGAGGATCGTGCCGGCCCCCTTCAGCAACACCACCGCGCCGGTCGCCGACGCCAGCGCGCGCGCGGCCGCGAGGCGGTCGGCCTGCACCCGCGCGCTCGACCACGACGCGTCGCCGTGCAGCCGCGCGAGCAGCCGCGCGGCCTCGCCGGGGTGCGGCGTGATGACGCGCGGTCGAGCGTTGCAGTCGCCCTCGACCGCCTCGAGCGCGCCCGCGTCCCACACCGCGGGCGTCGGATCGTCGCGCCACCGCGGCGCCACGCGGGCCTGCGCGTCGGGCTGGGTGAGCCCCGGACCGATCACCCACGCGTCGACCGTGGTCGCGGCCTCGGGCGCCACGAACATCGCCTCGGGGACGCGCGACAGCACGGCCGCGCGCAGGGTCGCGTCGCCGGTCGCCACGGTGAGCAGCCCGGCGCCGCCGCGGAACGCCGCGAGCGTGGCGAGCACGGCGGCCCCCGGCGTGCCTGCACCGCCGCCCTCGATCCCGACGTGCCCGCGCTCGCCCTTGTGCCGCGCGCCCGCAGGGGCGTGCACGAGGCTCCGCACGGCGTCGGGATCGACCAGCTCCGCGATCGGTCGCACCGACGCAGGCGCGACGAGCCCGATGTCGGCGACGACGACCCGACCCGCGCGCGCGCGCGCCGGGGTGACGTGCAGCCCCGGCTTGCTGCGGCCGAAGGTCACGGTCACCTGCGCCGTGATCGCGTCGTCGTAGACCGCGCCGGTGTCGGGGTCGATGCCCGACGGCAGGTCGACGGCCAGCCGCGGCCCCGCCCAGGGGCGCATCGCGGCCAACGCCGCCGCGATCTCGCCACGCGGCCCCCCGCGGCTCCCGGTCCCGAGGATCGCGTCGACGACGATCGCCGCGCCGTCGTGCGCCGCGTCGTCCCACGATCGCTCGGCCACGCCGTACGCCGATGCGAGCCGGCGCTCGAACGCGACCGCCTCGTTGCCCTTCGACGTCGCGAAGAGCACCGACGCGGGCACGCCCCAGCCATGCAGCTGCCGCGCGATCGCGAGGCCGTCCGCGCCGTTGTTCCCCGGCCCGCACACCACCCGCACCGCCAGCGCCGAACCGCGGCGCAGCGCGACGACCTCGTGCGCGCACGCCAGCGCGGCGCGCTCCATCAGCAGCGACGACGGCACGCCGAGCGCCTCGATCGTGTGCCGATCGACGACCGCCGAGGTGGCCGCATCCCAGAGCTCGACGCGTCGACGGTCACTCACTCGTCCACCGCGATCGCGACGGCCGCCGCGACCCCGCCTGCGTGGGTGATGCTGATCATCACCCGCACGATGCCACGCTCGGCTGCCACCTCGCGCGCACGCCCGCGGAGCACCACGCCGGGCCCGTGCAGGCCCGATCGGGCCGGCGTCACCTCGACGTCGTGCCAGTCGATGCCCCGCGGTGCGCCGAGCGCCTTGCTGGTCGCCTCCTTCACCGCGAAGCGGGCCGCGAGCGCCTCGGCCTGGTTGGCGCGACCCGCCGCGTAGGCCCGCTCCGCCTCGGTGAAGATGCGCCGCTCGAACCGCTCGCCATGGCGCGCCAGCGCGGCGGTCATGCGATCCACCGCGCACACGTCGAGGCCGAGGCCGCGCACCGCCATCCCTACCCCGCCGAGGCCGCCGGAGCCGGGGCCCCGAGCTCGCCGAGCGCCGCGTCAGCGACGCGATCGACGTACCGCTGCGCCGCGCCCTCGTCCTCGCACTCGACCATCACGCGGATCTTCGGCTCGGTGCCCGAGTACCGCACCAGGATGCGACCGACGCCGCGCAGCTCGGCCTCGATCTGGCGGATCGTTCGGGACAGCCCGGGCAGGCCGTCGATCGGCTCGCGCCGCGCCACCGCCACGCTGCGGAGGATCTGCGGAACGGCGGTCATGACCCGCGCCAGCCGCGACAGCGGGCTGCCGGTGCGTCGCATGATCGTCAGCACCTGCAGCGCCGCCACCATGCCGTCGCCCGTGGTGGAGTGATCGATGAACACCAGGTGTCCCGACTGCTCGCCGCCGAGGTTGTAGCCGCCGCCGCGCATCGCCTCGACGACGTAGCGATCGCCGACCGGCGTGCGCTCGAGCCCGATGCCGACCTCCGCGAGGCTGCGCTCGAGCCCGAGGTTGCTCATGACCGTGGCGACGATCGCCCCGCCGCGCAGCTCGTCGCGCTGGTGCATGTCGCGGGCGCACATCGCCAGGATGGCGTCGCCGTCGACGATCTCGCCGCGCTCGTCGACGAACACCGCCCGATCGGCGTCGCCGTCGAGGGCGATGCCGAGGTCGGCCCCGACCTCGCGCACGCGCTGCTGCAGGGCGCCGGGGTGCATCGCCCCGACGCCGTCGTTGATGTTGATGCCGTCGGGATCGACGCCCAGGGCGGTCACCTCGGCGCCGAGTTCCTCGAGCACCGTCGGCGCGATCTTGTAGGCGGCACCGTGCGCGCAGTCGACGACGATCTTCATGCCGAGCAGGTCGGCCTGGGCGGGGAACGCCTGCTTGAGGTGCGTGATGTAGCGGCCCGCCGCGTCGTCGATGCGCCACGCCCGACCGATGTCGGCCCCGCGCGCGCGCCGGGGATCGAGCACGCCGTCGTCCATCAGATCCTCGAGCTGGGACTCGACCGCGTCGGGCAGCTTGTGCCCGTCGGCGGCGAACAGCTTGATGCCGTTGTCGGCGAAGGCGTTGTGGCTCGCCGAGATCACGACGCCCGCGTTGGCCCGCATCGACCGCGTCAGGTAGGCGATGCCCGGCGTCGGGATCGGGCCGACGAACAGCACGTCGTTGCCCATCGCGCACAGCCCCGAGGCCAGGGCGCTCTCGAGCAGATAGCCGGACAGCCGGGTGTCCTTGCCGACGAGCACGCGGCCCTGCTTGCCGAAGTGGGCCGCGACCGCCATGCCCACGCGCAGGGCAGTCTCGGGCGTCATCGGGAAGGCGTTGGCCTCACCGCGGATGCCATCGGTACCGAACAGGCGACGTGGTGCCATCGTGTCGCGATCGTGTGTAACGCACCGCCCGCCGCGACGCCAGCCAGCGGCCGGGTCCACCTTTTAGGGGGTCGGGTCGGCCGGCGGCGCCGCGGGAACCGTCGGGACCAGGGGCGCCAGCTCCACGACCACCTGCAGGGGATCGATCGCCAGCGCCTCGCGCAGACCGGCAGGGACGCCGGCGGCCCACTGCACGTCGACGATCGCGCGGTCCTTCGCGCCCGGATCGGGCCGGGCGGTCGCGACGACCGGGGGCCCCTCGAGGCGCTCGAGCTCGCGGAACGCCGGCGCTGGCCCCCGCAGCTCGACCTGCACCTGCGTCGGGAGCCCCGCGCGATCGGCCAGCACCGCGTCGCGCACGACGGTCAGGCGACGCTGCGCCCGCTCGCGCTTGGGCTCGACGTCGGCGGTCACGCGCACCGAGAGGCGGTCGCCACCGCCGTCGACGACCGCGATCCCCGGCGGCGGGCGGGCCAGCGCCAGCGAGACCGCGACGTCGGCGGTCGCGTCGCGCAGATCGTACGACTCCGTGGTGAGCTGCGCGAGCCCGAGGACCTCGGACTGGCCGCCGCGGATCCGCAGCGTCGGGGGCTCGGCCGCGACGCTGACGAGCTGGTAGTCGGCGGCGGGCGTGCCGATCACCGTTGGGATCACCGGGACGTCGCGCTCGATCACCGGCTCGAACCGCAGGTCGACCTCGTCGTAGTCGACGCCCGCGAGCACGACGCCCTGCGGCATCACGATGCTCGCGCGATCGATGATGAGCGGCCCCGGCTCGGCCTTGCGCAGATCGAGCACGGCGACGCCGAAATCGGCCGAGTCCACGCGGTTGACCCGCGTCCACGGGCCGCGGACGTCGACCGCGATCGTGTCGGGGACCTCCGTCAGCAGCACGCGCGCGGGGTCGGGCTGTACGCGCAGCGGCACGCTGAAGCGGCGCGTGACCTCGTCGCGCGTCAGCACGAACAGCACCACCGTGATGATGAGCGCGAGCACCATCATCACGCCGTCGGTCTCGACCAGCTCGCCGAGGACGCGCGCCCATCGGGATCGGCTCGGCGTCGCCGGGGCGCGCGTCGTCATCCGGGCGCCCCCGTGCTCGCGCGGCCGGTGTCCTGCTCGTGCGTCGGCTCGGTGGCGACGATCGCCGCGCGAGACAGGGCGATCGACGACAAGCTCGCGTCGGGGACCTCGGCGCCGGGCTGGAAGACCCGGACATCCTCCTGTGCGGCGTCCGCCTCGCCGCGGGTCGTCGCGAGCGGCGTCGCCAGCCACTCGACGATGCGCGCCTCGAGGTCGGCGACCCGGAGGGACTCCGAGATCGCACCGCGGTAGACGATGCGCAGCTCCCCGCGCTCTTCGCTGAGGACCAGCACCAGCGCGTCGGTCTCTTCGCTGATGCCCAGCGCCGCACGGTGCCGGGTGCCGAACGAGTGATCGATGTGCTGCTCGGACAGCGGGCAGATGACGCCCGCGCGGGCGATCCGCAGCGCGTGCACGACGATCGCACCGTCGTGCACCGCGTTGGCGGGGTGCGGGATCGACAGCGCGACGAGCAGATCGGCGCGCACCGGCGCGTCGATCTCGACGCCACGGTTCTGCACCGTCGCGAGCACGTCGATCTCGCCCTGCAGGACGATGAGCCCGCCGAGGTGCGCCGCCTGCATGCGTTCGAGGGCGCCTGCGATCTCGCCGACCGCGGTGACCGTCGCGCGCCGACGCCCCACGCCGGGCAACAAGCGCTGCCCCAGGGCGAGCAGCAGCCGTCGCAGCTCCTGGTGGAACGCGACGATGAGCAGCAGGATCAGCGAGTCGAAGACATAGCGGAGCAGGGTCGCGACCGCGATGAGATCGAGGGCGCGCACGGCCCACGCGACGACGCCGAACGCCGCGACTGCGGCCAACGCGGGCGCCGCCCGGGTGCGCCGCACCACCCTCAGCAGGCCGTAGACCACCGCGAAGAGCAGCAGGAAGTCGAGCCCGTCGCGCCACGTCAGCGCGGCGATCCACTCGGACGGTCTCACGACGCCGTCCGCCCGCCCGTCTCGCGCTCGAACGCCAGACGAACCGCTCGGGCCACCGCGAGCGCCTCGACTGTCTCGCGGACATCGTGCACGCGGATGACCGCCGCACCGCGCTCGACGGCGATGACCGCCGCGGCGAGGCTCCCGACCAGGCGATCGGCGGGCCGCCGCGGATCGCCGGGCCCACCGACGAGCGCCGACAGGAAGCTCTTGCGGCTCGCGCCGATCATCACCGGGCAGCCGGTCGCGGCGCGCAGCCAGCTCGCGGAGGCCACCAACGCGGCGCTCTGCTCGGCGGTCTTGCCGAAGCCGATGCCGGGATCGACCACCACGCTCGCGAGCGTCGATCCGGCCGCGCGCGCGCGGTCGACCGCAGCGGCGAGCTCACCTGCGATCTCGCCGAGCAGGTCCGCGAACCGGATGCCGTGCTGCATCGACCCCGGTTCGCCGCGCAGGTGCCCGATCACCAGGCCGGCCCCCGCGGCCGCGACGACGCCCCCCATGTCGGGGTCCGCCAGGCCGCTGACGTCGTTGACGATCACCGCGCCGGCGGCGAGCGCCCGCCGGGCGACCTCCGCGTGCCGCGTGTCGATCGAGATCGGGACGTGGGCGAGGCCGGCGTGGTCGCGCAGCCGCTCGAGCACCGGCAGCACGCGCGCGCACTCCCGCTCGACCCCGATGGTCGCCGCTCCCGGCCGCGTCGACTCGCCGCCGAGGTCGAGCAGGTCCGCGCCGGCCGCGACGAGCTGCTCGCAGCGACGGACGGCGACCGAGACGTTGGGCGCGTCCTTGTCGTCCACGACCAGCTTGCCGCCGTCGTGGAAGCTGTCGGGCGTCAGGTTGACCACCCCCATCACGCGCGGACGGTCGAGCGCCACGTGTCGGTCGCGGCAGATCCACACGGCGCCCGCGTGCATCTGCCCGTCGGGCACGTTCGTCGCCGTCACGACCGCGATGCTAGCAGGCCGACGCCCCGACGCGGCGAAGGTCCGCCGCACCGGGTCCAACGGCGGCCGCTCGGCGATTCAGTCGTCGTCCCCGCGACCGCCGCCGCGGCCCCACTGCTTCGCGTCGATGCCGTAGCGCCGCAGCAGCTTGTGGAGGTACTTGCGATCCATGTCCGCCTCGCGAGCCGCCCGCGAGATGTTGCCCTCGGCGCGCTCCATCAACCACGCCAGGTAGGCCTCCTCGAACAGCTCGACCGCGCGCTCCTTCTGCTCGCGGAAGGTCAGCGTGGGATCGAAGTCGATCTGCTCGCTGGATCCCTGCGGCTTCTTGCCGGTCGTGATCAGATCGATGACGCCGGTCGGCGACAGGTAGGCGCTGCGCTCGACCACGTTGCGGAGCTCGCGGACGTTGCCGGGCCAGTCGTAGCCGACCAGCCGCGCCATCGCCTCGGGATCCGGCGGCTTCCACATGCCGGGCGGTAGTCTCCGCGAGAAGTGCTCGATGAGCAGCGGGATGTCCTCGCGACGCTCCCGCACGGGAGGGATCGTCGGGGCGACCACCGCGAGGCGAAAGTAGAGATCCTCGCGGAACTCTCCGAGCTCGACCTGCGCGCGGAGCTGGCGATGGGTCGCCGCGAGCACCCGGATGTCGACCTCGAATTCCTCGGTCCCGCCGACGCGCCGCAATCGACGGGTCTCGAGCACCCGCAGCAGCTTGGGCTGGAGGTCCTTGGGCAGCTCGCCGATCTCGTCGAGGAACACCGTGCCGTGGTCGGCGAGCTCGAAGGCGCCCTGGCGACGCTGGTGCGCGCCGGTGAACGCCCCCTTCTCGTGGCCGAACAGCTCGCTCTCGATCAGGTTCGGGGCGACCGCACCGCAGTCGACCACGACGAACGGGCCATCCTTGCGCGGCGACAGCTCGTGCACCGCCCGCGCGATGAGGTCCTTGCCGGTGCCGGTCTCGCCCTCGAGGAGGATCGTGACGTCCGTGGCGGCGACGCGCTCGAGCACGCCGAAGATCTTCCGCATCGCGAGGCTGCGGCCGATGACGTCGCCGAATCGATCGTGCTCGCTGGGCAGGAGCTCCGCGCGGGCATCCCGCGGCAGGAACCGCATCTGCACCTTGCCGATGCCCAGCACGTCCCCGGGCTTGAGGAAGGCGTCGCTGACCCGGGCGCTGTCGATGAAGCTGCCGTTGGTGGAGTTCTTGTCGATGACCCGGTAGGCGTCGCCCTCGCGGCGGATCTCGGCGTGGATCCGGCTCACCGAGTCGTCCGGCAGCACCACGTCGCACGAGCGCGACTTGCCCAGCGTGATGGCGTCGTTGGTGATCTCGATGTCGCGACCGCGCAGCTCCCCGGTCAGCACGACCAGGCGGTAGCCGAGATGGCGCAGGGGATGCGCCTCCTCGTGCAGGTGCGTCGACTCCACGCGTTCATCTCGGCGCTCGCTCACCGTAGCGAGGCTACCACGACTGCGGCACGCGATGCGTTTCTTCGTGCGGGGGGACGAGGCCACACGCGGCGGAGGACCGCCCCCAACCGCTGGTTGGCCGCGGTCCGTCGCGATCGGCCGCGCGTCGCACTCGCGACCACAGGGATGGACGCACCGCGTCCGACGTCGTCGGACGATCTCGGGACGGACCCACCAACGCGCGATCGCCATCGTCGTCGCATCGTTGACGCCCAAAGCCGTGGGCCGCTACGATCCGCATCAGCTCGACCGCGTGCACGCTCGCTTGCGACAGCGTCGCCCCTCGGCGACGGCGGCCCGGTCGGCCGCAACACTGCTGGCCTTCGGCTGCATCGCGGTGTGGACCGGTCGCGCGCGCGCGGCCGATTGCGAATCGCCGCCCGGCGCGGCGGCCCCGACCGATGCCGCAGCGGCGTCCCCTGCCGTCGACGACGCTGCGCGCTCGACCGACGACGCCGCGGCGCCGAGCGACGCCGAGGCGATCGCACCGAGCGACGCCACCGCGGCTGCGGCCAACACGACGCCGGATTCCGCCGCGGCGGCCCTCGGCCGCACGCCCCGGCGCGTGAAGTGCCTCGACGAGAGCATGATCGACGAGTTCGGCCGCACCGCCGTGCGCAAAGGCGTGCAGCCCCGCGACTTCCGCAAGGCGCTGCGCGTGGCGCTGGCGATCGGCGGAGGCGTGCGCGCCGGCGACCTCGTCGACACGCAGTGGCAGGCCGGCGCCAACCTGGCGTTCTGGCCCTTCGAGGACCTCGGCTTCGACGTCGACTTCAAGGTCTCGCCGATGACGCTACGCGTCGAGCGGGCCGCGACGTCGTTCACCCAGGAGAACCGCTACCCCGACGGCGCGCTCGCCAACCTGTCGTACGCGGTGCTCGGGCACGTCCTGTACGCGCCGTTCCACACCAAGCTGCGCGCCCGCGGCGATCGGATCATCCACGGCGACTTCGTGCTGCTCGGCGGCGGCGGGGCCGTGATGCACTCGAGCGTCCAGGCAGCGGCGTTCGATCTCGGCGCCGGCTTCTACCTGTTCCCGACCAAGTTCCTGTCGCTGCGCTTCGACCTCGTGGATCGGATCATGGCCCAGGAGGCGCTCGGCAGCCGCCGCATCTCCAACGATCTGATCTTCTCCGCGGGCGTCGCGTTCTGGATCCCGCCGCGTCGCCGCTAGTCGATATGCTCCCCCTGCTCCAAACGCTCGCGCTGACGTGGTCGCTCGCCGCCCCCGAGGCCCCCGCGTGCGCCGTCGGTCCGGCCGAGGCGAGCGCGTCGACGACGACCGCGGCCCCCACGAAGCGACGACGCGGTCGCCGCGGCAAGGCCGAGGCGACCACGGCCGCGGTGCCCACCGTCGGCATCCCCGGTCAGCCCGGCGAGTGCGTCGACGCCACCCTGCAGGAGCAGCTCCTGGCCAAGCGACGGCATCGTCTCACCCGCGATCGCCTGTTCGTGAAGGCGCTGCGCCACGAGCTCACGCTCGCGGGCGGCTACTACGTCTCCGACCTCTTCGACAGCACGTTCACGCTCGGCGGCCAGTACACCTTCTTCATGTCCGAGAACTTCGGAGCAGAGCTCTCGGTCGGCTGGTCGCGCCTGCGCAGCTCGGTGCTCGACACGATCGAGTCGGCGAACAACTTCAGCCTCGCCGTCGGCGGTCAGGACATCGTGCGCGTGTTCGGCAGCCTGGCGTGGTCGCCCCTGTACGGCAAGCTGCGGCTCGTCGCGGCCAAGATCCTCCGCTACGACCTCTACCTGCTCGCCGGCCCCGGCGTCGTCGTCGATCCGGTGAGCTTCGGCGCCGCCGGCAACTTCGGCCTCGGCGTCCGCATCTTCCTGCACCCCGCGGTCGCGCTGCGCTTCGAGGTCCGCGACTACCTCTATCGCCAGTCGCTGCTGTCCGAGCAGTACTACGTCAACGACGTTGCGTTCACCACCGGGCTGTCGGTGCTGGTGCCCCTGAGGAACTGACCATGGCACGCGTTCGTCCCGTCCGATCCGTGATCGTGTTGGCCTCGCTGCTGCTCGCGGCTCCGGCCTGGGCGGCGCCCGCAAAACCTGCCGCGGGGGCGGCGACGAAGCCCGCGGCGACGACGCCCGCGAGCCCGACGATCGATCCCGCCGCGGGCAAGGCCCCGGGCGTCGCCGAGCCCGCGCCGGCCGAGCCCGACGCGCCGCCCGTCGCCGTCGAGCCGGATCCCGAGCCGACCCCCGACGAGCCCGCGCCCGTGGCACGCGCCGACGCGGGCGCCGTCGCGGCCCTGCAGCAGGACGCCCGGGCGCTGCGCGACGCGCTGTTCAAGGCCCGCAGCCGCGTGTCCCTGGTCGCCGCGAAGCTCTTCACGACCCGGATCACGCTGCGACTGCGCAGCAACTTCGATCGGTTCTACGCGGTCTCGAACCTCACGCTGCGGGTCGACGGCGCGCCTGTCTACGTTCAGGAGAAGGGCATGCCCTCGACCGACGGCGATCTCTTCGAGGTCTTCGCCGCACCGGGTTCGCACGAGCTGTCGGTATCCGCCGACCTGGTGGCCCGTAGGGATGCGACCTACAAGATCCGGATCGATCACACGCTCGTCGTCGCGGTCGACGTCGACCAGCGGGTATCCACGCGCCTGCTGCTGCGAGAAACTGGGAACATGTGGAGGTTCGCCAAGGGCAAGCGCGGGCACAGCGACCTGCACATCGGCCTGCGCGCGAAGGCGAAGAGCACGGCGAAGCGCGGCGCGAGCAGGCCCAAGGCTGCGGCGAGCACCACCGTCGGCGCCTCGGTCTCGGGAGGCAAGAAGTGATCGCGAGCGCGTGGCTCGGCGTGCTCGCCCTCGTCGCCGCAGCGCCCGAGGGCGCCGACGCGCCGGTGGAGGCCGCGCCCGTCGTCGCCGCGGAGCCCGATCCGAGCGCCCCCGCGCGCACCGACGCGGGGCCACCGACGCTCCTCGATCCTCGGCTGGGCGCCTACTACGAGCACCTCGCGAAGGGCGGCCTCGGCGATGACCGCGAGGCCACGCTCGAGCAGTTCGCCGCGGCCCTCGCCGACGCGCAGGACCGCTACGTCCGCGGCGACGCGAGCGGCAGCGCGATCGCCCTGTTCGAGCTGGTGAGCCACCCGCGCTACGCGGCGTTCGCCGAGACGCCGGAGATGAGCTCGGCGCACTACCACCTCGGGATGTCGCTGCTGGCCTACGGCGCCGACCTCACCGCGCAGGCCGCCTTCGCCCGGGTGCTCGCCGCGGGCCCGAGCGACCCGTACTTCACCCCTGCCCTGCGTCGTCACGTCGACGCCGGCCTGGCGACCAAGGACTACGTCACCGCGCTCGACGAGCTCGATCGCAGCCTGCATCCCGAGGGCAAGCCCGCGATCGAGCTGACCGGCGACGACCTCGACGAGCGCGAGTACCTCGTCGCGCGCGCGGCCGGCCAGCGCGGCGACCTCGACGCGGCGCTGACGGCCTACGCGGCGGTCGGCCCGACCAGCCGCTTCCACACCGCCGCACGCTACCTGCAGGGCGTCGCGTACGCGCAGCGCAAGCAGTTCCGCGACGCCGAGAAGGCCTTCTGCGACGTGCTCGGCGGCAAGGACCAGCAGCTGTCGTCGTACTACGTGGATCGCCGCTACTTCCCCGTCCGCGATCTGGCGCAGCTCGGCCTCGGCCGCGTCGCGCACGAGGAGCGCCGGCACGACCACGCCTTCTATCACTACTTCAGTGTGCCCGAGGACTCGGACGAGCTCGGCCACGCGCTGTTCGAGTCGGCGTGGACGATGGCGGAGGCCGGCGAGTACGCGATCGCCCGAGACCTGCTGAACGAGCTCGACGAGCGCTTCCCCGACGCACCGCAGGCCGTCGAGGCCCGCCTGCTCGCCGCGCTGCTGCGGCTGTACGACTGCGACTTCCGCGACGCCGAGGCCGAGTTCACGCGCTTCATCGACGACCTCTCGCCGGTCGGCGATCACATCGCCGAGATCCGCCGCGATCCCGAGCGACTGCTCGCGCTGCACCGCGAGCTGTCGCGGCTGCGCGCCGGTGAGTCGATGGACGGCGAGCTCGAGTCGCACCGCCTGCTGCTGTCGATGCTCGACGAGGATCCGACCTATGCACGGCTCGGCCGCCACGCCGACGTGCTGCGGCGCGAGGCCGAGTTCGCCGATGCCCTCGACGGCGAGCTCGGCCGCATGGTCGCGCAGCTCGAGCAATCGGACACGGCGACCCGACGGGCCCCAGAGGGCGACGCCCTCGACGTCATCGCGGATGCCGAGCAGCTACAGCGCGGCGTCGCGGGCCTCGAGGAGCAGATCCGTCGGACACAGCGGGCCGGCGCCGAGCCGGGGGCCACCGCGCCGCTGTCGGCCGAGGCCGCCGGGCTGCGCCAGCAGGTCCGCGAGCTGCGACGCCGCGCCACCCTGCTGCTCCTGGCGAGCCCGCCCACGGGCAGCGCCAACAGCAAGGACCTCCGCGCCGCGCTCGCGGCCGATCGCGACGTCGTGCTCGGCCTGCGCACGCGGGCGCTCGCGACGGCCGACCGCGCCGACGAGCAGGCCGCGCTCGTGGCGAGCACCCGACTCGGCCAGCTCGCCGAGCGCATCGAGGACCTCCTCGGCGAGGCGCGGATGGGGCGAATCGACGCGGTGCTCGGGGCCAAGAAGAAGCTCGAGATCGAGGTCCGCGACATGGCGGCCGGCCGCTTCCCGCCCGAGCTCTTCGGCAAGCTGCAGATCGAGGGCGTCGTCGGCGACGACGAGGAGTTCTGGCCCTACGAGGGCGAGTACTGGGCCGACGAGTACGAGGGGTACCGATGACGCGGCGCCCGACCATGCTCTCGCTCGGCGCGCTGGCGTCCTGCCTGCTGGTCGGGGGCACCGCCGGCGCAGCGCCGCGCAGCATGCCCAAGGAGCGGCAGCCGACCAAGCTCGACGCGAAGGCGGCGACGCCCGCGGCGACCGACGCGGCCGCGACGTCGCCGAGCCCGGCGAAGAAGAAGCGCGGTCGCAAGGGCGCCGAGGCCGACACGCCGCCGCCGCTGACGTCGTACCAGATCGAGCTCGAGCTCCGCAG
>LNFM01002934.1_pt1 | contig 34787 bp, 37 predicted proteins | sample 596031 | NCBI WGS metagenome assembly LNFM01 (sample SAMN04254537, study PRJNA301005) | activated carbon metagenome | isolation source: dual media filters at the Ann Arbor, Michigan drinking water treatment plant | place: USA: Ann Arbor
GGCACCAATCTTCTTTTTCAGACATTTTGACCAAAACCGCAAAGGGCTTTTTCAGCTCATATCGCACAGTTACCCCATCTAAAATTGGGTTCGAGAGTATCGAATTTAGGAACTCTTTGCGATCTTGGGCTGATCTTGTATTCCATAAAGATTTCGCTGATGTAGCCAGTTCGAGAATGGATTTAACACTTTCCATGAAAGTGTCCTGTAAGCTCAAGCGAAGCTGCTCTAGTTGCTGCAAAAGGCTCTCACGGTTGCCACGAATGCGAACCAATTGACGATCATAGGCTTGTTTATCAATGGTTTGATTCAGCAATAAATCGGTCAATTGGTCTTCTTGGGTTTCAAGTTCTTTGCATTTATCACTAAGCTCTGCCTGCTGAAGGTGAATCACCCTTTTTGTTTTTGAATTGAGCTTGTTTAAAGCCTCAGAGATGTCATTTGCGAATTCTTCAGAAATTGAAATCTTATCAATCACTGAACCCAGTTGACCCCAAATTTTATCGGTGGTTGTGATCAGCCCTTTTTGAGTTTTGTGGACTTCTTTACCATCAGTGCAATGGGCATAGTGGTAGGTTTTCGTTTCACCTGTTTTTAAAATTTTCTTGGTCTTGGGGTCATAGACTATATTGCATCCACATGAACACTTAAGCCATCCACCCATTAGCAGAGTATGCTCTGATTCTTCTCGCACAATGGCCGATGCTTTTTTGCCAGACATTTTTTCAACTTCAATGATCAATGCCATTGGAACAAATAGATCGTGCTTGCCTTTATAAAGCTCACCTTGCCAGAAAAACTGACCCTTATAAAATGGATTCTTTAATCGCCCATCAATAGTTGCGATATTATATTTTAAGGCTTGTTTGGCTGTGAGCAGGCCAGAATCTCTGATTGCTTTTCTGATGGCCTCTAATGAGTAACCCTTGGCTCTTAGCTCAAATTCTTTAAGCACAATAGCTCGGTTACTTGGGTTGGGATCAAGTGCAATCGTAGTCCCTCGTTTTTTAAACTGACCTGTTGCAGGATCGATTTCTCTTTTTGTTACATATCCAAGCGGTGGATGATTGCTTGGCCACCAACCTTGCTCGGCTTTTTGTTTCATGCCATCAGAAATGCGGCTAGCTAAAATCCGCACATAGTTTCTTGCCATGATGCCAGAAAAAGCTCTCGTTAAATACTCAGACTCGGGGCTATCCTTGTGTAGACATTTGCGGTCATGGGAAAAATGGATGATAAAATCACCATTCATGACTCGCTTTTCATTTTCCTCAAGATCGGTGAGGTTTCTGGTCTCGCGATCTTGCATATAAAAAATCACATTGCCGATTTTATTTTTCACAGCATAGTTGATCGCTTCAGAGTACTTCTTTCTGGCTGACGAATCTTTGGCACTTTCTGTGATTGTAAAAACTTGGACGAGATCAAGTTTTTGATTGTTGCAGTCACGATCACAATAATCTTGAGCATACTTTTGCTGAACAGCATGCGAGAACCCATCTTCTTGCTTCATGCTACTGACTCGCAAAATTGCGATGGCCTTCTTGTTTATGTATTTGACTTCATTTTTCATATTATCCTGCCTTTCTGGTTATTACCGGATCTTTGGTCTCTTGCGAAGTCGAACCTTCTGGTTCGATATCTGGTTGGGTTGCTTTTTCATCTCGCCACCGCCTTAAAACATCAAAAATGGCTACCACTTGCTCGAATTCCTCTTGAGTTATTTCAAATTCTACGCCGTCTGGGGTTTTGTAGACTCGGGGTTTAGAATGTGGAGCCTCTTGGTCCACTTTGCTGACCTCGGGCTGGACCTGACCTGTTGTAGGGTTTTTCATAATACAAAAACTTCCTCAGGGATTTTTTAAGAGGATTTCCCCGAACCTAGGTCCAAAGTGCCAATCACCTTAAACCTTAGTTCGATTCTATAGAATGCTAGAAAATATCTAAGTCTGTGGCGTTTTTTGGGTTTGCTCGAAAACTCTTAGCCCTCGACAAGTTTTGATATTCGTTGAATAATTTTAATGTATGAGCAGCAAAGTCATCGAGTACGAAAGAGAACCAAAAAATTCGCGAAACGAGCGAATTGAGCGCTATGAATCACTATTAAAAACCAAAAGTGATCTCCGCGAGAGTGGTTCCAAAAATATCAACTGGACTGTTAAGTGGAGTGCAAATCATGGCCCAGCTGAAAAATGGCTTGAGGCCTTATATGGCAGATACAAAATTGACTATCGAACCTATGTGATTTTTGAATTTCTATTTCGCCAACTGATGATTTATCCAAAAAATGAAACTGGTTTCGTCTATGAAAACGAGGAATCCCACTTTGATAAGCTTTTACGTCTACCGCCAGATAGAAAAATAGATCTTATCGAGTCCCTAGTTTCGAGAAATGATTTCAAGGACACATACGCTTTAAATAATTTATCTTTTGAAAAAAAAGAAGTCATTAGACGAGTGGGTGTTGGCCTTAAAGGCGAAATCAAACGAATTGATGAATTAAAACTCTTGGCTCGTGAAATGTCATTAAAGGACCGATCTGAAGTGACGCTTGTTGATTTTGAAAGCGAAATTGAAGCACTAAGAGCCAAAGCTCTTAAGAAAGCTGAGAAAAAAATCTCGATAAACAACAGGCCCCTTCGCGGATTTGTTAAAATAACTAAAGATGGCGACATCCACGTTGATCCCATTAAATTTGATTTTTTTAGGTACTACAGCGTTTTGTACTATTCGCTCCTAAGCCCCTTCTTTGACAGAAAAAAAGAGCGTGCTGAAAACAATGAAGAAGTGGGAGTATATTCGCTCATTGCAAATAAATTGAATTTTGAATTTGGATCGCGGCTTGCTGGGGTTAAGTTTACCTCTGGGATTATAAGAGATCGTGTCCGAGACAGTAAAGGTTTATCGCCCCTTGCTGACGTGGCTCATAAAAGGAAGTTAGTCGATGAGGCGTTTTATGACCATATCTATGCGCATGCTGAAGATGCGGATTTTTTGCTGCCATTTCAATATGTCGAAGAGCATCTCAAATAGAAACAACCACTTACAGGCGCCTGTAACTTAAACTTCTTCACTGTTTGCGTGGAGAATCCACGTCATTCGTAAAATCGCCACAGACCCATAAAATTCAAACGCCTACCTTATACTGAAGTCACGCTGGTTGATAATTTCATCAACCAAAACTGGGTGGCGACTCTATGAGGTGAAATTTATGAAAAATCAATTCTGGAAAAGTGCGGAGAAGTTATTTAATAAGGGAGTAAAAAAATTCTGTAAAAAACACTCGATATCAGAAAGAAAAATAAATAAATTTCTTAGAGATCCATCAGTAAGTAAACTCACATTTCTTCTTCACAATTTATCTTACCAGGATCTATTTTGGTTTTTGGTCTATCATGAGTTGTCTGAGTTGGTGCCAAAACATATGAGGAAAGCTACTATTGAACAACGGCAACTTGATGGCAATGTCTATCCATATAACGAGGACATGACGCCCGGACCTATGGACATGGAGACTGGTCATATAAATCCTGATCCGAGTGACAATCATGATGTATGCTGGCTTAAATTTGCTCTGCATATTCACCAACTAATTGCAGTAGTTGCTGAGGAAAAAATGAATAGAATTGTTCGCCTCCAGGCACAAATTCGCATCGAGCAAATTCAGTCATATCTGACCAAAATTTCGTAGTGTCTTGTATGTAGGGAGGATTTGCCGACTTACAGAATCCTCCCTGTACCCCAGTCTCACTTTCTTTTGTGAGAAACTGATGCCACGTATGGTTCGCAATAAAGCGATCATGACTTTGAGTGGCGACTCAGAAACGAGACTAAAAATGAAAAAAAGTGTACTTACCTATACTGGTGGAAACGACCCAAAACTTGCCCAGGCTTGGATTGAAAATCTGATGAAAGAAATGAACTTAAATTTTCACCCGGATACACGAGCTGAAGAATACATTAATCGAACCACTCTTAAACCAACATTCTCCAAGGCCGAGGCAAAAAAACTAAATCATTCGATCAATGAACTATTCCGACTCTTTGGTGATGATGTTTACAGAATATCATTGTTGGCAATTGGACTTGAAGCTTGAGCTACTAAGAGTATTTTCAAAACCGCAAAATGCTCCACAAAAGAAAAAATTCATCCCTTAAGTGAGAAACTGAACCTACGCCTGACCACAATGGTGTGGACAGAAAAATGAGTGGCGACTCAGATATGAGGTAAAAATGACTCTACTTGAACGTGCAGATAAAATGATAACTAAAGCAATTGAGAAGCACGAAAAGGTGCAAGGAATAGTTATTCCTGATTTTGAAGAATTTGTTTTGAAAAATGGCGTAGAATTTATTCGGGAATTAACATACTTGTACTTACCCTATGAAGAGATCCTCTTTTTAGCAATTTTTTCGATTATTAAGGAGACATTTCAAAGTGACTTGGATTTTGAAGTTGAGATTAAGAAGAAGCCAGCTTTGTATTTGAAGTTCAGTGACTATGACCTTGAACTGATGCAAGGTGAAAATAAGATTGTTGGAATAACTGAAGATGATAGGAGTTGGAAGCTTCTCTCAACTGAAGGTCACCATATGGTACACCAGATTGCACTGAAATTTGGATTCCATCACTTAGCAAAAAAAGCATCGAAGAGTAGGGATCGCCTAATTAGGCATTTGAATCAAAAATAGATTATTTGCCAATGTGTGTTCTTAGAAAGAGCCGACCAAAGTGTCGGCTCTTTCATTTTCTGCTCCCGAGTTTTACAGAGTTTTTCACTGACCCCAAAATTCCCCACACATCCAGATTTTAAAACAAAACATGGGACGATGGTTTTACGTACACAAGCCAAATGGATGGTCCAAATGGAAGTGTTAAAGGCGGCGGCCAAAGTAAACAAGGAGAAGCGTAATGAAAAAACAAACCGAAACCCCCGAGTCCCAGGAAGTTGTTGCTGTAGTGCAAACCCAGATGGAAAAAGAGCTCATGAATGTCTGGGAGAAAGCTGTAGAGGCTGACAAGAATAAAAATCTTGGCTTTTTGACCAAGAGTCTTTCTGAGAGAATCTCTAGCCTTTCAGTTGAGGTAAAAAATCTAATTCAACAAGGATTGGGTTTTGAAAAAGAAATCGCCAAAAAAATGAATGATATGTTCACCATTTTTTTAGCTGAGGTCAGTGGTGTTGAAAAAGATGCCAAGAAAGCCCAGCGAACCGCTGTGGAGCAGTTTAAAGAATATTCTGAGGGTGCTTTTGGATTCAAAGAAGCTCGTGCAATGGAATATCAATCGGTGGGTGCAAATCAGTCAGTCCTTGATATGAACTTGCCATTCTCACATCTTGTTGAGCTTGCGAGACTTTCAGATGATGGTCTAAAGCAGCTCCTTCAAATGTTTCCAGAGGAAAAACTGCAAGGTCATTCATATCGTGAAATGCGAGAGCTGGTCCGAGTGTACAATGAAAATAAAAGAACTCGCCGCAAGTCTTCAGCCTCATTGAATGTGGTAAAAAATGACTCTGCTTCAGTTGAAAGTCCTGCCTCTGCACCAAATAGCGATGCAAAGCCTGAAAATGTGGTCAGCATGCCTGTTGGGGCCAATGGCACCATCGAGGCCCTGGATGCCTTTATTCGCCAGTTTAAGGCGATTTCGCAGGCCTATAAGGTAGAAGATGTCTCTGCCAAGTATGCCAAGGATTTAGAGCAAATTGCTAAGTGGTGCTTGGCTGCAAGTACGACTCATCTTGATGAAAGAAAGAGAGCCTAGACCATGAAGCCCTTCTTTCACTTATCAAAAATAGTGGATGTAAGGTTGTACCAAGGGGATTGCCTGCATGTACTGCAGGCAATCCCCTCTGGGACAATTGATGCCTTCATATCTGACCCACCGTATGGTCTCACTGAAAGCGTCAATATTTTTGAAATGCTCGGCGAGTTTCTAAATGGCAACGACTACCAAGTGAGTACCCCTGGTTTTAATGGTAATACCTGGGATGCTGTTATTCCAGGTCCTAAAACAATGAGTGAAGTTTATCGCACATTGAAACCTGGGGCCTATGCCGCAGTCTTTGCTGCAAAAAGAAATGTAGACTTGATGACACTATCTCTACGAATTGCAGGCTTTGAAATTAAAGATATGCTTATGTGGACTCACTCACAGGGAGTTCCAAAATCAAAACCGATGATTGTAAAGGGCACTGATTTTAGAAATGACCTAAGACCATTGTATGAACCCATCATCTTGGCCAAAAAACCAGTCATCGGGAAAAACATTGAGGACAACATTAAACGATTTGGTGCTGGCGGACTACAATCAACAAGCATTCTTTCAAACTATTCAGGAGACATTGTTTCCGATGCTTCAATCGCTAGTCTTAAAACAATTCATCCCAGTCAAAATGGAGTGGCACTTTGTCATGAGCTGATTGATGGCATGTATGATTCATCGTTTTTAGTATCAAAGCCTGGTGAAAAAGAAAACCGTCTTTGGCTTGATGACTGTGGAGTTGATATGTGGCCTAAAGAACTTGAACAGAGAAAAAAATATGTAAATCAAAGCCCAGTTGCCGAACAAAACTTTCATCCAACTAAAAAGCCCATCATGCTCATGAGCTATCTTGTTAGATTACTTACAACTGAGGGAGCCACGGTTCTTGATTCCTTTACAGGCGCCTGTACGACTGGAGTCGCTGCTTCGCTAAACAATCGCAACTTCATCGGAGTCGACCTTGATGCCAGATATTTGGAGATTGGCAAACACAGAATCCAAAACGCTATGGACCGCAGAGATAATCCGCAATCAAATGATTATAAGTACTTTTCAAAATTTATCGACCCTTCAATTCTTACTCGCCAAGAAAAGGAACTTCGAGAAAAAATAGTAAACGGCACAGCAAGCATTGCCGAGAGAATTATTTACCGAGAATTAATATCAGCCGAGCAAATCCGAGTTTTTAAAAAATTGGCTTAAGATTTATTTATCTTTTTGCCTAAATTCATACGGTCGGCATTTCTTTTCTTGAGCTGGCTTCGTCTATAAATAAGCCTGACACCCGATAGTAAGAAATAGAGGCCAAGAAATCCGAACCCACCAGCATTTATTCTGCCATAGGTTTCAAGTGAAATAAAATTATGTACATAAAGCATGCCAGGGATTGCGATTATAAAAAGTGTCCCAGTCCATCCAATCGTGAGCCACTCAAACATCCATTCAGGCTCCTCAAGCTCATCTTTTTTAAGTTCTTTTTGAAAATGTTTTTTCATCAGATGCTTAATCCAAATATGAGTGAAAAACAGAAGCACCACGACCACGCCACTTAGTCGTGCGATCAGGTCATGCGGAGTGATGAGCATAAGTAGCCCTGATAAAGCCATGCCAGTTTTTACCCATTGAAGTACTTTCTTTTTACTTTTGTACTTCATGACTGCCCCCCAGAATTCTTAACTTGAGACCGATAGATTCTATCGAGCATTACACCTATTTCAAAGTTTGAGTCGCCTTGCTTCACTCTAAAGTGAACCTCATCAAGAATAAGCTTAGTTTTCTCATCGGGCTCGCGGATTATTTTGTCAGCCATGGCATCAAGTGTTGCCAGGTACCGAATTTCGTCAGAGTCGGTGGGTTTTGAGTCGCCGTACTTTAAATCATTGATTTGAGGTCTGTAGTTAAAGTAGTCAGAAAGAATTTTTGTAGGATGAGCTGTTTCAAGTTTCTCGGTTAAGACTTTAAATTTCCTTACAGGCGCCTGTAAGAAATTTGCCTCCTCTGCCTCTTGAATAACTTCCGCATCATCACTTTGGCTACGGCCTTTTCTGCCATTTGCGAACTTGGGAAACATTTGAGTGAAGTAATTATTAAAATGCTCATCGCTTTTAAAGGGCTCGATTTTAAATTCAATTCTGCCAAGACCCATTTTTTCGTGATCGACTTGAAGCTTGGCGTTGATGTTTTCTGTGAGTCGCCATCTTTGTATGTCATCTTGAAAAAAGTAGGTGTAGTTTTGACTCCCTCGCTTTTCGATCTTGAGCAAGCCTAAGACATGAAGCCTTAGTTTGGCTCGCCTCAGATGGTAGACTCCGATGCCTAGATTTTTTGCTAACTTTTTGTCACCATAAAACCATCCACGATCACCAAGTCTGATCAGGCACCTGAGCACTGACTTTTCATCTTCGTTTAAAAATCCATAGGTATCCAGATGGACTGGAAATGCTATAAATCGATATCTTAAAATTTTACTCATACTTTGAGGGCCTCCATTCCCTTGCTTGTTAAATGGAAGATTCAAAAAGTAGAGGTCTTGTGTGATTCTTCTGGGGAACCACGAGGCTCCCGAGTGGGAACCCCACGCTCGCCTAATATAGAAAGAAAATAAGCTGAACAAAAACAAAAAAAGAAGTTTGTCGGGCCATGCCCCTTGTCGGGGGCTTAGGCCCAACAAGAAATAAAAAATCATGTCAGAAAATTGATCCATTTAGTTTTTGTATGAAACTAACAAAACCACTTTTTACCCTAAACCCCACTGCCTTTCAGGTGTACTGCTACCTCTGGAAGAAACTCGAACAAATGCCACCAGAGGCCCAATCAAGGCGAATTGTGAGCTGCTCTAAGGGAGAGTTGACCTCTGAATTAAACCACTCCATCAATACTGTCAGACAAGCTCTTGATGTGGAGCTTGAGGGTTCGTTTCGGATGATCAAAAAAATTCCTAATGAACCAGATCATGTCGAGAATAGAATTCTTTTAACTGAAGAAAAGGATTGGAATTGGGATCTAATCAGACATCTTTATACTGCAAAGTCAGCCAAAGACAGAAGGCAAACCTTTGATTCACTTTTCGATGATCTGTCAGTTTTTGATCAGGGATCAGCACAGGATTTTTCTAAAAATGGGGATAAATAGGTACTCTATTTATATTGTTTACTTTGATTTGGCATTAAAATCAGAAATTGACCCCCGATCAGTCCCAGAACGGCGCACATAAGAAAATCAGCGGATCGTGATGAGTGCTCGCGGTAAAATATAAACATGCCCACTTTTGAAAGAATCCATTTAATGAGTCACAAGGAGGAAACATTAGATGGATTTAAGTTTATTTTTTATGAAGGCGTCCAGATGGAATAGTCCCGAGGATTTTGTCAGGCACCTGTCAAAAGTGGTGATGAAAAAGTTAGAAAATGAAATCAGAGCAAAAAAGGAAGGTGGCGATTTATACCAAGCAAAAGAGGCCAAAGAATTTGATGACCTGTTTGATGAAGACAGTCTGTTTATGAGAAGCAAGAACCCAGAGATCGAGGAGGGATCAGAAAATGAAACCAGAAAATATTAAACTTGCCGAAGAACTTGATTTTGAAGGACCAGTTTCGTTTTTGTTAAATCGAGCTGGCAAACGAATCGTAGGATGCACCACACAAGCCCTGTGGAACCTCGTGACGCTTCTAAGCGAGTGGCCTGAGGGTTCCGATCCCATGGATGGCCTTATGACCATCAGAGCTGGTTTAAAAGAAGATTTCAACACCCAAGGGGTCAGCCACGAAAACACGGTTGCATTCATTAAATCAGAACCAATCATCGCCCAGCATGTGGTAGATGCATTTAGGACCGAGGAGAAAAGCTCAAAAGAAATCATCAGGCTCCTAGAAAAGCACTATCTTTTACTTTTTAGCTATGGTGTCGAGAGCATCCCAGACCAAGGTCATATCGGAGTCATGCACATTACGAACAGGCGCCTGTATCTGGATGGTACGGAAATCGACATCGAAGCGGCGACGAAGTTTCTGTACTCATCAAAAATGAATCATGGGTTGTTACTTGAAAAGTAAACTATCGGTATCCGCCGTTGGATTGACAGATTGTTTCTGCTAGTGCTGAGTCAGGACATTCATTAAGAATCCTTATCGACAGACTATGAGGGTTGTATTCAAAGTGTATACCGTTGCCCATAAAATGTTTTGAAAGTTGCCCATTCGCCTCTCTTAGTTCGACAATTGAATTAAATTGGTATGTCATAGTTGCCCCCTCGCCCTCGACTCTTATCGGATCCTATCGGACGAAAATGACTTCGACTTGAACGTTTCAAATTGTATCACTGCACAATTCTCAAAATCGATTTCCATATGATACTGCAGCGTTGCCGAAAATACTTTATGTCGTTGGTCCTGAAGCTGTAAGTTCTTATGAATCAGAGTTGATTGCGCTATCTAGTAGTAACAGGTGGATTATATCTACAATTGATTTTAGAGGAGCCGTGAAACATTGCCTAAGCTAAGCGGCCTAACTAAGATTAGGTCATTTCACGAATGAGGTGAAACTTAAAATCGGTAGTGCCAGGTCTACAGTTTCAACAATTCTCTACTTTCTTGTCTCTGGTTTAGAAACTTTCACTAATTTTCCTCACGGCATAGTTTTTCTTATCGGGACTAAGATCATTGAAATCACTAAGTGCTCCCTCTGATTTTAGAGGCTGCAAGACACAAAAAGTCACCCCAATCGATAAGCAGTCTGTAGTTCCCCAGAAAGTTTATCTAGCCAGCTCGATACACTGTAGCCTTTCTTGCCATCTCCATTTAACTTCGTAAAAAAAAGATGTTGATCCCAATCAATACCAAATTCCTGTTCCGCAAGAGCTGCAAATCTCTTATTTTTTCGAAGTTTATACTTCTGATGGTAATCCTCAGCTGCCCAAAAGTAACTTTCCATTTGATTAGCATAAAAGATACTCGGCATGTTTTCTATACCAATCTCTTGAGTTAGCTCTTCTATGATCAATTTTTGTTCATTATCAAAAATATAAAATGCTGGCCTATATTGACCTTCTCTTTTTCCTGTAAACTTCCAAGATTCAAAATTCCCAATTAGATCTTTGTAACTAACTTGATTCTTATTATAAAATATACGCACTGTTTCTGCATGCCCTTTTACATCTCTATATGTCGGATTAGATGTCACAGCACCAGCATAACCTACACGTGTTTGTACAACTCCAGATAGACTTCCGAAATTTGCATCAGGCCCCCAAAAGCATCCCATAGAAAACATAGTTTGACTAAGCTGCCCATTTTGAACAGCGTTTATTATCTCAGATGGGGTTTGATATAAGTAAGAATCGGGAAAATCTGCTTTATTCATGTTGCGTCCTTTAATTTTTATGATTGGATAGAAGAGTTGTAGTTCTGTTAAAAACTAAATTATTAACAGTGGATAAGTCATCTGCAGAAAAATAACCAACTCTTTCAAATTGAAATTTTTGACCGGGCTCGGTGTTTTTAAGTGAATTCTCACCCCAACCAATTTTAATATCACGAGATTTAGGGTTAATGAAATCAGTAAATTTTTTTTCTTTGAATGACTCTGAGGGAACGTTCAAAAATAAATTTTCGAAAAAATTCGCTGTTATAGGTATAGAGTTGTGAACAGGCAGCCAATGGATAACTCCATTCACCTTTCTTCCGGTTGGCTTTTTACCTAGGGTATCTAAATCAACTGTACAACGAAGTTCGATAATTCGACTATTATTATCTTTAATAACTTCGTTGCAACGAATTACATAGCTATAGCGTAATCGCACTTCACCACCTAAGACAAGTCGTTTAAAGTCCTTAGGTGCAGTTTCAAAAAAATCATCCCGCTCAATCCATAATTCTTTTTCCATGTACAATTGACGGAAACCTCTTTCAGGAAATTTGGGATGATTTGGTGCTTCTAGCATTTCAATTTTATCATAGTTAGTTAGAACGACTTTAAGAGGGTTAATAACAGCAAATTTTCTATCCACTGTAGGGTCCAAATCTAAACGAAGATTTTCCTCAAGAAGAGCAAAATCGATCATTGAGTTTGATTTTGATATGCCAATTTCTGAACAGAAACTTTTAATAGAATTTGGAGTATAACCACGACGCCTAAGACCGCTAATTGTAGGCATTCTAGGGTCATCCCATCCGTCCACGTGCCTTTCATCAACTAACAATTTTAAGTTTCTTTTCGATAAAACAACATCAGATAATAAGAGTTTCGAAAATTCAATTTGTTGTGGTGGATTTCTAATTTTGAGTTTTTCTAAAAACCAATTGTATAGAGGTTTGTGATCCTCAAACTCCAACGTACACAAAGAATGACTAATACCCTCTAATGTATCTGATAAGGTATGTGCAAAATCGTAGAGTGGATAGATGTACCATTTTTTACCTGAAATTGGAGCAGCATCTTTTCGAATTCTGTATAAAATCGGATCTCGCAGATTCATGTTATCAGAACTCATATTTATTTTTGCTCTTAGAATATGTTCTCCATCTGAATACTTACCTGATTTCATTTCTTCAAATAGTTTTAAATTTTCTTCTACACTTCGATCTCTAAACGGACTATTTTTACCTGGGGTGGTATGATTTCCTCTATGAAATCGAACCTCCTCTTCACTTAATGAATCGACATAAGCAAATCCGTTTTTAATTAGGATAACCGCATACCCATAGAGTTCGTCGAAGTATTCAGAAGCAAAACGTAGTTCATCCCAAGAATAGCCGAGCCACTGAATATCTTTTTTAATTGATTCAACATATTTAATATCTTCAGTCAGTGGATTTGTATCATCGAACCGTAAATTACATTTACCAGTGTATTTTTCTTTAAGATTAAAATTTAAGCAGATTGATTTTGCATGCCCAATATGTAGGTGACCATTTGGTTCAGGAGGAAAGCGAGTAACGACATTGCTCACCTTTGATGAACTTAGGTCCGAATCAATAATATGTTCGATGAAATTTTTTGTCTTTCTTTTTTCTACAGTCATATTATTCCCTTGAAACAATTGCCGCTATTCCCATACCTCCAGCGGTACAAGCACTTACCAGACCTCGTTTTCCGTTTTTTTCAGTCAATATTTTACTTATTGTGGCAATCAGCCTTCCACCTGTTGCTGCAAATGGGTGTCCCAGCGCGACACTCCCACCTTTTATATTTAATTTATTTCTATCTATGGGGCCCAAAGCCTTATCGCGTCCCAACTTTTCCTTGGAATAACTTTCAGATTCCCATGCCTTCATGTTTGCAAGAGCTTGAGCAGCGAAGGCCTCATGTATTTCATAATAATCAAAGTCTTGTAGACTCAAGTTGTTTCGTAATAACAACGAATTTACGGCGTGAGTTGGCGCCATCAACAAGCCTTCTTCATTTATAAAGTCTACTGCAGTAAATTGAACATCTTCAAGATAGCCGAGAATTGGAAGTCCATTATTTTTAGCATACTCTTCGCTGGCAAGAAGTACTACTGAGGCACCATCGGTAAGTGGAGTAGAGTTTCCAGCGGTCAACGTCCCATCATCTTTAAAAGCTGGTTTTAATTTTGCTAATTTTTCTAGGCCTATATCTGATCTAACAAATTGATCTTTTTTAACGCCTGAAAACTCAAACACGAGACCATTATAGAATCCTTCTTCGTACGCCTTGCTCGCTTTTTTATGACTTTCAAAAGCAAGAAAGTCTTGCTCCTCTCTGGTGATGTTCCATTTTTGAGCCATAAGTTCCGTGTGTTGGCCCATGCTAAGCCCAGTTTGTGGCTCATTGATAGAGGGAAAAATAGGCTTAAAATCAAAAGGCGTTAATTTTGAGAGTGCAGCGATTTTTTCAATAAAGCTTTTTGCTTTGTTTACAGTAAATATTTTTTTCTTAAAAGAATTACCAAAACTAATTGGAGCATCACTGTTGGAGTCGGAGCCTCCGGCTACACCAATTTCTATTTGACCAGTTGAAATTTTATTAGCTATCAAAGATATAGCTTCAACACCAGTGCCGCAGGCTCTTTGTACATCGAAGGCGGGCGTCTTAGGGTGCAAATCGGAATTGAGTACGGCCTCTCTAGATAAATTGAAGTCTTTCGCATCCTTAATGACCGCTCCCAAGGCAACATCACCAAGAATCTTATTTTTTAAGTTATATTCTCTAGCAATTTGATTGAGAAGAAAACTCAACATCTCCTTATTTGTCTTGTCTGAGTAAAGACCGAAGGATTTGACAAAAGGTGTTCTTGCTCCACCAACAATAGCAACTTTTCTACTTAAATTACGCATAATATCTCCAATGATTAAAAGTAATTTCCGCAATAACTATTATATTACGGAAACTACTTATACTAAGTTACTTACGAACAAAATGACAGCTGTATCCACCGGGATGCTTTTTTAAATAGTCCTGATGAAAATCTTCTGCATCATAAAACTTTTTTTCGCGCTCAACTGTTGTTGCCACAGATTTATTAAAACGGCCTAGTTTATTTACTTCGTTTATAACCTTAGTAACAGTTTCAGCCTGGAGTTCGTCTCGAACAAAAACTGTTGATCTGTACTGAGTGCCAATATCATTGCCTTGTCGATTCGACGTGGTTGGGTCATGAATTTTAAAAAAGAATCGCAAAATCTCAGTCAAATTTGTTTTATTCGTATCAAAAGTGATCTTTACAGATTCGGCATGGCCAGACCTTCCTGTTTTAACATCGTTATAGGTTGGATTGTCAGTACTCCCGCCTGTGTAACCAACCTGTGTGTCAATAACACCATCAAATGTTCTAAAGAGGTCTTCCATGCCCCAAAAACAACCTCCAGCCAACACAATATAGTCTCTATTTTTTTTATCATGCATAGTGTTCTCCTTTTCCTTAAATAGTTTTAGGTACTCTCCGTAGCCCTCTTTCTCCATATCTTTTTTTGGTATAAAACGGAGACTCGCTGAATTTATACAATATCTTAAATGAGACGGAGAGGGACCGTCATCAAAAACATGGCCCAAATGTGAATCTCCGTATTTTGAGCGAACTTCAGTTCGTTTCATAAAAAAACTACTGTCATCTTTTTCAATTACGTTCTCTTTTTCAAGAGGTGCTGTAAAACTTGGCCATCCTGTTCCAGAGTTAAATTTATCAATAGAGCTAAATAGAGGTTCTCCAGAAATAATATCAACATAAATTCCGTCTTCTTTGTTGTCCCAGAATTCATTTTTAAATGGCGGTTCAGTACCGTCTTTTTGAGTGACTTTAAATTGAAGTGGGTTTAATTTTTTAACATTATCCTGATTTTTAAAGTATTTTGGTTTTGTTGTCATTTTTAATTCCTTCTTAAAACTTTGATTAGCTATTGAAACAAACGATGCTCAGAATATTAATAAAAATAATGTTGTCGTTTTTAGTTTACGCATGGGTGTTCACCTTTTTTTTACACTTAAACTCTTGATAGCCTCTATTAAACTATCCTCATTAATGTGAAAATCATTGAATATAACTTTATTCTCAGGATCTATAATAATAAACCAAGGAGTGCCGCCGGTTCGATACTTTTTCATGATGTCTGGTGGTCCATTTTTGCTCATATCGTGTCCAAAGGGAACTCTGAGGTTATATTTTTTTTGCGTTTCTACCAGTTTATCAATTCCATTTTGCTCGTGGCCCTCAAAAACGGTTTGGATTACTGCAAATTGGATTGGGTAACCGCCCAATTCACTGATCATTTTTTTTAACGAAGGGAAACCATGGCTATGGCAGCCAGGACACCAGCTTTGAAAACAATAAATAACCTTAAATCCGGCTCCCATATCAGAGAGATTAAGTGGTTTAATGCTTTTTCCATCTGCATCCAGCCATTGTTTAACATCCCAATTAGGCGCAGATTGACCTTCAATTCCATAACTCATAAACATATCCTTCTTTTTAATGCGCTTTAAACTAAAACTACATCTATTTATATAAAAAATTAAATTCGATCATTACGTTTAAATAATAAATAATAACAAAACGAGTTGTTTTTTACTATGAACAAGGTGTATTTTGAATAGAAATCACATCCTAACTACAATCTTTATTATGACTAACTTGTTCTTATCTAAGAATGAGTCCGATTAGGAAAAGGTCAAGGTCTTATGAATTTATCAAAAATTGAGTTCCAAAACACTTATCTAAACCTGCCAGAGCGATTTTATCAAAAAATAAACCCCAAAGGGTTTTCTAAACCACGACTAAGATCCTGGAATAAAGAATTTGCTCAATTTCTGGGAATAACTTTAAACGCAGAACAAGACAGTGGTTTTTTGGAGCAGGTATTTTCAGGAAACAAGATAATGCCGTCCTCTCAGCCATTAGCTTTGGCCTATTCTGGGCACCAATTTGGCCATTTTAATCCACAACTCGGGGATGGTCGCGCCCACCTCTTGGGTGAGCTACGAGGCGCAAATGGGAAGCTTTACGATGTACAGCTGAAAGGATCTGGTCAGACGCGGTACTCACGACGAGGGGACGGACTATCGCCGATGGGGCCAGTTGTCCGTGAGTATTTGGTGAGCGAGTTTATGCATTACTTCGGTGTGCCAACGACGAGAAGTCTTGCGATTGTTGAGACTGGGGAAGCAGTTTTTAGAGAAAATACCCACAGCGGTGGTGTATTAACGCGTGTTGCAGAAAGCCATATAAGAGTTGGGCACTTTGAATATCTTGCGTATCAGCGTGATACAGATGGCATCAATCGTCTTATTAATTTTGTCATTCAAAAATCCTTTCCAAATTTGATCGACGCTATAGATAAACCCCTTGCGTTATTTCAGATTGTTGTCAGGCGACAAGCCGCGTTGATTTCACAGTGGATGGGTTTAGGTTTCGTTCACGGAGTCATGAATACAGACAATACCTCAGTGAGCGGAATTACGATTGATTATGGCCCTTGTGCTTTTTTAGACGAGACTGATTTTAATAAAGTATTTAGTTCCATAGACCGTTCAGGCAGGTATGCATACAACAAACAACCCTATATTCAACAATGGAATCTCGCAAAGTTAGCACAAACATTGTTGGTGGTGTATTCCGATAAAGAGGTAGATGCTAAAGTAAAGGAGTTTGAAAAAACTCTTGAAGATTATATTCATATTTTTGATGAAAACTGGCAGGCTTTGTTTCTTAAAAAGATTGGCTTTAATAATCAAAAAAATGAAGATGGTTTAAAAATATTAGAGCAACTGCTTCAATATTTTATAATAGAAAAAATTGATTTTACATTGGGATTTAGAGAACTATCCAATTTGATAGATTCGCAGGTACCTCCAGCTGTTTTTAAGAAAATCGAAAATTATATGAATTTAGTTAATGATTGGAAGCAATTAGCCACAAAGGAATCCTCTTTGATTGAAGTTAAGAACACTCTGAACTCTACAAATCCTTTTTTTATTCCCAGAAATCACATAATAGAAAATATTATCCAAGATTGTTATAAAGACGATTGGAGTAAGTTCTACCGTTTTGAAAAAGCACTTAAGAATCCATACCAATATGATCAAAGTCATAAGGAGTTCATGCTTCCACCTAAGCCCGAAGAAGTGATAACTTGTACGTTTTGTGGCACTTAAGGAAAGAAAGGTCGCATCAGTGGAGATTCATAAATTTGATTTTTATAATAAAACAGGACAACTCTTGTCTGGTCGATTAGAGTTACCCATTGGTCAACCAAAAGCTTTCGCGGTTTTTGCACATTGTTTTACGTGTTCAAAAAATGTTAAAGCAGCGACATCAATAAGCCGTGCTTTGGCCAATGAAGGAATCGGAGTGTTGCGATTTGATTTTACAGGGCTTGGCAACAGCGAAGGTGATTTTGCTAATACTAATTTTTCATCTAATGTTGCGGATCTTATAAGTGCTGCAGAAAGTTTAGAAGAACAATTTGAATTTCCAGCTATTCTTGTTGGCCATAGTCTTGGGGGCGCTGCTGTATTAAAGGCTGCAACTCTCTTAGATAAAGTGAAAGCCATTGTCACAATCGGCGCACCAAGTTGTGCAAGTCATGTTAAGAGTCTATTTAAGGATAGTTTAGATTTAATTAAAGATAAAAAAACGGTAGAGATCGATCTTTATGGCAGAAGATTTACTATTTCAGATCAATTTATTAAAGATATTAACGAGGCAGATATTCTGGGTGATATCGCCAAATCTAAAAAAACTCTATTAATTATGCATTCACCGACAGACAATATTGTCTCAATCGAGCATGCTGCAAAGATATTTCATTCTGCAAAGCATCCGAAGAGTTTTATTTCTCTAGATGAGATGGATCATCTAGTCTCTAAAGAAGCTGACGCAAGGTATCTTTCGAAAATAATCGCCGCATGGGTCAGTAAGTATCTAGATTTCAAAACCACAACGTTAGAGGCAAAAGATACAATGATTGTTAGCTCGCAGGATGGGCACAAATTTCTAAACAGAATATCAGTTGGTAATCATCAAGTTTTTATTGATGAACCATTAAGCGTTGGGGGAGGTGATTTGGGAATGACACCTTATCAATTCCTTTTAGCAGCGTTGGGTGGGTGCAGTTCCATGACAATGAAACTCTATGCTGATAATAAAGGTCTTCCTCTCGAAAAAGTTCAAATAGAACTTTCACATAAGAAAGTTGAAAAAGATGGAGCAAAAGTGGATCATATCGTTAAAAAGATGACAGCAATTGGTGAAGCTTTGACAGAAGAACAGAAGCAAAAATTATATGAAATAGCAGAAAAATGCCCCGTGAACAGAACATTAAAATCAGAAATTATTATTGAAAGCATTTACAATTAAATAAAGGTAGGTTTTATGAGCATAGAAAAATTCGATGCGATCGTCGTCGGTGCCGGTCAAGCTGGCCCCGCGCTTTGTGAGGTTTTATCTAAAAACAATTTAAAAACAGCAATGGTTGAAAGAAGTCATTTTGGAGGAACGTGTGTTAATTATGGATGCATACCAACTAAAACACTTATTGCGAGTGCACGGGCCATTTACATGGCAAAAAGAGGCAGCGAGTTTGGTTTTTCCCACTCCTCCTTTAATGTTGACATGAAAAAAATTAAAAATCGCAAAGATCAAATAATGTTGGCATCAAGACAAGGTGTGGAAAATTGGATAAAGAATCAAAAAAATGTTCAAATTATTCAGGGAGAGGCAGTTTTTAAAGACGCTCACACAATCCATGTAGGAGATCGATTAATTTCAGCTGAAAAGATTTTCTTAAATGTGGGAGGTGCGGCATTTATTCCTCCAATTTCAGGGTTAAAGGATGTGGATTTTTTAGATAATAAATCCATTATGGATCTCGAAGAAGTCCCTAAGCATTTAGTTATACTCGGTGGCAGCTACATCGGTTTGGAGTTTGCGCACATGATGGTTCGTTTCGGCGCTAAGGTGACTGTTATTGAGCGTTCTGAGAGATTGTTGCCTCGTGAGGATTCCGATGTTTCAATAGAAATAAAAAAAATATTGGAAGGAGAAGGAATTCAATTTTTAATGGGAGCCGCAGTACAATCAGTATCGCAAAAAAGTACTAACATTAAAAACATTCAAGTGCAACTTTCCAACACGGATACATTAAACTTAGAATGTTCGCATATCTTAGTCGCTGTGGGCAGAGTGCCCAATACAAAAAAATTAAAATTAGAAAATGCCAATGTTAAAATGGATGAGCGTGGTTATATTACCGTGGATGATGAGTGTAAAACTTCTGTTTCCCATATCTGGGCACTTGGAGATTGTAATGGCAAAGGCGCCTTTACTCATACATCTTGGAATGATTATGAAATAGTTTCTTCAAATTTGTTTTCTAAAGAAAGACGGAAAATTTCTGATCGAATACCCTGTTACAGTCTTTTTATTGATCCACCACTAGCTCGTATTGGATTAAACGAGGCAGAAGTAAGAAGTTTAAATCGAAAAGATATTCTTACGGCTAAAATGCTTATGTCAAGAGTCGGACGAGCCAGAGAGACTGGTGAAACAAAAGGGTTTATGAAAGTATTTGTGTCTGCGGAATCAAAATTAATATTGGGCGCTACAATATTAGGGTATAATGGCGATGAGGTGATTCATTCGTTATTAGACATAATGTCGGCCAAACAACCGTACACGACCATTGCTAGGACTGTTCATATACATCCGACAGTTTCAGAGTTAATTCCAACATTATTGCAGCAATTACATCCGTTGGAGTAGGGTATGCGAGGCGTATTAAAAATTAAAAATACTCTTACAGATCTTTTTAAATCAGCTGGATATGCCCATGAGCAAGCCTTTTTGCAGACAAACGGTGATGATCCGGATTGGCCAATTTGGTATGCTGAAATTTTAAAAGATAAGATTAATAACCTGCTCGATACGCAGTTTTCTCTGAGTAACATTGTGTATTTTTTGATTCAATTTGAAAACGATCGACGTTTATTTTTGGAAAAAAATGATTGGCCATCTTTTTATGCTGATAAGATGATAGATAAACTACCGTTATATGCAAAAAAAAATGAAATTGGTAAGATATCATTGTACTACGCGAGTTTTTGTCCTTACTGTGCGGTCATTATAGACAAACTAAAATCCTTAAAACATGAGATAATGTTGCGAGATATTTACGAAAATGCTGGTTACCATCAAGAGCTGGTCAATGAAAGAGGCAAGGCCATTGTACCAGCATTAAAGATTCAATTACAAAGTGATACAGAACGATGGTACACTGAAGCAACCGAAATAGTGATCTTTTTAGAAAATCTAGCTTAGATTCTGTTCAAAGTATTTAGAGGAATATTACTATGTCAGACAATCAACAATTACGGAACTCACTAAGTTTGCAACCAGGGATTTTCTTACGACCACCCCACACGTACTCGATGGAGTTTAAACTTAAGAGAAACGTAAATAAAAACGATGTTGCCGAAGTAGTGAAAAAATTTTTTGCTCGCGGTATTTCCCACAGTATGGTTGTTGGTATTGGAGAACCTTTAATCCGAGAGGTAGGGATTCAGATGGAGTCTCTAAAACCATTTACCTTATTAACTTCCAACGACCTTATTTACCCATCTACACAAGCCGCCCTTTGGATACTGCTCCAAGGGCAGATGGATCAACATGTTGACCCTGGGGTTTTGGTCGACTTAGCTCGCAACGTAACTAATGAAATACAATCAGTTTTTGAAGTACTAGTTGAGCAACCTGCTTATACTTATAGAGAGAGTCGAGACCTCGCGGGTTTTAGAGACGGCACAGAAAATCCTAAAGATATAGCTGGTACTATTGAATCGCAAAGTTTTCGGGAGGGAACGTTCGCTCTAGTGCAGCGTTGGGTTCATAACTTAGATGCGTTGGATGGATTGTCGAAAGACGCGATAGAGCGAATAGTAGGTAGACGTATACCTAAGAGTGAAGTCGACAGCGATTCGGAAATAGAGGATCTCGCTCCAGACGCACACATAAATCGTACCAAACAAGAAGATGTTGGTTTTATGTTCCGTCGTTCGCAGGCATTTGGATCTCGTAATTTTAATGGTTTGCAGTTTATTGCTTATGCATCTGACATCAAAATTTTTGAAAGACATTTAAATCGAATGATCGGTCTTGATGGACCGCCAGACGCACTAGCACAATATTCAAAACCAAACACTGGAGCCTATTATTTCTGTCCAGGATCAAAACCGAATGGAGATATAGACTCCTCTTGGCTTATTTCCTAGTAGATGTATTAACAAACAAGTTTTTTTGGTTTAAATAATGGTGTCAAAGTTAATGTGCTATCGGGTTGCTATTTCAGCAATATTTTAGTTTTTTTCTCTTTCTTTTAACCCAAAGAAATATTGCATTTTATGAACAAGATCTATCCTGATAGAGAGTATATCTTTTATCTGAAGACTTAGAAAACCATAAAGTATAAAATTTTATTAGATTGACGTTCTCCCTCTATTTTTCTATAAGCCAGAAGTTATCCTAAATATATTTTTTTGGAGATACATATTAATAATTACTCATCTGTATTTGTTTTGGGGATAGGTCTAATAACCGGTTTGGGTCTTATTTTAGGAGCCGGAATCGGCGTCTATTCAAATCTAAAGCATACTTATGTCGCAAGAGTTATGTCTTTAGGGGCGGGTATGTTACTTTCTGCTGCCATTGTAGAGTTGGTGATAGATATCTTTAATAAAAAACCGTTGATGACGGGTCTTTCATTACTGGCTGGTGCTGTGAGTTTTAGCATAGGTAATTTGATTCTTTCTTGGTATAACGCTAAAAATCGTAAACGTTGTGGAGAGTGTGTATCTCAACCGAGTGAAGAAGATGCTCCAAACAGTGGACTAGCTATTGCTTTAGGAACATTTATGGATGCGGTGCCTGAATCATTGGTGCTTGGTATGAGTTTAAAATCACAAGGCTTTAGCTTACCACTTCTAATTGCCATTACTATTGGGAACGCGCCCGAAGCCATGTCTTCATCCTCTGGAATGAAATCATCCGGTCGAAGTATCCGTTGGATATTTAGTTTGTGGATTGGATTGGCTTTAGCTTCGAGTTTATTAACTTTTGTAGGCTATAAACTTCACGAATTATTAAATCAGAATGTTGAATACTTTATGCAAGCGTTTGGGGCTGGGGCCATATTATCTATGATTTGTGAAGTTCTCCTTCCTGAAGCAGCTCATGACTCCCCTGCCTTTGGAGGTGTCATTGCTTCTCTTGGGTTTATAAGCATTTTATTGTTTGGATTTTTCTATTAGATTAATTCGTCTATTAATTTTAGTAGAACCTCACTTCACCGTATATCACAAAGCGCAACTCAGTAAAAACAAGTATTTAGCGTTTTCAATCGATAGTTTACAAAGTTTTTAAACCCTCTAGCCCTTCGCTAGAGAGCTTTTGCAGTTCCGATGGAAACTTTTCTTGACGGAATTAAAACCGTGAGAGAGAAAACCATCAGCAACAACTTGAACTGACAGTACAAATAATTTCGTCGAGCAAAAGGGCAAATGTCAGATCAAATTCTAACTTCTACAGATAGAGTAAAAATCAAACACTCTATCTAATCTAATTTTACTACCATTATCTAAGATTAAATATTCTGTTTTATTTATAAACTCAGTATTAACCATAAGACATTTTTGATTTATTAGCTCTACACTGTCTGTCCAATGTCTAATATTAACTAAAGTTCTCCTAGTAATTCTATCTTCTAACTCATCAAGAAAGTCACAGAGTGCAAATTGATAGTCTGCTTGAATATTATCACGTGATTGACAAGGGCCAATAACTAACGATTTTTGCTTAGAACGAAAATCACTTATGCTTAATAAAGGAATATAGGGTTTCAAGCTAAGTTCTAAAGTTTCTAAATCACTAGAATCTAAAGTAACTTCCTCCCAAGTATTGTCGCGAATAAAAACTCTATTAGCAAATATACCTTGAGTGAGGTTACTTATTTGACTAAGAAGGTTAAGTGGCTTTTTTAAAATCGCTACGTTTTTTGAACCCAAATTAGTCTTTTCTAAAATCTCGAAATTAAAATACAAAGCATCTTTTTCTTCAAAGAAAAGTACTAGCGACAGTTTGTTATTTGTATCATTAAAAAAATTTTCAAAATCAGTCATTTTTGATATTTCTAAAATTAATTATCATAAAAATTTATATTCACATTAGGCAGTTTTTGATCTTTAGGTAATAGCGTATTGTCCTCTAATATAGAATTTGTATGAGTGGTATAATAAACCGCAAAAAGTGCACTAGGCCTGTCATTTCCTGACTTTTTCAAACCCCCAAATGGTAATTTTGAACTGGCTCCCACTGTTGACCGATTCCAATTAATTTGACCACTTTTTACGTTTTGAAGAATAAATTCAAAGTTTTCTCTATTTTTCGAAAAGAACGAGGTTGTAAGTCCAAAATCTGTTGATTCGTTTATATTAATAGCTTCATCCAAAGAATCAACTATATAAACGGCCACATTTGGACCAAATATTTCGCAACTTTGATACTCAGAAAGTTTACTATACTTGCTTACCAAATGTATGCTTGGGCTTACATAATATCCACGGTAATTTATTTCAATTTGTTTTCCCAATAGTAAAATATCATTACCTTCATTTTTAGAAATCTCTTGAAAACTTTTATAGGCATCATAGGACTTTGGATTTATCAGCGGACCCATAAAGACTGGTTCGCTCCAATGCCCAATTGTTAATTTTTTTGTGTAAGAAACAAACTTGTCTAAAAATTTATCGGCAATTTTTCTATGTAAAATTATTCGACTTGTGCAAGAACATCTTTGTCCTGTTGTTGAAAATGAACCAATTAGTGTTTCATATAAAGTCTTTTCAATATCACAATCATCCCAAACTATGCTGGCATTTTTTCCACCCATTTCTAATGCTAAAATTTTCCAATAGTCCTGAATGGTGGCCTGTTTTATCTTTAAACCATTATCATATGATCCTGTAAATAAGACGCCATCTATCAGTTTATGCGAGACTAATTGTTTGCCTGCGCTAGCGTCACCTTGAATTAAATTGAAAACGCCATTGGGTAGTTTAGCCTCCATAAAACATTGAGCATAAAATTGAGCCACTAACGGTGTTAATTCTGAAGGTTTAAAAACAACAGAGTTGCCTGTAAGCAACGCTGGAATAATATGCCCATTTGGCAAATGAAGTGGAAAATTAAATGGGCCTATAACTGCTAAGACACCTTTAGGTTTAAATAACAGTCTTCCTTTTACTCCTGGAAGTGCGTTTTCGATTGTTTGTTCAGAAACGTATTTTAAGCCTTCTTCGATAGTAATATCAATTTTATTAATGGCAGATTGGACTTCAGCTAAACTTTCAAAGGATGGCTTACCTGTTTCTCTAGAAATGATCTCTGATAGTTCTTTAGATTTTGTTTTAAGCACCTCTTTCAACTTTAAAATATAATTTACTCTGGTTGCTAAACTTTCTAATGCCCATTTTTTTTGAGCTACTACTGCACTTTCAACTATTTCATCAATAGTTGAATTATCATATCGCACTTCCGCTAGCTGATCTGATAAATCAGCAGGGCTTACAGTGATAAAACATGAATGAGAATTTTTAGGGGCAATAAATTGGTTATTAGAAAAATTTCCAAGATAATTAAAATGAATCATATTATATTTTTAAACCTTTAGATACAAAAATATTTTCAAATATTTTAAATAAAAAATGTGTTGTAATGATCATAACTATGGCGGGCAACACACCCATTAAAATTAAACTATAGTTGTCAAGTCTTATACCAGATAAAATTGGTTGCCCTAAACCTCCAGCGCCAACCAATGCTCCTAATGTGGCAGATCCTAGCGTTGCTATTATTGTATTCTTGAGGCTGTTTAAAATTTCTAGACTAGACAGCGGAAATTTAACACGAAATAACTTTTTTAAAAAACTTAAGTTAAGGATTTCTGCAATATCTGTGTAATTTTTTGGTATTGAGCCTAAAGCATTTATGGTAGTGGTCGTTGTTGGCATAAGGCTATAAAAAAACAAAGTAATAATTGCTGGTGTATTGCCGATACTATTTAAGCCTACTAAATTAAGAGGACCAATCAATAATACTAAAAATGCTATAGAAGGTATGGTTTGAAAAAAACTTACGCTATATACAATTGGTAAGCGCAAAATAGAAAAGTAATGAGAAGCAACACCCAGAAAAACACCTAAAGGAATTCCAAATATTAAAGCAATACTTACAATCCATAAATGTTCATAACTATAACGTAACATATCTGAAAAGTAGCTATTGTTAATGGCTTTAGATTGTTTTTTTAGATTAAGAAATTTATATGCAGTATCTATCTCATCAGAGTGCTGAAACTTTACATCAAAGTTCATTTGAATCATTGCACCCTCTGAAATTTTAAAGTTTAAGTCCTTCATAACCTTAGTAACGATTGTATTGTGTTTGTTATAAAGATAAATCGCTTCATACTTTTTAAAAAAGTTTAAATCATCCTTTAAAGTAATTAAATTATAATATTTTATTTCAGCATCTGTAGAATATAAATCTATAGCATCCACATCCCCATTAATTAGTGCTCTATAGGCAATATCATGATCAATTGATTTAAGTTTTTCTGACAAAATTCCATAATGCTTTGTTAATTCAGACCATCCATCTGATCTATTCAAGAACTCTTCAGTAAATGCATATTTAACTTTTTTTATCTTTTTTAAGTCTGAAATCGAGTACACATCAAATTTTTTTGCAAAATCTTTTGTAACTCCTATGGCGTAGGTATTATTAAAACCTAGATAGTATCCAATGCCGATATTCATACTATTTAGGTAGTCACTAATTTCTTCTTTTGTTTTGTAATTTTTAGGTATTAATTCTTGTTCGAGGGTTCCCGTATATTCAGGGTACACATCAATTTGACCATTTATTAGAGCATTCCAAAGTATTCTGGTACTTCCTAATTGTTTTTTGTGCTCAACCTGTGTATTGGGATAGTTGTTTATTGTGTATACCTTTAGAATATCTGCTAAGATAATTGACTCAGTAAATTTTTTTGAACCAATATTTATTTTGTTTTGTTGCCCCATTACTTGAGAGCAATAAAATACAAAAAAAATTATTTGAGCGTATTTTAGCACGTTAGTTCCTTTACCAATTCAGAAGTCGGATGATTTTTAAGTTGTTCCAATGTACCCGTTTGAATAACTCTTCCGCCCTCAAGTATTAAGATTTTTTTAGAAAAATACGAAGCTTCATTTAAATCATGAGTAACTATTATTGCGGTCGTATTAAGCTTATCTAAAATGGGCCTCACTTCTTTTTGAAAATTTCGCTTTGTTAGTAAGTCTAAAGCCGATGTTGGTTCATCTAAAAGAAGAATTTTAGGTTTTTTTATTAAAGCCCGAATTATTTCTACTCTTTGGTTTTGGCCACCAGATAACTCTCTGGGGAATTTTTGTAAAACTTCCCTCTTTAAACCAGTTAACTCAAGCATTGATGTTAGGTTTTTATTTAACTCTTTCGTTGCAATAGTATCGTCGCTATAAACTATACTTAAATTTTCAAAAACTGTTAAGTGGGGAAATAGGCCGTTGCCTTGAGAAACATAACCAATTTGGTCTCTTATAAAATTGAGGCTTCTTTTGTTTAAAACCTCTCCCGCAATTGATATTTGTCCTCCGGTGTGATTATATATTCCACAAATACACTTTAAAAGTGAAGATTTGCCAGAGCCGCTTAAACCTACGATGGCTAGCCTTTGGCCTTCTTCTATGCTAAGACTAATGTCTGAGAGAATCTTTTTGTTGCCAATAGAAAGCTCTAGATTATTAATTTTAATCATTACAAACCCTAAGGCTCAACTCTTACGCCTTTCCAAAAAGCAACATGGTCTTTAATTTCTTGAGCGGCATCAGAGGGGTTTTTATAAAACCATGCTGCGTTAATATTTTTTTCGTTGTTTACCGAAATATCAAGGTAGTTAGCCTTTCCCTTCCAAGGACAAATTGAGGTTTTATCAGAGTTTGAAAAAAATTCTTTTTTTAGCGAATCAGGTGGAAAATAAGCATTACCCTCTAAACTAACTGTTTTGTCTGATTCTGCTATTATTGTATTATTCCAAATTGCTTTCATTTAGGTCTCCTTTTGCATAAAACCGTGTTTTTTGTTACTAAACCTAGCTGAATTCATAGCGTAGGTAAACATTAATATAACGTTAATTTCTATTCATGTTAGCATCTGCTAGATATAATCAAAGATAGATTTTTTGAATTAATTGAACTATACATAATATAATTTGCTTAAGTTATGATTTAAAAAGGGAGACACTGTGATTTTTAACAAACAATCTTTACGAAACGCTTTTCTAAAGTTAGAAAATAAAAATTTAATTTACTCTAAAGAAACTTATGATCTTTACCTTCAACAAGCCAAGATAGATCGCACCGGATCCGTAGACGATCAAGATAAATCTCTAGCTAAACAGTCTGGATTATTAGCAGAGCATTTTGAGTGCCCAGTTCACAATCATGAAGAGGCGATTAAAAAACTGACCCATCTGGATTTATCTAAAAAGGACACGGTTGCACCAGGTGCAATAATCAAAATCAATAACAAGTACTTTTTTGTCGGCATAGCAAGTGGAAGTGTTATTTTTGAACAAGAAAAGTTTATTGGTTTGTCAACCAATGCGCCAATATATCAAGAGATTGAAGGTTTAAGCAAAGGTGATGGGTTTGTATTTAACGGAAAAGAATTAAAGGTTGATGATGTCCAATGATCAAATTGTATATAAAGAGGGTGATTTAATAATTCTTTTCGATCTCGCTGGAGCCTCTGTCTTGTTAAAGCAGGATCAAAACATCATAGGAAAAATAGACTGCAGAATTAAAGACAATACAATTTGGCTTGACCATGTTTATATAAGCCCTGAACTGCGTGGAAAAAAAATGGGTGAGTTTTTAATTAAAAACCTTTTGCCCTACTTAAAAGAAAATAAATATCAAGTAGTCCCTATTTGTAGCTATGCAAAAATAATAATGAACCGAATGATCCCTAGATAAAGAACGAGGATAAGAATGAGCGAACTAAAAGATATTACCTGGAAAGATGTTTTAAATTTTGCGAAAAATGGAAACCCTGCCCCCCCTAAAAAAGTAATTAAATCTGAAGAAGAATGGAAGTCTGAGTTACCTGCTGATGTGTTTTATGTGACAAGAAAAAAAGGCACTGAAAGAGCATTTAGTTCTGAATTGTGCGGTATATTTACTCCTGGTGAATATTCCTGTATTTGCTGCGTCACCCCATTATTTAATGCTAAAGAAAAATTTGATAGTGGTACTGGTTGGCCTTCTTTTACTAATCCAATCAAAACCGAAGTGGTTGCCTACAATCTTGACATGAGTCATGGGATGAGCAGAGTAGAAACTGTTTGTAATGTTTGTGATTCTCATCTGGGACATGTATTCCCTGATGGACCATCTCCTAGTGGCTTACGTTTCTGTATTAATGCTTTATCATTAAACAAAACTTCTAAATAAAGATAAAGCTTTATGGCGCTATTAAGCGAAATTCGTAAGTGTCAAATCTGCTTAGCAGATCTCCCGCTAGAGCCTAAGCCCATACTTAACTTTAGCAAAAAATCCAGAATCGTTTTAATAGGGCAAGCTCCAGGGTTAAAAACACACAACATTGGAATTCCTTGGTCAGACAAAAGCGGCGATAGGCTGCGAGACTGGCTGGGTCTATCAAGCTTACAATTCTATGACGAAAAATTGCTAGCATTTGTTCCAATGAGTTTTTGCTATCCAGGAACTGGAAAGTCAGGGGATCTTCCACCTTTGCCCAAATGTGCCCCGACCTGGCATAATGTCATTTTTAATTATTTAACTACCTTAAAACTAAAGATTTATATCGGTGATTACTCTTATAGATACTATTTTCCAGATGATGACAAAACCCTAACTGAAAAAGTTAAAGAAAAAAAATTAAAAGATTGTATTATACTTCCTCATCCATCGCCTAGAAATAATATTTGGCTAAAGAAAAATAGTTGGTTTGAAGAAGACTACCTTCCCTTAGTCAAAAAAAAAATCAAATCCACATTGAAATAATATTATGAATGATGAATCAATTGAAAAGCTAAAGTTTAATACAACTTTAATTGAAAAGATTGTTAATGAGTTACCCCCAATTGAAAATATGCTAGGTAAACCATTATTTGTGCTGGTATTTAATTTTGGTTGCCCTGGCTGTTTACACAGGGCAATTCCATTTATGAACAAACTGTCTATTGATTATAGCGAACAAATTAACTTCATTGGCATTCATACAAACCATGAAGGGGTTGACTTTTCAAATTTTGAAATCGAAACATTAGTCCATAAACACCATATAAATTTTCCAATTTTTAAAGATAAGAACTTTAATGATTTTTACTATAAATACCAGGCCGCTGGTACTCCGCACTGGTTTATATTTAATGAAAAATTAGAATTGACATGCAATATGTTTGGGTCTGATCCGAATAGAGGTTTATTAAAATTACTGTATATTGTAGATGAAATGTTGCTTAAAAAATAAAAGTCTTTAACTTTTTAGCTTGTCTTTAAAAAGCTCTGACATTTTTTTTAGCTTGGGTGAAATTATAGCTTCGCAAAAAGGTCTATTTTTATCCGTATTGTAATAGTTTAAATATTTAGCTTCATTTATTTTAAAATTTACGTACGGAATAACTTTAGTGATTACTGGTTTTTCAAAACTTAAACTTATTGATTTTATAGCTTCATTTGCAATTGCCTCTTGATCCTTTGAGAAAAAATAAACTGCAGAGCGATATTTTTCAGTCAACTTATGCGTTGAGGTGCTACCGTGGGTGTATAAATGAATTTCTATAAGGTCTGCTAACGAAATAATGTTTTCGTCATAAGAAAGCAAGACGCCCTCGGACCAAATTGACCATGGCTCTATAGAGTGAACCCAGCCTTGTCTCACCTCAAAAACGCCTTTTAAACTTTGAAAAACAGCTTCAGTGCACCAATGGCACCCGCCACCAAAGGCTATGCTATTTAGTTTCGTATTCATTTTAAACCACTCTCTAATAAAATAATATTTTAATACAAGTTTTTGTCACAAATTCATAATACTCTGAAATTATTAATTTCGCGACATTCTTAATTATAACGAACACCTCACAGTTTAAAAGCAAAAAACAGTTAACCGTAGAAGTCTACACGTTTAGTTATCCTGACCTTACCTGAAATTTTCGTACCACTACAACAACGAGAGAACGAATCAAGGTAAGCATTGTAAGGGTCGTACGCCGATGGAAACATTCAACGATGGGTATGAACTATATAAAAAATATGTGATAGAAAAATCGGAGGTGACAGATGCAGTAGTCGTACACTAAAAACTTCCTAACTGAAAGAGCAAGTGTCAACTCAAGTCCTGACTACCGCATCTAACTGATTAAGAACTTTATTTGATCTAAACTTTAAACTATCAACTTTAATGAGCGGAATTATCTTAAGCAAATCAAGTCCATTTGGTGTTCCTAATACGGCTAAACGTAATGGTTGAAATAAATGTTTACCACTGTATTGTGTCTCCTGGGCGATTAATTCAAAAACTGATGCAAGCTGTTCCCTACTCAAAAATTCTTCTTTAAAAGTCAAAAGTTCATTATACCATAGATTTATAACAGCCTTTAAGTTAGATATATCTGATTCTGTTTGAATATCTAGACTAACTTTAAATAACTCATCGTTGAATAAATTAATATAATTAACAATCATTTTTAAATTCGATACTAACGGCTTTATAATTGGTAAAAGCTTAAAAATTAAATCAGCATTTGCACTTGCTACAAGTGAATCATCAAATTCACATATTCTCTCAAATAAAAGTTTATCTGGCATTTTTCTGATGTGGAGTGAGTTTAACCATTCAAGTTTTTTCTCATCAAAAACAGCGGGGGCTGCATTAAATCCAGATTCATCAAACCTATGAATGAGCTCATTCGATTCGAAAAACTCGGTATTATCTTTTGGATTCCAACCTAAAAGAACCATGTAATTAATCAATGCCTCAGGTAGAATACCATTTTGTCGATAAGCATCTACGCTAACGGCGCCGTGTCTTTTACTTAACTTTTGTTTATCGTGACCAAGAATCAAAGAAAGATGAGCGAACTTAGGCGGCGAGAAACCAAGGGCCTCATAAATAATAAGTTGCTTAATGGTGTTATAAAGATGCTCTTCGGCTCTAAACACATGTGTTATTCCCATTAGATAATCATCAATGGCGTTTCCAAAATTGTAAACTGGTAGGCCATTGGATCTTAATATGATAAAATCCTCCAATGTATTTGAATTAATTTTGATATGACCTCTCACTAAATCAAAAAATTCATAATCTTTATTCATTGCGACTTTAATTTTTACAGCATTTTTTCCCGTTTTATTTGCGACTTTAATTTCAGAAGAATTATCATTATTGCTGTCTACGTAATAAGCTTTATTATTTTCAATTAATTCCTTGATATACTTATTATAAATATCGAGTCTCTGCGTTTGTCTGTAGGGACCGTGGGGGCCGAAATCTTTATTTTCATCTATAGAGACACCTTCATCCCACTGGATTTTTAGCCAGTTTAAATCACGAAGTTGAGCAGCTAGCGCAGTTTTTGTATTCCTTTCTAAATCAGTATCTTCTATTCGTAAGATAAATTTTCCACTGTATTTTTTTGCTAACAAATAGTTAAATAATGCAGTTCTTGCTCCGCCAACATGCAACGATCCTGTCGGGCTAGGTGCAAAACGAACTCTATAGGGATTCATACATTTTTTTCCACTTTCCATAGGGCGTTGGCAAAGAACTTTCTACTGTCATGATAGATTTCTTCTACCAAGTAGCCTGTTTTTTTTGCTAGATCAAATATGTCGGATTCTAAATATTTAAATGAGTACTCAAGATGAATTGGTTCATATCTTTTAAATGAAAATACTTGTGACAGTTTCTTAACGTAAACATCCTGATCTTTAAGGGATATTAGAAAACTTTCCATGGCTCCAAGTATTGGATTGTAACAGCCAAAATGTTGAAAATTCTCTATTTTAAAATCAGCTTGCATTGTATTATTTATTCTATTCAGTATATTTAAATTAAATTTTTCTGTTAAACCATCTGAATCATTGTAGGCGCGCATAAGAGTGGAGATATCTTTTTTTAAATCAAACCCGATAAGAAAATAATCTCCATGATTTAATTGGTTCCAAATTTTTTTCAAAAAACTTTTTGTGTTGGTTGAGTCAAAGTTACCTATATTTGATCCTAAAAATAAAAGTAAAACCCTAGAGTTAGATTGCTTTTTTGCTATCCGAATTCCATCAATATAATCCGCAACAATTCCTAGGGTTTCAAATTCACCGTTATGCGTTTTAGAATAGATTTCATTCATTTGTTGAAATGCTTTTTCCGAAATATCGATGGGTATGTATTTTAGCCGCTTCTTGTTATTTAATATCGCATTAATCAAGTGGGTGGTTTTGTGTCCATCTCCTACTCCAAGCTCAATTAAATCGATGTTAGCATCTAAAATATTCTTAATAAGGTCGTTAGACCTTGTTGCCAAAATTTCTTTTTCAGATTTTGTTAAATAGTAGTCATTGTGGTGAGTAATTTGTTGAAAAAGTTCACTCCCATATTCATCATAAAAATATTTTGAACTTAATTTTTTTGGAGATTGAGATAGTCCAGTTAAAATCTCAATTTCGAAATCATCGTGAAGTTCTGTTTCTTTAATTAATTTAAAACTCATGTAGATCCTTTGTCAGTCTGATTCCAGAAAACATCCATCTCTGTTGAGGTAAATAAAAGTTTCTGTAGGTCGAACGATAATGTCCCTTTGGGGTGGTAAAACAACCACCTCTTAATACAAATTGGTTGCACATAAATTTTCCATTATATTCACTGAGTGAGTCTAAAAATGGTTTAAAGCCTGGATAGGGTGAATATTGGCTACTTGTCCAACACCATAATTCATTGTTCTGCCCCCGTATAGCCTGTGGATGTAAAGTGTTATCTCTAGACACCCTTGAGTGGGAAGAAGACGTGATCCGATCAAACACTTCCAATTCAAATTCTGTGGGCAGACGCAATTTTTTCCAACGAGCGTACGCATCGGCTTCAAAATAGGAAATGTGTGCGACTGGACTTTGTAAATTGAGTTTTACCTCACCATGGAGAGTGTACTCGTGCCATTCATTGTCTTTTTTATGCCAATAGAGCGGCGCGTAAATATTATTATTATTTATCCAATCCCATCCCATACTCAACCATAATTCCGCTCTTTTATATCCATCACTAAGGATAAATTCTAAGAACTCACCATTTGTGACATAGTTTTTAGAAATAGCGCATTCATTAATGTGTACTTTATGAGGAGCAGTTTCATTATCGTAGTGGAAATGTTTACTCGTGTTACCAATGATATAGAGTCCTTCTTGGATTGTTTGCCACCCCTCAACAGCTGATTGTTGAGTAGTTAAAGTGGCCTCGATGTATGGGGTTTTTATTACCTCATTGTACTTTACATATTTAAGATCCATATACATAAGTTCTTGATGTTGCATCTCATGATGCAGGCCTGCAATTAGTAAGGAATCTATTTTTTTTAATTCATCTAACGATAAATTTTGAATTTTTTTATCTATGCTTTTTCTATATTGTATTATTTGGTCCACTGTCGGTCGTGACAGTGCGCCACGTTTCCCTTGCTCCCAATGTTTTCCTGCAGATTTGTAATAAGAGTTAAAAATAAGATTATAGCTAGCGTTATTACTCAATTCATATCCGAGTTTTTCTAAAATAAATTTCTCATAGAACCACGTGGTGTGTCCTAAGTGCCACTTTATAGGGCTAACTTCAGTAGTTGGCTGAACTACCATCTCTTCAATTTCCAAAGGTTCAATTATTTTTAAACTGACTGCACGAACAGTTTCATAGTCTTTAAGTAACGAAAAGTGTTTTTCAACCACCTATACCTCCTTCATTTAGAAGTTAATTCGTGAAGATTTCGTTTAATGTAAATCAGTTGGGGATTTTATCTAATAATAATACCAATGTCACTTTATTGGATTAACATTTTAGTCTGAGGACATTGTCTAAATAGCCTGGAGAAGTACGGGGCTTGTATAAGCGGCCCGTTTAGTTAGTGAAAAAACTAAAAGCGTAAGTTTGAAAGCGATTGCGGCACGACCGCACTCCAGTAGTTGTTGTATAAATGATGTAGGATCCCGTCTTCAGCAAGGTTAAAACCAATCATTTTTATGTTTGTAGGAATCAAGAAATAACGGTGAAACGGCTAAGTGCTTTTCAAGTTTTAATGTTTAAAGGTGCAGCAGCCGAAGACATTGGAAGGCCCAAAACATGTGCCTATTGCGTGCTACGGGTTTTCATTGAACAAGTTTAAATACTCTATTTAAACTGACACAAGCAGTTCGAAACTCCTCAAGTTGACTGCACCAA
>LNFM01002935.1_pt1 | contig 34781 bp, 36 predicted proteins | sample 596031 | NCBI WGS metagenome assembly LNFM01 (sample SAMN04254537, study PRJNA301005) | activated carbon metagenome | isolation source: dual media filters at the Ann Arbor, Michigan drinking water treatment plant | place: USA: Ann Arbor
TCAGGATTCGAACCTGAGACCTCTACCTTCGGAGGGTAGCGCTCTATCCAGCTGAGCTATGGGTGCCTGTTGCTTACGCAGTGCTTACGCGGAAGAACTGTAAGGTGGAAGCCTCGACGGTAGTCCCCGCAAACCTCTGTAAACAAGATCCTTTTTTACATCTCTCACAAACCAGCAGCCCTTGACTTCAGCCTTCGGAGGGCAGCGCTCTATCCAGCTGAGCTACGGGTCCAGTCGCGCAGCCATAGCCCAGCCGCCCGGTCGAAGGAAGCCCCGCGCGCCCGCCCCACCCCCACGCCGGCGAAGAAGGCGGCCGACAGGCCCCAACCGGCAGGCTGACGCGGTCGCGCAACCCGCTATCCTGCCGACGATGACCCATGCCGGACCGCTGGTCGCCACGCTCGTCGTCGGCCTCGCCCTTGCCTTCGTGCTCGGCTTCGTGGCGCGCCTGCTGCGCCTGCCGCCGCTGATCGGCTACATCGCCGCGGGCATCGCCGTCGGTCCCCATACGCCTGGCTTCGTAGCGGATCCCGCCATCACCGCGGCCCTCGCCGAGATCGGTGTGGCGCTGCTGCTGTTTGCCGTCGGCCTGCATTTCCGCGCGCAGGACCTGCTCGCGGTCTGGCGCGTGGCGCTGCCCGGGGCTTTGGCGCAGATCACCGCGGGCACGCTCATCGGCGCGGCGGCGGGCGCGCTCACGCTCGGCCTCGGCACGGACGGCGCAATCGCCTTCGGCCTCGCGCTGGCCATCTCCTCCACCGCCGTCTCGACCCGCGCGCTGGAGGACCGGGGCCGGCTGTCGGGCGAGGCCGGGCGCATCGCGTTGGGCTGGCTCGTGGTGCAGGACCTCGTGGTGGTGCTGGCGCTGGTGCTGCTGCCGGTGCTGGCTGGCGCGGGGGACACGGAGGGCCTCGGCGCCGGGCTGGCGCAGGCGGTGCTCCAGCTCGTGGCCTTCCTCGCTGCCATGGCGTTGGGCGGGCGGGTGCTGCTGCCGCGCCTGCTGGCGGGCGTCGCCGCCACGGGCTCGCGTGAGCTGTTCACGCTGGGGGTGGTCGTGATTGCGCTCGGCACGGCCTTCGGTGCCTCGGCGCTGTTCGGGGTGTCGCCGGCGCTCGGCGCCTTCTTCGCCGGCGTGCTGCTGGGCGAAAGCCCGCTCGGCCACCAGGCGGCAGCCGAGACGGTGCCGCTGCAGCGGGTGTTCGTCGCGCTGTTCTTCGTCTCGGTCGGCGCGCTGGTCGATCCGGCGGCGATGGTGGCAATGCCCGGCGCGTCGCTCGCCACGCTACTGGCGGTGCTGCTGGGGACCGGCGGGGCGATCCTGGGGCTGCTGCTGCTGCTGCGGGTGCCCGTGCCGGCGGCCGCGACCGTGGCGGGCGCCATGACGCAGATCGGCGAATTCTCCTTCCTGCTCGCGACGCTCGCCATCGCCTCGGGCGTGCTGCCCGATACGGTGCGCGGGCCGATCCTGGTGGCGGCGACGCTCACCATCCTCGCCACGCCGCTGATGCAGCTGCTGGCCGACCGCCTCGCGCTGCGGATCGAAGGCACGCGGCGCATGCGCGCCTGGCTGCTGCGCCGCGGCAGCGCCAGGCTGTCGCAGCCGCCGGCGCAGGGCCTGTCCGGGCATGCGATCCTGGTCGGCCATGGCCGTGTCGGGCGCGTGGTGGCTGAAGCCCTGCGCCGCAATGGCCAGGCCTTTGTGGTGATCGAGACCGACCACCGGATCGCCGAGGCACTGCGGACCGCCGGCGTGCCGGTGGTCTGGGGCGACGCATCGCGCACCGAGGTGCTGCACGCCGCGCGGCCCGAGGCGGCGCGCCTGATCGTTCTCGGCCTGCCCGATGCCGGCGGCTGCCGGCGCGTGCTCGACCTGGCGCGCGCCGCGAACCCCGCGATCATCGCCGCCGCGCGAGCCCATGACGAGGAAGAAGCCGCCTTCCTCGAACGCGAACAGGGCATGGGGCTGGTGGTGATGGGCGAACGCGAGATCGCGCTCGGCATGGCCGACTTCGCGATGACGCGCCTGGGTGTCGAGGCCGCCGCCGCGCTGCTCACGGTCGAGGCCTTGCGCGCCGGGCGCTGACGGCCACCGGCTTTCGCGCTGCACCCCCGCCGCGTAGGGTCGGCCGACCGGGCAATGGGGGGATACGCGATGCGGGTGCTGGTGCTGGGGGCGGGCGCGCTCGGGGGCTATTTCGGCGGCAGGTTGGTCGAGGCCGGCACGGCCGATGTCACCTTCCTGCTGCGCCCCGGACGGCGCGCCGCGATCGACCGCGACGGGCTTCGCATCGACAGCCCCTTCGGCGCCTGGCAGGGGCGCGTCGCGACGCGCGCGGCCGACCAAGCGGCGCCGGGCTGGGACGTGATCCTGCTGTCCTGCAAGGCCTATGACCTCGACGACGCGATCGCCGCGATCCGCCCGGCAGTCGATGCGCGCACCGCGATCCTGCCGGTGCTCAACGGCCTCGCGCATGTCGATCGGCTGGTGGCGGCCTTCGGCGCCGATCGCGTGCTGGGCGGGCTCGCGAAGATCCAGGCGACGCTCGGCGCCGACGGCACGGTGCGGCAGTTGAACGACTGGCGCTGGATCACCTTCGGCGAGATCGACGGCAGCATGAGCGAGCGCGTGCGCGCGATCGAGTCCGCTTTCGCGCCCACCAAGGGCGTGGTCGCCGCCGCGGTGCCCGACATCATGGCGCGCATGTGGGAGAAGCTGGTGCATCTCGGCTCCAGCGCCGTCGGCACCGTGCTGATGCGCGCCAATGTCGGCGAGATCGCGCGCAGCCCCGGTGGCGTGGATTTCCTGCACCGGGTGCTCGACCGGAACGCCGCCATCGCCGCGGCGCGCGGCTTCCCGATGCGCGCGGCGTTCATGGAGGAGTTCCGCGCCGTCTTCGCCGACACCAAGGCGGCCTACGCGACCTCTATGCTGCGCGACCTCGAGGCCGGCGGGCCGATCGAGGCCGACCACATCCTGGGCTTCCTGCTGGAGGCCGCACGCGAGGCCGGCGTGCCGCACGAGGCGCATGAGGCCGCCTTCCTGCATGCCAAGGCATACGAGCAGCGACGCGCCGCAGGGCGCCTCCCGGGGGTCTGATCCGCGCTGCAACGCAGCATGACGGAATGCAAGACTCCGGGGCCTCGGCGTGTCTAGGCTGCGGCGGAAACCGCTGGGTGGCTCGAATGGAACCACAGCACGCCGCACCGCGCTTCGTGGACGACTACCTGCTCTCCCTGCTGGCGCGGGCATCCTTTGTCGTGTCTTCCGAATTCCACGACCGATTGCGTGCGCGCGGCGTTTCCGTGCCGGTCTGGCGCGTGCTGGCCATGCTGTCCGGCGGGCCGGAGACCGTGACCGCGCTGGCCGAGGCCTGCCTGCTGCAACAGCCCACGATGACGAAAGTGCTCGACCGGATGGAGCGCGATGGGCTGGTGACGCGCCACCAGGATGGGCGCGACCGCCGCCTGGTGCGCGTGCATCTCGCACCCAAGGGCGAGGCGATGGTGGGCGACCTGCTCGCCGCCGCCCGCGCGCATGAGGCCGAGGTGGTGGCACGCCATCCCGATGCCGGCGCCATCAAGGACCTGCTGCGCGCGTTGATCGCCCGGCAGGGCCACAAGCGGCGCCCGCGCGGGGCCTGAGCGCATGCCGCCGATGCATGTGCTGCAGCGCATCGTGCTGGTGCTGCTGGTGGTTGCCGCGGTCGTGCAGGTGACGGTGGCCGTGCTGCGTTGACGCGCCGCGCCGGCACGGCCAGCGTGCCGTGACGCACGCGGGGGGAACGGCATGAAGGTCGGCGTCATCGGCTTGGGCAGCATGGGCATGGGCGCGGCACTCAGCCTGCTGCGTGCCGGGCATGAGGTGACAGGCTGCGACATGCGCGAATCGGCGCGTGCGGAATTCGCCGCCGCCGGCGGGGCGGTGGCCGCCAGCGCCGATGCGCTGCCGCAGGGGATCGAGGCGCTGGTCGTGCTGGTGGTCAATGCCGCGCAGACCGAGGCCGCGCTGTTCGGCGCATCGGGCGCGCTGCCGCGCCTGGCACCCGGCGCGGTGATCGTGAGTTCCGCGACCATGGGGCCGGATGCGGCGCGCGCGCTCGCCGACCAGGCGGCGTCGCGGCAGTTCCTGTTCCTCGATGCGCCGGTCTCCGGCGGCGCGCTGAAGGCGCGGGCAGGAGAGATGACGGTGATGGCGTCCGGCTCCGCTGCGGCCTTCGGTGCTGCCGCGCCGGTGCTCGATGCGGTGGCCGCAAAGGTGTGGAACCTCGGCGACGAACCCGGCATCGGCGCCACGGTGAAGGTGGTGCACCAGCTGCTCGCCGGCGTGCATATCGCGGTGGCGGCGGAGGCGATGGCGCTGGGCATCCGTGCCGGCGCCGATCCGCGCCAGCTCTACGACGTGGTGACCAGCGCGGCCGGCAATTCCTGGATGTTCGAGAACCGCATGGCCCGCGTGCTCGATGGCGACGATGAACCGCGATCCGCTGTGGACATCTTCGTGAAGGACCTCGGCCTGGTGGCGGATATGGCGCGCGGGCTCGATTTCCCGGTGCCGCTGGCGTCACAGGCGCAGCAGCTGTTCACCGCCGCACGCGCGATGGGGCAGGGCGGGCGCGACGACGGTTTCGTCATCCGCGTGTGGCAAGCAATGACCGGGATCAAGCTGCCAGGGGAATGATGCGTCAGGCGCCCGCCGCGCGCGCCTGGCGTGGCGGCGGCTCGGGACAGCGGGGCCATGGCAGCGGGCGCGCCGCAGCGCATCGCGCGACGGGCGGCGGTGCGATCATGCCACCAGCGCCGCCTCCACCGCGGCCGCCACCTGGAACAGCCGCGCATCGCCCATGTGCTCGCCGGTCAACATCAGCCCGACCGGTGCCTCGCCCTCCACCTGGCAGGGGATGCTGATCGAGCAGCGGTCGAGGAAATTGCCGACACTGGTGTTCCGCAGCAGGGCCATGTTGATGCGGTTGTAGTCGGCCTCGGCGTCGACATCCGCCAGGCGCGGCGGCACCACCGGGCAGGTCGGGCCGATCATCGCGTCGAAGGGTGCGGTGCGCGGGGCGATGGCGGCGATGATGCGCGCGCGGGCCTGCAGCAGTTCCACGTAGTCGGCCGCCGACATGCGTTCGCCGCGCTGGATGCGCTTGAGGATGCGCGGGTCGTAGCGGTCGCCCTGTTCGGTCGCGAGGCGGTGGTGCCAGGCCCAGGCCTCGCTGGCCGCGAAGCCGCCGGCGGCGTTGGCTGCGGCGATCTGCTCGAGCTCCGGCAGGTCGAATTCGATGATCTGCGCGCCCGCGGCGGACAGCCGCGTCAGCGTGCGGCCGAACACGGCGGCGACGGTGCCGTCCATACCATCGGTCAGGAAGGTGCCGCGCGGCAGGCCAAGCCGCAGGCCCTTCATCGGCAGCGGCTTCGGCGCGATGGGGTTTTCCTCCCCCGCCATGAAGCCATCGACGATCGCGCAATCCGCGACGGAGCGCGCCAATGGCCCGGCCGAATCAAGCGACGGCGCCAGCGGCAGGATGCCCGCGATGGTCACGCGCCTGGCCGTCGGCTTCCACCCCACCACGCCGCACAGCGCGGCCGGGATGCGGCAGGACCCGCCGGTGTCGGTGCCGAGTGCGGCGAAGCCCATCCCATCCGCCACCGCCACGCCCGCACCGGAGGACGACCCGCCCGGCAGCCTCCCCATCGCGCGGTCCCAGGGGCTGAGCGGCGTGCCGTGATGCGGATTCACGCCAAGGCCGGAGAAGGCGAATTCCACCTGGTTGGTGCGACCGAGCACCACGAAGCCCGCGCGCACCAGCCGCTGCACGGACGGCGCCGTGGCCTTCGCCGCCGGCGCGCCATCCAGCACGACCGAGCCCGAACGCGTGGTCACGCCGGCCTCGTCATACAGGTCCTTGATGCTGATCGGGATGCCGGCGAAGGGCGAGGGCGCGCGCCCGGCGGCGCGCAGGGCATCCATCGCCGCCGCCGATGCGCGCGCGGTCTCCGCATGCACCGTGACGAAGGCGCGCGCGCCTTCCCCCGCCGGGTCGGCGATGCGCGCCAGCGCGGCGTCGGTCAGCGCCGCGGCGGTGGTGGTGCCGGCGGCAAGCGCCGCGGCGGCTTCGATCAGCGTGCGTGGCATCAGTAGATGTCCGGCTCCGGCGTGGGCAGCGTTCCCTCGAGGAAACGCAGGTCGCAACCTTCATCGGCCTGGGTGACGTTGTCGAGATACAGCGACGTCCAGCCACGCCCGTAGCGCCGCGCCGGCGGTGTCCAGGCGGCGCGGCGGCGCGCCATCTCGGCATCGTCCACCAGAAGGTCGAGCCGGCGGCCCGCGACATCCAGGCGGATCATGTCGCCATCCTGCACGAAGGCGAGCGGCCCGCCGACATGCGATTCCGGCGCGACATGCAGCACGCAGGTGCCATACGACGTGCCGGACATGCGCGCATCCGACAGCCGCACCATGTCGCGCACACCCTGCTTCAGCAGCTTTTGCGGCAGCGGCAGCATGCCCCATTCCGGCATGCCCGGCCCGCCCTGCGGACCGGCCTGCTTCAGCACCAGGACGGAATCCGGCGTGACGTCGAGGTCGGGGTCATCCAGCCGCTTCTTCAGATCCGCATAGTTCTCGAACACCACGGCCGGACCGGTGTGCTGGAGCAGCCGCTGTTCCGCCGCGCTGGTCTTGATGACCGCGCCCTGCGGGGCGAGCGAGCCCTTCAGCACGGCCAGCCCGCCCTCCGCCTGCAAGGGCTTGTCCAGCGGCAGGATGATGCTGTTGTCGAACACCTCGGCGCCTTCGATGTTCTCGCCCATCGTGTGGCCGGTGACGGTGCGTGCGGACAGGTCCAGGTAGTCGCGGATGCGGTTGAGGAAGGCGCGCGCGCCGCCGGCGTAGAAGAAATCCTCCATCAGGTATTCGCCCGCGTTCGGGCGCAGGTTCGCCACCAGCGGCACGCGGCGTGACAGCGCGTCGAAGCGCTCCAGGTCCAGCACCACCCCTGCACGCCGCGCCATGGCAATCAGGTGTGGGATGGCGTTGGTGGAGCCGCCGAAGGCCATGGTCGCGGTGACGGCATTGTCCACGCTGCCCTGGGTGATGAGCGATTGCGGCGTGGCATCCTCCCACACCATCTCGACGATGCGCTTGCCGGTCTCGGTCGCCATGCGCGGATGCGCGGAATCGGCTGCGGGGATGGATGAAGAACCCGGCAGGGTGAAGCCCAGCGCTTCCACCGCCAGCATCATCGTCGCGGCCGTGCCTGCGGTCATGCAGGTGCCGAAGGACCGGGCGATACCGCCCTCCATGTCCTTCCACTGCGCCTGCGTGATGTTCCCCGCGCGCAGTTCGGCATGGTACTTCCACACGTCCGAACCCGAGCCCAGCGTCTTGCCGCGCCAATTGCCGCGCAGCATCGGCCCCGCCGGCACCATGATGGACGGCAGACCGGAGCTGATCGCGCCCATCATCAACCCCGGCGGCGTCTTGTCGCAGCCGCCCAGCAGCACCAGGCCGTCGCAGGGATGGCTGCGCGCCAGTTCCTCCGTCTCCATCGCCAGCAGGTTGCGGTACAGCATGCTGGTCGGCTTCTGGTACTGTTCCGTGACGGGATGCGCGGGCAGTTCGACCGGGAAGCCACCCGCCTGCCAGACGCCGCGCTTCACTTCCTCCGCCCGCGTGCGGAAGTGGAAATGGCAGGGTGAAAGTTCCGACCAGGTGTTGATGATGCCGATCACCGGCTTGCCGCGGAAATCGCTCTCGGAATAACCGGCCTGCAGCATGCGCGACCGGTGGCCGAAGGCGCGGATGTCGTCGACGCCGAACCAGCGGTGGCTGCGTAGGTCTTCCGGGCGCTTGCGGGTCATTGGGGGTTTCCTCCGTCCTTCCCGCCAAGGCTGCCAACTGCTATGGCAGTTGTCCATGGCCGCTGCGAAGACAGCCCTCGGGAGGATCACGCCACTGGCCGAGGAGGACACGCTCTCCCTCGGCGAGCGCGCCTATCGCCGCCTGCGCGAAGGCATCGTGCAGGGGCTGATCCCGGCGGGGCGCAAGGTGTCCGAACGCAGCCTGGCGATCCAGCTCGGCATTTCCGCGCAGCCGGTGCGCGAGGCGCTGCGCCGCCTCGAACAGGACGGCATGGTGGTGACGCATCCGCGCCGCGGCACGGTCGTGGCGGAGATGGGGCCAGCGCAGCTCGGCGAGCTCGGGCGCATCCGTGCGGCGCTGGAAGGTGTCGCGGCCGCGCTGGCGGCGGAGCGCATGCGCGGCGAGGAGATCGCCGCACTCGCCGCGATCCTCGCGCGCATGAAATCCGGCACCGCGGATGCCGACCACGATGCGCTTGACGAAGCCAATGAAGAATTCCACGCGCTGATCCATCGCGCGACGGGCAACCTGTTCCTGATCCGCTCGCTGGGGTCGCTGCGCGCCTACGACAATCTCGGCCGACACCGCGCCGTCGGCAGCCAGCCGCGCGACCTGCCCAAGGCGCTGGCCGAACACAAGGGCATCGTCACCGCGCTGCGCCGCCGCGACCCCGCGCTGGCCGAGGCGCGGATGCGCGGGCACATCATCCGGTCGCTGATCACCAATGGCGTGCTGCCGCCGCCGCCTAAGGGAAGACCCCGCCCATGACTCTCGAAGATGCGCTGTCGGGCATCTCCGGCATCCTCGTCACGCCCTTCGATGGCAACGACGCGATCCAGCCGGCGCGCCTCGCGCCCATCGTCGCGCGCTGCGCGGCGGCCGGCGTCGATGCGCTCACGGTCAACGGCAATACATCCGAATTCTACGGCCTGACCTTCGCCGAGGCCGAGCGCATGCAGGCCGAGGTGCCCGCCATCGTCGTCGGTCGTACCAAGGTCGTGGCCGGTATCGGGCGCAGCGTGAACGAGGCGGTGCGCCTCGCCTCCCGCGCCAAGGCGGACGGCGCCGACGCCGTCATGGTCCACCAGCCACCCGATCCCTTCGCCAGCCCGCGCGGCATGGCGGAGTACGTGCGGCGCGTGGGCGAGGCGGCTGGCCTGCCTGTCGTTCTGTACCTCCGCAACAGCGGCATCGGCGATGCGGCGGTCGCGTCGCTGACGGCGTTGCCCGGCGTGGTCGCGGTGAAATGGGCGAGCACCGACCTGATGGCCCTGGCGCGCGTGATGCGCGCCGCGCCCGGCATCCGCTTCGTCTGCGGCCTCGCCGAGCCCTGGGCACCGCCGATGACCGCACTCGGCGCGCAGGGCTTCACCTCCGGCCTCATCAATGTCGCGCCTGCGCGGTCGGTCGCCATCCTGCGCGCGCTGCGCGCCGGCGACATGGCGCGCGCCAATGCGTTGATCGCCGAGATCGAGGCCTTCGAAAAACTGCGCGCCGAGGAGCAGAACGGCGCCAATGTCTCGATCGTCAAGGCGGCGCTGGCGCTGATGGGCGATGATGTCGGCCCGGCGCGCCCACCCGCCGCCTGGCCGCTCGCGCCCGAATCGCTGGCGAAGCTGAAGGACCTCGTGGCCGGCTGGCAGACGGCCCGGGCGGCTGCCTGAACCGATCGGTTACCGGCGTTGACGTCACGCCGCCTGCCGCGCCAGACTGCTATCTGCTATTGCAGTTCAACACATCCGAGGGGCGGCCAACCGCCCCCGCTTCCCGAGGAGACCTCCATGACTGCCAAGCCCAGACGCGGCCTGCTGGCCGCCGTTGCCGTCGCCGCCCTTGGCGTGATGGGCGCCATCGCCCCCGCCGCCGCGCAGGAATGGCGCGGCTGGAACATCCATGCCGCCGACTATCCGAACGGCATCGGCATGGATGCCTTCGCCCGCATGGTGGGCGAGCGCACCAACAACCGTATCCGCATGCGGACCTTCCATTCGGCGCAGCTCGGCCAGCAGGACGAGGCGATCCAGCAGATGCGCCTCGGCACCATCGACTTCGCGAACTTCAACCTCTCGCCCTTCAACAACCTCGCGCCGTCCACCAACGTGGTCACGCTGCCCTTCCTGTTCCGCAACGTGGCGCATATGCAGGCCGCCATCGACGGGCCGGCGGGCGAGGCGATCGCGCGCGACCTGGAGGGCATCGGAATCATCGCGCTGTCCTGGTACGACGCCGGCGCGCGCAGCATCTACACCACGCGCCCGGTCCGCACGCCGGCGGATTTGCGCGGCATGAAGATCCGCGTGCAGACCTCCGACCTCTGGATCGACCTGATGCGCGCGCTGGGTGCGAACCCGACGCCGCTGCCCTTCGGCGAGGTTTTTACCAGTCTGCAGTCCGGCGTGATCGACGGCGCGGAGAACAACTGGCCGTCCTATGAATCCACCCGCCACTTCGAAGTGGCGCGCTATTACTCCACCACCGAGCATTCCAACGTGCCGGAGGTGCTCGCCGTCTCGGCGCAGCGCTGGCGTCGGCTGAATGAGGCCGACCGCGCCATCCTGCGCGACGCCGCGCGCGAATCCGCCGCCATCCAGCGCCGCTCCTGGGCCGAGCGCGAGACGGTCAGCCGCCAGCGCGTGGTGGCCGCCGGCGTGACGGTCATCGAGATCACCGACCGTACGCCGTGGTCGGCGCTGATGGAGCCAGTCTATGCGAAGTACGCCGCGGATGCGCGTCTGGCGGCGCTGGTGGCGCAGATCCGGGCGATGCCGTGACGTCATCGGACCACGCAGCGTCCCGGGCGCATGAACCCGCGGCGCTGCGCGCCTTCTCCCGCGCGCTCGGCTGGCTCTCGGCGCTGACCATCGCGCTGGCCGGCATCGCGCTGGTGGGGCTGGTGGCGATGATGGGCTGGCTGGTCTTCGGCCGCTACGTGCTGAACGACACGCCGACCTGGATCGAGCGCGCGGCGACGCTCGCCATCCTCGCCATCGCCATGCCGGTCGCCGCGGTGGGGGTGCGCGAGCGCTTCCACCTGTCGGTGCTCGGCGTGCGCGAATCGCTGCCACCTTCCATGCAGCGCTGGATTGCGCTGGCCTGCGACGTGCTCATGGGCCTGTTCGGCGCGGGCATGGCCTGGTGGTCGTGGGAACTCGTGGGCATGGTCGGCGCCTTCAAGATTCCGCTGCTCGGCATCAGCCAGGGCTGGACCTATGTGCCGATGGTCGCGGGCGGCGCGCTGATGGTGCTGTTCGCCATCGAGCAGGTGCTGCACGACATCTTCGCCACGGATGCGCCTGAAAAGCGTGGCGTCGCCGCGGCCTTCCTGGAGTAGCGCACGCGTGGAAACCGGCCTGCTGTTGATCTTCGCCGTCTTCGGGTTCGGCATCATCGCCGGCGTGCCGGTGGCCTTCTGCCTCGGCATCGCCGCGGTGGCGGGTTTCCTGTGGGAAGGGCTGAACCCCGCCGTCGCCTTCCAGCAGATGGCGTCGGGCATGAGCATCTTCTCCCTGCTCGCCATCCCGTTCTTCATCTTCGCCGGCGAGCTGATGCTGCATGGCGGCATCGCGCGGCGGCTGGTGGCGCTGGCCGGCGCGGCGGTGGGGTGGATGCGCGGCGGGCTCGGGATGGTGGATGTGTCCACCTCGATGCTGTTCGGCGGCATTTCCGGTTCGGCGGTGGCCGATACCTCCGCGACCGGCACCATCCTGATCCCGGCGATGAAGGCCAAGGGATATGGCGTGGACTACGCGGTGGGGTTGACCGTGACCAGTTCGATCGCCGGCATCCTGATCCCGCCCTCGCACAACATGATCCTGTATTCGCTGGCGGCGGGCGGTGGCATTTCGGTCTCGGCGCTGTTCATCGCCGGCATCGTGCCGGGGCTGATGATGTGCCTGTTCCTCGCGCTCGCGGCCTATGTCATGGCGGTGCGGCGCGGCTATCCGGCGGATGGCTGGCAGGGCTTCCGGCATTTGGCCTGGACCTTCATCGATGCGCTGCCCGGGTTGTTCACCGCGGTCATCATCCTGGGCGGCGTGCTGTCGGGCATCTTCACGGTGACCGAGAGTGCGGCCTTCGGCACAATCTGGGCGCTGCTGGTGACCGTGCTGGTCTATCGTGCGCTGTCCTGGGAAGCCTTCGTGATCGCGGTGCGCTCCAGCGTGCGGACCACCGCGGTCGTCTTCCTGCTGGTCGGCACCGCGACCGCCTTCGCCTGGCTGCTGGCGATGTACCGGCTGCCGGAGATCCTGACCGAGGGCATGCTCGCCATCAGCAGCAACCCCATCGTCGTCCTGCTGATGATCAATGTCTGCCTGCTGCTGCTCGGCGCGGTGATGGACATGGCGGCGCTGATCCTGATCACCACGCCGATCTTCCTGCCGGTGGTCATCGCCATCGGCATGGACCCGGTGCAGTTCGGCATGGTGATGATGATGAATCTCGGCCTCGGCCTGACCACGCCACCTGTGGGTGCCGTGCTGTTCGTCGGCTGCGCCATCGGGCGCATCCGCATGGAGGAGGTGATGCGGACCATCATCCCCTTCTGGTGCGCCATCCTGGTCGCGCTGCTGCTCACCACCTATTGGCCGGCGGTGTCGCTGACGCTGCCGCGCCTGCTGCTCGGCTATGGAGCCTGACATGACCGCACCATCCAAGCCCGTGCTGCTGACCGGCGCCTCGGGCAATCTCGGACGGCACCTGGCGGCTGCGCTGGGGGCGCAGGGCTGGAAGCTGCGCCTGACCGACATCACGCCCTTCCCCGACCCGCTGCCGGCCGGCGCGTCCTTCGTGAAGGCGGATCTGAACGAAGGGCTCGCGCTGGTGCGCCAGGCGGAGGGCTGCGGCGCCATCCTGCATTTCGGCGGCGTGTCGGTGGAACGCCCCTTCGAGGAGGTGCTCGGCCCCAACCTGCGCGGCCTGTACCATGTGTACGAGGCGGCGCGGCGCGAGGGCGCGCGCGTGATCTTCGCCAGTTCGAACCACTCGATCGGTTTCCACGAGCGCCCGTCCGGCAACAGCGAACGCCTCGACGCCGACTGCGCCTTCCGCCCCGATGGCTATTACGGATTGTCGAAGGCCTATGGCGAATTGATGGGCCGCATGTACTGGGACAAGCATGGGGTCGAGAACGTCAATCTTCGCATCGGCTCCTGCTTCGCCAAGCCGATCGACCGACGCATGCTTTCGACCTGGCTGTCCTATGCGGACCTGACGCGGCTCGTTGAACGCTGCGTGCTGGCGCCGCGGTCAGGCCATGCGGTGATCTGGGCCTGTTCCGACAACCCGGCCTCCTACTGGGGCCAGGACCACCGCGAGCGCATCGGCTGGGCGCCGCAGGATTCCGCTGAGCCCTGGCGCGGCGAAGTCGGCACCATCACCGCCGATGCGGTGACCGAGCGCTACCAGGGCGGCGGCTATACCGCGATCGAGTATTCGCGCACGAAGCCCTCGCCGAAGGACGCCTTCTCACTCGACGAATGACACGCCACAGGCGCGCAGCAGCACCCGTGCATCATCCCAGGCGATGCGGCGGTATCGCGTGGCAATGCCATGCAACAAGGCGTCGTGCGGTTCCTGCGCCACGCCGCCGAGGCGCTCGTAGAACCGCAGCGCACCGTCATTGCCATCGATGATGGTGAGTGCCACGCGCGGCGCGCCGACCGACGCCACCGCGTGGCCGAGCAATGCGCGCCCCAGCCCGCCGCCTCGCAGACCGGGTCGCAAATGCAGGTTGTCGACATAGGCTTCCGTGCCGTCGAGCCACGTCGCGCAGAAGCCGCGCAGCCCGTCCTCGCCCTCGGCCAGCAGCACGATGCCTGGCCGCGGCGCGGCGAAATGGTCCCGCCACATGGCGCGATGCAGCCCGGGCAGGCGGTCGCGCAGCAGTTCCGCCGGCAACAGCGCCGCATAGGCCTCCTGCCACGACGCCGTCAGCAGGTCGGCGACGGCGTCGGCATCCGCCGCCGTCGCCGCCCGGAACATCAGGCGGCCACCGGTACGACGCTCGTCCAGTTGTGCGGGTCGTTCGTCCGGCCGTACTGGATACCGACGATCGCGTCGTAGAGCTTCTGCGTCAGCTCGCCCGTCTGCCCGCCATTGATCAGGATGTCCTCGCCCTTGTAGCCGAGCGTGCCGACCGGCGAGACCACGGCCGCGGTGCCCGTGCCCCACATCTCGGCAAGCCGCCCGTGGCGCCCGGCCTCCATCACTTCCTCGATGGCGATCGGGCGCTCCGTCACCTTCAGCCCCCAGTCGCGCATGAGCTGCAGCGTCGAGGCGCGCGTCACGCCATCCAAGATGGTGCCGGCTAGCGGCGGCGTGATCACCTCGTCGCCAATCCGCAGCATGATGTTCATGGTGCCGACCTCATCCAGGAAGCGGCGCTCGACGCCATCGAGATACAACACCTGCGTGTAGCCCGCCGCCGCCGCATCGCGCTGGCCGGCGAGCGACTGCGCGTAGTTCGCCGCCGTCTTGGCCTCGCCGGTGCCACCGCGCACCGCGCGCACATGGCTGTCGGAGGCCAGGATGCGCACCGGCTTCACGCCTTCCTTGTAGTAGGACCCGACCGGCGAGAGGATCAGGAAGTACAGCAGGCTATGCGCCGGATGCACGCCGAGCATCACATCCGTCGCGATGATGGTCGGGCGCAGGTACAGCGACGTGCCCGCCTTGCGCGGCACCCAGTCGGCGTCCACGCCGACCAGCGCGTCGAAGGACTGCCGGATGATGTCGACCGGCACCTCCGGCATGCACATGATCTGCGCGGAGCGGTTGAAGCGTTCCGCATGGCGCTCGGGCCGGAACAGCCGGATCTGCCCGTCATCGCCACGGAAGGCCTTCAGCCCGTCGAAGATCGCCTGGCCGTAATGCAGCACCGATGTCGCGGGATCGAGGCTCAGCGGCCCATAGGGTTCGATGCGGGGGTTGAACCAGCCACGGCCTTCCTCGTAGTTCATCAGGAAGATGTGGTCGGTCAGCACCTTGCCGAAGGCCAGCGTGTCATCGGCCGGCTTCTGGCGCGGCGCGGTGGTGCGCGTGATCGGGAAAGGGCCCATGCTGCGTGTCCTTCCAGGTTTCTTCTGGGTGCTGTTGGCGTTCGTGACGAAAGAATGTTGCGTCAACTGCCCATAAGTTAGAATGACACGTCGGATCGGTCAATGATACTGACCCAAACGGAGGTCCACGCCCGAACATGCCAGCCCCTCGCCAGGCGCAGATCGCGGAAGCCCCGGAGCGCAGCACGCTGCCCGCCGGGCGGAACCTGCTGTTCCTGCGGGAGGAGGAGCTGCGCCTCGCCCAGGACCTGCTGTTCTTCGGCTATCGCGACTTCACCGCCGGCGCCGACGAGATCCTGGCCGGCATGAACATGGGCCGCGCGCATCACCGCGTGCTGCATTTCGTCGGCCGCCGGCCGGGCATCACGGTGGGCGACCTGCTCGGCATCCTGGCCATCACGAAGCAGTCGCTCGGCCGCGTGCTGACGCCGCTGATGGAGGATGGCTACGTGGTGCAGACGCCCGGGCGCACCGACCGCCGCCAGCGGCTGCTGGCGCTGACCGACAAGGGCGCCGCACTCGAACGCCGACTGTTCGAACGCCAGCGCGAGACCGTCATGCAGGCCTATCGCGAGGCCGGCCCCGCCGCGGTGGAAGGCTTCCGCCGCGTCATGCGCGGGTTGATGGGCGACCAGGCACGCGCCGCCTTCGACATGCTGGAAGGCCCGCCCGCGCCATGAACACCACCATCGACACCGCGCACCTGCTGGTGGTCGACGACGATGCCCGGCTGCGCGACCTGTTGCAGCGCTTCCTCGCCGAACAGGGCTTCCGCGTCACCGCCGTGGCGGACGCCGCCTCGGCGCGGCGTTCCATCGGCTCCATGATGTTCGACCTGATGGTGCTCGACGTCATGATGCCCGGCGAATCCGGCCTGGACCTGGCGGAATCGCTCCGCCGCGAGGGCAACGAGGTGCCGATCCTGATGCTCACCGCGCGCGGCGCGCCCGAGGACCGCATCGCCGGCTTCGAGACCGGCGTGGACGACTACCTGGCCAAGCCCTTCGACCCGCGCGAACTGGCCCTGCGGATCCGCACCATCCTGCGCCGCGCCGCACCGCCGCCCGCACCCGCCCAGCACAGCGCGCCGGTGCAGCTCGGTCCGCGCTGGTTCGACGTGGATCGCGCCGAACTGCGCGGCCCCGAGGGCATCGTGCGCCTGACCGGCGGCGAGGCATCCCTGCTCCAGGCCCTCGCGCAGCGCATGGGCGAGGTGCTGAGCCGCGAGGAGATCGGCACCGCGCTGGGTACGCCGGAAGCCGGCGAGCGCGCCATCGACGTGCAGGTCACGCGCCTGCGCCGCAAGGTCGAGACCGACCCGCGAGAACCCCGCTTCATCCAGACCGTGCGCCATCGCGGCTACGTGCTGAGGCCCGGGCCGTGAAGAGCTCGCCGCTGCTGCGCTGGCTGGTGCCGAGCGGGTTGCTCGGCCGTGCGCTGCTGATCATCCTGGTGCCTCTGGTGCTGGTGCAGATCATCGCGCTGTACCTGTTCTACGGCAGCCACCTGGATGTCATCTCGCGCCGCCTGGCCGGCGCGGTGGCGGGCGATGTCTCGATGGTCGTGGAACTGCTGGCGCGCAACCCGCGCGAGGAGGATCGCGGCTGGATCTTCCGCGAGGCGGCCTGGCGGCTCGACCTCTCGCTGGCGCTGGAGGATGGCGCGGTGCTCGGCCCGACGGCGAACCGCGCGGCCTCCCTGCCGCTGCTGCCGCTCGAGGAAGACCTCGATGCCGCGATGCGCGAACGCGTGCGTCTGCCTTTCGACACCGATTGGCAGTCCGACCCCCGCAGCGTGATCATCCGCGTGCAGTTGCCCGACGGCGTGCTGCATGCGGAAGCGGCGCGCAAACGGCTGTTCAGCGGCACGCTCTATTTGTTCGTGATCTGGGTGGTGGGCTCGTCGCTGCTGCTGTTCCTGGTGGCGGCGCTGTTCATGAAGAACCAGGTGCGCTCCATCCGACGCCTGGCCGAAGCCGCCGACGCCTTCGGCCGCGGGCGCGACATCGGCCCCATGAAGCCCGAAGGTGCGGTGGAAGCGCGCCAGGCCGCGCTCGCCTTCAATTCCATGCAGGGGCGCATCCGTCGTTTCGTGGAAAGCCGCACGGAAATGCTGGCCGGCATCAGCCACGACCTGCGCACGCCACTCACGCGCCTGCGCCTCGGTCTCGCGATGCTGCCGGCCGCGGCGCAGGACGATGCCGCGGCGATGACGCAGGATGTCGAGGAGATGGACCGCCTCATCGCCGCCTACCTCGCCTTCGCGCGCGGCGAGGGCATGGAGCAGGCCGCCCCGGCGGACCTCGGCGAACTGGTCGGCGAGGCCGCCGCCAAGGCGCGGCGCGACGGCGCCGAGGTCGAGATCGCGGTGCCGTCCGACCCGCTCGTGCTGGCGGTGCGCGCGGATGCGTTGCGGCGCTGCCTGGGCAACCTGCTCGACAATGCGCGCAAGCATGCGCGGCGCATCGCGGTGGGGTTGACCAGCGTGCCGCGCGGCGATACCGGCGCCTGGGCGATGGTCACGGTGGACGACGACGGCCCCGGCATCCCGGAAGACGCGCGCGAGGAAGCCTTCAAGCCCTTCGCGACCTTCTCCTCCGGCGGCACTGGGCTGGGCTTGGCGATCGCGCGCGACATCGCCCGCGCGCATGGCGGCGACATCGTGCTGGAGGACAGCCCGCTGGGCGGGCTGCGGGCGCGGGTGCGACTGCCGGCCTGACCCGCGGACGCGAAAAGACCGGCCGCACCCGAAGGTGCGGCCGGCCGTTCCAGGTCAGGCGCTGTTGCGCCCGTGGATCAGCGCAGGACGATCTCGACGCGCCGGTTCTGCGGCTCGCGCGTGTTGTCCGGCGTGGCCACCAGCAGCTGGCTCTCGCCCACGCCGGTCGCGGTGATCTCGCTGCGCGGCACGCCCAGGCGCACCAGTTCCGCCGCCACCGCATTGGCGCGACGCACCGACAGGCCCTGGTTGTACTGCGGCGAGCCCGAGGTGTCGGTGTGCCCGGTCACCTCGATCCGCGTGACCGCCTGGCTGCTGCGCGACTGCGCCGCTTCCGCGATGATCTGTCGCGCGCGGGTCGACAGGTCGGCGCGGTTCCAGTCGAAGAACACCAGGAAGGTGCGCGCGGGTGCCGGCGCGACCGCGGCCGGCGCCGCCACGACGGGTGCCGACTGGCCGAAATTGTACCGCACGCCCAGCAGGATCGAATGGTTGAAGTTGTCCACCTCGACCGTGCTGCGGCGCACGACGCCGTTCGCATTCACCGCGGTGGCGCTGAACTCGGGCGAGAGCGTCCCGAAGAAGCGGTACTCCGCGGTCAGGGCGAGACCCGGCACCGACTGGATCGGCAGCGCCGCGCCGACGATCGCCTGGTAGGCGAAGCGCCCGTCGGTGTCGTCGATGCGGAACTGCGGGATCGTGCTGCCCGCGCTGCTGCTCGCGCGCAGGCTCACATTGTCGTATTCCTGCCAGGCGTAGCCGGCGCCGATGCCGACATAGGGCAGCACCGGCCAATTCGACTGCGTGCCGAAATCGTACAGCGCATTGACCATGATGCCGTAGCTGCGCGCGGTGCCGCCGGAGTTGCCGCGGAAGCCGCGTGCCGTGACCTCGTTGACGTCGTTCTGGCGGTAATTGCCTTCCAACTCGAGCCGCAGGCCGTTGCCGAACCCGTAGCCCACCGCGATCACGCCGACGCCGCCCAGGTCGAAGGAGGCGTTGAAATTGCCGGTCGGCGTCAGGCCGAGATTGTTCGGATTGACGTCCGTGCTGTCGATGAAGCTCTGGAGGTTGCCGCCGTCGGAATCCGTCAGCCAGTTGAGGCCGGCGCCGCCGCCGATATACAGCCCCGTCACCGGCTGCGCCTGCGCCAATGCCGGCATTGCGAGCATCGTCGCCGCCAGGAGAACCTTACGCACCATCATCCACACCCCTATCCCCGGCGGCCATTCTCGGCCGCATGTGTTGCCGCACCGACCCCGCAGGACCGGGGCCATGGCGCGGCAACGTGATAGGTGGCGTCGGGTTGCGTCGTCGCCGATCAATCAATCGAGAGGCGCAGCCTCGTTACCATCCGCTGTTCATAGGCCGCGCGTTCGCGCGCGAACGCGGTGTATTCCGCCGGGCCGAGGTATTCGTCCGGCATGTCGTTGGTCCGCATGTAGGCCTGCATCGCGTCGCTGAACTGCATCTTGCGGAAGGCCTGGTGCAGCCACTCGGTCACCTCCGGGTCCATGCCCTTCGGCCCGGCGATCCCGTAGGGCGAGGTGACCACCATGTCATAGCCGAGTTCCTGCAAGGTCGGCGTATCGGGGAAGGTCGGCAGGCGTTGGCGCGTCCACACCGCGAGCAGCCGCAGCTGCCCCGCCAGCACGCCCTGCTGCCAGGCATTGGAATTGGCGATGCAGTCGAGCTGGCGCGCCAGCAGCGCGGTGATGTTCTCGCTGGTGCCGCGATAGGGCACGTGGATCATCTCCACGCGCTCCTTCTCGCACAGCTCCTCCATCGCCAGGTGGTTCGACGTCGCGATGCCCGAGGTCCCGTACGACAGCTGCCCCGGCCGCGCCCGCGCCGCCGCCCACAGATCGGCCAGCGAATTCCAGCCCGATCGCGGATGCACCACATGGCCGAACACGAAGCCCGATTGCTGCATCACATAGGTGAAGTCGCCCACCGGGTCCCAGGTCGGGCGCGCGGTCAGGAAGGGGTGGCGGATCACCGACAGGTGGTGGTGCGCCACCGTGTAGCCGTCCGGGCGCGACTGGCTCACCAGCTGGATCGCGGCGCGCGTGCCGCGTGCGCCGGGCATGTTCTCGATCACCAGGCTCTGGCCGTATTCGCGCTGGAACATCTCGGCCTGCAGCCGCATGAAGCCGTCCAGCGTGCCGCCCGGCGCCCAGGGGATCAGGAAGCGTACCGGGCGGTTGGGGAAGCGTCCCTGGCCGAGGGACGGGCGGGCGAGGATCGGCAACGCCGCCCCCGCGATCAGGATGCGACGAGCGATCTTCGCCATGGCGATGGCCTCCTCAGCCGTCGAGGCTGAGGTTGAGCCGGCGTACCATCGCCCTCTCGTAGTCCACGCGCTCGGCGATGAAGGCGCGGTAGGTCTGGGTGTCCTGGTAGACCAGCGGCATGTCGAAGCGCGAACGGACCAGCGCGTTCTCCGGCGTCATCAGCGCGTCGCGCATGACGTCGTGCAGCACGCGCACCACGCCTTCGTCCATGCCCTTCGGGCCGCTCACGCCATAGGGCGACGTGACCACCAGGTCGTAGCCGAGTTCCTTCAGCGTCGGCACGGTGGGGAAGCGCTGCACGCGCTGCTCCGTCCAGACCGACAGCGCGCGCATCTGGTTGTTCTCCACGAAGGGCGCCCAGGTCGAGCTGTCGCACACCATGTCCACCTGGCCGCCGAGCGTGGCCGTGACGGCCTCGTTCGATCCGCGATAGGGCACGTGCGTCAGCTGCACGCCGTCCTTCAGCTGGATGGATTCCATCGCCAGGTGGTTGGTCGTGCCAATGCCCGAGGTGGTGTAGGTCAGCCGGCCCGGATTGGCGCGGGCGAAGGCGATCATCTCCTGCCAGGTGTTGAAGCGGCTGTCGGCCTTCACCGCGCAGCCGAACAGCCAGCCGGTCATGCCGATGATGTGGGTGAAGTCGCCCACCGGGTCCCAGCCGGGCGTGCGCATCATCCAGGGCCGGCGCAGCACCGACAGGTGCATCTGCGTCAGGGTGTGGCCATCCGGGCGCGCCTGCTGCGCGACGCTCAGCGGCCCCAGCGTGCCACCGGCGCCGGGGCGGTTCTGCACCACCACGGGCTGGCCCAGCGCGCGCGACGCGATGTCGCCCAGCGAGCGCAGCTGCACATCGGCCGACCCGCCGGCCGGCCAGGGCACCACCAGCTGGATCGGCCGGTCGGGGAAGCGCGCCTGGGCGCGGGCGATGCCCGGCAGGGCCAGCGCGGCGGCGCCGGCGGCGAGCACCAGGCGGCGGGTCGGATGGGGGGCGGTGGTGTCCCGGACAGTCATGCGGCGTTCCTCCTCGGGGCGGCGCGTCTGCTGGCGCCTGCCCATGCCACGACACGATAGCGAAGGAACCCTGCCGACCCCAAGTGCTTCCCTGCGCCTTGATCCCGGCCCGCTGCGGGGGCAGTTTCCGCCCGCCTTTCCAAGCCTTCCAGCCCCAGGACCCCCGATCCATGCCCGAAACCTTCGATGTCATCGTGATCGGCGCCGGCCCCGGCGGCTATGTCTGCGCCATCCGCGCCGCGCAGCTCGGCCTGAAGGTGGCCTGCGTGGAGAAGCGCGAGACGCTGGGCGGCACCTGCCTGAACATCGGCTGCATCCCGTCCAAGGCGCTGCTGCATTCGTCGGAGGTCTTCGAGGAAGCCGGCAAGCATTTCGCCGAGCACGGCATCGGCGTGGGCCAGGTCACGCTGGACCTGGCGAAGATGCAGGCGCGCAAGGCGGATGTGGTCTCGGCCAACGTCAAGGGCGTCGAATTCCTGTTCAAGAAGAACAAGGTAACCTGGCTGAAGGGGGAGGGGTCCATCCCCGCGCCGGGCGTGGTGCGCGTTGCCGGCACGGACTACACCGCCAAGCACATCGTCATCGCCACGGGTTCGGAATCCACCCCGCTTCGGGGTGTCGAGGTCGATGAGAAGCGCATCGTCACCTCCACCGGCGCGCTGGAACTCGATGCCGTGCCGAAGCACCTGGTGGTGATCGGCGGCGGCGTGATCGGGCTCGAGATGGGCAGCGTCTGGCGGCGCCTGGGGTCGCAGGTGACGGTGATCGAATTCCTCGACGGCATCCTGCCGGGGATGGATGGCGAGGTCCGCAAGCAGTTCGAACGCATCCTGGTCAAGCAGGGCATGAAGTTCCGCCTGTCGTCGAAGGTGACGGGCGCGGCGGTGGATGCCGATGGCGTGACCCTTCAGGTGGAACCGGCTGCCGGCGGCGCGGCGGAAGCCATCCGCGCCGACGTGGTCCTGCTGGCGATCGGCCGTCGGCCGCATGTCGCGGGGCTTGGGCTGGAGGCGGTCGGCGTCGCGCTGGACGAGCGCGGCCGGGTGAAGACCGACGCGCATTTCGCCACCAATATCCCCGGCATCTACGCCATCGGCGACGCCATCGCCGGCGCCATGCTGGCCCACAAGGCCGAGGATGAGGGCTATGCCCTGGCCGAGACGTTGGCCGGCCAGAAGCCGCACATCAACTACGATGCCATTCCGGGCGTGGTTTATACATGGCCGGAAGTGGCCTCGGTCGGTGCGACCGAGGAAACGCTCAAGGCCGCCGGCACCGCCTACAAGGTCGGGAAATTCCCCTTCATGGCGAATGGCCGCGCCCGTGCGATGGGCGCCACCGACGGCTTCGTGAAGGTCCTGGCCGACAAGGCGACCGACAAGGTGCTGGGCGCGCACATCGTCGGCCCCGACGCCGGCACGCTGATCGCCGAGATCGCAATGGCCATCGAATTCGGCGCCAGCGCGGAGGACATCGCCCGCATCAGCCACGCCCACCCCTCGCTGAACGAGGCGGTGAAGGAAGCGGCGATGGCGGCCTGGGACAAGCCGCTGCATATCTGAACGCGGGGCCGATGCGGCGCGGCGCTGCCGAGTGCACCGGCGCGCCCGCGGGCGGGTCGCCCAAGCGCAGACGTGATCGCCCGGCGCTTGCACCAGCCGCGCCGGCGGACCATCTGCGCCGCCATGGTGATCCTGCGCCCCTCCCTCTCCCGCAAGGCCGCGGGCTGGACGCTTCTCGTGCTCGGCGTGCTCGGCATGGTGCTGCCCTTCCTGCAGGGCTTCCTGTTCCTGGCGCTCGGCGTCTTCATCCTGCGCGACCAGCATGTCTGGGCGGCGCAGCGCTGGGGCTGGGTGGCCGATCGCTGGCCGCAGCACGTCGCCAAGGTCGAATCGATGGAAGCCTCGCTCGGCCGGCGGCTGGTCGGCGCCGGGGATCGCATCCGGCGGCTTTTCACCCGCGCCTGACGGGCGTAAGCCCGCCCCATGCATCGCATCTGGCTGGTCCTTGGCGCCGTGACCGGGCTCGCCGCCGTCGCCCTCGCCGCCTGGTCCGCGCATGGAACGCCGGCGGGGTTCGAGGGGGCGCAGCGCCGCGCGGTGGACAGCGCGCTGATGATCCAGGGCTGGCACGCCGCGGCGCTGCTGGTGGCCGGGCTGATGGCCGAAGGCGGGCGGCGCGTCGCGCACCTCGCCGGCCTGGCCTTCGCGCTGGGCACCGCGGGCTTCTGCGGCACGGTGTGGTGGGGCGCGCTGGGCGGTGCCTCGCTCGGCCCCGTCGCGCCCGCCAGCGGCATGCTGCTGATGGCCGGCTGGGCGCTGTTGGCGCTGGCCGCGCTGAAGCGGTGATCCGCAGCGCCTACCTGGCGGCCGAGGGCTTCGAGGCCGACCTGGCCGAGGAACTGCGGCGCGCCGGCGCCACCATCGCCGCCTGGCACGGCAGGCTGGCGCTGTCGCCCGACGCGCCCGTCGCCGCCGCCTGGTCCCTCGACACCTGGACCGACCCGCGCGAGGTCGCGGTGCCCTCCGTCAAGGCCGGCGCCGACGCGCTGCGGGCGATCCAGCGCAACTGGGCGCACTATCCACTGCTGCACCATCGGCGCTCCGCCCTGCTGGCCGAACGCTTGCCGCCCGTGAAGGCGCGCGCCCTGGTCTTCCCTGAACCCGCGCCGACCGCCCATCTGGGCGCCTGGACGCTGCTGGCGCCGGACCGGATGCTGGCCAGCCCGACCAAGACCAGCCCCTTCGTGAATGGCGAAGTCGCCTTCATCGAGGACCGCGAGGGCCCGCCCTCGCGCGCCTATCTGAAACTGTGGGAGGCGCTCACCCGCCTCGGCCGCCACCCGATGCCGGGCGAGACCTGCCTCGACCTCGGCGCGGCACCGGGCGGCTGGACCTGGGCGATCGCCCGGCTGGGCGCGCGGGTCACCGCGGTGGACAAGGCGCCGATCGACGCCGCCATCGCCGCCATGCCCGGCGTTTCCTGCCGGCAGGAGAGCGCCTTCGGCCTGGACCCCCGGCAGGAAGTGCCGGTGGATTGGCTGTTCTCGGACATCATCTGCTACCCGGCCCGGCTGCTGGGCCTGGTGCAGCGGTGGATGGAGGCCGGCGCGGCGCGCAACATCGTCTGCACGCTGAAATTCCAGGGCGAGACGGACCACGACACCGCGGCCGCCTTCGCGGCCATCCCTGGCGCGCAGCTGTTCCACGGCTTTCACAACAAGCACGAGCTGACCTTCGCGCGGCTCGACCCGGGCTGAACTGGCACGGTCCCTGCAGTATTCGTCCCGCGCCAACAAGGCGCCGCCCGGAAACCCCGGGTGCCACCACGACGGAGTACGCAGCCATGCAGATTGCCCCCACCGCCCCCCAGGCGATCCGGGCCTTCCGCATGCAGAGCCAGCAGGATGCGGCTCGGCTTCAGGCTGCCGGCGGCGGACAGGATTTCGCCGCGACGCTGCAAGGATTGCGGCCAGGCCCCACGAGGATCGCGGGGCCGGGAACACCCACGGGCAATACGCTCGCCGCACTGCTCCAGCGGCTGGACACCGACCAGGATGGACGGATCACGCCGCTGGAACTGCGCGCCTCGACCGACCGGCAACGCCCGCCGGAGGGCGCGGCCACCACCCCCATGCGCTGAATTCGCGCCGGGGGCGTTTCGCGCCGAGGCGATCCGCCCTACCTGTGGCGCCATGGATGTGATGCCGCCTGTCCGCGGTCGGCGCCGGCGCCGCGACAGCATCTTCGCGATTGCCCAACGGATGTGGCGCGAGGCCGCCTCCGACCGCATTTCCCTGACCGCCGCCGGCTGCGCCTTCTACGCGATGGTGGCGCTGTTCCCGGCGATCTTCCTGCTGGTGCTGGTCTATGGCCTGGCCTTCGACCGCGAGACGGTGGAACCGCAGCTCGAAGTGCTGCGCGAACTGGTGCCGATGGAGACCTTCGAGCTCATCGCCGGGCGGGTGCACGACCTGATCGAATTGCCGCGGCCGCGACTCGAATGGGGCGCCATCGTCTCGGGCGGGGTGGCGATCTGGTCGGCCTCGGCCGGCACGCGCTCGATGCTCGGTGCGCTCAACATGGCACACAATGTCACCGAGAGCCGGGGCTTCTTCCATTACCACCTGCTGGCCATCGGCATCACCATGGCGATCACGGTCGCGGTGGTGCTGGCGATCGCTTCCCTGGTCGCGCTGCCGGGCGTGGCGGCACTGTTCGGCCTGCCGGCGCCGCAGGCCTGGGCGCTGCGCGGGCTGTCGCTCGGCACGCTGCTGCTGCTGGTCTTCCTGGGGCTGATCGTGACCTATCGGCTCGGCCCGTCCGGGCGGCACCCGGGCATCCTGTGGACGCTGCCGGGCGCGGTGGTGGCGACGCTGCTCTGGGCGGCGGCCTCGGCGGGGTTCACGCTCTATGTCTCCCACGTCGCGACCTATGACCTGATGTATGGGCCACTGGGCGCGGCCATCGCGCTGATGATGTGGTTCTGGGTCAGCGTCTATGTCGTGCTGCTGGGGGCGGAGCTGAACGTGTCGCTGCTGGTGGCGCGCGCCTCGACGCGCGACTGACGCACGGGCAGGATCGGCGTCGGAGGATCCTGCCCATGACGATGCCGCTGATCGGCGAGGTGCGCGTGCGCGCCGTGGACGCGCCGATCGACCCGCCGCTTCGCAACAGCCTGAACGTGATCCCGCGCGCGCCGCTCGTGATCGTCGATGTCCGCACGGACTGCGGCGCGGCGGGCAGCGCCTATGTGTTTCCCTATACGCCGGCCGCACTCGGCCCCACTGCGGCACTGGCGCGCAGCTTGGGCGCGGGGCTGGTGGGGCGGCAGCTGGCGCCGGCGACGCTGTGGCGGGAGATGCACGATGCCGGGCGCATCCTGGGCACCGAGGGGCTCGTGCAGATCGCGCTCTCGGGCATCGACATGGCGTTGTGGGATGCGCTGGCGGTGCGCGCCGGGCTGCCGCTGTGCGCGCTGCTGGGCGGTGAACCACGGCCGGTGCCGATCTATGCCTCGCTGCGCGGCTGGGGGGCGGCGATGCTGGCGGAGGAAGCCGGCCGGGCGGTGGCGACGCTCGGCGCCCGCGCGGTGAAGTTCAAGCTGGGCCAGGCGCGGCTGGAGGATGACCTCGACACGGTGCGCGCCGTGCGCGCCGCGGTGGGGGCCGATGTGCAGATCCTGGTCGACTACAACCAGGCGCTGACCCTGCCGGAGGCCGAGCGCCGCGGCCGCGCGCTGGAGGCGCTGGACGTGCGCTGGCTGGAGGAACCGCTGCCTGTGCAGGACGATGCCGGGCTGGCGGAACTCGCGCGGCGCCTCACGGTGCCGGTGCAGGGCGGCGAGAACTGGTGGGGGCCGGCGGGCATGCACCGCGCGCTGATGGCCGGCGCGGTGGATCTGTGCATGCCCGATGCGATGAAGATCGGCGGCGTGACCGGCTGGATGCGCGTGGCGGCGATGGCGGCGGCGCATCGCGTGCCGATGTCCTCGCACATCTTCGTCGAGGCCAGCGTGCATCTGATGAACGTGACGCCGACGGCACATCTGCTGGAGCACCTGGATATTGCCGCGCCGCTGCTGGCCGAACCGCTGGTGGTGCGTGACGGCATGGCGCTGGTGCCCGACCGGCCGGGCATGGGCATGGTGTGGGATGAGGCGGCGCTGCTCAAGCACGCCGCGGATGTGTGAAGGGGAAACGGACATGCGCGCTGCCTTCGTCGATGCCAATGGCCCGCTCGCCGACGTGATGCGCCGGCTGCATCGCCCGGACGACCTGCCGGTCGCGATCCACGAGGACCCCGACATCACGCCCGACGCGCTGCCCGCCCTGCTCGCCGGCGTGCAGATCGCCATCGACGACCACACGCAATTCCCGGTCGATGTCGTGAAGCGCTGCCCGGACCTGAAGCACATCGTCTTCCTCGGCACCGGTGCGCGGTCCTACATGGACCCCGAGGCGCTGGAAGCCGAATGCGGCGTCAAGGTCCACATCATCAAGGGCTATGGCGACACCGCAGTGGCCGAGATGGCCTTCGCGCTGATGTGGGCGGCCGCGCGCAACATCGGCCCGACGCACCACGCCATGGCCGGCGGCGGCTGGCCGCGCGACGAGGGCATGCAACTGACCGGCAAGACCGTCGGCATCATCGGCTTCGGCGGCATCGGCGCCGAGATGGCGCGGCTGTGCAACGGTGCCGGCATGCAGGTGCTGGCCTGGAACCGCTCGCCGAAATCGCATCCCGGCGTGACCTTCACGGATATCGACACGCTGCTGGCGCAGAGCGACGTCGTCTCCCTGCACCTGCTTCTGAACGACGAGACGCGCGGCTTCCTCGATGCCGCGCGGCTGGCGCGGATGAAGCCGGGCGCGCTGTTCGTGAACACCGCGCGCGGCGCCATCGTGGACGAACCCGCGCTGGTCGCCGCGCTGCGCGAAGGCCGCATCCGCGGCGCCGGCCTCGATGTGTTCGTCGAGGAACCGCTGCCGGCCGGCCATGCGCTGGCCACCGTGCCGAACGTGACGCTGACGTCGCATTCCGCCTTCCGCACGCCCGAGGCGACGGACAACCTGCTGGAGGCCGCCTTGGTGCATTGCCGCCGCATCGTCTCGGCGGCGCCCTGAACCCGAGGAGCCCGCCCATGCCCCGCCTGGACCTGCCGCCCGACGAGGCGATGACGCCCGAACAGAAGGCCGCCGTCGCGGAGGCCGTCTCCGGCATCCGCGGCCGCGTGCCGGCGCCCATGATCGCCTGGATCCAGAACCCGGAACTGGCCAGCCGCGGCCAGAAGCTGGGCGAATTGCTGCGCTACCAGACGACGCTCGAACCGCGCCTGTCGGAACTCGCCATCCTGGTCTGCGGACGCCACTGGACCTCGCATCACGAATGGACGGCGCATAAGCGCGAGGGGCTGAAGGCCGGCATGGACCCCGAGGCGATCGCCGCCATCGCCGCGCGCCGCACGCCCAGCCTGGCCGATGCCCGCGAACAGGCGGTCTACGACGTATCGACCACCCTGCTCGCCACCGGCCGCGTGCCGCAGCCGCTGTACGAGAGCGGCGTCGCCGCGTTGGGCCAGCGCGGCATGGTCGAGCTGGTGGGCATCCTGGGCTACTACTGCCTGGTGGCGCTCACGCTGAACACCTTCGAGCTCGGCATGCCGGGCAGTGTCGCGCCGGAGCTGAACGATCCGGATTTCAGCGGCGCGTGAGCGCGAACGCCGGCTAATCCCCCGCCGCCGCCTGCTCCAGCCGATAGGCATGGGCCGGGTAGGACCCCAGGATGCGGAATTCCTTCGAGAAGAATTCCAGCTCCTCGAAGGCGCGGCGCAGCGCCGGGCTGTCCGGGTGGCCGTCCACGTCGCACAGGAACTGCGCCGCGGCGAAGCGCCCGCCGACCATGTAGGATTCCAGCTTCGTCATGTTCACGCCATTCGTCGCGAAGCCGCCCAGCGCCTTGTAGAGCGCCGCCGGGATCGACCGAACGCGGAAGACGAAGGTGGTGACCGTGTCCGGCGCCTCGACCGGCGGGTCCTGGCGGTCGCGCGACATGACGTAGAAGCGCGTCGTGTTGTGCGCCTCGTCCTCGACATTGCGGAGAAGGATCTCCAGCCCGTAGATCTCGGCCGCGAGTTCGCTCGCGACCGCGGCGTCCTCGATGTTGCCGCGCTCGGCGATCAGCTGCGCCGCGCCGGCGGTGTCGGCCTCGATCACCGGCTTGAGGTCGCGGTCCTTCAGCAGCCGCAGGATCTGCCCGAGCGCCACCGGATGGCTATGCGCCCGCTTCACAGTGGCCAGCGTCGCGCCCTTCGGCGCCAGCAGGCAGTGCTCGACGCGCTGGAAATGCTCGCCGATCACGAACAGGCCGGATTCCGGCAACAGGCGGTGGATGTCCGGCACGCGCCCGGCCAGCGAATTTTCGCAAGGCAGCATGGCCAATTCGCACCGGCCTTCGCGCAGAGCGGCCATGGCGGCCTCGAACGACGCGCAGGGCAGGGTGGTCCAGCCCGGATAGGCGGCGCGGCAGGCCAGGTCCGAATAGGCCCCGGGCATGCCCTGGAAGGCGATGGTCTTGGCGGTCATGGCTTCACCTGGACGTCATGGATTGCGGACCGAGGCCCAGCCTCGATCAGGGAGCGCAAGGCGCGACCGCGCCCAGGCCGACCGCCGCGCCGGGCGGGCCAGTGCGCGGCGCGAAGGCAAGGCGGCCGGATGGCCGCCGCCCGCCGTCTGAGGGGCGCGGTCAATCCTGACCGCGCAACGCCAGAAGACTCCTCGCCCTTGCGAGGTCGTGCGGCGTATCGACGCCGAAGGGGCCGTGGTCCACCCGCGCGGCGGCGATCCGCATCCCGGCCTCCAGCGCGCGCAACTGTTCCAGCTTCTCGCGCAGCTCCAGCGGGCTCGCAGGCAGGCTCACAAACCGGTCCAGCGCCGCGCGCCGATACGCATAGACGCCGATATGGTGCCAGCGCGGCCCATCCCCCCAGGGGATCGGCAGGCGCGAGAAATACAGCGCCGGCGCGACGCGCGACTCGCCCGCGAAGGCGCAGGCGGCCTTCACGAAGGATGGCGTATTCGCCTCCTCCTCATCGGCGATCGGGCAGACCAGCGTGCCGATATCCACGGACGGGTCGGCCAGTGGGGCCAGCACGGCGCGCAGCGTCTCCGGCGCGATGGTCGGGAAATCGCCCTGCAGGTTCACCACCACGTCGTAGCGGCCCTCGGGGTCCAGCACCGCCATCGCCCGCTGCACGCGGTCGGTGCCGGATGGCACGTCGTCGGCCACCAGCACCGCTTGCGCGCCGGCGGCCTGCGCGGCGGCGACAATCTCGGGCTCCCCGGCGGCGACCGCCAGCGGGCCGATGCCGGCCTCCCGCGCGCGGTCCAGGACATGGGCGATCATCGGCCGGCCGCCGATATCGGCCAGCGGCTTGCCCGGCAGCCTGGTGGCCGCCATGCGGGCGGGAATCACGACGATGGGGCGCAAGCGGCGGGGCTCCGTCGAAAAGCCGGCGAGGTGGTTGTCTGGCGGCAGGCCGGGCACTATGGTCCGGCGCGTTTTAGGCAAGGCGGACCCGTGGCGCAAACGCGCGCCGGGCCAGGGCTGTGAAGGGCTGCGATCGGCATGGCGACCAACCTCGAAGGCAACAAGATCGTCGCGGCGGTGCTGACCGCCGGTGTCACCTTCGGGCTCGCCGGGTTCATCGGCAGCATGCTGGTGCATCCGAGCCGGCCGCACCATGCCGCCATCGCCATTCCCGGCGAGGCTGCCGCAGCCGCCCCGGCCCCGGCCGCCCCGGCGCTGGACCCGATCACCCCGCTGCTGGCGGCGGCCAATGTCGCGAACGGCCAGCAGGTCGCGCAGCGCCAGTGTGCATCCTGCCATTCCTTCAACGATGGCGGGCGCGCCGGCGTGGGGCCGAACCTGTACGGGATCGTCGGCGCGAAGCACGCCCATGCCGACGGCTTCAACTATTCGGCCGCGCTGCGCGGCATGGCCGACAAGCCCTGGACCTATGAGGAACTGAACGCCTGGCTTCACAACCCGCGCGCCTATGCCGCCGGCAACCGCATGTCCTACGCCGGGCTGTCGAACACGGCGCAGCGGGCGGACCTGATCGCCTATCTGCGGTCGATCTCGCCGAACGCGCCGGCGCCCTGATTTCTTGACCTTCAGACGGCGGGCACGGCCCGTCCGGGCCGCTTGCCTTCGCGCCGTGCACTGGAGCACCGGCAGCGGCCGATGGTTTGGGCGCGGTCGCGCCATGCGCTCCCGGATCGTGCTGTCACACGATCCGCGGGTTGCGCGCCGGGGCATATGCGGCTTGCGGGCGCTGTGGCGCTCGGCATGGGCAGCGCCCATTGGTCTTGATGGAGGGGCACCGCCCATGATTCCGGACGACATCATCGCCGCCGCCGAGGATTTCGCCGACGCCGCCGGCGCCGTCATCCGCCCGCTCTTCCGCTCCGCCCTGCTGGTCGAGGCCAAGGGCGATGCCAGCCCCGTCACCAAGGCCGACCGCGACGCCGAGGAAGCCATCCGCGCCCTCATCGCCACCCGCTTCCCCACCCACGGCGTGATCGGCGAGGAGCACGGCGAGCACCGCCCCGATGCCGAATGGGTCTGGGTGCTCGACCCGATCGACGGCACCCGCGCCTTCGTCACCGGAAGGCCGCTGTTCGGCAGCCTGATCGGGCTGCTGCACCGGGGCGTGCCGGTGCTCGGCATCATCGACCAGCCGGTCACCGGGGAACGCTGGCTGGGCGTGGCCGGCCGGCCGACCCGCTTCCGCGCGCCGATCGGCGGACAACCGCGCTGCCGGCCCTGCGCGGCAGTGGGCGAGGCCGAACTTTCCTGCACCAGCCCCGACATGTTCCTGGCCCCCGACCGCCCAGGATTCGAGCGCATCCGCGGCACCGCCCGGCGCGTCACCTGGGGCGGCGACTGCTACGCCTATGGCCTGCTGGCGATCGGCCTGGTGGATATCGTGGTCGATGCCACCATGAAGATCTGGGACTGGGCGGCCCTTGTGCCGGTGGTCGAAGGCGCGGGCGGGCGCGTCACCGGCTGGGGCGGCGAAGCGCTGGCGCCGGGCGCCGATGGCCGCGTGCTGGCGGTGGGGGACCCGGCCCTGCTGGCCGAGGCCGTGCGCCTCCTTACCGATCGGTAGTCGCACGGACGTTGCCGCGCGGGGATGGAACCCCCATCCTGCGGGCATGAACCGTCGTGACCTGCTGGCGCTCGGCGCCCTCGGCCTGACCCTTCCGCTGCCCCGCGGCGCGCGCGCCGTCGTGCCCGCCGGCGGGGACAAACCCGGGGAGGTGGTCCGCACCCACGCCCTGTCGCTGCTGGCGCCGCCAAGCCTGCCGGCGGATTTCCCGCATTGGCCCTGGGCCAACCCCGCCGCGGTGAAGGGCGGGGAGGTGGTGCTCGCGCGCCTGGGCTCCTTCGACAGCTTCAACCCCTATATCCTGCGCGGCACGCCGGATCTCGGCATCGGCCTGGTCTATGACACGCTGATGGCCGGCAACCCGGACGAGGCCACCGCCGAATACGGGCTGCTGGCCGAAACCGTGGAACTCCCTGCCGACCGCAAGGGCGTGACCTTCGAACTGCGCGACACCGCCCGCTGGCACGATGGCCGCCCGGTCACCGCCGAGGACGTCGTCTTCACCTTCAACGCGCTCCGCACCCAGGGCCGCCCCTTCTTCCGCGCCTATTGGGCCGACGTGACCGAGGTGGTCGCGGAGACCCCGAAGCGCGTGACCTTCCGCTTCAAGGACGCCGACAACCGCGAACTCGCGCAGATCCTGGGCGACCTGCCGGTGATGCCGAAGCATTGGTGGGAGGGCCGCGACTTCGCCCGCCCGTCGCTGGACGTGCCCCTGGGGTCCGGCCCGTATCGCCTGGAACGCTTCGAACCCAACCGCAGCACCGTGTACCGCCGTGTCGAGGATTACTGGGCGCGCGACCTGGGTGTGCGCCGCGGCCTGAACAATTTCGACACCATCCGCTACGAGTATTTCCGCGACACCACCGTCGCCTTCGAGGCCTTCAAGGCCGGCCAATCCGACTTCCGCACCGAGAATGTCGCGCGGGACTGGTCCACCGGCTACGACTTCCCCGCCGCCCGCCGCAACCTGGTGAAACGCGAGGAAATCCCGCACGAGATCCCGACCGGCATGCAGTGCTTCGCGGTCAACCTGCGCCGGCCGCTGTTCCAGGATGCGCGCGTGCGCCGCGCCCTGATCGAGGTGTTCGACTATGAATGGATGAACGCGAACCTGTTCTACGGAGCCTATGCGCGCACATCCTCCTACTTCTCGAATTCCGACTTCGCCGCGCGCGGCCTGCCAGAGGGGCGCGAGCGCGCCATCCTGGAAGGCTTTCGCGGCCGCATCCCCGACGTGGTCTTCACCGAGGAATACAAGCTCCCGGTCACCGACGGCTCCGGCAACAACCGCGAGGGCGCCCGCCGGGCGCTGGGGATGCTGCGCGCCGCCGGGTGGCAGGTGCGCGACCGCCGCCTGGTGAACGCGCAGGGCCAGCCCTTCGAATTCGAGATCCTGCTCCAGGGCGCCACCTTCGAGCGCGTCGCACTCCCCTATGTGCAGTGGCTGGAACGTGTCGGCATCACCGCGCGCGTGCGCACGGTGGACCCCGCGCAGTACCAGGTGCGGATCGACGCCTTCGACTTCGACATGACGGTCGGCGGGCAGGGGCAGAGCTTCTCGCCAGGCAACGAGCAGCGCGACTACTGGTCGTCGGCCAAGGCGCGCGAGAATGGCAGCCGCAACGTCTCGGGCATCGCCGACCCGGCGATCGACGAGATCGTGGAACTGGTGATCGGCGCGCCGAACTACGACGAGCTGGTGGCGCGCACCCGCGCGCTGGACCGCGTGCTGCTGCACCACAATTTCGTCGTGCCGCACTGGCATTCGCGCGTCTTCCGAATCGCCTTCTGGGACAAGTTCGGCCAGCCGGAGCGCAACCCGCGCTATGGCCTGGGCTTCCCGCAGGCCTGGTGGATCGACCCGGCGCGGGACCGCGCGCTGGCCGAAGCGCGACGGTCGTAGCCGCGCCATGGGCGCCTATCTTCTCCGCCGGCTGCTGCTGGTGGTGCCGACCCTGCTCGGTATCCTGATCATCAACTTCGCCGTGGTGCAGTTCGCGCCCGGCGGGCCGGTCGAACAGATGCTGGCGGAGCTGCGCGGGGAGGGGCAATCGACCCTCGGGCGCATCACCGGCGAGGGCGGCGGCGACGTGCGTCCACCCAGTTCCGGCGGCGGCGGCACCGGCGACGGCCCGGCCGGCACCTATCGCGGCGCGCGCGGCCTCGACCCCGCCATCGTCGCCGAAATCGAACGCGCCTTCGGCTTCGACAAGCCCGCCCATGTCCGCTTCTGGGACATGCTGGTGGGCTACCTGACCTTCGATTTCGGACGGTCGCTGTTCCAGGACAGGCCAGTGATCGACCTCATCATCGAGAAGATGCCCGTCTCGCTGTCGATCGGGCTGTGGTCGACGCTCATCATCTACCTGATCTCGATCCCGCTCGGCATCCGCAAGGCGGTGCGCGACGGGTCGCGCTTCGATGTCGCGACCTCCGGCATCGTGCTGGTGGGCTACGCCATCCCGGGCTTCCTGTTCGCCGTGCTGCTGATCGTGCTGTTCGCCGGTGGGTCCTTCCTGCAGATCTTCCCGCTGCGAGGACTCACCTCCTCCGGCTCCGCCGACTGGCCCTTCTGGCAGCGCGCCATCGACTACGCCTGGCACATGGCGCTGCCCACGCTCGCCCTGGTGATCGGCGGCTTCGCCGGGCTGACCATGCTGACCAAGAACTCCTTCCTCGACGAAATCGGCAAGCAATACGTGGTGACCGCACGCGCCAAGGGTGCGGGCGAGCAGCGCGTGCTCTATGGCCACGTCTTCCGCAACGCCATGCTCATCATTGTCGCCGGCTTCCCCGCCGCCTTCATCGGCATGCTCTTCTCCGGCGCGCTGCTGATCGAGATCGTCTTCTCCCTCGACGGCCTCGGCTATCTCGGCTTCCAGGCCGCCACACGACGCGACTACCCGATCATGTTCGGCACGCTCTACATCTTCACCTTGCTCGGCCTGGTGCTGCAGATCATCAGCGACTTCACCTACACCCTGGTCGACCCCCGCATCGACTTCGAGGCGCGGCGATGAGCGCGGTAAGCGTCATGGCGCGGGTCGCGTCGCAGGGAGGGCTCTGCCCTCCCCGCACCCCACCCGCCAAGGGCCTAAAGGCCCCTGGACCCCTCGACTTGATCGGGGAGATTGGGGAGGGGCATGGCGCGACTTTCGCGCAGGG
>LNFM01002936.1_pt1 | contig 34778 bp, 44 predicted proteins | sample 596031 | NCBI WGS metagenome assembly LNFM01 (sample SAMN04254537, study PRJNA301005) | activated carbon metagenome | isolation source: dual media filters at the Ann Arbor, Michigan drinking water treatment plant | place: USA: Ann Arbor
ACGCGCGTCACCGCACGGCTGCGGCGGTCGACGCCTCGTAGAGGGGCGTCAGCAGGCGGAGCCGACTCTGCACGAGCGGCGAGGCCCTCGGCTCGTAGACGAGCACGTCCGTGCCGCCCTCGCGCACCACGAGGCGGTACGGCTGTCCCATGCGGTTCGTCAGGTGGTGCCACGCCAGCAGTTCGGCGACATCGTCGTGCCAGTTGCTGCTGCCATTCCCCATGCCCGCATCGGCGAACATCTTCAGCACCGACGGATCGGTGTCGCCGACGCGTGAGTCGAGTGGGGATATCGGGTCGATTTGCACGACGGGGGCGGGCGGCGTGGGCGCCTGCGCGCCGGCGGTGACCGGCACCGTGAGCGCCAGGGCGAACATCAGGGCGGTGGTGCGACTGGCGAGCATCTCTCTCCGTGGGCGAGACGTCCGAGGCGCTGACGCACGAATCACGTCCGCCGCGTCGACGGCCCTCGTGTCGATGCTACCGTGCTGGCGCATGCCCTCTCGCGAGACGCTCGGCCAGGTGCTGGCGGCGACCGTGTTCGCCCTGGCGGGCGCCACGCTTGCGTACTTCGTGTGGCCGCAGATGCAACGTTCAGACACACTGCTGCGCGACGGAGTCAGGGCCGAGGCCACCGTGGTCGCCCTCGACGCCACGACGTGCACCTCCTCCAGCTTTCGCAAGAGCTGGCCGTACCCGTGCTTCCACGCCACCGGACAGTGGTCCCATGACGGCGTCGTCTACCGGAGCACGCTGGGGCACTACAAGGACGCGACCAGGGCGCCGCTCGGCACCACGGTCGCGATCGTCTTCGCGCCGGATCCGGCAGCGGCGGTCGGGAAGGTCGACTTGCGGTTTCGCGTCGTCGGCGCCGGGCGCGATGCCCCGCGGTCGGAGCGACCGGTCTATCTGGGGCTGCTGGTACTCGCTGCGCTCCTGTGTGTGCCCCTCCCGGTGTACCTGATCAAGGCCCTGAGAGGCTGAGCCAGGGCGCGCCCCTACCGGGGACCCTACCGCTTGGCCTCCGCCAGCTTCTGCTTCATCGGCTCCCAGTACCCGCGGCGCCAGCGTTCTTCGGTCCGCGGGATGAGCGCCTTCGGAACACCGCGATGCGTGAGCTTCAGTTCCGTCCCGGTCTCCACGCGACGCAGCGTGAACGCCGCCATCGAGAACACGCCCTCGGGATAGTCGCTCTCCCGCCACGCCCGTACGACGCGTTCGGCCGGCGCGAGGTCGACGACGATGCCGGTGCCCTCCCCGATGGAGAACGACTGCCCCACCTGCTCGGCTTCGGTCACGAGCAGCTGGTAGACGTCCGACGGCTCAGCCTTGAAACGGACCTTCTGGGAAATCGTCTTGCACATGTTGCGCTCGTCTGTGTGTGGCCCTGACGCCGCCAGTGTGCCTCGCAGGCGTACGGGGCGCAATCGGCGACGCCGTGGCGGCACATCCACGGGGACCGCCCACGAACCGCGCGCGGCAGACGACGGCTGAGCCGCGCAAGCTGCTCCGGTCTCGGCAGTCATGCGCGCCTGGCAGTTCCCGGTGCCGCGGTGGCAGAATCACCGCGCACTGACCACGCCAGCGAAGGAGCGAGACGTGACGCCGTACATACCCACCGACTTCCCGCAGCCACCCGCCAATCCTGACGTTGAACCTGGCCCGCTGCCGCCCGAGCCTGCGCCCTGGCCTCCGCCGACCGATCCCGACACCGGGATGCCACCGGACGACATGCCACCGGACGATCCGCCGGGCTTCGACCCGGCAGGCATGCCTGAAGACGACCCGCCGGGAGACGACTTCTGAGGGTTCGACGCCGCGACAGGTGAGATCCCCGCTGGGCGGTCTCAGCAAAGGGGAACCGAGGCACGCACATGGCGGTGTACGCATTCGATGGCACATGGAACCTGCGGGACCTGAAGGACGCGATCCTCACGGTCCAGCCGTCGCAGTACGGACCGGACGCCGCTTTCCGCCGTGACACAGAAGAGACGAACGTGCACCGCTTCTGCGAGTACGTCGGACTGGAGCGCTGCGAGTACCTGCAGGGTGTCGGCACACGATTCGGAGCCCTCGGCCGGATCGTCGGCGGGGCCTTCGGCGTCGGTGCGAAGTACCGCGTCCGCCGCATGTATCGGGCGCTGTGCGAACGCTACGCGACCGACACCGACATCGACATCATCGGCTTCAGCCGCGGAGCGGCCACTGCCGTGCACTTGGCCAATGTCGTGCACACGTACGGCGTTCGCGATCCGACACACCGGCATGTAGCGTGGCACTGGGACCCGTTGCTCGGGCTCTCGTGGCGGCTGCCGAAAGCGCGACGCACGGCGGCCGGTGCCACGCCGAGCGCGGACGATCCGCCGCCCATCCGGTTCCTGGGCGTGTGGGATACCGTGGCGAGCATTGGCCTGCCAATCGGGCCATTTCGTAACCGTCCGACGACGCGCTGGCGCGTGTCGACCATTCCGCCCAACGTCCGCCGCAGCTTTCACGCCATGGCGCTCGACGAAGTGCGCGCGACGTTCGCCCTGATCCGCCCGGCACGAACGGAGAGCCAGGCCCGCCACTACGAGGTGTGGTTTCGCGGCGTGCATTCCAACGTGGGAGGCGGCTATCAGGACCGCGGCCTCTCGGACATCGCGCTGGCCTGGATGCTCGAGATGTACCTGTGGACGCTCGAACGCGAAGGCGGCAGCCACACGACGCCCCACGGTGTCATCTCGGCCTTGCGCCGGCTCCAGCCCACCGCCACGCTCGCTCGGGGTGCGCAGGGAGAGCAGGTGTTCGCCGCGTCGACGGCGAGTGACGAGACACCGGGCGCCGGCACCATCGAGTCGCTCGAACCGAGCCCTGACGGCGAGGTCGGCCGTCCGCGGAGCGTCCGCCGCCAGGCGTGGCGCGCGATGCCTGCCGACGCGCTGGTGCACCATGCGACCTACCGCCGCACGAAGAACCTGCTCCTGGACCACCATCGCGAGAACCGGCGCCTGCTGCGCCCGATTCCTGGTGACGCCCGTCCCGTCTACGACCCGCCCTACTTCCATGCCAAGACACTCCGGCAGGAAGCCGAAGACGTCGCCCGGGAGGCGTTCCATCACGTGCCCGTCCGGGCGAGCTGGCTCATCGTTGGCGGTCAGCCCGTCGTTCGCTCAGATGACTGGATTGGGCAGGGGGCAAGCCGGCGGGAGGTGCGCGTGGCCTACTCGCGCGACGTGTTCGTGAAGATCGCGACCGAGTGGCTGCTGCAGGGGTGCTGCGCGGCCGACACCCTGACTGTGCCGGAGGTTCTGACGACGTACCGCGAGAGGCCGGTACCCGGCCCGGTCGTGGCCGCCTGGGTCGTGGCCGTGCTTCAGGGCCTCGAACCGTATCTCCCCGAGATCCGTCGATATCACACGCGATAGACGGCCTGGCCCACCGCCAGACGGCCGACACGCGTGACCGTCCCGTAGACGCCGGCGTTGTTGCCGTTCACGCATCGACTTGACGGGATACCTGAAGATCGCCTCGACGAACCCGACGTGTGTTTGCCCATGGTCGCCACAGAGTGCCATGGGTGTGAGCCGTCGACGACTCAGGGCTCGGTGGCGAGCAGGTCGCGATGTCGCCACTCGAGCGCCGCCAGGCCGCCGACGAGCACCGCCTCGCCGACCAACTGAGCGAGGCCGAACGCACTCGCCTGGGTCCAGTACCGCGCCGCCAGAGCGAGACACACGAGACTCCACGCCGCGTTGGCGCCGACCAGCAGCACGACGAGCGACATGGGCCGGTGCGCACGCCGCGCCAGCATGAACGAACAGGCCCCGTACAGCAGGTTGGCCGCGCCGATCAGCAGGAGCAGGCGCAGCGGAAGCGCGTACAGGCGCGTGAGCCAGCCGCTGAGCGACAGCATGAGCACGCCGGCGACCGCGCCGGCCGTGCAGTCCACCCAGAGCAGGTGCTTCAACGCTGACCATCCTTCGGGCCGCGCGCGCCGGCATGAATCTGCCGGATGGCGCCCACGTGATAGGCAAGATGTACGACGCTGCCGACGACGCCGTTCAACTCGACCGGTGTCAGTGCGCGGGGTACGACGACGGTCGCGAGCCAGTGCTCGATGTGCGTACGCAGTTCCGCACGCAGCCGATGCCACTCGTCCTCCGACACGTCGCGCATCTGCCAGGCGGCGTTCCAGTCGGCGGAGTCGAACGGCTGCTCGCCGGCAGCCCAGCGGTTCATCAACGACAGCCCGTACGACACGTGGGCGACATGGGCGGCGATCGACGCCCCACCATGCGACGACATGGACGCCTCGTCGGCAGACAGGCGGTCGAGCGACGCGAGCAGCCCGGCGTCGCCGGGATTGAGCACGAAGGCGCCGGTGGGTGCGGCGCCGAACGTGAGCTCACGCATCAGCATCTGCACGCTCGTGAACAGCTCGGAGATGTTCATGGATTGAGTGTAGTGTCAACGCCGCGTTCGCTTCGTCGTCTCTCGAGTTCCCGCGTACCATTCGACGGCAGATGATGCGCCAGGCACTGTCCACGCTGAGGATTTCGACGAGAGGGCGCGGGTTCCAGGAGATCACGCGGGACGTCCAGCGATGTGTCGCTGAGGCCGCGGTGCAGACGGGCCTCTGCACGCTCCACCTGCAGCACACCTCGGCCTCGCTGCTGATCCAGGAGAACGCCGACCCCGACGTCCGTCGTGACTTCGAGCGGTTCTTCGCACGGCTGGTGCCCGACGGCGATCCGCTGTTCATCCACACCGCGGAGGGCGAGGACGACATGCCGGCGCATGTGCGGACGGCACTCACGACGGTGAACCTGAGCGTGCCGGTGGCCGAAGGGCGCCTCTGCCTCGGCACCTGGCAGGGCATCTACGTCTGGGAGCATCGTCGCGCCCCGCACACCCGGTCGGTCGTCGTGCACGTCATCGGCGACGACGGCTAGGGACGACCAGGCCGCCGGGTTGATGCACGCGGCGAATGAGCTGGACCAGGTCGAACTCCTTGAAGCCGAACGCGCGCTCGGTGTCGACCCGGTGCACCAGGACGAGACCCGGGCACCGGCGATCAAGCAGAAGTACGCCCTCGACATGCCGGTCGACAGCGTGCAGGCGCTCTGTGAACGCTTCGGCCTGACGTTCCCGGCGGTGTAAGGTGCCGGGACAGGAGGCGGCATGGCACGGCTCGCGGGCAAGGTGGCACTGGTCACGGGGGCGGCGCGCGGCATCGGCGAAGCCATCGCGCGGGCGTTGGCGATCGAGGGAGCCCGCGTCGTGCTCACCGATATCCTCGACGATGTCGGTCTGGCAGCGGCGTCCGCGCTCGGCGCTCCTGCCCGCTACGAGCGGCTCGACGTCCGCGACGAGACGGAGTGGCAGCGGGTACTCGACCGGTGTCTTGAACTCGCCGGTCGCCTCGACGTCGTCGTCAACAACGCCGGCATCACCGGGTTCGACGAGTTCGGGGCGGCGCACGACCCGGAACACGTCACGCTCGACCAGTGGCGCGCCGTGCACGCCACCAATCTCGACGGCGTCTTCCTCGGCTGCAAGCACGCAATCCGGGTGATGCGCCAGGCGGGCGGGACGGGCTCGATCATCAACATCGGATCGCGCTCCGGTGTCGTCGGCATCCCCGGTGCCGCCGCGTACGCCTCCAGCAAGGGAGCGGTCCGCAACCACACGAGGACCGTCGCACTCTACTGTGCCGAGCAGGGCCTGCGCATCCGTTGCAACGTCATCCAGCCGGCGGCCATCCTCACGCCGATGTGGGAGCCGCTGCTCGGCGACGGGCCGCAGCGGGAGGCGCGAATGGCCGACTTCACCAGGGACACGCCGTTGCGACGCTTCGGCACGCCGGACGAGGTCGCGGCCGTGGCGGTGCATTTGGCCGCAGACGAGTCGGCCTACACCACCGGCGCGGAGTTCACCGTCGACGGCGGACTGCTGGCCGGCACGGCGGTGCCGCCCCGTGTGTGAGGGCGCGATGCCGGTCCTCTGCGAGCAGCCGACGCGTCAGAGCATCGTCACCGGCGGGGCGGGCAACTTCGCGGGATGGACCGGCGAGCAGCGGCAGACCTTCCTCGGGTTCAACCCGACCGGCGGCGTCAACCTGCGCGTCACTTTCATCCTGGGGCCACCGGCGAAGTAGGCCCACCGGGTGCAGGTGCGGGACTTCGGTACACTGCACGCACACCTCGGAGGACAACATGCGTGTGCCCTTGCTCCCGTCCCTGACCCGCACGGCGGTGCTCGCCGGTCTGCTCGCGCTCGGCTCGTCTGCCTACGCGCAGGACGGCACGATCTATCCACTCGACGCCCCCGCCGAGCCCAACGCCATTCCGCTCGGCACCGGTGGGGTCGAGGGACAGACCGCGAAGGAAAGCTGGTTCCGCCAGTGGGGCGACCCGATGGCGCGCAACGTGTCCACGGCGACGCTGACGCCGTTCCTGCCGAAACCGGGGACGGCGAACGGCGCTGCTGTCATCGTGGCGCCCGGCGGCGGGTTTCGCTGGCTGTCGATGGGTAACGAGGGTTGGGAGGTGGCGCAGGCGCTGAATGCGAAAGGTATCGCCGCGTTCGTGCTCAAGTACCGCCTGCAGCCGACGCCGGACTCCCTCGAAGGGCTCAAGCAGTCGATGGAGCGCACCTTTGCCGCGGCCACTCCACCGTCCGGTGCGGCTGGGGCAGCGCCGCCGCCAGCACCGCCTCGATGGGACCTGTCCAATCAACTCCAGGATGCCGAAGCGGCGTATGCGCTGATCGTCAAGCGGGCGAGGGAATGGGGCGTCGACACCACGCGCCTCGGCATGATCGGCTTCTCCGCCGGCGCCGGCCTGACGATGCACAGCACGCTCAACTCGAAGACCATGAAGCTGGCCTTCATCGGTCCGATCTATGGCGGCATGGGCCCGGTGGAGGTGCCCAAGGATGCACCTCCGATGTTCACCGCCATTGCCACCGACGACTTCCTCTTCCGGGGCCAGTTCGGCGTCGTCAAGTCCTGGTTCGACGCGGGCAGGCCGGTCGAATTCCACCTGTATCAGAACGGCGGCCACGGCTTCGGTCTCGGCAACCCGAACCGCACCAGCAATCGCTGGTTCGAGGCGTTCACGCACTGGCTGGACGTGAACGGCTTTCTCAAGCCGACGACGGGTTCGGGCTCTTCACCAGCATCACCACCAGCGTGATGACCGTGAGCGGCACGACGAAGCTGAGCATCACCGTCGAGAAGGCGCTCAGCGCGGCCGCGTGCTGCTGCGCGGCCAGCACCAGGTAGGCGGTGTAGGCGAGGTAGTACGCGACGAATACCGCGCCCTCCCAGCGTGCGATCTGGCGCCCGGTCATGAACACGGGCAAGCACGCCAGCGCGACGGCGAGCATCACCCAGAGGTCGAAGTTGAGCATCGCGGTGGGCACCTGCAGGCCCTGGGTGCCCGCCACCAGGCCAGACAGGCCCAGGCAGCCCAGGATGTTGAAGGTGTTGCTGCCGACCACGTTGCCGACCGCGATGTCGCGCTCGCCCTTGACCGCGGCCATGATCGAGGTGGCGACCTCGGGCAGGGAGGTGCCGAGAGCCACCACGGTCAGGCCGATCACCACATCCGACAGGCCCAGTTGCTGCGCGACGGTGATCGCCGCGTGCACCAGCCCGCGCGCGCCGAGCACCAGCAGCGCCAGCCCGACGACGACGAGCAGCAGTTGCACCGGCAGCGAGGCGTCGAGGGCGCCGGCGGTGGCAGGCCGGACCTCCGCGTCGTAGTCTGCGATCCCCTCGCCGCAGGCGCGGCGCGACTGTACGACCAGGAACACCGTATAGGCGACCACGCCGGCCGCCAGCAGCGCGCTCTCGTGCAGGGCGAGTCTGCCGTCCAGCGCGAACAGCAGCAGCAGCACGGAGGCGCCGATCATGATGGGCACCTCCTGGCGAATGATCTGCAGGTGCACCACCAGCGGAGTAATCAGCGCCGAGATGCCGAGGATGAGCAGCACGTTGAGGATGTTGCTGCCGACCACGTTGCCGATGGCGATGTTGGTCTCGCCCTCCAGCACCGCGCCCACCGACACGGCGACCTCGGGCGCGCTGGTGCCGAAGGCGACGACCGTGAGGCCGACCACCAGGGGCGAGAGGCCGAACGAGAGCGCCAGTTTCGAGGCGCCGCGGACCAGCAGCTCCGCCCCAGCCACGAGACCGGCCAGGCCGGCGAGGAGAACGAGCAACGTGGTCATCCCGCGCAGTATCGCCGTTTCCGGCCGTCCTCGCGGCCCGGTGAGGGTGGCTCGACGACCGGCATTCGCTGCGGAGGTTGAAAGCATGGAGCGTGCCAGGCCACAAGATGGAGGAGGGATCCGCAGCCGGATGCACCACAGGTGGCGTGTCTGGCGGGTCTTGGCGGGTCCGGGGTCGCGCGGCGCGCTCGCCTGTGCGTGCCTGCTGAGCGCCGCCGGGCCAGCCGAGCCGCAGCCCGGTCGCGAGGTCATCGTCCGTCAGCTGGCGGCAGGCACGATGCTGGTCTCCGCTCGCAACCTGCCCGACCCGAACTTCAGCGATACGGTGGTGCTGCTCATCGAGTACGGTCCCGGCGGTGCGGCGGGCCTCGTCCTCACGCGCCCGTCCGAGGTGCCGCTGGCGCGCGTGCTCCCTGACCTCGCCCCGGTGACGAGCGTCGGCGCACGGGTGTTCGTCGGCGGGCCGGTGTCGCCGGACACCGTGATCGCGCTGTCGCGCGGAGCCTGCGACGGCTGCCGCGAGGTGACCCGCGGCGTGTCCCTCGTGAGCGACGGCGCGGTGCTGCGCGAGCGCATCGCCGCGGGCGCCGACGACCGCCGTCTGCGCGTGTACGCCGGGTACGCCGGATGGAGTGCGGAGCAACTGGAGCGCGAGGTGCGCCAGCAGGCCTGGCGCGTCATCGACGGCGATGCGTCGATCGTGTTCGACGTCGATCCCTCGACGTTGTGGCGCCGGATGCTCGCGCGCGCGGAGTCGGTGCTCGCCTCGAGCGCGCCGGTGGGCCTGCCTGGCACCGTGGCGCCGTAGCGCCGGCTGCACCGCCGGCGTCGGTCGCCGCAGGGTCGCGGGATGGCGTGCGGCGATTGACATCACGACATCAGCGCATCACAGTATCAGCATGCGGACCACCATCACGCTCGACGATGATGTCGCGGAGGCGGCCCGGGCCCTGGCCAGCGGCTCCGGAAAGACACTCGGGCAGGTGCTCTCGCAACTGGCGCGGCGAGGGCTGCGCGCCGGGAACGAGCACGCGACCCGCAACGGGTTGCCGGTCTTCAGGGTCAGTGCCAACGCGCCGGTGATTCCATCCGGGCGTGCCTCGGATCTGCTGGCCGACGAACGGCCGTGACGCCATCCCTGCTCGACGTGAACGTGCTGCTGGCGCTGACGTGGCCGTCGCACCAGCATCATCAGGCAGCGCACCAGTGGTTCCGCAGGGAGTCGCGCCATGGCTGGGCGACCTGCGCGCTCACGCAGCTTGCCTTCGTGCGCCTCTCGGCCAATCCGTCCTATTCACCCGATTTCGTGACGCCGCAGGAGGCCGCAACCCTGCTCGTTCGACTGACCGCACACGCGCGGCACCGCTTCTGGAACGACCTGCCGGGTCTCGACGCCAGCACCCTGCAGCACGCGCAAGGGCATCAGCAGGTCATGGATGCCTACCTCGTGCAGTTGGCACGGCACAGCCGCGGACGCGTGGTGACCTTCGATGCGCGCCTGGCCGCCCATGCCACCGGTGATCACGAGGTGACCACGATCAGAGCATGAGCGCCGTCCCCAGGACGATGGCCGCGCTCTCAACGCGCGCCGTGGCGGCGTAGTGATTCCTGGACCGCCGGATTGCCAGCGGCCATGTCGAGCAGCGACCGACCCTCCCCGTTCCCGACGGCATGCACGTCGGCGCCTGCAGCCACGAGACGGTCGATCACGGCCGGGTAGTCGGCCCCAGATGCGCGCCGGTGCACCGACCCGAACGCGGCCCAGCCGAGCGGCGGGCTCTGGTGGACGGGATCGCGGAGGTCGAGCGACACGCCGCCGTGGGCCAGCACCTGTTCGACCATCGCGACGTGGCCCACCCAGCAGGCCGCGTGGAGCGCCGTGCCGCCATCGATGCCGGGCGCCGCCGGATCCAACCCGACACGCAGCATCAGCGACGCCGCCGCGACGTGTCCGTGGAAGATGGCCTGGGCGAGGCGGCCGTGGTCGTCCCGCGACAACCCGGACACGAGTGCGGGGTCGTCGGCCAGGATGGCGGCGACAGCGGTCTCGTCGACCGCCAGCAGGGCGCTGAGCAGCCGCACGCGGCGGGGACTCGCCGCGTCGAGTACGGCAGCGACGGCGTGCTGGCCGTACTTGCGCACCACGTCGTGCGGCGACAGCCCGAACCCGAGCGACCAGCAGTAGATGCTGAAGGGCGGCACCAGCGCGTAGCCCGGCTCGTTGACGCGTGCGCCGAGGCACGAGGGGTCGGCAGCGATCAGGCGCGTCGCCAGGTCGGCGTCTCCGAGCCGCGCGGCCATGAAGATGTCGGGCGTCGCTCCGCGTGCGAGCAGGTGGCGACAGACGTCGGGCCGATCGCCGAGGGCGTACTGCGCGGGTGTGGACCTGTGGTCGATGCAGCGCGCGTCGATGTCCGCGCCGCGCGCAAGCAGCAGATCGGCGACGGCACTCGTGCGTGCCAGGTGCAGTGGCTGCTGCCCGTCGCCGCCGCGTGCGTGCACGAGCGTCGCGTCTTCGTCGAGCAGAGCCTGGAGACGATCGAGCCAGCCGAGTCGTGCGGCGACGTGAGGGGTCAGTGTCGCCCCGTGTGCGAGCAGGAACGGGACGGTCGCCTCGGTGGCGTTGTCGAGCACCGTGTACGGCCCGTTCTCCCAGATGCTCTTCAGGTTGAGGTCGGCGCCAGCCTCGATCAGCACCGCGAGCATCGGCTCGTGGCCGGCGGCGACATGGGCGGCGCGCTGGCCGAAGTCGAACAGCGGCTCGTTCACGATGGCGCGGACGTGTGGAGCGGCCAGGAGGTCCCGTGCGCGACCGACATCGGCCGCGCGGACGGCATCTCGGAAAGCGGAAACGTCCCGGGCCTCCACCTGGGGGTCCCCGGCGTGCGTGTGCTGCGGCTTGCGGTCGAACGGGTCTGACGGGGGTTCTGGAGTGGACATGGACGACCTCCATCACCTGGCGGCGAACCACCTGACGACTCGGCCGAACGTCGCCTGGAGGCCCTCCGGCGGTGTGCGTCCGGGCAGGTCGAGGGCGTGGTCGGCGCCTTCGAGGCGCTCGAAGACCGCCTCACGCCCTGCGGCCGAGAGCTCTGCTCGAAGGGCATCGAAGCCGGTGATGGTGTTCTGGCTGTCGGCAGAGCCGTGCACGAAGTACAAGCGAGCCCGTGATGCGAGGGCCTCCCGCAGGATGGATGTGGCCATGAACGACGCCCACTGCCGATACGTGCCGCCCCAACAGAACCTGTCGATGGCGGTCGGCGCGGCACGTACCTGCGCCCAGCAACGGTACACATCCTCGTCGGGGTTGCCACCAGTGCCGCGCACGTACTCCGCGATGTGGAACAGATAGACCAGGCCGCCGCCCGCGAGCGACGCCGCGTGCGTCACGCCTGGGGCAACGTTGGAGACGCGCATGGCGACGATCCCCCCTTCCGAGTGTCCCATCACCAGGACGCGTGTCGGGTCGATCCCGGGCAGGGCTCGAGCCGCCGCGATGGCGGCCGCGATCGTTGCCGCCCAGTGGTCGAGGGTGAAGTCGCGGAGGAAGTCCGCCGGGCAGTCCTGGAGCCGCCGCGGCTCCGCATGCAGATAGGGAACGCCGGGCTTCTCCACGCCCATCGCGATGACGTCCTGGCCTGCAGCCGTACGCACGAGCGTCAGGAGTCCGCCGGTGGGCACGCCGCCCTGTCCGCCGGAGAAGTGGGACTCACACCCCGTTCCCTGCACCCACACCACGAGAGGACGCGGTCTGGCGGGGTCGGCGCCCGTGGACAGATAGAACGTGACGGCTGTCGGCTGCCCTGGCGTGGTGATCGTGTAACGGTCGAAGGCGTGCCCGGGGACGACGCCTTCCGGCACGACGGCAGCCCCGGACAGCGTCGGCAGTGCCAGCGCCAGGAACATGAATGCTCGCGTCATCGCCGGTGTCTCCGCGGCGGAGTGTACAACGGCGGTGCGCTCGCGCCGGGTGCCAGGCCCTCGTCGAACACCGGGCGTTCCGGGTCGACGATCACCCAGCAGGCGGTACCGATGACGAACAACACCCCCATCACGTACAGGGGCACGTTCCAGCTGCCGTGTGTGGAGTCGCCCATGGCGGCGAACAGCACGCCGTACGACTGCGACCACGATCAGCACCGTCCGACGTCGGCCATGGTCCGCTCTCGCCTCGACGTGACCGACACACGCTGGCTGTAGTGGCAGTCCTGGCAGCGGCAGTCCTCACGGTCACTGGCACGACGCGATCGGCTGGGCCGCGCGACTCTGGCAACTGCAGGTGCACGGAGTACCGAGGCAGACCCCCAGGTACCAGCGCGGGTGACTCACCCAGCGATACGGCTCCTCGTTCGGCGTGGAGGGCAGGCCGAGATTCTAGCAGCGCCGGCGGTGGACACTCGGTTGCAGGTCGTCTGCCCCTTGGGCTCGGCTCAGCGCGCGCCTCGGCGCTGCTGCACGAGCGCGACGCTTTCGTCGACGACCAGACGTCCCGTGGCCGGATCGAAGACGCGGTCCCAGACCCTTCGCGCGTGTGCTCCGTCGTGGGCGAACACCGCGCCGCTGCTCGCCTCGACAGCATCGGCGGTCATGATCCACGCGGCCGTGGCGCCCGAGCGCGTCGGCGTACTCGTGTCGGGAAGGAGGGGCGCCACCCAGCGGAGCACCGATGACCACGCCAGGCGTGCGGCGAGGGGAGCCGTCCGCGCGAGGCCCGTGCCGGGCATCAGCCCCGGATCGAGCGCGAAGAACGACGTGACCTCGGCCGGATGGCGTCGGGCCAACTCCACGGCCGTCACCATGTTGAAGAACTTCGACGTCGCGTAGCGGTCGAGACCGCGTTGTCGGATCGACGCCGCGTCGTCGTGGTCGCCCCGGGCCGCCGCGCGAACCGAGGTCAGACGTGCGCCGCGGAACCCGAACAGCGAGGCCATCCTGTTGCCCGGGTGGTGTGTGCCACTCCCGATGAACAGCACCCGCCCACCGACCAGCCGCGGCAACAGGCCCAGCGTCAAGGCCACGGCGCCCAGATGGTTCACGGCGCACGTCTCCTCGTAGCCATCACAGGTCAGGCGGGTGTCATCGGTGATCTGGACCCCGGCGTTGTTGACCAGCCCGGCGAGGTCGCCCTGCCAGTCGGCGATGAACCGCTCGATGTCACCGAGCGACGCCAGGTCGAGCGGCAATGCGGTGACGTTGGATCCGATGGCGGCGGCGGCGGCGCGCCCACGGTCGAGGTCGCGCACCGCCAACACCACCCGTCGGCGCGAGTCGGCGGCCAGCGCGCGAGCCGTCGCGAGTCCAAGGCCCTGAGTGGCGCCGGTGACGATGAACGTGGTCATGAGAGGGCGAGGGTTCGACGCATCACCATGTCGAGCCAGCGGTCGGGCAGCAATGATGGGATCGTCCAGTTGACCAGCCGGCCGCGGACGGCGGCGTACCGCGTCCGGGGCGAGCGCGCTTCGAAGACCCTGACGAGAAACCTGCCCGCCTCGTCGGAGGTGTATCCGCCTGCCTCGATTGCGCGTGAGAGCTCCTCGAACCGCCGGTAGGGCTGGCGGTACACCGATCCGATGTTCGCGCACTGTGCCGATGCCGACGCCTTCTGCCAGATGCGGCTCTGCACGGCGCCAGGCGCCACGATGACCGCGATCTGCACCTCGATGTCGGCAAGTGGCTGCGTCAGGACGGGGCCCGTACGAATCACGCCGGCATTGCAGATGAGCCCGTCGAGTTCGTGCAGTCCCAGCTCCCCCAGCACCTGCGGCAATCGGGCCACGCGGTCCAGGTCGCGCACGTCGAGCACCACAGGGGTCGCCAGACCACCGCACGCTGCCCTGACGCTGTGTGCGTCCCGATCCGAGCGAACGGTACCGAAGACGCGATAGCCCGCTCTCGTGAACATGCGCGCGGCGCCGAGTCCGATGCCTGACGACACGCCCGTGATGAGCACGGACTTGCTGTGTGCGGCCATCACGCGTCGACTCCGACCAGCGCGGCGCTCGCGCGCCAGAGCTGCTCCTGCCGCCAGACGTCCCGCGTGTGCGCGGCGGTGGTCACCGCGCGCCGCTTGACGAAGAACCGTCCGTTCACGCCCGAGACCTCGGGCGCCCTTGCGAGCCAGGCCGGCGTATCGGCCCCGCGCTCGGGCCCTGGCAACACGGGCCCCACGAGCGACAGTGCGAGCTTGATCAGCCCGGTCGCACGACGCGCCAGCTGCGTACGGATGATCCCGGGATGCGCGGCGTTGGCGGTGACGCCCGTGCCCTCGAGTCGCCGTGCCAGCGCATACGTGAACATGGCGCTCATGTTCTTGGTGCGCATGTAGGCCCTGGTCGGGGAGAAGTTGCGCTGCATCTGCAGGTCGTCGATCTGCACCGGTTGGGCCGCCAGGATGGTCGGGTCTGCGCCGACCACGACGATGCGGGAACCCGGCTTGAGGTGGGGTCGCGCCAACTGCACCAGCAGAAAGGGAGCGAGGTGATTGACGGCGAGGGTCTCTTCGATGCCGTCGATGGTCAGGCGGCGGGCCTCGGGCACGAAGGCCGCGTTCAGCACGAGCACGTCGACGGGTCGCTCGACGAGCGACGCGAATGCCCGTCGCACGTCCGCCTGCACCGACAGGTCCGCGCCAATCGCGCGCACACGCGTCGCCCCGCCCAGTTCCTGCAGCCGCGCCGTGGTCGAGTCGAGGCGTGTGCTCTCGCGAGCCACCAACGTGACCGCGGCGCCGTCGCGGAGAAGCGTCTCGGCGATGGCGGCGCCGATACCACCGCTCGCCCCGGTGACCACGCAGTGCAACCCGTCCATGCCACTCATTCGACGCGCTCCCAGGTCTGCGACCGACCGAGCAGGGAGATTCCACGGTAGGCGCGCACGACGAGCCGCCGTCCGCCGGGCTCGAGGCGGATCGTGACCTTGTAGAGGGCACCGCTGTCGGGATCCAGGATCTCGCCGCCACCGTATGCCGAGCCTTGCCAGCGAAGTCCGGTCATGAAGACGAGGCCCTTCAGGGGCTGGTCCTTGCGATTCCCCGGACAGCGGCGGCAGACCTTGCCCGGATCCTCGCCGGGCGCGAGGCTGCCCACCAGCGTTCCGCCGAGCTCGCCATCCTGCTCGGTGATGCGCACCAGACCTCGGGCCGTCCGCCCATCGTCGCCGTACGTGCGCCAGAGGCCGACGGGCGTGGGCGCCCCCTGTCGCGCCGTCTCGGCGAGCGCCGGCGATGCGAGGGCTACGGCGAAAATCATGGAGGCAATCAGATGAACATGAAGCATGCTTCGGATAATATGTGACGGATCCTTCAGTTGGGAATTCGCATATGCCGACGGAGCTCACCCCTCGACTTCAGCCCCGGAAAATGCCGTCGCAAGCGCGATCCGGCGTCACCGTGACCGCGATCCTCGATGCCACCATTCAGGTTCTGATCGGGGATGGCCTGACGCGCCTGACCACCACCAGGGTGGCCACCCGCGCGGGCGTCTCGGTGGGAACGCTCTACCAGTACTTCGCCGACAAGCGTTCGCTCGTGGCCGCGGTCAAGCAGCGCCATCTCGGCGAGATCGTCGGCGTCGTGGAGCAGGCGTGCGCGATGAACCGCGGCGCGCCATTGCGGGTCATGGTGACGTCGCTGTGCCACGCGTTCATCGACGCGAAGATCCGACGGGTGGACGAATCGCGCGCGCTGTACTCGGCCGGTGCCGAGGTGGACGGCGATGTGCTCGTCCGCGCCGCCAGCCTGAGAGCGCAGCAGGCGATTGCGGCGATGTTGGTCACTGCGCCCGACGCGACGTTCGAGGATCCGGCGGTGGCGGCGCTGATGTTGTCGACGGCGACCATCGGGCCGGTACAGGCCCTGCTCGAAGCCGGCGCCCCAGCGCCGATGGTCGCCCTGCTCCGGACGCACCTGACGGAGCTCTGTGTCGGCTACGTGGAGCGGATTGGAGGCTCAGGAGCGGCACGCTCCACCGTCGGGCGGTGACAGGCTCATCGAGGGAGTTGCCCCGCCGGCCGTAGGCCGTTCACGTCACTGCGCTCGAGTGCCGCTCGGCGCAAGGGCGAGCGACTCCCGATGCCGCCACTCGAGCGCGGCCAGGCCGCCGACGAACAGCGACTCGCCGACGAGGGTCGCCATGCCGAGAACGCTGGCGTCGTGCCAGTACCGGACGACCAGCCCCAGGCACACGACGCTCCATGCTGCGTTCGCGCAGACGAGCAGGACGAGCAGGCGCATCGGCCGTATGGCTCGTCGCGCCAGCGAGAAGGAGTAGGCCCCGTAGAGCAGGTTGGCGGCGGCGTTGAAGAGGATCAGGCCCTGCGGCAGCCCGTACAGGGGGGCAAGCCACGGGCTGAGCAGCAGCAGGAACACGCCGACGAGTGCGCCGGCGGTGCAGTCGACCCACAACAACCGCGCCTGCCACGGGCGCCTCGTCACCATACCCCTACTGTACGGTGTGGTCGCATCGGAGTTCGTGCCGGAGTTGCCGGAAGTCGAGGCGGCGCGTCGGCTGCTGATGCCGACCATGAAGGACGCGCGATTCGAGCACGTGCTGCTGCGTCGGGCGAATCTGCGGTAGGCGTTTCCACCCGCCTTCACCGCCAGACATACCGGCGCCACGGTGCTCGACGTCGAGCGCCGCGCGAAGTCGACGTTCTACTGCCCCACCTGCCAGCGCTGAGCGTCTGCGCCGCTTCGCCGTGGGAGTGAGGGTCAGGCGTTGGCGAACACGGGCCGCTCGGGATCGACCACCACCCAGCAGACGGCACCGATGACGAACAACACCCCCATCACGTACAGGGGCACGTTCCAGTTGCCGAACCACTGCACGGAGTACGCCACGATCAGCGGGTTCAGCATCGCGGCGAGGTTGCCGACCGAGTTCATCGTGGCCCCGACGACGCCCACCTGATTGCGGCCGACTTCGATGACGGTCGCCCAGGCGGCACCCAGCGTGAACATGGTCATGCCGGTCGCCGCCGCGATCAGCACGGCCGCGGTGATCGGCGACGACGAGCGGGCGGCCAACAGCAACGCCACGCCCGCGATCAGATACGACGCCGCACCGAGGCCGCACCGTCCGATGCGCAGGCCGTAGCGCGACGCCAGGCGGTCGGTCACCACGCCGCCCAGCAAGTCGCCGGGCATGCTGACGATGAGGGGGAGCCCCGCGAACAGGCCGAGACTCGCGGCCTCGAACCCGTGGCGTTGCCGCAGGTACGTCGGCAGCCAGGTGATGCAGAAGTAGAAGATCATGCAGTTCGGGATGTACATGAGGCTGAGCGCGATCATGTTCCGGCTGCCCGCGAGCGCGCGCCAGTAGCCGAGTCCCGAGGGGTGGTCCGCCTCCGGCGCACGGTCGGCGACGATCACCTGGAGTTCCGCCGGGTTGACGCTGGAGTGCTCCGAGGGGTCGTTGCGGAACCAGGCCAGCCAGACCGCCGTCCACACGAAGCCCAGCGCGCCGAAGGCGACGAAGATCTGTCGCCACGACAGGTACTGCAGCAGCCACAGCACCAGCGCCGGGGTCAGGCCGCCGACCAGGTGCGCGCCCGCGAAGAAGATGCCCTGCACGGTGCCGCGCTCGCGACGGGGGATCCATCGCGAGAAGGTGCGAGCGACGCAGCCCCACGCGCCGGCCTCCCCGACACCGAAGAAGAACCGCGTGGCCAGCAGGCCCGCGTAGCTGGTGGCGGCGCCGGTGGCCGCCGTGAGCAGCGACCACCACACGACGATGCGCGCCAGCACGAGGCGGGTGCCCTTGCGGTCGGCCCAGCGTGCGGTGGGAATCTCGAACAGGGCGTACGCCAGTTGGAACGACGTGAAGACGTAGCCCATCTGCACGGTGGTCAGGCCCAGGTCGCGCATGATGCCGGGCGCCAGGGTGGCGATGCACGCGCGATCGAGGTGCGTGATCACCGCCAGGCACGTGGCGAGCGCCACGACCTTGTACCGCGCGTGTGTGGGGGCAGGCATCGTCGTGAGTCAGGCCGCTGGCAGCGTGACGCCCGTCATCTCGGCCAGGAGGCCCAGGAGTGGCGTTGGGCACGCATGCCGTCATTCTGCATCCCCCGAGCCGCGCCTGTCCGCAACGGACTTCGGTACACTGCCCCCGCACGCGGCGGAGATGATGCGAACGCACGTAGGTCCCCTGCTTCTCGGCCTGGCTGTTCTGGCTCTGCCTCGGCCTCTGCAGTCCGAGCCGCGACCAGAGCCGCCACCCGCCGCCCCTGAGGTGGTCACCATCGATGCGGGCGACCGCACCCTGCACGGCGTGCTCTATCGGCCCGTCGGACCGGGACCCTTTCCGGCCGTCCTCTACAACCACGGCAGCGCCCCCGGCATGCTCAACCAGCAGGCCTTCGAGGTGCTGGGGCCAGTGTTTGCCAGCCGGGGTTGGGTCTTCTTCGCGCCGTATCGCCGCGGGCAGGGTCTCAGCGCCCAGGCTGGCCGTTACATCGGCGACGACATCGCTGACGCGCGTCGGCGGGGACTCTGGCAGGGCTGCGCGGTGGTGGTGCCACTGCTGGCGCTCGTGTGGTTCGGCGTGTTGCGGCGGCAGCGACGTGCCACGCGCCTGGCTGCGGTTGTCGCGCTCACGCTGTGCGGAGGATTCGCGACCCATGTGTGGGCGCAACGCGCGGGCGCGGCGACCATGGTGCGCCTGCTCTACACCGAGCAGTTCGTTGATCAGCGCGTGGCGTTCGACTGGCTGTGGCGCCAGCCGTTCGCGCAGGCTGGTCGCATTGCCACCGCCGGCAACTCCTTCGGCGGGATCATGGCCGTCCTCGCGGCCGAACGGGCGGACTACTGTGCGGCGGTGGACGCGGCAGGCGGCGCGGAGAGTTGGGCGGCCGCACCGGGCCTGCGTCGCCTGATGGACGGCGCGGTGCGTCGCGCCCGCGTCCCGATCCTGTTCATTCAAGCCGAGAACGACTACGACGTGTCGCCGAGCTACGCGCTTTCGGGAGCGATGCGAGAGGCGGGCAAGACGGCAGCGGTGAAGATCTACCCGAGGTTCGGTCAGTCGCGGGCGGAGGGCCACAGCTTCGCGTGGAGAGGGAGCGCGCTCTGGGCGGACGATGTCTTCCGGTTCCTGTCCGAGCATTGCGGCGGGTAACGGCGGTCGGCCTACAGCGGTTCGACACCGACGTGGGTCTGCTGATAGCCGGTTCGAATTCTCAGCCAGTCCCAGCGGGCCCTGTCACTCGCGACCGTGGTGTCGAACAGGTGCGGATAGGGCGTCGCCGGATTGGGCGTGAGCGTGCCCGCGTAGAGACCAGACAACCCGTTGGGGCTGAAGCACTCCTGAGGACGAACGCCAACGCACGTCTCACGGACGAGAAAGCGACGGATGCCGTCCTCCGTGGACGCCAGCGCCGGATGTCGTCAGTCATGCGTGTCATGGTTCACAGATGGACGAGACTACCCCAGCTCCCGGCGGGCTGACGCCCGCACAGATCGAGCAGTTCATCAGCGATGGGTTCGTCCGCATCGACGAGGCGTTTCCTCGCACGTTGGCGGATGAGGCCCGCGCCATCCTGTGGCGGGCGACGGGCTGCAGCCCGGACGATCGCGCCACGTGGACGCAGCCAGTCATTCGCCTGGGGATGTTCACGGAGTCGCCGTTCGTCGAGGCGGCCAACACGGCACGACTGCATGCCGCGTTCGACGATCTGGTCGGGCCCCGGCGGTGGCGACGCCTGGCCGCGATGGGCACCTTCCCGATCCGTTTTCCCTCTGCCGTCGACGCCGGCGACACCGGGTGGCACATCGATGTGAGCTTCGGCACGGAGGCGCCGGACTTCATGTCGTGGCGCGCCAACATCCACTCGAAGGGGCGCTCGCTCCTGATGTTGTTCCTGTTCTCCGACGTGGGCGAGCGGGATGCACCGACGCTGATTCGCGTCGGATCGCATGTCGACATCGCGAGGCAGCTTGCGCCCGCGGGCGAGCCGGGGTTGACGCTGGGTGAGCTGGCCGCCGACGGCTTCGCGGCGAGCGCGCATCGCGCCGTGGTGTCGGCGACGGGCGACGCAGGCACGGTCTACCTGTGTCATCCGTTCCTCGTGCATGCCGCACAGTCGCACCAGGGGGAGCGTCCGCGATTCCTGGCCCAGCCCCCGCTGTTGCCCGTGGATCCGGACAACCGACCGAGCGGAGTCCGCTCTCCCATGGAGGAGGCGGTGGCACGCGCGCTCGCAGGCGGGCAGGGTGGCCCCGACAACCGAATCGGATAGATGCGCGGCCGCCGGCCGCCGCTGAGCCAGAAGCGTGGTGTGCGCACGTCGAGGCGGGCGTGCTAGGATCCGCAGCCTTCCGATGCGTATCGACCTGCGCGGGTGCGTCGCCGGCGCCATGGCCGCATTGGTCGCCGCCCTCTTCACTGCGGGGCCGCCGACCGCGGCGAGCGCCCAGGCTCCGTCGCGGCCGAACGTCCTGGTCATCGTCGCCGACGACCAGGGGTGGGGCGACGTGAGTGTGCACGGGAACCCGGCGGTGGCCACGCCGCGCCTCGACCGCCTGGCGCGCGAGGGTGTCCAGTTCGCGCACTTCTTCGTGCAACCGCTGTGCGCGCCGACGCGTGCAGAACTGCTGACGGGTCGCTATCATCCGCGCGGCGGCGTCACCGGCGTCAGCACCGGCGACGAGCGGCTCGACCTCGGCGAGCGCACCATCGCGGACGTCTTCCGGGCTGCTGGCTATGCCACCGCGGCCTTCGGCAAGTGGCACAACGGCACCCAGCCGCCGTACCACCCGAACAGCCGGGGGTTCGACGAGTTCTACGGATTCACGTCGGGACATTGGGCCCAGTACATCGATGCGGCGATGGACCACGACGGCCGGCCGGTGACCGGACGCGGCTACATGCCCGACGATCTCACCGACCGCGCACTCGCCTTCCTGACAGAGCCCAGGCAGGGCCCGGCCTTCGTGTGGCTGGCCTACAACACGCCACACTCGCCGATGCAGGTGCCAGACCGCTGGTGGGATGCGGCCAGACAGCGCCAGTTGCCCGCCCACCGCTACAGCGCCGACGAGGACGTGCCGCAGACCCGTGCCGCACTGGCCATGGTCGAGAACCTCGATTGGAACGTCGGTCGGCTGCTCGACGGACTGGCCGCCCGCCAGCAGCTCGATGACACGGTGGTGGTGTATCTGACCGACAACGGCCCGAACGGATGGCGATGGAATGGCGACATGAAGGGACGCAAGGGCACGCTGGACGAGGGCGGCGTGCGGTCGCCGCTGTTTGTCCGCTGGCCGACCAGGGTGCCGGCTGGCGGACGTGTCGCGCCGATCGCGGGCGCCATCGACCTGTTGCCGACCCTGGCTGACCTGGTCGACGTGCCGCTGCCTGACGACCGCCCGCTCGATGGCCGCAGCCTGGTGCCGCTGCTGCGCGGCGACACGTCGGCAGGCGCCGACGCGCGCCGGTGGCCCGACCGCGCGCTGCTGGCGTTCAGTACCAACGGGCGCGACGTGAGTGTGCGGACGCAGCAGTACCGACTCGACGCCGCCGGGGCGCTGTACGACATGGTCGCCGACCCCGGCCAGCGCCAGGACATCTCGGCGAGCCATCCCGCGGTGGTGCAGCAGTTGACCGCCACTCGCCGGCGCGTGTCCGACGAGGTCGGCTTCGGCCGGGTGCGCCCGCGGCGCCCGTTCACGGTGGGTGGTGCGGCCGTGACGTCGTTACCGGCCCGCGACGGCGTCCCGCAGGGAGGGTTGCGGCGCAGCAGCGTGCATCCCAACGACTCCTACTTCCTCGAGTGGTCGTCGACGGCGTACGCCGTCACCTGGGACGTGGACGTGCTGCAGGCGGGCGCCTACGACGTGCAGGCGTGGTACGCCGTGCCGGCCGCCGACGTCGGCGCCTCCGTGCGGGTCACGCTCGGCGACGCATCGGCCTCTGCACGAGTCAGGACCGCGCACGACCCGCCCCTCGTCGGGCCGCCCGACGACCGCGTGCCACGCACCGAGTCGCCGACGAAGGCCTTTGCCTCGATGTCGCTCGGCACGCTCGCCGTGCCCGCCGGGCGCGCGACCTTGCGTGTGGACGCCACCGCCATCCCCGGTCGCCAGGCGTGGGAGCTTGCAGGGCTGACGATCGTCAGGCGGTGAGGTCCGTCGCCGTCGAGAGGGCCAGGCGAGCGGGCACGGCGGCCGCATGCCGCTTATCATGACGAGGTCTCGCGGCGACGCTCCCGGGGCGTCGCCGCATCACGTCACGCTCATCGGGAGTTCCATGGCCTCCGGCTTCCTTGCCCTGCTCGACGACATCGCCACTATCACGAAAGTGGCCGCCGGCTCGCTCGACGACGTCGCGGCGCAGGCACTGAAGGCCGGCAAGAAGACCGCCGGTATCGTCATCGACGACGCCGCGGTGACACCCCGGTATGTGGTCGGCTTCGCCGCTGAGCGTGAGCTGCCGATCATCGCGAAGATCGCGTGGGGCTCACTCAAGAACAAGACGCTGTATCTGTTGCCCGGCGCGCTGGCGCTCAGCGCGCTGGCGCCCTGGGCCATCACGCCGCTGCTGATGGCGGGCGGCGCGTTCCTGTGCTTCGAGGGCTACGAAAAGGTGCACGGGATGCTGCACCCGGCACCCGCCGCGGCCTCGGGGGCCATGGCGATGGCACACGTCGACGAGGCAGCCAAGGTGGCCAGCGCCATCCGCACCGACTTCATCCTGTCGGCCGAGATCATGGCGCTCACCCTGGCGGCGGTCACCACCCCGACGCTCCTCAGCAAGGCCCTGGTGCTGGGCGTCGTGGGCGTGCTCGTCACCGTGGCGGTGTACGGCGTGGTGGCGCTCATCGTCAAGGCAGACGACGCCGGGATCCATCTGGCACAGGCAGGCCGGCACGCCGTGGTGCGCTCGCTCGGCGTGGGGATCGTGCGGGCGATGCCGGTCCTGTTGAAGGCGTTGGGCTTCGTCGGGATGCTGGCGATGCTCTGGGTCGGCGGAGGCATCTTCCTGCACGGGCTGGAGGAGTACGGACTCGGCGCGGTCCCGCACGCGATCCACGCGTTCGCGTCGGCAGCCGGCGCCCCACTCGGGGCCGCCGCGGGAGTCGTCACCTGGCTGATCGATGCGACAGCTGCCGGTGTGCTGGGCCTCGCGATCGGCTGGGTGGTGGCGCGCGTGGTGGCGTTGGTGGCACCCGCGCGGTGAGCAGGAACTCACCGGAGCAGGCATAGTCGGGCGCGTGCCTCGCGCCTGTGCCCCGTGCCACAGGCCCCACTGGCCATATGCCTCGGCGGATACCCGTCGGCTCGGAACACCAACGGTTGAATCCAGCTGCCGTACCCGTGCTGGCTGATCGCCTGCATCGTGTCGGGGCGCGCCACCGCCGGCGTGGCGCCGGCGAGGATGCGGGAAGACGGGAGTGGCCTCATGGCGTCCTCCGGCTACCGTTACCCGACGGTGCGACCAGGCACCGTGGGCCTGTTCGCCAGCCACCGGCCCGTTGACGCCAGCCAGACGAGACCCGCGGGCATCGCGATATCGAAGGACCCGCAGAAAGCGGGCCACCACGCCGGCATCCCGGCATTCTCGACGATCCGTCCGTGAAAGAAGAAGTCCATGACGCCATGCGCGGCGATGCCGGCCACCACGAGCCACAGGGTCCCTTTGAAGCCAGCGACGGCCATCGCCAGGAACACGCCCATGATCGCCAACTCGATCACGAGCGCCCGCGTGGAACCGCCCATCACCGCGAACAGCACGTAGTACGACGCCACGACGATGAGCACCGTGGGGTAGAAGGCACGGTCGCGGTCGAATCCGACCGCTCGCGCGAACGCGCACGTGACGAGGCCGAGCACGCTGCCAACGATGTATCCCATCTTTCCTCCTCAGGCTGGCGCCTACGAATGTCCGTCGCCACGACCCGGCGTGGTCGAGCCATCGCATGCCAGGAATGCGGACGCGTTCACGGCGCTCAGGTGTCCCGTCCGCACGTGGCGGATGACGACGACCTCGACGCCAGTGACACCGTCCACGCAGACGGCTTCGGCGCTCGTCGCCACCGTCACCTTACCGCGGCTGACGCGCACAGCGTTGTGAAGGCGTCGGCGAAAGCGTTGTCCCACCCGTGGGTCGCTGGCACGCAGCAGAACGAGAATGCGCCGACTGTCCTGCAGAGCCGCGGCAGCCGCGGCGAATGCGCGGTGGCCGCCCCCTGCGATCACGAGATCGACGGTTCGGATCACGGCGTCGCCCCTGCCGCAGCCCGTCCATCGACCAGCACCGGCCCACTCAACGTCCGCAGGAACGCCTCGAGTTGACGCAGTTCGATGGACTTCAGCCGCAAGGACCGCAGCTCGCTGTGACCGCCCACAGCGGCCGGCGCCCGGTTGTAGTGGTCGAGCACGTCGGCAAGGGTGGCCAACTGTCCGCCGTCCATGTACGGGGCGCGTTCGGCCACGTTTCGCAGTGACGGCACCTTGTAGGCGCGGTCCAGTGTGTGCGCGCCGGTCACGATGAAGTCGAGCTCAGCACAGCGCTGGCGGGCGTCGCTCCACCGGCTCCTGCAGTTGAACTCCTCACCCACCACCGTCGTGGCGCCAGTCAGGCGGCCACGATCGAGCGGCAGTTCCGGCCGGGACGGCACGCCGGTATTGTGGAATTCGTTGTTGGTGAGCAGAGGGCCGTTATGGCACTGCGAGCAGTTCGCCCGGCCAATGAACAGCCGCAGCCCGGCGATCTCGTCCTCGGTCAACACGTCGTCGCCTGGATGTCCCGCGGTCACCGCCGCGACGTACCTGTCGAAGCGCGAGGCCCCGAACACGATGTGGCGCTCGTAGGCGGCAATGGCTTTGCCGATGTTCACGAAGACGCTGGTCACCAGGTCCCGCAGCGTCTCGTTCAGCGTGGACCAGGCCGTCATGGCCGTCGCGTCGCCCGCCGGGCCGGCGGACCCGGGAACGGCGGAGAGATCCGGCAGCGGTCCGAACACCGCTTCGTAGTCGCGGCGATAGTGGGCCGCGATGAGGTGCGCGTATTGCGCGCGCGTGCCGCCGTGCTCCACCGGGCTTTCGAGCGGGCCGAGCGCCTGCGCCCACAGGCTGTCCTTGCGTCCGTCCCAGAAGAGGAATGGCGACCGCGCCATGCCGGCAATCGGCATGGTACGCCTCGCCGTGGTGCCGACGCCGACAGCGAGCGCGATCCCGTCCTGGAAGCCACGCTCAGGCTGGTGACAGGTACTGCACGCGACGCGTCCATTCGAGCTGAGTCGCGTGTCGAAGAACAGGCGCCGTCCGAGGTCTGCGGCTCGCGGATCGTCGGCGACGCGGTTGGTGGGGTCGGGAGGCAGTGGCGGCAGCTCCGTGATGGACATCGAACGCAGTTCCTCGAGCTGCGCGGTGGTCCACCTGGTACGGGTCGACGCCGCGGTGCTCGCGAGCGTGGCCCAGAGGATCAGGACGACGAGTGCGGTCGCTGTACGGGTACGGTTCGTCATGGCCGGGTGTCAACTCAGACCGCGAGGTTGAAGGTGACCGTGTCGACGCCACGCGAGCCGGTGATCGCGAGCCTGAACTCCCACCACCCGCCCATGTTGAAGCGCACGCCCTCGATCTCGTAGATGCCGTCGCCAAGGCTCCGCGTCACGCGCGGCCGCGTCGGCAGGCCGTGGCCGTGCTGCGGCATGCCGCCGTCGACCACGATCTGGGCATCGTCGATCCCCCGCCCGTCGACGTCGCGGACGATGACGCGGACCGTCTGCATCTGCCGGGGGCGCAGCGGCTGCGACGGCTCCAGCGTGGCCACGTATCGGCCTTCGACCGACGCGCGTGGCCCCAGCGTGAACTCGCTGGCGGCCGGGCGCCGGGCGCCGGTGCCGTGAATCATCATCATGGCGTGGCTGCACGCGGTCAGGGTCGAGGCTGCGGTCAGGACCGCCAGAATCATCAGGGTGTGAAGGGTCTTCATCGACATCTCCGGTCTCACGGCGGCGGCAGTGCCGCGGTGTGACCTGAAGCCTAGCGACCCACCACGACCCGGGATTGAACGGAGAGGCCGGAGTTCTTGAACGCAGCGGCTGAAGTGGCCGTCCACGGCTACAATGGCGCCTTGCCGTACACGCCGAACGCAGAGCCCTACTGCTGGTTGAGTGTGCCGCGCTGGCACTTGTGGGAGGGCGGCTTCCTCCTCACCGGCAGAGCGCAAGGCGTCGTGCCCGCGCACACCCACCATGCGATTCAGATCGTGATCGCGCTCGACGGGTGCGTGGCCATCTGCGGCCAGAACGACGACTGGCGCGAGAGTCGCGGCGTGGTCGTGCGGCCGGATGCCGAGCACTCGTTCGACTGCAACGGCGCGCTCGGAGTGATGCTGTTCGTCGATCCCGAGTCGAGCGAAGGCGGCTGGCTGTCCACATCCCTTCGCCAGGACATCACGACCGTGCCGGAGAGCCGACTGGACGCGCTCGTGCCCGCGTTGCGCACGTTCGCCGACCAACCGGACGAGACCGAGGACGTGCCGGCGCTCATTCGCAGCTGCGTGCACGGTCTGAGGCCAGGCCTGGCGCCGGCACGCCGGGTCGATACGCGGGTGACCACTGTGCTCGAGGCGATTCGACGCTCGGACGATCTGCGGATATCGCTCGACACGGCCGCCGAGATGGCGTTTCTCTCGCCCACCCGCTTTGCCCACCTGTTCAAGGAGCAGGTCGGCCTGCCGTTCAGCCGCTACATGTTGTGGCGCAAGCTGACGCGCGCGATGGTGGCCATCGCCTCCGAGCGGACGATCGCGGCGGCGGCCCACGCGGCCGATTTCGCCGACGCGGCCCACCTGACGCGGACGTTCTACCAGATGGTGGGCATGGCGCCCTCGGCGTTGATGCGCGGCGAGTTCATCGAGATGCCGTCGCCGTTCAACTCGCTCGCCGGCACCCCGGGAGAGCGCCGGCCGGCCGAATAGCCGATTCGTTCAACGACGACAGCCGCTCCATCCAATCCTGCGCGCCGACCGGCATGTGAGACTCCGTGTCGTTGTTGACATGTCGTCGACACGGAAACGGAGCGTCTCATGGCTACTCAATCGAACGTCTGCGCGTGTGCGGTCTGCAACGAGTCCGAATGCCGGTGCGGCTGTCAGACCGCCCCGGCCCGGCCGCTGGCATCGTGCCAGTGCGGCGCGGACTGCACCTGCGGGGAGACGTGCACGTGCCCTGCCTGCAAGAGCGACCAGTCCTGACGGGCTGAGAGCCGGTCACGCACCCCGCATTCCCGATCGGACTCGTGCTGTCGGTGGCGGTTGCGGTGTCTGCGAGGCGGGCCGGCACGGTCATGTTCAGTCGCCGACCGAGACGGCCAGGGCGATGTCTTCCTGAACGAGATCGGCGTTGATGGCGATCGCGGCGGCCGAGCCGGCCCCTGCGGACGTGATGACCTGGGCGCGGGGGTCGACGACGTTGCCCGCACCCCCACAGCCCATCGACGCTCGTCCGCCCTGTGCGGTCGACGATGGCGAAGCCGGCGTCGTCGAGAGCGCAGCCGAGGCTCCGGAGGAGGTCGTCGGGGTGCGGGACGTTGGTCGGACGGACGAAGACGGCGGCTCGGTGGACGACCCTCCCGTCGACGAGCTCGAGCCCGGTGAGGCGGTCGTCCTCGACCACGAGCCGGGCGACCTCACCGTGCACCACCCCGATGCCGCGCGCTTCGAGCTCGGCCGCCTCCTCGGCTGAGGGCTCCTGGGTGTGGGCGAAGTAGATGACGTCGTCGGACCACTGGCGGACCAGCTGCGCGTGGAGCACGGTCGTGCCGTGGATGCGCGTGTCGGCCCAGTGCGTCGTCCACCGATCGAGATACGCTTGCGCCGCCTCGAGGGACTCGAAACGCTGCCCTTTGAGCGGCGTCTGCTTGGCATGGCCGACACTGCGCTCGACCTTGCCCTTGCGGTCGGGATCACGGACGCGGCACGGCAGCGCCGTGACGCCGTAGTGCGCCAGCACATCGCGATACAGCGGGTTGATCGTCGGGTCGTAGACGTCCGGCGTGAGGATGCCTTCGCGCAGGTTGTCGAGCACCAGCACGCGCGGCGCGCCGCCCAGGCGACGAAATGCCTGCTCGTGCAGCGTGGCCCAGATCTGGGCGCTCGACTGCCACGTGAGCAGGTAGACGGCCTTGCGCGAGCAGCCGAGCGTGAGCACAAACAGGCGCGTGCGCCGAAGCTTCCCGCCGCCCGGCGGGCGCACCATCGGGCCGTCACCGTAGTCGACCTGGGCCTCTTCGCCGGCGGCCGTGACGATGACGACGCGCGCCTCCGGCGTCGACGCGCCGCGCACGTGCCGGACGAAGCGCCGGACGCTGGCGTACCCGGCCGTGAAGCCGTGGTCGTCGACCAGGTCCTGCCAGATCGCGCGGGCGTTACGCCCGCGGCCGAGCGCCTCGTCGATCAGGTCACGGTAGGTCGCACAGGCACTCGCACTCGGCGCACGGGACGGCGGGGAGTCGGTGGACACCCCCGGCGACGAAATGGCCGGCTTTGCCGTCGCTTCGCTCGGCGCCGCTGGCGCGTCCGCCCGCGGCCTCCCGCGGCCACGCACCGGCACGCCCGCGGCGCGCAGGTAGTCGCCCACGGTTTCGCGCCGGACGCCCGTGGTCTGCTCGATGCGGCGCAGCGACCAGCCCAGGCGCCCCAGCGCCACCACTTGCTGCTGTTTGCTTGGGTCCAAGACGTTCCCCATGGCGCCCACTGACGCACAGGGCGTCCGGGCGCGGTTCACGTCTCGACACCAGCCTCAGGAAATGGCCGGTTTTGAGGTGTCGCTTAATGGCCGGTTTTGGGTGTCCACCGAGGCCAGCCCTCGAACTCCTCCGCCGTGGCATGCGAGTCAGGCCCGGCGTCGATGGTTCCCATGTCTACCAGCCCAAAGTGATCGCCCGGGCTCGACCCCTCGAGACGTACCGTGTCTGCAAGGGTCTCGCGCCTTCGGCCGCGACGCTGGAGTCCGTAGCTACTCTCTGAACAGGTCACGCACCCAAGCCAGGGGTCCACGTGATGGCGTGAACTCGAACTGGTCGCGGACGGCGTCAGCAATCGGTGTTCCGGACTCGAGATCGGCTGCGAGCCGCGAGGCCAGGGCAGGCCAGTCGGCAGCAACAAGCGGCTCATAGTTGGACCAGTCGTGGTTCGACGAGTCGCACCAGCCGTCCAGGAAGTTGATGGCGATGCTCACGTCTCGATCGGCCGGCCCCAGAGACATTCCCTCGAGCTGGTTGTGCAACAGCCCGATGTCGCCGAAGGCACCGCGCTCGTGGGCCACGACGGCAGCGCGCAGTGCGGCAGCCACCCGGTGTCGAGGCGAGACGTGCGGCAGTGCGCCGGCTACTTCGCTGGCTCGTGGCCGGCGAGTCTTCTGTACGTGGCGGGGATCTGCGGCGCCCACCACCGCGAAGTTGGCGCGACCCTCGGATAGGCTGAGCATCCCGTTCGGGCCTCCCCTGACCTCGAGGGCGTCGGCGTCGTCCTGCCCGTCATCCTCCCAGATGCAGACAGGGCAGACTTCGAAGCGCGACCTCGCAGTCAGCGTGAGATAGCCGCAGCAGGGACAAGGGATGTTCGTCATGTGCGAACACTCATTCTCTCTTCCAGGTCAGGCACTGTCGAGCGTGCCACGTCCTGTGCTCGACGCCTCTTACTGACGAGCGCGGCCAATCAGTACGCCGCGGCACAGGACGCCAGTCGATAATGCGGGGGCATGCTCGCTGCCCTCCTGCTCGCCTCGCTGGCCGTGCTCCTCGGTCCGCCACAAGGCGCGGCGACGCCGGACCTGTCCGGCCACTTCACCGGCCTCGACGCGACGTTCGTGCTGCTGGACGACGCGACCGGCGCGTACACGCGTCACGACCCTGCACGCGCGGCGCGGCGCTTCCCGCCGTGCTCGACCTTCAAGGTTCCGCACACGGCGATGCTGCTGGAGTCCGGGATTGTGCCGAGCGCGACGGGCGGCGCGCTGTCCTACGATCCGGCCCTGCACCAACCGGCGCAGTGGGCCCGCGACTTCGACCTCACCGGCGCCTTCAAGGCGTCAGCCCTCTGGTACTACCGCGCGCAGGCCCGGCGGCTCGGCATGGACGCCGAAGCCCGCGACGTCAGTCGGCTCGGGTACGGCAACATGGACACGAGCGGCGGACTCGACGGCTCGGACGGCCCGTTCTGGGTGGACGGGTCGCTGCGCATCTCGGCCGACGAGCAGGTGCAGTTCCTGCAGCGCCTGCACGACGGCCGCCTGGGTCTGTCTCAACGCACGACCGCGCTGACGCGCGAGATCATGCTGGTCGAGGAGACGCCGCGATGGCGCCTGTATGCCAAGACCGGCGCGTGCCGTCCGCGGGGTGAGCAGACGTCGAACTGGTACGTCGGGTTCGTCGAGAAGGGCGCCGCGACCTACTACTTCGCGCTGCAGATCGGCGCGGACGACTACGGACGTGCCTTCGCCGAGCGGGTGCCGACCACGCGTCGCGTGTTGGCGAGCCTGGGCATTCTGGACTGAGTTGCCAGCGGCAGATCACGGCCGCGCGGCGGCGAGTGCCGCGTGAAGGGCGTCCTTGTCATCGAGATCGACCAGCGCCTGCATCGGACGGGAGATCCAGTGGAAGTCGGAGCGCTCCCCTACTGCGCACCGCCTGGCGAGTGCGTCGGCCAGCAACGCCGACATGACGGCGCCCAGGGGACGGCCGTCCTTCGCCTGCAGTGCCCTGACCTCCCCGAGGATCGGATCGTCAATGTCGACGGTGATGCGCATGAAGACTCTGGTCGCATTCTGTGTCAGTTCTGCAGCGGGCACGATCGAGCGCGCGACGTCAGTGGTCGACGTCCGCGAGCAGCGTCTTCAGCCGCCGCCGGGGATCGCTCACGACGACCTCGCGCGGGTCGAAGTGAGCCGGGTCGAACCCCTTGGGGACCCAGTCCCTGGCGTCCTGGTGCATCGGGTGGCGGCGGTCGGTCCTGGCAGCGAGCGTGTCGTAGTACCCGTGAATGCCGCCAGAGTCCTCGAGCGGTGCCGCGCACGCGCCGGCCACGCACCGCGACCATTTGAGCGGCGCCTCGGGAAACACGCGACCCTCGTACACCAGCGCCACGTGCCAGTCGTCGCCGAAGTCGTAGAGGTACATGCACGTCTGCAGGCCGGCCTCGAGGTCGGGCGTCAGCGCGCGTTCCCACCCGGGGATGGTGTCCTCAGCTTCGAACGGCAGACCTACCCGCTGACGTTCGCCGCTCTTGCTGGCGCCGAGGTCGAACTCGTGCAGGTGACGGTCCTCCCACGCGAACGCGTCCTGCAAGGCCACGTGAAGGTCCCACCAGGTCGCCTTGTGTGAGACCTGGATGCGGCGCCAGATCAGCGGCGCGCTCTCCGACACGACGGCCAGGAACTGATGCGCCCACGACGGCGGCCGACGGGCCGCGGGTTTCGAAGACGGCTTGACGAGGGTGAGCCGGGCCATGCGCGAATACTCTACCGCCGGTGGACGGCGCCGTGTCGACGCGTGCGCGGAGTAAATCATCGCGATTGAAAGCGTGCGTGCGTCGAAGATTCTGGATTCTAGAATATGGAATGGCTCAGGCACTTCTTCCGCAAGATGTTGTCGTGCTCGCCAAGCTGATCAGTCTCTCAGGGGAGCGACCTCCGGTGGCGGAGCTGGCCTCTGAGGTGGCGCTGAGCCCTTCGCAGGCGCACCTCTCCTTGAAGCGCCTGGAACGGGCACGCCTGCTGGACGCTCACACTGGCCGGCCACTTCTGCACGCGGTGGAGGAGTTTCTGGTCCACGCCGTGAAGTACGTCTTCCCAGCGTCGCGGGGCGAGGTCACGCGAGGTATGCCGACGGGCTATGCCGCTCCTCCCTTGAATGCGCACATCGCGGCTGGCGCCGACCTGCCGCCGGTCTGGCCCCACCCGAACGGGAAGGTCCGCGGCGTCACCCTCGACCCCGTCCACCGGACCGCGACCGCCGTCGCGGAGAAGGATCCGACCGTGTACAAGGTCCTTGCGTTGCTCGATGCCCTGAGGGACGGCCGCGCCCGCGAGCGGGCGCTCGCCGAGCGTGAGTTGCTCGCGCTCGTCAGGGAGCGCCTCCGTGGCTGAGGCGGACTGGCAGACGGAATGTTCGACTATCTGACTTGTTCATTATTAATGAACGATTTAGAATACCGTACATGTCCACCGGACACGCGGCGCAATTGCGAGCGTATGAGGAGCACTTCAAGCGGTGGGTCCCAGGGGCCGAGCTTGCGATGGAGGCTCAGCCGACCCCATTCGTGGCGCAACTGGTCGCGCGGGTCGGCGGCAGGGCGCAGCGCTACCTGCTCGTCGAGAAGCGCCACTTCCGACACCAGGATGCGGCGGTTATTGCGGATCAGCTGACGCGTCGGCGCGCCGAACTCGGCCGGGCGCACGCCCGCGACCTCATACTCCTGCTGGCGCCGCATGTCCGCGCGCAGCAGGCGGTGGTGCTCGAGAGGGCCGGCATCGACTACGTCGATCTCGCCGGCAACGTGCACCTGAGCGCGCCCGGACTCTTCGTGCACGTGGAGGGCCGGCGTCCGCCGAAGGCGCCGGTATTGGCGCCGGGCCGTCCGCAGAAGGGCTGGGTGAAGACTGTTCTCGCGCTGCTCGTGCAACCCACGCTCGTCAGTCAACCGTACAGAGCTGTCGCCGAACGGGCAGGGGTGTCGCTGGGGACTGTCGCGGCGTGCCTTCGCGATCTCGCGATGCGGGGAATCCTGCTCGAGGACGCGGAAGGCCGCCGCATGCCCGACCGTGCCGCACTCGTGGCGCTCTGGGTGCAGGCGTATGGAGAGGTGCTCCGTCCGAAGCTCGCGGAGCGACGGCTTCAGGTGCGTGCCACCGACAAGGCGGAGCTGTGGGCGCGGCTGGACCACGTGCTTCGAGAGCGCGGCCTGCCGTGGGCGCTCACGGGGGCCGACGCCGCCAATCAGCGCCAGGCGTTCTTCCGCGCCGAGGACACCGAAATCTACGCGCCTGTCCTCGCCTTCGACGACCGCGACCTACAGAAGGCGCTCGTGGCGCAGCCCTCCGCGCGGGGCGGCAACCTGCTGGTGATCGAACCACCAGGCCCCCTGGCGATCCCGGAGACTGACACGGCTGCGCTGCCCGTCGCGCCGGATCTGCTGGCCTACGCCGAGCTGCGGTATCGAGGCACGAGTCAGGCCCTCGAGGCCGCGGAGTTGCTGCTCCCCTTGGTGATGGGCGATGGCGCGGCTTGATCCCGCGCTCCTGCCCGCTGTCGCGGATCTCGCACGCGGGCTCCGCTCACTCGACGTGCCCTTCGCGATCGTCGGCGCCCTGGTCCCGGAACTGCTCCTCGAGGCGCCACCGGCAGCGATGACCAACGACGCCGACGTGACCGTCGCTGTTGCCAACCTCGCGGAATTCGCGACGCTCAAGGCGCAGCTTGCGACCTTCGGCTTTGCGGAAAGCGGCGCGCACCGGCTTCGACATCAGTCAGGCGGCTTGGTAGACCTTCTGCCCTTCAGCGAGTCGATTGCACCGGGTGGTCAACTGGAGCTGCAACGCGATCTCGTACTCAACATGGCCGGCTTCGAGCAGGCCGTGCCCAACGCCGTGCAGGTTGCCGTTGATGACGGACCGGTGCTGCCCGTGGTGCCACTTCCACTGTACGTGTTGCTCAAGCTCGTGTCGTTCGACGACCGAAAAGCGGCAAAGGACCTCGCGAGCGTCTTTCACTGCCTGCGCTACTACCTGCACGATGATGAGCGGCGATATCTGGCGGAGCACGCCGGCGCGGGTGTCCCGTTCGAGTACGCCGGTGCCTACTGGCTGGGCGGCGATGGGCGGCGGTTCGTGAGTGTTCCGCTTGCTCGCGTGGTGAGTCGGGTGCTCGGTCGGTTTGCAGACGCGGATGCCGGTGCCGTGGGTACCGTCGCCCGCGAACGCGGCAGGTACGACGTCGATGAACAGGAACGAGCGGAAATCTTCGAGTGCTTCAGGTGGTACAGGCTCGGTCTCGATCTCCCCGAGTGAGGAGGCTCCGACTCAAAGACACGTCGGCCTCCTACTCAGTCGTTGTCGCGCGACACGACATAAAGGAAGAACGCCAGCAAGCCGATCGACAGCAAGCCGCCCAGCACAGACGGGGGCTGGCTCGCCACCGCCGTGAACGCCAGGCTCCAGATGCCCAGGAAGACCCAGCCCTGCCAGGTCTTCGGGGGTCCCCATCCGAACCGTTTGCGTGAGAAGTGCGCCACGCGGCCCTACTGCACGAAGTAGCCGACGATGCGCCAGGTGCCGTCGGCGTCGCGGACGGCCGTCACCGTCTCAGTGGCCGTCGCGCGCTGTTCGAACGTGGCGCTGTACTGGATGATCACGTACTCGCCAGCCGGTGCGCCTGGCGGGTTCGTCATGGGCGCCGCGCTCGACTTCGTGCGCGACTTGAGCGCACCGACCTGGTCGCGCACGCGCTTCACCGCGTCCTGCCACTTCTCCTGGGTCACGGCCTGCTTGAACGCGGAGGCCGCGCTGGTCCATGAGTCGGCGTACTTGCCGGCGTCGACCTGCGCCAGCCACGCCGTGGCG